>JAABUH010000113.1_pt1 | contig 116271 bp, 109 predicted proteins | sample 5559121 | NCBI WGS metagenome assembly JAABUH01 (sample SAMN10711871, study PRJNA513364) | rock metagenome | isolation source: Antarctica rocks | place: Antarctica: Victoria Land, Battleship Promontory nord | collected 2015-12-28
GAACAACAACAATCAAAATATCAACATGTTCAGCTATCAACTCAGCTATCAACTCAGCTATCTACTCGTTCGTCTACTAGTCAGTCTACTCGCTTCAAAACATGCTTCAAAAGACGCGTCGATCAAGCGCATAACACGAGTCAAACAGTGCTTCAAACAATACTTTCTACTGAGCTTTTCACTGAGCTTTCTACTGATCTTTCGATCGATCTTTCTACTGATCTTCCGATCGAGTCATCTAGTGAGCTTTCTACTGACCTTTCGACCGACCTTTCTACTGATCTTTCTACCGACCTTTCTATCAATCTTTCTATCAACCTTTCTATCGACCTTCCTACTGAGCTACCTATTGAGCTATCGACTGAGCTTTCTATCAAACGCTCTACCAAACATTCTACATGCTTCAAAATACGCGTCGATCGGGCGCATAACACGGGTCAAACAATGCTTTCTACATGGCTCCCTACATGGCTCCCTACATGGCTCCCTCCATGTTTCCCTACCAAGCACCCTACCAAGCGCCCTCCATGTTTCCCTACCAAGCGCCCTCCATGTTTCCCTACCAAGCACCCTACCAAGCGCCCTCCATGTTTCCCTACCAAGCGCCCTCCATGTTTCCCTACCAAGCACCCTACCAAGCGCCCTCCATGTTTCCCTATCAAGCGCCCTCCATGTTTCCCTACCAAGCACCCTTCATGTTTCCCTATCAAGCACCCTTCATGACTTCCTACATGGTTCCCTACCAAGCATTCTTCATGTTTAAATAGATGGTTAAATAGCTACTTAAATAATCAATTCATCAAATGATTTATTTGATTACATACGAACCTTGAATGTAGAAACGTACGAAAAGCGAACATGTATTGCGCATTATATCTTTTGAGCAATTGATGTCTTTTGAGCAAATGACTGTCACCAAAAGATACAAGCGCTTGTAGCTAGCTATTAGTTGTTGATGAGTGACTATTAGAGCTTGTGAGCTAGAAGCTCGACTAAACAGATATTTTTGACTGATGCTAGCTTGATGAGCTTGTAGCCAGTTTTAGCTGATTTCGTCAAATGATCGATGAATACATTTGTTGCACAAAGAGCTGCAAAAGAACATTCAGTTTCTAAGCAAACACATGACTCTGTATGCAAATAAGAAAAGAGATAGAAAATCTACTCTTAAAAAGAAAGACAAAGCTTATCTATTAAGACGAAATATCAAGACAAAAAGATCAAGTAACAAGTTGAATTACACGAAACTAGAATCGTTTGAAATTCTAGAAGAAAAGAGATTGATTAACTATGAGTTGAATCTTTCAACATCTATGAAAATACATTCAATATTTCATATTTCTCTTTTGAAGTCTGCAGACTCGAATACATCAATTCAAACAGAATCTTCAGATATTGATTCAGAGAGTCAGAACGTTGAGTACAAAGTAAAGAATATACTGAATCAACAGAATATCAAAGATCAGTCTCATTGATTAGTCAAGTGAAAAGATTACGAACATATCAAAGACACTTGAGAATCGAAGAGAAATCTCAAGAACTGTCAGATGCTTCTCTGACAGTTTCAGTTGAGAAACTCAGTCAGTCAAAGTCTGATGAAATCTCAATCTGCTCGAAAGACACGTCAAAGAGAAGATCATTCAGCGATGATTCGCTAGTCTTTCTCTCTTCTTTCTCGAGCTCGACGATGTTTCAAAACTTTCGTTCAATCATCGTCTGTTTCTTGTTCTCTAGAAACACAAATTAATTTTGCAGATGAGTAGTTCTTGCAAAGATCTCTTGCATCTGCTTGTGAGCATTCAGCAGCTCACGAAGAATGCGATCGCGTTCTGTCTTTATTCTTTTTCACTTCATCATTGAGAAAGTAAGATCACATTTGCGATCGAGATGCACACACTCGATGCAACGATCAGTTTCATTGTCGACACGACATTTCTTTTGCAAGCGACTGCAGTGTTCACAGAGACGCATGACAGCACGCTCAGAACTCGTACGCTCAAGAAGATCTCTGCGACGCAAGATAGAGTTTTTCGTTGTGCGATAAAAAGACATGAAAGAAAAGTGATTTTCGAAACGAAAATCTTAGAAGAAGATCTAGTGTTAAAACTCTCTTGCATGAAATTATGTAACAGCAATGATTAGATAATCATTGAGTAATTAAAGTCTCGAAGATGATCGTTCTGATCGCTTGAATCAGAAGTGATCACAGTGAGCATGACGAGCGTAATGCTCATCTTGCTCATCTTGCTCGAGAATGATCAAAGCGATCATTCAGAGCAGAGACGACTTGACATGATTCTTTTATATCTATATAACGATGATCGTTCTCTTAGATAGAAGCTTCGTGCTCAACTCATGTAATAGTCAATACAGTCTATTGTCTTAGCTATTTTCAGACTTTCAGTCTAGTGATTAGTTTGTTACTATACTGATCTCTGTTTATATCTTGTGTTGTTAAAGAGACAATCGTTACAGAAAGAAGTCGAAGACATGTATTTGCAAGCATTGACAGAGTATGAAAAGATCTGAGATTCTGAGCACACATTGACGCTTAATACGATCAACAATCTAGAGCTTCTGTACTCGAATCAAGACAAGATGAAAGAAGTCGAAGACATGTATCTGCGAGCATTGACAGAGTATGAAAAGGTCTGAGATTTCAAGCACACATCGACGCTTAATACGATCAACAATCTAGAGCTTCTGTACACGAATCAAGACAAGATGAAAGAAGTCGAGAACATGTTTCAACGTGCAAAAACTAGAAAATCTCAACAACTTGATACGTCAGAATCTTGAGATCGAGATGATCATTCATGATCTACAGACGCTTCTACAACTTAGATTCTTTGAGATTGATTTCGATGAAAATTTGACCTTCATCGACTTTATCTCAAGCTCTTTGATCGATACTGGAATGAGAAATCGGTTCCGTGCAGACGATGTCAAACTCGAGGTTCGAAAATCTACGTTGAGATTCGCTACGATCGAGAATCTCTTACGTGATTTGTGCGCACACAGCTCATAGTCTTAGTCTCTGAGATCTGACAAAGAACGAGACCTGATCTCAATATCGTCTACTCGTGATGAACTGATGTTGAATTCGACATATCTGCCTTACTGAGCTCAACATCTGATTTTCACGACAGCTCAGCGTCTTCTTGAAGAATGTTGTTTTGAATTGATGTGAATATCTGAATTATTAAAGAAGCATAGATGAAACTGTTTCGAAGCATTGGAATCGAACAGATGATACGTATCGTGCATACAATAACATCGTGAAGCAATCTTTCATGAGCGTGCTTTCATTCATGAACGTACTTCGTCATTCTGTATTTCATCGTCGACGAATGAGTACTTTCGAGATTGCGACAGTGATGCAGTCTGCGACAAAACATTAACGCACTTCAGAATGATCGTCAAGCTGTACAGCTAAGTGAAATACGGAAAGAAATACTGAAGCAGAGTAAAGCTCTCGCAATTACAAAGGCTTCACTTCAGAAAAGAATTGCAGATGAGATTCGCGTTCTCTCTGACTGACGTGCAGAGCTTAAAGAAATGAAGAAACGATCTAAAGTGACTATGAGCAAAGAGAATGATAGAATTCAATCATTAATAGACGATCTGCTGATGTCTGCTGAAAATGAAAGTCGAGATATATACAATCTTCGAGTCAGATTGTTTGAAGAGAAAACCAGTCAAAATCTTTCTTCAAACAGATTGAGCTACTGTTCTGCTTCTTCGTCATCTCTCAGCAGCATCAAAGCGAAGAGACGTAAGACATTGAACATAAAGTCAGAGTAAAGTTCACAGCAGTAAATGTATCAGTCATTGAATCATCAGCGCACAGAAAATAACTGCAAAATTGATGAGATCAAACACAATAAACAGAATATAGAAAGAGCAAATAAAGTCTATGCACGCAACACTATCTTATGCATCTTCGCAGTATGATTCTTGAAAGTCATGACATTTGACAGAACCAGGTTGGCTGCCTTGCATCGCGAATGCGAACAAGAGATCTTATCATTAGGCGCGAAAGTCTTCAAGTGCTTCTCAACCTCATTCAGCATCTTGTTTACTTTACTATACTCAAAAATTCGCTTCTCGTAAAGCTTGCGATCGTCGTTCAGGCAAAAGATGCATTGCTTTGACTTGCACTTCATGGAAAATTTATTCACGATGTTCTCTTTCAAATCATCTGAAGACACTTCGAATTCTTCTTGTTCAACGCTTCATTTTGATCGATCGCGACGCCGAGTTTCCTGTCAACGACACAAGATCGTCAGAGCTTCAATGTCTCTAATTCTTTGAGCGAATATTTTCTGATCTGTGAGATCGATCGCTGACTGACATATTCATCGCACAATCTCGACTCGTTCAGAAATATTGTATATACGACGCGTCGCAGATTCATCATTCATTGAGTTTTTTTGATTCGAAGAGGCGAAGAACTGTGAGTTAAAGACGATTGTATCAATCTTTCGAAAATGTCGCTTCCGATTCTTTTCGATCATAGAGTGTCGCAGTCTGACTTTGTACGAATTCAATCGAGCTTGCGCTTTCATCTTCTGATTGTACAGTGATGTTTCTTTTGCGATACTGATGAGTCTGTAGCTCTGCAATTTCAGCTGAGCAGTGAGAGTCTTATTTCTGTTGCTGAGACGAAGAATCTTTGAATGAATACGAAACTCTGCTTTCTGCTTCTTCGATAACTTCGTCGAAACATTGAAATCGACAGTCAAACTGGCAAGTCGAGTCATCTTCTGCATCATCTCATTGAAGAAGCGCTTCAAGAAGCAGGCTTTGATGTCAATCTGAACGTCTTGATCAAGATAGTATTCAGTCGCGCCTAATTTGTGATCGAATAGCTGATCTCGTACGCTGACGAGAGCCTTCTCTGTTCAAGTTCTTGAGATTAGCATTTCTTGACTAAACACAATTTCGAGTTCAGGTACGAAAGGAAAGACGTACTGTTCACAACATTCAGAAGATCACGTCTGAGATACTTCTGATCGAGATTGCCTTGAAGCTCAGCCTTTCGCCTCGTTCGCTTCAGATTACGAGCAAATGTGTTGACGCGAAGAAATTTGATAGATGATGTTCCGAATTCCTCGAAGTCACGCATGAGCTCACGCAATACTGAAAGATCTAAAACCTCGCGTTTTCATTTCAGCGTGAGACTTTGCTTGCCCGATAACATCTTCACTCAAAATATATTTTTGATATCGTGAATCGACTCAGCTTCAAAAGCCTTGTCAATGAGCGCGAGAGATAGAAGATGATCGAGAAGACAGAACAACGAATGATCGTTCTCTTCGTCGATGATCAACGTTTTTCTATATGCACACACTTCAGCTACAGACATGATGCCTAGATGAATCGAGTATACCCACATGCGAGAATTGTTATCTTCGTCTTTGATATGAAGCAGTGTGATCTTCGTGAAGATCATGTTGAGTTTTCCGAAGATAGAGCTGAGAACTATATAGATTGTAAAATGTCGATACAGAAACGATCGAGTTTCTTCGAATTCTGCAGTACATTCATCATCTGTGTCGCAATTCTCATCAATATTGTTGCGCAAACTCAAGTCACTGTCGCTGTCATCGTCGCCGTCATAAGTCGTATTAGAGTCGTTGTCGCTATCGCTGTCATAAGCCGTATTAGAATCGCTATAGTCTTCATCGTCATGATTATAAACTCTGATGAGCTTGCTATCAACTTCGCAGTCAGAATCGACAATCATCAAGATGTCGTCTTCACGATTGCTGTTCGTATCGTGAACTTCAATCGTTTTAGTATCGCTCAAACTGAGATCATCGATGTTGAGAAGGTCAAGCTTGACTCTGATATCGAAGAGAGAGCACAGTCTACAATCGAAGAATTCGCTCATAAGTATCTCTGTGAAATGCTGAACTCGCTGACGCTCATTCGGAAATATCGAATCATCAATGACTCAGTGAGTATAGAGTCAAAGATACAGATCATCGCAATCTGCGACGAGTTTTTTTATGAGAAGTGTACGAAGACGAAACTGAATCTCGAGATGTTTGATATACTGCGACGAGATCGAGCGATCAGTTAAGTTTCTTCTGATCTCAAAATGTATCTTACATTGCGGATGTCTCTCTTGTCGCTCTCACTGAAGACTCGACCAGTCTTATCAAGAATGTGCATTTGTAGAATTCGCCAGTAAATTTTCAGGCTTGAGGCTGCCCTTATTCTCTTGTAGTTATTCATAACTCATAACAAAAAAACTTTGAGATCTGACATCTCTGCTTCTTTCAAGAAGGCTTTCGAGTGCTTCCCGAGTTCGAGGCAATGCCTAGTGTCTTCATTAGTATTGACAGCCATGGCACCTAGAAGATCGAGAGTATCCTACTTTTTGACCTTTACTATCACGGACGCCAGACTCTTCTTCGTATTGTCGGCAGGCCTAGAAGGAGTCCGTCCCTGCTCTGCGAGTTCTCTGCGCTGTTGAATGTAAAAGTTGGGGGGCAATCTGACAGTTTTCCGCCGTGTTTGCATGATGTATGGCTGCTATCGCCGAGGACAAATAGAGCATTTCGCGGAAGAGCGAGGTAGAGCGGCTGTGAACCCTGGTGGCAGGCTTGCGATCAGAAAAAAGAACGATAGCGCTCGAGGTGTATTGTACAGATGAGTAGAAAAAGAGAAAAGAAGGAAAAGGATTGCACAGCGCTGTGGTCGAGGGTAGGGGAGGACGGAGGGGTCCAGAGGAGAAGGGCAGGTACAACATGATGGGAGGGTGCCATATTCTGTAGTTATGTCCACGGTTCCAAGACCCGGTGGGCGGTAAGAAGGGCATGGACATCTTGAAAGCTGTAAGCCAGAAATGAAGCGCAATCCATGAGGAAGCGCAATCCCTGCGATGGCGCCTGAGACTAGCAGATCCTTGTTCCCCCATCGAGTTCGATTCAACAGATTCGCCGGTCCGAGCCCTTTGGCCTCGATGTTCTGGCACCGTAAAGCGGCTTTCAAGGCCTTCGAATTGAGATGCTCAAACACCTAAAAGTAGATACTGAGCGTTGTAAATTTAACTTTGATAGCACATTAATGTTTTGCAAATGCAAGTCAATGTTTATAAAATGCTTTAATAAATCAACATAATTGATAAAGATGTATAAAATGTAAAGAAATTCATTCATGATGATTTTATTAATCTTTATTTGCAAATACATCATGTGAATCTCATTAAATATATAATAGTTTAAATCTACATACAGTTTGATGAAATATTACTTGAAATTCATGATGTTTTAATTGACTTGCTGCTTTACAATCTTGAATTAATATTTTGTTTAAAAGTTGCAAATTTCAAAATTGTTAAATTTAACATGCAAGTATTTAATGTAGTACTTTCAGTTGAGTTTTTCATCATAATTGCATATGCTCATCATATGATCTCATCACTGATTGCAAGACTTCTCTGACAAGTATGATGCAGATCATTGCAACTTTTCTTTTTTCATGATGAAATTAAATGATATCATGATCATGAAGTTTTCACAATCTTACAGTTAAAACATTAAAAAATCATAATTCATGATGTTTTACTTTCTGAACTCACAAGATTAATTAATACGCTTGCGTGCATTACTTTAATAATAATCATTATTATGTTAACATCAATGATCAGATGTTGATTGAATTTCTCACTTGAGTTTCAATATGTAAAGTTACAAGATAAGCAGCATGTTCTGCATCTTCAGATTTTTTAACTGTTGATGTACTTCACTTGTTGATTGACAAGAAATATGATTTGTCTGTTTATTAAATTCTTGCAACTTAAACTTCTCATCTGCATGTTTGAATATGTAATTCTCAGATTTGTTTTAATGAAATGATGAATTTTCAATGTAAGAAAAGTTGTTACTTCTTTTGATCATGCAACTTTTAGTGAATCACTGCGTGTTCAACATCTCTTACTGAGCAGCTTCATGCAAATGAAGCAATTAAAACTGTGAAGTGACGAGATTTCTTTACATGAAACTGCGTAGTAAAAGATAATAAGATAGCACTCTATTGATGAGAGAACTAATTGCTAAGAAATGAATGCAAGAGCTGACAGAGTTTTCATCTTCTGTCAAGTCATTATCTCTATTCACTCGTTAGTCTCTTTCGATCTAACCTCGCGAGATAGCCTTGCAGGCACGCATCATTCATAGTCGATGAGGTGCGTTCTTACATTGTATTACTCATCTTGTTTTTTTAAATCTTGTTTCCCTCGTTTGCTTTGCAGAAGCTCAGCCTTGAGAAGGAAAGCTACTGTTATGATGCTAGATTAGTATTACCATCTCGATTTCGTTTAGATTTGATCTAGATCTAGCTCAGATCTGACCTAGATCTGACTTAGATACCTGGCTCAGGTTTAGGGCGCAGCAATAGCCTAGCGTGTTGCAATCTTACACGCGGCCCCTGAAGCATGTACATAGAAGCTCGCCCTCGCCCTCGCTTTCATCCTTTGTCTTTCGTCTTGTACATTACCTGGTGTATGTCTTGTACCTAGATCCTATCATTAATACTATACCATCCTTCAATTGATAGTTCCTAGCCTAGTTTCCTGACAGAAGTAGAATTAGACTCTTGATGATTTCGCTTCCTGAAGCTGTATGTAATTACTCAAATGACAGCTTTGATGTTTCACGAAGACAACGTGAGACAGGCTCAGAGACTATTTGCGCCTTCAGTGGAAACGAATCCGAGAAAGTCTGCGGTGATGCCAAGCGTCAAACCTCAGAGAAGAAGTGGCTGTCTTGTGGCATTTGTTCTAAAATCATCATCACGCCGCCATGATCTGCACTTGATATGGATTTTAGTAAGCTTAGTTTCCGGCATGCGATCTCCCGTTAGGAAATTTGAGATAGAGCTGCAATATACGCTTTCCGATGGTATCAGCTCCACAGCACTAAAAAGCATCTTACCGAGCATGGTTCGAAGTATCACTCTTGATAGCTGGTGACCTGGCCGAGTCCTACGATCGGCTATGTCGCAGCGCTCATATGTCCTGAGTGCTGGCGACAATATTGCTCGTGTAGAAATCCAATGTGCTGAACCCACTTCTGATGGTTGCAGAACCAGTGGCGGAAGATCATAGCGCATGGCGAGGTATATGAAAGGACAGAGAACCATAAGTCTGGAACCATTAATATGAAAGCTCGTGTCCGAGATCACTTAGAATAGACATACGGCACTTTTCCCAAGTATGTTTTCTCTACGCGTTCAGCTAGGTTACCCACCATTAGGAAATGGTCCACATCGAGATCAAGCCCAGCCTCCCTGGTCTCCCGAACGCTTGTATAGTGATCATCCAAATCATCTGGTTCCCGTTTACCATCTGGAAAAGCCACATGGCCTGTCCATCTATCACCTTGTCTCGCAGCGCGCTTGATAAAGAATACTTCTGGATCCCCTTGCTTGACCCAATCTTGTGCAAAGAAATTGATCAAGCGCTCTTCAAACGATCCAGCTGCTACCCCGCACTTGCTGCTGTCATAGGATGCCGGGTAAAGGAAGGTTGGCCGAACCCGGATTATAAGAGCCACAGACGCTCGTTTCTTGCATGTTGGAGGATTTGGAACATGTGGATACGGGCTGTGGTGAAGGGCCTTCAGGGCAGCTTTGAGTTTCTTAATGAGCGTCGACGTAAGGGGAAGTTCCTCAGCAGCCCCTTCTGTGTGGGGAGACTCCATGCAGAGGCACGTGAGAGGGTCGATGTATCTGTTCCTCGGCTCGCTAGGTTGGCATAGAGCGGAGTTATGCGCGCGGCTACTTTCAAGAGCTCTGCATCCCTACCTCTGCGGCCACCACCACTAAACATGCCGTGCATGCAATGCCAATGGTATTTAGCTTTCAGAAAGAACCGTCCAACACCACTCAATACGTAGACCTAGGATTTTAACAACTCTAAAATTCCAATACCTGCTTAATATGCGTTTTGGAAAGACGCTAAAAAATTCTGCATACGAACCATGGAAATCCCATTATATTGATTACACGAGGTTGAAGAGAATGCTGCGAGAGGAGGAGGCTTCGAACAATGCATTTTCATCGGGCACATGCAATATAACACAGGAATGGACCGAAGAGGATGAAAGTGCATTTGTCGAAGAACTAGTGAACGTTCAGTTGGAGAAGGTTAATACTTTTCAAGTTAAAACCTACAAACAGCTTCAGGGACGGACATCTCTATGTGAGTCTAGTCTAGAGAAGATTGTTGAGGATGAGCAAGGTGTCGATGGCCATGCCGAAGCAGACGAGCAGATGAAAGCGGAGACGTTAAGCGAAGTGCTCAAAGAATTGGACAGCATCATTAACGAAATCAATGAATTGGAAAAATATAGTCGGTTTAATTTTACTGGATTTCTCAAAGCTGCCAAGAAGCATGATAGGCGGCGAGGCACAAACTATAGGGTTCGGCCGTTGCTACAGGTGCGCTTGGCGGCGCTTCCGTTCAACACAGAGGACTACTCACCATTGCTTTACAGGTTGGTCATATCGTACTTGCTAATTGTTCTCTTGGACAGTCGCTGATACTGAAAAGGCTTTCTGCAATGTACTCTTTTGTGAGACAGAAAATGCATCCCGATCATGCCAAGGCAGGGTCGATGTCTGAGATGAAGGATAGTGGGGACAAGTACAAATCGTACAAGTGTACGTGAATTACTTTGAACCAAAGAACACTTTACTGAAACTTTGATCGCAGTTTGGGTACATCATGAAAATATCTTGGAGGTCAAGACGTACATTCTTCGCCGTTTACCTGTACTGGTCTATAATCCCCAGACTTCTAAAGTCGTCGACAGTGGTCAATCGGATCCTACCATTACCTCTTTGTACTTTGATAGCCCTCAATTCTCTTTGTATACTCAAAAAGTCTCTAACCTCTCTGACGCGTCGTCTTTGCGCCTCAGATGGTTTGGCCATCTCAATGAAAAGCCAGAGATTTTTTTGGAAAAGAAAAAAATTGGAGAGAATGGTAGTAGCGAAGAGATTCGCTTTCCTATAAAGGGAAAATACGTACAACCCTATGTTACGGGAGAGTACAGGCTGGAGAAAGCCATAGAAAAGCTTCGGGAGCGACAAGGCAGTGGCGCTTATGAAGTGTCCGAGCTAAAGAAGAACGTGGAAGATGTACAGTCTTTCATCCAGAAGAATGAACTTCAACCTGTGCTAAGAGCCAATTATACCCGCACAGCGTTTCAGATTCCAGGCGATGACAGAGTCCGGATATCGCTCGATACGAATTTGGCGTTCATTCGGGAGGATTCGCTTGATGCCGATCGGCCGTGTCGGAATTTCGGTCAATGGCATCGAGCAGAACTCGATTCAGCGCGCATAGAATTCCCATTTCCGGGCGTTCCGCAGGGGGAAATCTCAATATTTCCGTACGCTCTATTGGAGATAAAGGTCCGCAATGATGTCTCGAAAAGAACCCAGGAGTGGATCAATGATCTGATGTCCTCACATCTTGTAAGAGATGCTCCGAGATTTTCAAAATTTGTCCACGGCGTTGCTCAACTTTTTGAGGATCATGTCAATAGTTTCCCATTTTGGCTAAAAGACCTCGAGACCGATATAAGGAGAGACCCTGGAACAGCATTTCAAGAAGAACAGGGAAAGAGAGCTAAACAGGCTGAGGATGAATTAGCTGTAGGTAGCCTGCTTGGATCGAAGTCAGTCTCATCATTTAAAGCAGCGGTTGGTTCCCCTGTGAGCAAGTCAGCGACAACACTAGCAAACCTTGAACACAAGTCCGACAATGCTGCTGAGGAGATTGGCTCGGAGGACGAGGTACAGCAAGCCAGTTCGTCAATTCCACAAATTCTGCCGTACCTACGCACCTTCTTGCCCAGAATCTCGAGCTCGAAGTATGCGCGTGCACATCGACCAGGACTCATGCGGCTGCCCCTAGGAGTCAGGGAACCTGGCCAGCTCATCAAGGACTCTGGACCTGTGCGCGTAGAACACAAGGTTTGGCTCGCGAACCAAAGGACATTCGTCAAATGGCAACATATCTCGGTACTTTTAGCGTCCTTATCCCTCGGGCTTTATAACGCCGCAGGGGCCTCAAACAACGTAGCAAGTGCGTTGTCTGTCCTCTATACTCTGGTGGCTGCTTTCGCAGGGGTTTGGGGTTGGTGGATGTATATAATTCGCAGTCGCATGATAGAACAGCGGAGTGGGAAGGATTTCGACGCCGTTTTCGGGCCAATACTGATTTGCTTTGGTCTTATTGCTGCTCTTGCGATTAACTTCAGTCTCAAGGTACGAATATGTTCTGGCTCTCTCTGACCTTGCTAATCCGGCGTAGTACCGCGCAGCCACTGGAGCATTCGGTCATGATGGAAATTCTAGCCACGCTCTCGAAATTCTGGGCTGAAGCACAGATGGTTCCACGGTTCCACCTTCGAATGGTCTATGACAAATCATGCAGTTTTGATCTCTCAGAGCCCTCCTTGTACTTTGATCTGGTTTCAGACGTCTTTGTACCATATTTTAACCGGGAATCCCAGACCTTTATTCGGAGCTGATTTAGCTTCTTCCAACAAAATATCGTGGTGTCCCTCTAACATGTGCCGAGAGGACTGTCGATGTCATGGATCTAGAAAGGAACCAACCATGAATCACGAAATTGCGTCGCTTTCTATTCAGAAGTTAGTCGACGATGCATGTGAGGGCAGAAGAGAAGGGAAAATGCTACCCACTGGAAGAGGCTACTGTAAGGTCTACTTATTTTCTTGATGGGTGTTGGCCGACTTCTCTTCTCGTCTCAACTTGTTTGGTGATGAACCCAGTACTCATTGACAGGCTGTTATGATCGCAAGATGTCCATAAGGCAAAAATTGAATAATTTTGATATTTGTCTGACCTTCGAAACGTGGACGCCTTGGCAAAAGCAGTTACTTACTATACACTCCCCCCTGCATTGGCGTCTCACATTTCGTCTGTCATGTGTGAAGAGCGATGAAAGGATTGACCCGACGTTTCCTTTTGAGAAGACACTTACATAGAACATCTCTGAGACCAGCGTCTGCATTAGTGAGGTCCTTGAAGACTGGCACAGGTTACAAGAGGTCTATACACGCTCGGAGGAGTATGTGTGACAAGGGTATAGAGAGTAAGGTTATCGAATCCCAAATGAATATTGCAGTGTTAAGATTGTAATAGTTTGTCAACAAGAAAAAACGTTGGCAGGTTTATGCACTAAGCGAACCTGCGTTTCAATATCTGACTTTGCCCTATACACAACAATCAACTAACACTTGCTCAAGCATCTTCCACTCGATCACACTCGCGCTTACCTTCAACATATCGACCTCGTTCATAGCGCTTTCGGGGATCTTATCATCAATAACACAGTCATGGCTGGGCACATTCATCCTCAGGTACTCCAATAATATCAATGACAAAGGTTGTGACTGACGTGATCCCCAGTCTGGGCGCAACGACAGAGCTTTGTCATGTCACGAGCGTCGGCAATTACGTGCTTCGCGTCGTAGCCCATTGAGCTCGCTTTCCCCAGCTCCCAATCTTCAAGGCTTGCCATCGAGATATGCTGTTGATCGCACCAGTTCATTTGATTCTCAAGATTCTCAACGCCCACAAGTAACGGACGACGCTCAACATGATGGTATGTTTGGTGCTCGGTCTTTGCAACCATTAACATGGCCACCAAAGGGTTTTGACCTTCGGTCCAAACTTAGTTTTGACGAAGCTGAAGCAATTGTCAGCAAAGGTGCTCCCTCGTTCAAAGGGTTTGCCTTCCAGACCCTCAACGTGCCATTTCGTCATTCTCGTTTCTATGCGTTTGCTGGGATGATGGACGGTAATGAGAGTTTGGAATCTTCGTCCAAGCTCTCGCCACTAACAGAAGGCATGTCGTTTGCATTGGATGGGGCATACGAGAGCTTAATGCCATGGGAGAGTCTGGAGCAGCCGAGTATGACCATGTGCTTTGGTGCTTCGCCTGGAACGATCACCTTGAACCATTGGGTTGGCTTGGTCGCGCGCCACCTACCATCGTCAGAGACGGACTCCGTCGTTCTTTTTAGGCCAATGTCGTTGAAGATGGTTCTGGATCGCTTGGAGTTTCTTGAATATGGCTTAGACGAAGACGTAAGTTCCAAACACATTCTTACTCTTTCTCTCAAAATAACAGTGTGCTGCACCAGCCCGAAGCTATGGAGAGCTTTCTGTACCTGCACTTGGTTCACGACCCGGATATGGATATGCCCGGAGAGAACAACTTGGGCAGGCAGATAGACGTTCTGGTTGCTGTCCTAGATACGACCTATTGGATAGACTTTAGCGACCCTAACTCCCAGGTCATTGCAGCCTACTATGACAACGAGAATCTAGAAGTGGCTCATCTATTCTTCCATCAGCTTCTGCTGAGCATCGAAATACTTCTTCGCATCGATCGTACAAACTTCGCTGAGGTTGAGAAACATCGTTTCCTTTCACTACTGCCAGACAGAGTTGCTTGGAGCGTGACACTTGCGAAACTATGGCTGTCGAACGTGTCGATTACGCAAGTTGAACATGCCCGATTCGAAGATTCCTGGGGTTCTGCACCATCTATTCAGGTCAAAGCATACAACAAGCTTGCTCGGATCAAGCAGCTTGAACAATTGGGATGGGCACTCAAGTGGCCAAACATGGCGCAGGTATGCGACTTACTTGAAAAAGAGACCAAAGGGGAAACGGCACTTGAATTCAGTAGCGCCGAAGCAAAAACTTTCTTCTCTGGGGTAATCTTGCCTGGCCCTTCCTCCTCTTGGTTCGCGATGAAATGTCTGATTGGCTGTGATACCAAAGACGGACACAAGCTCAGTGGTCTCAACTGTATGCATCCGCAGTCAGGGTTCCAATACAGAAACGCCACATACTGGTACTGGTCTAGCATTGTCGGTAAGGTCCTTGGCGCTGCAAAAGGTGTAAACCAAGATGCTAGCTGGATCGGGCCATGTCTTTACACTCCCGACCTTGAGCGATATAGGGCCAAGCTCGAGCGAGTCCGTTGCGTGATCGCAAACCCTGATCCTGTACCGACACGCTTGACCAAGCGGAAAATCAAGAACATGGCGGTACGGAGTGATCCACTCGGGCCTCCTGACGAGATCATCCCCGTGGATGAGTTTCAAGTTGTTAGCCCAAAATACCATGTCGTGGATACGATTCGAATCGAGAAGCTGGCTTGCCCTCTCGAACGCAATGCCAAGGACAGTTCAAGCGATGAACCCTCAGTCTTCAATGTCGCCATAAAATTCGCCATTGAAGGGGTCACTTACGCATTGAGACTGCGCCACGACACCTCATACATCAAAGCGATCCCATGCCAAGGACCGCATGTTCTCTTCTGGGATTATGCCTACAAATCCATCCGAGTTGACGGTCTACTCGATCAGTCCTCCTGGGGCGGCGTCGATGCAACCTTGCCTTTCACAGCAACTGCGTTCGATCCGATAGGCGAACCGGGTTCAAGCAATCCTCGAGTAGAGCATGACTTGTACGATGATGAAGCAGTCCTGGTGGTTGAAGCATTTGGCGTGCCTGACAACGAAGTCTTTGCTCGTGCTTGGTAAATCCTAACTTCACCAGCTCTTCACTTCTACAGTACTAATTCATCTAGGTGCGCTTACATGGGTCTCTCCGCTATCGTCGCCAACGTTGACGAGACTTGCATGGCTTGCGCTATCCGAGAGGCATATGCCGCTTCCGTTACTGTTGTGATATTAGTCGCCGGACGAAAAGACGAGGACGTCGAAGCAATCGAGCGTTCTCCTCCGCCTCCTAGAAAAGGTCGTTCTCGCATGCCCACCAATTGAAGATACCGACCTAAAACGATCTTGCCCAACATTGATGGTGTTTTGGTATGATCTTGATTAGAGTGGGTATAAAATACGAATTCTGGTATACTACGAGCTGGTGTCAACATTATGAGTGGATCACATGACCCGTCTTGATGATCAAGCAAGGATAGTTCTAAACCCGAGTACTCTTCTAGAAGGCTCGGTTTCTAGGATACTTTCTCGTCTTGGTGGTAAAATTCGATGTATAACCTCAGGTACGATATTGTTATTATTGGTCTTAGTGGATGCAATGCATGGACTACTCGAGGTACGAGATTGTGAGGTGAAGGAGGTTCTTTAAAGATGTGAACCATGATGCTGTATGAGAAGGACTATGTCGAAGCTTGTTTGAAGGTTCACCCTGTCCTATGTACCACACATCTTGACATAGTCATGTACCGTTCAGCGTGAAGAGAGTTTGAAGGATAATTGTTCAGGGAAATGTATTGGTTTGCCATCTTCAGCAAGATCGTAAATTCCGCTCATAGTGACTCGTATTGTCCTGTGATGTACATGACAGAAATAGTACTATGACATAGATGCATTCGATGAGGGTGTCCCCAATGTTCGCCTGATGTACATATATACACTAGTACACTCAAGCTGAGTCCCATAAGCTGTAAATGCGGATCCTAGCTGCCAGATCTTCTATCCCCAGATCCCCGCGTCAGAACACCATCACCTCATTAAAGCACCACCACGAGCCTCCTATGGAGACTATGTACATTATGTTCGTGTCGCTTCTGAAGATCTGTCCTCGGTAGCGTATATCGAGACGAAGGCTGGCTCCACCGAAGGTTTCACAGTGGTGATAGGCGTTGGCATCGGCCTGATGTTGCGCACTTAAACACCAAACGGGTGTGGCCATAAGCTAACAAAGCTCTATGCCGTTGGAGAAAGCTGCTGGAAACTGGTCGTTTCAAGCTCATCCATTCGTCTCATCCTTTGCAAATTTTGTTTGCTCCACTCTCTCGGAAAGGTCCCCTTCTCCTAAACTACTACTCTTCTCACTGACTGGACTTCCTTCAATCTTGAAGCCTTCGCTTCTCTCTATAAGGCTCCGATAGTAATCCACGAGTACCTCAGGCTTCGGGACGATCCTCCACTCGACCCGCCATAGAAATTCTAGCTCCAATAAGGCGAGCTCCTTGAGGCTGACACCACCAACTCTAGCATATGTGTTGTTTGTCCAGAAGGAATCGCTGAGCCCTTTGCTTGCTACAGTAGCGCTGGTAATGAGGAACCGATGGACCGTAAGGGAGGAGATGGTGAAGGCGGGGTACAGAGCACATAGTCGGTCGATATAGTACACCATACTGAGTAGAATAGGCGGCGAGAGGGTAGCATGCGTTGCCAGACGTTGAAGATAGTCCTTCACACTGATTCCAGGTGGAGCTCGAGAATGAAACCTGGTTAGGCGGCCATCTTTGAGCGGGATGTCATCGTTGAACCTTACAAGTTCCATAAGCATGTTACTTATAAGTACGACTAGGTCCTTAACATCGCAGGTCTCATACTGCGCGGGCATGTGTTTTACTGGAAGTTTGTGCGGGCGAGCTCGCTTGGGCGACGAGCCTTGACTAGACGAAGAAGATGATTTGGCAAGCGTTGTTGGGGGTGCGGCGGCTGCTTGGGGGATCGATGACGATGAATAGGTAGGCTTGAAAGGCTTCTGCGGTGCTAGGGTTGGCTCCGCAGGAAGTTCCGGTGACTTAGACAGGCCCCTCCGCTTGCCGGACGAATGAAGAGGGCTTGCCATTGATGGCACGCCTACAAGAGGAGGAGAGTATTGTGTGCCCACGTCTACCGTTTCGTTGGTCGAAGGATTTGTCGACTGGCTTGACGTAGATAAGGGACGTTTGTGGGGGTTGGGCGCAGCGGACTGTAACTGTGCGGGATACCGTGGAAATGCTGCTGGGGATGGGGGTTTGATGTGGGGACGTGGAGATTTGCCAGAGGAAAATCGGTATGATCCATGACGGGAGACAGGGTGGAGTCCCGCTCCGGGAGATGTTAAAGCAGTCCTGGCGTGGAGCGTCGGCGAGGGAGATGATGTTATCATCTCAAAATCCTCGTCGGAATGGTTGCTGCTGCCGCTTGTAATCGAAAAAGGGCTTCGTTGTAGAGCGCTACCGTTTGTCTGGGCAAATAAGGTAAGAGCATACTTGTAAAGGCGAGAGATAAAAGTGCGTTCGTCGTAGGTACATGGAGCGAAGTCAGAGTAACAGGACTCCCGTAGAGAGGAAGTGCGCCAAGCCCCGTCTGCGTAATAGTGTCGTTGCGCCTGCCGTTGTCTCTCGTACGGCAGCCGCTTGGAATCACCACAACGCGGTCGTTTATACATGGCCGTTGGAAAAAGTATACTGTGCACTTTTACAGTGAAAGCTCTTGTTGCTCACAAGAAGAGCAGATGTCGATTGGAAAGTGCTCTGCGTTATACATTGTTCTTTCGGTGGCATGTCAGGTAAGCTATATATATACCTACAGATATAGATGCCATGAGATGTACGCCGTTCTCCGTGCGCACTGAGTCGTGAAGACGCTGACGCCGTCTTCCCCAGATTCATCCCCACAAAGATCTACTTTCGGAAGTACAAGCACAGGGACTGCGGTGACTGCCGACAGCCGCATCGAATTTGCGCCCTGCAGAGTACCAGGCAATAGGGAAAACCACTGGTGTCTTTTGAGCCGCATAACATATCCATCACCAAGAGACGTTTCAAGTGTCATTCCCGCAACACGCAGTCGGGCAGATTGAGATAGGCCATAGCTTTAATCCAAGTTCCGTAGCCGCTGCATAAAGGGGAATGGCGCATCTTGGGGGCCACTGACGAGCCGGATCAGGCGAATGCAGATAATCTCATTAAGTAATGGATGAAGCTATACGCTCCATTGGCAACTACGATGGCCGGATGCCATGTGGTAAGACAGGGTATTTGCTGGGGAATAGTCGAAAGGATAAAGCACAAAGCATAAAGAAAACGCTCGAGTCAGTGCAGGATTTGTTGCGCCCGGAAGCGGGAGAATTACCAAGCGCGAGCCGCATGTACTGTACCTAAGGTGCCTTACTTTAGTGAAGCAACATATGGATGCACGAGGAGCAGTACTTTGATGATAATCTTGAGATCATGAAATGAACAGGAAGTAACGGGGTCTGAGCATCCTGTATCATGAATTTCGCGAAATCCACCAAAGCCTTTTCTTTGATGACAAGGTCATACATACCTAAAAGAGCGCACAGTTAGATGCTTGACAGTTCATGGCCCGCGCCACGTCACGTGATTGATGACTAAGGCGGGATCGGTCTTCCGCACTCTATCTATATCCGTCACGTCAAGTTTACCTGTGCAGGAGGGAGCAAATGAGCAGCCACCTTGTGAGGCTACCATTCAAGTCTGATTCCAGAAGGAAGAAATCCCAAGTGCATGCTCAGTACGAGATGTATGTGTTGAACGAGTGATTTATCATCTGGATAATAAGTACTTGGGGTCCTACATCCCCCCACTGCTTTTCAAGAGGCGTCGATACATATCACGAACCGACATTTGAAGGCCATATCTCTCTGCCACAGCCGTTCTCTCACACCAGACCGAGTAACGCTCGTTCCCCTCGTTCCGCGATCGACCTTCAAGCAGTAGGTCATATCCGCAATTAGTACCCTGTCTTTTGCACGACCATGACACGGCCGTCTACCCCTCCTATTCTGGCAGAACTCCGAAGCCCCTCATCTCCCGCCAGCCAGGTAGCTGCACTACGAGCGCTCAAAAATGAAATAATTGGTCATGAACAGAAGAAAGACATGTGGATTGGTTTAGGGGTGCTGGCGCCCTTAAAACGTATTTTAAATACACATAAGGGAAGTGGGAGAAGAAAACATCGTGATGACAATGTTGATTCAAGCCAAACAAGGAGGAAAGGCAGTCGTACCGATGAAGAAGAAGCTCGTCTTCAGGCTATCATAATCGTTGGTAGTCTGGCATACGGTCAGTACAACTAAGCTGTTCTCTTCTGGCGAAGTTGAAAGGACTCTCTGACTTAAGGTACGCGGGTCTAGGAGGTCCTGCCTACGTCCATCCTCTGAATGCCGGAGGTGTTGTTGGTCCGCTGTTAGACGTACTTTCGCCATGGGAGGCGTCCCCGTCGGCTGTACTCGCGGCGCTAAGAACCCTCAATACTGTGGCGGACTCACTCTCCTTGGAGGATACAAGAAGAGTAGATTATTCAAGAAGGAATGCAATTCCTGATGGATTGATAACCTTTCTCTATACAGAAACACATCTCAGGAGTATCACACACTTACTGTCGCAGACGTCTAGTTCTGTGACGGTTCAGCAGCAGATTTCTTTAACGGCTAGCTTGGTAACGAAAACATGCCAAGAAGAATATCAACGCGCACTGCTCGCCCGAAGTGGCGTACTGGAGGCCTTGGCAAGCAGGCTGGCTTCTTTCGTTGTTGCTACTGGTTGTTGTTTGATACCGGTCACTGTAGAATCTGAAGATCTCCCCCCCGCAACTGTGAGATCCAGGTTGGCACCGATTCTAGAGGCGGTGGGTGGTATTATACAGCATTCAAAAGCCCGTGCTGTTCAGTTTCTGTCCGCGCCCGCTTTCGCGGCCGTCTTTCCTAGGATTGAACCTGATGCAGCTTCTGCTTACCAGAAGAAGATGGCTACATGGGGTTCCTATAATCCCAACTTATTCGGAAATCGTCAGGCCTCGCTCAATCCAATTGAGACTCTCCTACCTCAGCTGCCGAGTTCACATCAACGGGCGTCGCCTGCGCTGGCGTCAAATTATCCACCGCTCGGCGCCACCGGGACCTTCGGAAAACAGCCGCAGACGAACCGAAATTTCAGCCCAGCCCCTGAAGCGTTTGAGATTACGGAGGACGATGAAAGTCCTTTAATAGCTTGGCTTATCTACGTCGTACGAGCCGAAAAGGGTATGACAAGGCTTATGGCCACCTGGATTCTGGCAATTCTGTACCGCTGCGGACTCGCAAGCAGGCGAAGAGAGACGGGTTTCGCGCTATTGCTGGTACCATTGCTCGTCCGGATGCTTGACAAGGATTGGGACATGTTCCCTAGACTCCCTGATCCATACGATGCTAGTGTTCTTAGTAATCCTGATTGGACAATCAAAGAACAAGCGCCCGCTGTCCTAGCGATGTTGGCTGTCGACAGCATCGAATTACAACGCGCTGCCGTTGATGCTGGGGCCATCAAGAAGCTTTCGCAATTACTGAAGGAGTCGTATGACCCACTTCCGAAGGGCTCTACAGCATCATTATGGACGCCGGAGGGGAATGATGCGGATACTATGGAGACCAAAGACGATGCGTCCAGGCTCGGTGCCGGTGGACTTTCGCTTGCGGCGTTCCATGTCACTAAAATGAGGGAAGCAGTCCTAATAGCACTGGCGGCACTTGCGTCCCTCAAAGATGAATTTAGGAAAACAATTATAGACAATGGCGTAGTGCCTTTTGTGATCGAATCCTTGAAGCCCTATAGTATGACGTCTGTATTATCTACCAACGCGAAGGTGACCGGGGATGGAGCTCTGGTGGACCGGAAGGTTGCGAATCCAAGGCATGTAATACTAGCTGCTTGCGGGGCGGCAAGGGGACTTTCCAGGTCTGTGAGCACATTGAGAACGGATCTCATGGACGCTGGTCTTGCAGCTCCACTGTTCGTTCTTTTGAGGCATTCGGATATTGACATCCAAGTTTCAGCCACTGCTGTCATTTGTAACCTAGTTCTGGAATTCAGCCCAATGCGAGAGGTGAGTTCATTCCTCATGGTATCAGACCCACTCGCCTGCTTACACCTTCCATGTAGGCAATCCTTGATTCGGGGATTCTGAAGATTTTGTGTGAACATGCGCACTCCATGATTGCAGAACTACGATTAAACTCTGTATGGGCGCTCAAGCATCTTGTCCTTGGGGCGCCTAATGAATTAAAAATGACGTGTCTCGAGGAGCTCGGACCTGGCTGGCTAAAGCAGATAATTTCGAATGATGCGGATGACTTCATGTTCCCTTCCGGATTTAGAGGAGATCGAGAGACGGGAACAAGAACTCCTATAACAATGGGTACTCCCAATGCCGCGGGAGAGCAAGTTGACCTGCTCAACGCCGTCGAGGACAGTTCAAGGGAGTCTAGCCAAGCTTTTGACGATGATGGCGATGAAGATCTAAACATGGTTGATAGCATTGGGGCCTTGAGTAGGTCTCATCCCGAGCACAAGCCTATCGCGTGTCTTGGCCGTCAGCATGATCCTCGGGCGAGCGAGTTTGAAACAATCAAAAGCCATGACATAGAGCGCGAGGGTCTCGATCTGCTTCGAAACATTTTAGCTGGTCCTGGGGCTCCTCAAATGATTGATCACATCTTCCAAGAACTTGGACAAGACAAGCTTTTCGAACTTCTAGCCAACAAACTCCGACCCAGGGTTTTGAACGCTTTCAACCGTGAAAGAAGATCATCCGAGAACGGCGTGAGGCGAGTTCAGCCGCCAACCAAAATAATCGTCTCCGTTTTGTATATCATTGTCCATATTGCAGCCGGCCTTCCCAAACATCGGCAGTTGCTCGTCTCACAATCAGAACTCCTGAAGCTTGTTGTTCCTCTCTTCTCACATTCGGATCCAGAAGTCCGTTGTCCCTGTGCATGGATTGTCATAAACGCTAGTTGGCATGATTCTTCAGCGGACTTACCGAATAGCAGATCCAGAGCGCGGGAGCTGGTAAAGCTCGGGTTCTATGAGCAACTCGAAGTAATCGAGTCCGATCCGTCGCTTGATGTCAGGGAAAGGACAAGGATAGCCCTTACCCAGATGGCCAACCTACTTAGGTCATGAAGGGGATCTGCCGGAGTGAGAAACCGCACGGATCACAATTCCTTTCATTGATTCCAGCAGCATATACATGACATTTTGAAGAGGTGGAAGAATAACTTTCGAGGAACATATTTTCTAGTTTTTCTTCGAGCGTTTGTTTAATGCGGATAGACAGCTTCCAACCGGGGTAGTTTCGTGGGAACTGTCTCCTGTAAGAATGATTTCATCCGGAATTTGCACATGGACTACTATGAGCCGATTTGGGTGGGGAGGGGGTGACTGATGTGGTATCTTTATGTAGGTTTTGTATGAAATGTAAATAGAAAAATTAGCTAAAGGCATATGATTCATGAGTGTTTGGTATTGCGTGCCATTGGTTTTGACAATCTTTTCTCCAGCAAGTGTGAAAGGAGAACCGCTGTGACGTAGATTTGCGATGGCTGTTGGAATCGTAGGTAACCTCAGCCATCCAAGGAACTTAACATCTCCAAATGGATCCAGTGACAAAAACATCGATCACTACCTAAACGAAACCTACTTCATTTCCCCCTTCGCTCTACAGTAGGAATTTCCACACAGCATGAAAATAGACCCCGCCATCATACGTGCCCTATCTCTGGATGAATCCCTTACCTCTGTAGCTAAGCATGGAGGTTCTGGCTTCGCGACCACGGCCAAAGTCAGTACTGAGCTTAAAGACGGCAGCCAAAAGCACTTCTTTCTAAAATTTGGTCGAGGTAAAGAATCAGAAATCATGTTCAAAGGCGAGCAAGCTTCTCTCAATGCGATCCATAACGCCGTTCCCTCCTTGTGCCCTGCTGCTTTCGCATCTGCCATGCTAGAAGATCGAAGTGGTGCTTTCCTTGTCACAGATTTTCTAGATCTCGATTCAAACTCTCCCTCATTATCTGCAGACAAGGGTTCCGGTCTCTCTCTCGCGGCAAAGCTCGCAAAACTTCATACTACCCCTGCGCCGATACCAGAAGGCTTCTCTAAACCCGTGTTTGGATTTCCTGTTACGACTTGTTGTGGAGATACGGCGCAACCAAATGACTACCAGGAAAGCTGGGCCCAATTTTACGCAGAGAATCGACTTTTTCCGGTTCTTGAAAAAAGCGAGCGGACCAATGGCAAGGACATTGAGCTACGGTCTATGGTCGAGAAGACGGTCGATTTCATAGTACCGAAGCTCTTGGGAGACAAACATTTGAACAATGGCAAAGGCATTGCCCCTGTAGTGATTCACGGAGACCTCTGGTCAGGAAATAAGGGGAGAGGAAGGCTAGGAGGTCAGGGAGGGATAGAAGACGTCGTTTTTGACCCTAGTGCATGCTACGCTCACTCAGAATGCGAACTGGGAATCATGAAGATGTTCGGTGGGTTTGGGGGAGGATTCATGAACGAATATCATCGACTTTGCCCGAAGACCGAGCCGATGGACGAGTACGAAGACAGGGTTAGCTTGTATGAACTGTAAGTTGATTCCTAATCAGATGCTTGTCTGATGATAGTTGATGTTCGACTAGATACCACTATCTGAACCATTATGCTATCTTTGGAGGCGGCTACAAGTCGAGTGCTGTCTCAATCATGAAAACCCTTGCTCGCAAGTATGACAAGTAAGGATAATTGTCGTTAGCTCTTTTCTATTAGATAGAACATTACATATAATAAAGTTGCTCAGTTCCGAGACCCGCCATGTATACGAATCTCTAGGATAAATAGCATAAAGGATGAAGAGTGAAACAAAGTAGACATAATATGCATTGAAGAGTTCAATGGCGACGTCTTGGGGAATCAATCAAAACGAAGGATCGTCGAACCTTTCAAGCACTACCTCAAGATGTTGTTTTTGCTGTTGCCGTCGCTCTATCTGAATCTCGAACAGTGAGGATGCTAAATCATCAAATCGCCATATCATGTCCATATCAGCTCGGCAGTCTCGTCAAAGTTTCTAGATGTGGGCATCATCAATGTACACTCATGCACATTGCGCTCCGATTCGATTGCTCTCGGTCCCTCCGTGCTCATGCAGATATAAAGTCGGAACTTTAGTACTTTATTAGATAAATAAACTAAGCTAGAATGTAAGTACCAGATTGGAGACATCTACTTGGATGATCTTGAATGCGGCGGGGAGTCTATCCATGTCACGTGCGCGCTTGCATGCGCCGCGTTGCATTGACAAGCTTAGATTTCTCCTCTCCGCACACGAGTTTTGCTTTATCTGATACAACAACGAAAAAGATAGAGCCAATGGCAGTTCTGCTTAAGGCCAGTTCATCCGAATCGCAGTATTCTTAAGACAAGCTCCGACCTTCAAACTCGTCAACTGCTCTGATGAATTACCAGGCCGCAGTTGCTGCTCAGTCGAATGAAGCACAACAGCCTCCAGTAAGCTTCCTGAGTCTTCCCGCTGAGATACGTCTCAAAATATATACCTTTGCTCTATCTGTCTCAAGTCACCACATCCTGTCTATGCAGGCTCTATCGACGGGTGAGGCCTCACCAAAGTCTGTACGCTGCTTTATGCCTCACTGTACTGGCCACCGCCAGCATCTGTACTGCTTTGATACCAGAGAGCATGTCACTTTGTCCTTGCTGAGGACCTGCCGTCTCGTCTACCACGAAGCATCCCTCATGCCTTATTCAGGCAATACCTTCAAATTCTATCAAGACCCTCAGGCCTATAGGATGTTCATGGAAAACAGATCACTACTGCAACTGCAAGAGATACGATCGCTAGAGATTTTGAGCGAAGGGCCACGCTTCGGCGAGAAGAAGCGTAATGATATCTGGCTCAACATGTGCACTACAATGGAATCAATGACAAGTCTGAAACATCTAAAGTTGGCGCTGCGAATGGTATGTATATATGTTTTTGAAGGACCTGTATGTCATAAATTTGTTCTGCGTTCTTCGTACTGGTGATCTAAGTCTGCTACGTATGCTTACCAGCCACATCCGGTAGGACCCGTTCGAAGCTTCGGGTGTCAATGCCTGGCAATGGCTCACACGTCCCTACGACCCTCGCATATCCCCCTTCTCATTTTCAGATAATTGGGCGGCTCTACTTTTGCGTGTCCGAGGCCTGGAAACATTCGAGCTCACCTTTTATTGCGGAAGGAGTATGGAAGGGAAATCTAAATGGGTTGATCCATTCATTGACAGCCTAAGGGACGTAATGCTGGGCTCTGAAGCGGAAAGTGATAGTACAAAAGGATAATGCTCTTGTCTGCAAGGACGTAAGCTATGTTTCGAACAATTCATACCGTTGTAAATTTTATCATCCGTCCTCAAATAAGCTACGTTTTTCTGAAAGTACAAAATGAGGAAGACTGAAGTGAGACTGAGAACAAGAATGCTTGCATCATGCATTACTCATCTCTACAGGTTTATTGCCTTTCTAATTCTGGATCGCGAGGTATATCATGTGCAGCTGTTTTTGAAAGTACCTCAAAGTCAATCGTCTACATGCTGTTATGTTTTTCCTCTACTGTCTGAGTATTTTCTTGCGAAAACTACGATAGGCCCTTGTCAAGCATTGGTAGCCATTTCGGACACTGATGATTCCGGAATTATCACGAAATAATTGTTATCATGGAAGCTTACAAATCTACCTATCATGAGTGAATCCTTCAGAATATGTTCAGGAGTCTCTGATCTATCATATGCATCCGTGACATTAGGAGGGGGATTGTTGTCCCCAGATATACGGCGAACAGAATCGGCTGACCTTCGTGTAAGTACAGTCCTTGGCGATGTGGTACTGTGACCGGGCAATTATTAAGGTTACATGGTGATGGGACCCAAAGGTTTGGATAGACACCGGGATTAGCAGCGATAAACGATAAAACTGCGTTCTAGCGACGATGGATCGCTTGGAGTTTGAGGTAGAAGAGGCAGTTGTGCAAGATATTGTACTCCGATAGCTGAATAAGACAACGAGGAGCTATCGTCCCGGTTGAAATGGTCGAGCGATTTTATCGAAGGGTCAGAGCAGATGCCGTCTCAAGTCTTTGAAGGGCGCCGATGCCTCCAAAGGATGTGTAGTAATTGTGTCCCACCAATATTGCTATGCTCGCTAGATCGGGTTCGACGCTGAAAGAATGCCAGGTGGACGTTGTAGATATCAAACAATGATGCGGGAAATGATTAGAGAAGAGATGGTTTGAGGGAACTCGATAATGGATTTTGTATCTCAATTTCCATTTTGTGGTGCACAGTTGTTTGTTCAAACAAATATATAGTCGGTTCTGTTCCTTCTTTTGTTAAAACATTTTTCTTCTCAACACACCAGTAACAGTTGAGGCTGTCGTTCTCGAAATCAGAAGTATGAGAGTGTAGTCGACTGATCTTAATGGACAGAACAACACATTCCGCTGGCTAACCAACAACCTTGTTTCCATTTCAAGTGCTATTGTTCTCTGTCGTACCTAATTGAGAGCCAACACTCTAATAGAAATGTCGTCGCTGAGTGACAGACTTCATGAGTACGCTATTTCACAACCAGATTAACACGCGAGTCAATTGTCTCAACGCAGACAAGCGCTTTTCTGGTAAAATAACATGAGAACTAAAGAAATTGAGTGGCTGAAACTCTCGAATCTAAGTCTACTAGCACTCAAAAATTGATTTCATTCTTTTGAATGAAGATCTATGTTGCTCTTAAACGTTTCTCAAGCATTTCTTCAACATCAACAACTCTTAACAGTCTTGCATTATGATTTGTGATGTATCGAATATTTATCGTAGATAGTCAGAGTCATTGATGTCAGATGATTGCATCTTCTAGAAAGAAATGCATCTAAAAGATGAGATTTTGAATAGCATGACTTCTTTAATACTACATAGTTTTGACTTAATGTAAAAGTATATATAGATTGTAAGATAATTAAAAATCTTACATGCGATCACAGATGTCAAAATATTGAGCAAAGTAATCTTCTCATCTTCAAATCAAAGAATTCAGATAGAAAAATACTTTATTAAACACTTTATTAATGAAAAGTAAGTACATTATTAGCATCAATCTTTTTTGACAATAAAACATTATCAGCATGATGTTCATGCTTCATTCTGATCGTCAAGAGCAAATGATGAGCATCATTGATGTGATGTCAGCAAGTGAGCGAGAGATGAATATTACTATCTTGCAGAAGAATTCAATCAAGATGAAGAATATACATGAGAAATTGAACAAGCTGTGAGTACTCTATGAGCTCAATGAACGTAGAAACAATGAGCTGATGCTCTGAAAAGAGATGAGAAAATTGACAAAGATAATAGAAAAGCTGACATGTCAACGCGTCATTACGTTGACTGTCAATCGATGCATGAAGAATCAGCTGAAGAGATTGAAAAAAATAATGAGCAAACTTGAAAAGAAATTCACAAAGAAGAAGAGACATGTTGACAATTGAGCGAAGAAAATAAACGAGAAGTCAACAACATCATTTGAAAGTCATCTTGTCTTCAGCACTGATGTTGCATCATCAGTGCAAAATCATTGCAAGAAATTCAAGATTAAAATCTTTGTTAAAAAAGAAGAGAAGATCAAGAGAATCATGATGACAACAATAAAGAACATAGTGAGATGAGTGAAAAAGATTAACATCGACGAGATGTTATTGATGTGCAAGAACATAGAAACTATGAAAAAATGATCAAATTTACTGATATTTCAAGTTAAGATGAAAGACAGTAAGAAAATACTGAAGAAAAATGATTTTTGAATCAAAAAGATTTTATTGAACATAAATCTGTGCAAAGTTAGTTTTAAGATAGTGATACATGAAATTAAAATTGAAGAAATGTTTAAAGACATAAAGAAGAAGAAAATAAAAGCATTCATCAAGATCAATAAAGACATATACTTGAAAATGATGATTGAGAAAGTCAAATGACTCACAAAGAATAATAAACAAAAGAGATACATCTTGCATTCGCAATTTGTAAAGAGTGACAGTGACAGATTTTAATGCTTTTAGCAATCAATATTTTGAATATTTATTTAATCTCATGTTTCAGATTTGCATCACTTTTAGCTGAGATATATTCATAAAAGCGTCAATATTCATAAAAATGTCAACATCTTTAGAACTTCTATGAGCGCAGTATGCGTCTTTATCATTTGATTCAACAAACATGACTATTCTGACATTTGTAACATTGATAGTTGCAACGTTGAATAATTAATAATTAATTTGACTATTTAAATAATAGCTATTTACACAGTTTAATATATGCGCTGAGAAAGTTAATGAGAAAGTTAATGAGAAAGTTAATGAGTAAACTAATGAGGTAGAGAGTCATGTAGAATGTTCGATAAAGAGTCATGTAGAATGTTCAATAGAAAGTCATGTAAAATGTTCAATAGAGAGTCATGTAAAATGTTCAATAGAAAGTCATGTAGAATGTTTGATAGAAAGTTATTTAAAATGTTCAATAGAAAGTCATGTAGAATGTATGATAAAGTCATGTTTGATGCTCGATAAAGAACAAATTTGATTCTTGATTACAAAGTAATTTGAAGCTTGATGAAGAATCATGTAGAGAGTCATGTAGAAAGTTATGTAGAAAGCATTGTTTGAAGCATTGTTTGACTCATGTTATGCGCTCAATCGACGCGTATTTTGAAGCATGTAGAATGTTTAATAAAGTGTTTGATAGAAAGCTCAGTAGAAAACTCACTAGTAGAAAGATCAATAGAAAGCTCGATCGAAAGATCAGTAGAAAGCTCACTAGAAAGATTGATCAAAAGCTCAGTCGATAGCTCAGTAAATGACTCGATCGAAAGCTCACTAGATAACTTGATCAAAAGATCAGTAGAAAGCATTGTTTGAAGCACTGTTTGACTTGTGTTATGCGCTCGATCAACGCGTATTTTGAAGCATGTTTTGAAGTGAGTAGACTGATTAGTAAACGAACGAGTAAATAGCTGAGTTGATAGCTGAGCTGTAGCTGAGTTGATAGTTGAGTTGATAGCTGAACATGTTGATATTTTGATTGTTGTTGTTCTAGAAAGTAGAAACTACGAAGAAAGAAAGAAGATGAAAACTTCAAACTATTTAGCGTCAGCTTTATAAAGCTTGAAGTGAAGATTATTGAGTAAATAAATGAGCGAGTAGATGAGTGAGTAGAGTGAGCAAGTAGATGAGCGAGTAGATGAGCGAGTAGAATGATGAGCATGTAGAGTGATGAGCATGTAGAGTGATGAGCGAGTAGATGAGCGAGTAGATGAGTGAGTAGAGTAAGTGAGTAAATGAGCGAGTAGATGAGCAAGTAGAGTGATGAGCATGTAGAGTGATGAGCATGTAGAGTGATGAGCGAGTAGATGAGCGAGTAGAGTGAGCGAGTAAATGAGCGAGTAAATGAGCGAGTAAAGTGAGTGAGTAAAGTGAGCGAGTAGATGAATGAGTAAATGAGCGAGTAGAATGATAAGCATGTAGATAAATATTTTAACTGAATTAGCTGAGTTAGTCGAATTTAGTTCAGCGCATATGAACAAATGCAGATTATATTGACAAAAGTAAGATTCAATGCAGTGACATATGAACAAATGCAGATTTTATTGACAAAAGCAGAACTCAATTCAGTGAAATCAGCTAAAATTTCGATTTTATTCAACTTTAAGCTGAGCTCATCTGACTGAGTTCTGCTTTTGTCGATAAAATCTGCATTCATTCATATGCTCTGAACTGCATCTCAATATAATCTGCGTTTGTTCATATGCGCTGAAGTGAATCTCGCTTTCGTCGCTTATGTTGCATATGTCAATTCTTCTATCTATGTATATTATATATATCTACAGAGACTTATTTATAAGCAGATTATAGTATGAAGCGTCGCTATAATGAATGTCATCGTTGTACTCACTCTAGATTTTCAACGATGCATCGAGAAATCTCGTCAAGTGTTTAATCACGTAACTAGTTGATAAATTAAATGATTTATCATTTTGGTCAATCTCTCTTCTTATAAGATCACTTTGACGTGATTAGCTGCGAGTGCATGTCTAATAGCTTAAATGACATCAATTATCAAAATGACATGAATCATCAAAATGACACGAATCATCAAAATGACACGAATCATCAAAATAATATGAATCATCAAAATAACATTGCTGACACTGATTATTCTGATTCTATATGCTCAATTCTATATGCTCAAGCGCATGCAAAAGCAAGATATTAAATCAATAAATTTATTATCTAACTAGTTATTTAATCATCTATTTGAACGAATTGTTGACTATGTAGAATATTCGATAGAGAATCATAAAGAAAGTCATGAAGAGTGCTTGATAGAGAAACATGAAGAGTGCTCGATAGAGAAACATGAAGAGTGCTTGATAGAAAAACATGAAGAGTGCTTGGTAGAAAAACATGAAGAATGCTTGGTAGAAAAACATGAAGAGTGCTTGGTAGAAAAACATGAAGAGTGCTTGGTAGAGAATCATGAAAGAAGTCATGTAGAAAGCACTGTTCAACTCATGTTATGCACTCGATCGACAAGTAATTTGAAGCATGTAAAAAGTTTGATAAAGCGTTTGATAGAAAGCTCGATTGAAAGCTCAATCGAAAGCTCAGTAGAAAGCTCACTAGAAAGATCAGTAGTAGAAAGTTCGATCAAAAGTTCAGTAGAAAGCTCACTATAAGCTCGATCGAAAGCTCAATAGAAAGCTCAGTAGTAGAAAGCTCAGTAGAAAGCTCAGTAGAAAGCTCAGTAGAAAGCTCAGTAGAAAGCTTGATTGAAAGATCAGTAGAAAGATCAGTAGAAAGATCAGTAGAAAGATCAGTAGAAAGATCAGTAGAAAGATCAGTAGAAAGCTTGATCAAAAGATCAGTAGAAAGCTCGATCAAAAGATCAGTAGAAAGATCAGTAGAAAGATCAGCAGAAAAATCAGTAGAAAGTTTGATATCGAGTCATGAAGAGTGCATTCTATTGAGTCAGTTAGCATTATTTCATACGAAATAGAAAGTAGAAACTATTCTATGAAGAAAGAAAGAAGTGAAAAGAAGTAAATACTCTGAATCTTCTGAATTTTCTAGCGTCGATCTTCGACTGAAAGCGAAGATTACTAATCACAGAGATAACAGTACTGTTTTCAAGTCATGTAGAAAGCATTGTTTGAAGCACTGCTTGACGTGTTTTATGCATTCAATCAACGCGTTTGATAAAGCATTTGATAGAAAGTTTGATAGAGTGTTTGATAGAAAATTTGATAAAGCGTTTGATAGAGAGATTGATAGAGCGAGTAGATGAAGCGAGTAAATGAGCGAGCAGATGAGCGAGTAAATGAGCGAGTAGAATAATGAGCATGTAAAGTAGCAAGTAGAATGATGAGTATGTAGAATGACGAGTAGAGTGATGAGTATGTAGAATGACGAGTAGAATGATGAGCATGTAGAGTGACAAGTAGAATGATGAGTATGTAGAGTGACAAGTAGAATGATGAGTATGTAGAATGACGAGTAGAATGATGAGTATGTAGAATGATGAGTAGAATGATGAGTATGTAGAGTGACGAGTAAAGTGATGAGTATGTAGATAAACGAGCATGTAGAATGCGAAGAACGAAAATGTTGTCAAACTGTTTAATGATGCTGTTAATCATTTAATTATTTATGCGCAAAGATAAATGATTCAATTTATCAACTATTAGATTTAAGTACAAGATTAATGACGTAATTAAGTGATGTTTGATTGAATCTTTAATCTAATCAGCTGTCAACGATGTCAACAATGTCAACATGATGATTAGCTGCGTGTGATTGACTAATTAGCACTCAAGAATTTGTTGATGAATCTTCGTATCAAATTCACATCAGTTCTCTTTGAAGACTTGAATCTCTCAACTACTCTTGCTGAGTGAGATATCGAGCTGAATAAGTCTCAGATGTCGATCATGCAATATCTTCAGAATCTTTCTAACAATTTTGATTTTATCAAGAAACTCTTTGAGATTGAGAAGACACTGATGAATGTCATTATCACAATGCTACTTTTAAAGCTAAGCAAGAAAGTCAAAATGCTGAGTTTGTTCAACAACACAGCTGATACATTCATTCTCAAACTGAATAAACAGCTTCAATGATTGAAAAACAAAGATATCATTCTGATGAATAAGAAAATCATTCATTTTCACTCGCAGTTCACTGAACGTCAGATAATCGCTCAAGACAGTTACACGTCTCACTCAGTAAACAACAATTTCGCTCAACAATGATGAAATGTCTTTCACAAGTTATTTGATGTCTTTTATGATCAGCTGACACATCAAATTATTAATCAGAGCAAGAAAATTCTACATGACATTAAAGATTATCAATACAAATTGCATCAGATCAGTCTTGACACTCTGCTTCTAAAAGTCACAAGTTTGAACAATCATTCAATGAATAAGACGTAATCTCAGAGTCAACAGAATGAACAGAGTGACAAGCAGCACAAGACACAAGATTTTTCAATTGTATAAATCAACAATGAAGAAGTCAATATGACTTATAAAGATTTCAAGAGCGACGAGAATTCATTCAATATGAATTACGAAGATCTTAATTCTCATGTCACACATCAATTCTTGAAGCGAGATCACGAATTTAAACATCATATGCTTCAGAGAATTATCAATGTTAAGCTCAATAAAATGAACAATGAGTCTGAGCGCAACGCTGTTATTAAGACTTTCTGCTCATATTTTCAAAGAATTGAGATGAGAAAAACTCTCAACATGAAAGATCAAGAATTCTTTCAGCGCATTGAGATTAAGCTAAGTGTAAATATTCTTAAGCATGACGTGAGCGTTGTTGTTTGCACGCTGATCAACTTCGACACTACTATGCTAAAAAAATTCAAAGAAGATCATACTATCGTTCAGAAAGTCGTGAGAGTCAAGAATGCAGAGATCTTTATTGCTATGATTCACAGCAATGATTTGATGCATATGTTCAATGATGATGAGCAACTTCAATCAATGAAAAAAGACATCAAGAACAATTGCTTCGCGCATTATATAAACAAAAGTTTATTCAAACATCTGATTATGCTTGAATATTTTCATATGCTTCTCACTGAACAGTATCGCGCAATTCTCATCATAGATGACATCGTATTCACTGTCTGATACAAAACTCAGATGCAATTCTCAGTTGACTCTTCACTTTGACTTAATATGACTATTGCAATCATTGTATTGAAGAGCTTTTGCAAAATAAAATGATCATTGACATTTCTCAACATCAATGAGATTGACATAAAAGTCAATGCATCTCAGTTCAAGCAGAATGAAATTAAAGTCATTGTAACAATTGAGCTAGTCAAGATCTACGCTGAAGTCAAGATATTTATCAAAAACATCGTCATTCTTACGAAATATACTGCACAAGTTCAGCTACTGAAGAGAAGCTTAGTCTTAAACTTGAAAGTTTGAAATGTTGAAGCGTACATAATTGATTCTTTTCAAGACAAAGAAGCTTCTGTCATTATTCTATGTATGATGAGAATCAGAAAACTTGACTTCATGTCTCAATTCAATCGTCTTCTGACTGTTTATAATCATGCTTGCGACTCATTGTTACGAGCGTATCAAGACTGAACAAGACTGAAGTTCTAATCAATTCGCAGTGAACGCTAGCGAGTTTTCTGCGTAATGATTAGAACTAATCATCGAGTTAGTCAGGTTTGACTCAGATATGACTCAAATATGACTCAACATTCTTTTCTTTCATCAACATCTTGTTCATTTACATCACATTCTTTTCATGTTACAAACACATTTCTTTCGAGTCTAGCGCAGTCTTTGAACATTACATAAATAGAAGCTTTTGTATTAATCTTCTTCTGTATTCTTAATATTCAGTTATAGCTATCTCTAAAGATCAAGCACTATCAATTCTGATCTTCATTGATTGTATCATTTAGACACGATTCTGACATTATATTAAGAATTTGTTAATCACACAATACTGATCTCATTACTCATTCAACATACTCATCTAGACAGAACGAGTCTAAAGAAATTCATTTACCTGATGATTGATAATAATTGAAAGATAGAACAACACTAGAGAATTGAATAGAATCAACGACAAGACTGTTTGAATTGCTAGACTACTTATCGCTCATTAAGTACGCAAAGTTCACTCGATTACGAGAATCACGATAAAAAATCTTCGTGAATTGCTCAAGAATCAAATCAATCGATAGATTCAACGATAAAGAATCTTCGTTGTTTGCTAGAGAATCAATCAAATCAACAAACAAATCTCATCTTCTTTGTTGAAGATTAAACCTCATTCTATACGTCTTTCTTCTTCAATCATTAAGCATCATCATTCGTTCGATCTTCTTTCAAACAAATCTCATCATGTCTAGTCATTCGTCTACTGAAGAGCGTTTCAAAGAATTTCGAAATCGTTTCTCTCAAATCTCTGATGCTGATTCATCGAAATCACGAACGAAATCATCAAGTGCTGCATCATTCATTCATGAAGATGATGAATCATTCGCTGAAATGATAATATCTCTCGTGTTCTACGAAATTTGAAAGGCTCGAAGTCTAGTTCTTGATGAAGAAACAGATCGACTCTACGAGTTAAATAAACAACAAGAAAACGAAATCAAAGAGTTGAAGACTAGACTTCAAGCTAAAGAAAACACTTCTTCTGATTTCATCTACTCTGAGCGTTCTAGATCTCAAAAAATACCTGATTCTTCGCTATTTACTGATGAAAAGAACTCTACTTGAAAGAATTGATACGAAAAAATTCAGAATAAACTAAAGATCAACGTCAATCTCTTTTCTAATGAATGATTCAAATTGAGCTATGTACATTCTAGATTATTCGATGACGCAGCTGAGATCACTCAGACTAGACGCGAACGTGACTGTGTCAATCTCTATAGAATCATCGACGATCTTTTGAAAGAGTTAGCTCAGTTGTTCAATGATTCAAATAAGAAAGTCAACTTTTGTAAAAAATACTACAACTTGGTTCAAGAATTCAAGAAATTCAGTGAATTCTATACTCAGTTTCAACGTCTATCTTTCTATCTAGACTATCACGAGAAGCAACTGATTGCTGATCTGAAAGATAAAATTCATTCTCGTCTTCGATTCATTTGAGTAAATCAACTAGTTCAATCTGATTCTCTAAAGAAAATTCGTTTCTATCTGATTCATTTGAATAATGATCAGCGAGTCATTCGAGAGATCAAGAACAAGATCAAACGCGTCAATGATATTTTTAAGACTATCTTTCATAAAGTGACTGTTGTCACTCAGTCAATCGATCACTTGAAGTCTGATCAGCTAAAGTCGCGCGACGCGATTTTAACTAGCGTCAAAGAAGCAGATATTCTAGTCAAAAGCTGTTTCATATGTCATAAATCAGGTCATAGCTCTAAAGAGTGTCTCGATCAATCTACTAGAATCAATGCAGTGAACAATGAATATGATCGCTTCGATTTCAATTCGAATTTCGATTCAAAAAACTAGTCATCTCTTCAAAAGTCATCAAAAAAATAGAGATTATATCTTTGTGCAAACTAGACGAAATTCTATTGAAAGAAAATTACTTTGAAAAGTCGTTTCTAATTAACGCTCATCTCATCTCTCAGAATTGATCTTTCAATCTTCGTTCTTTAATAGACAGTGATTCAGTCATCTACACGATCATACATTCTAATCTAGTCGATAAAGTATGCGAGAAACTGAAAATTCAATCTATATTACTGACAAAAGAGAAGCTAATAAGAGATTATGACGAGAAGATATTTAAGAAGATCATCACTCATAAAATTCTACTCAATCTCATCATCGAAAGTCATAAGAAATTGACTGTATCAATGCTGATAGCTGATATTAATCATCATGAAGTCATATTGAGTAAGCTCTGAATGAACAAAAACGAAATATTATTGAATATGTGAAACAACGTCATTGTTTTTTCGAATCAATTGAATACTTCTATTTCGATTTTTTCGATTTCTCTCAATTCAAAGCACTCAAGTTGATCGCGATCAACTTCGTCTTCTTTAATCACTCAGACTAAGATTTCTATGATGCTCAAATGACTCGTTCGAAAAGAGTCATTCTTGATTCAAAGCATAAACGCAGCTTCATTCAAAACATTGTTGAATTGTTCAAAGAAGAACAAGATTGAAGTCTTTGCTCTATTCATGATGAACATCAATAAAGAAATTACGTACAATACTCAGTGCGATTTGAACGCTCTAAACATCTCTTCAATCAATGAAACGACTCAGAATTTGAAAGATATTAAAGCGAAGCTGTCATTAAAATATCATGAGTTTCTAGATGTTTTTGATCGAGCTCAATTGAATAAACTACTCTCTCATCGCTTCTACGATCATAAAATCGAGCTCATCAGTGATTCAACGCTCTCTCGCTGCTGAGTCTATCAAATATTCTTTGTCAAACTTCTGAAAGTAAAGAAGTACTTAAACGAGAATCTGTTGAAGAAATTCATCACTTCTAGTCAGACTCTCTATTTCTTTCTCATTCTATTCGTTCTCAAAGCGAATAAAGATCTTCGATTCTGCGTGAACTATTGAAAGCTAAATGTCATTTTCAAAAGAAATAGATATTCTCTATCATTAATAGACGAGATCATTGATAAAATAGTAAGTTGCAAGCATCTGACTAAATTGAACATCATATCAGCATTCAACAAACTTCGAATGCACTTCGATAGCGAGAATTACATCACTTTTATCACTGCTTTAGAAGCATATAAATACAAGATGTTATCATTTAAACTGACTAACAAATCGATCTTCTTTCAGCAATATATGAATGACGTTCTATGAAACTTTCTGAACGACTTTTGTCAAATCTATCTAGATGACATTCTCATCTATAGCAAAATAAGAAAGAAACATAGAGATCACGTCAAACTAGTATTGAGTCAACTACGCAAAGCTGAACTGCAGATGAATATTCGAAAGTGCAAATTCAATGTAGAAGAGACTGTCTTTCTAGAAGTCATCGTATCAGAACTAAATCTTCGTATGAATTCTAGTAAAGTGACAGTCATAGTCAGCTGAATCACTTCAATCAATCTAAAAGAAATTCAGAGCTTCGTGAGATTTGTTAACTTCTATCGTCGTTTCATTAAGAACTTCTCGAAGCTAGTCAAATCATTCACTCAGCTGACTAGAAAGAACACGTCTTTTGTTTGAAACGAGATCTGTGTTCAAGTCTTTGACAATCTAAAGAAACAAGTCAGCTCGATCACAGTACTTCGTCACTTCGATCTCAAACGACAAGCTATTCTGAAGATCGATGCTTTGAACTATGTAAAAGATGAAATACTATCTCAGTACGATGATGAGAAAGTTTTTCATTCGATGATCTTCTACAGCAAAAGCATGATTCTCGCTGAAATCAATTACCACATCTATGACAAGAAATTGCTAGTCATTATTCGATGCTTCGAACACTGATGATTCGAGCTGAAATGCATTGAACTATTCATTCAGATGTTCATCGATCATCAGACTTTGAAGATCTTCATGAAAAATAAACAGTTGAGTCAACGACAAGTCAACTATCTGAACATTCTATCGAAGTTCAACTTTCAGATCATCTTTAGATCAGGCAAAATGAACACTAAAGTCGATGCTCTAATCAGAATGTCTCTAGCGAACATCTCTGAATCAGCTCAGCGTCTTGAAGATCGTTTTCAAACTATTCTGATCTTTGATAGAATCAATGTTCTATCTATTGAATCGAAAGCAAATCTCTATCAACGAGTACGAATGATGAATCAAACAGATGAGCTCTGCAACGAATATAAACAAGCTATGAACGAAAACAAGCTCAAATTTCATATCACTAAACTGAAGAACTGCGAAATCATTGACAACGTTCTATTTAGAAAAGATTTACTGTGAGTTTCTAAGAACATGCACACGAAATTACTACAAGAAGTGCATGATCAATCTTCAATCTCTCACTTCGACAATAGACAAATCATCAATCTAGTTCAGCGTTTCTACTATTGATCAGATCATCAAGCTACTATTCAATGATACATTCAAAACTGTCATGCTTGTCAGCGAAGCAAAGCTTCTAGAGATAACATCAATGAACTTCATCATTCTCTCTCGATTTCACAGAAACGCTGAAAAGATATAGCTATAAACTTCATCACTGAACTATCTCTGTCAGAAGACTATAACGTCATTTGCACAATCATATGTCATCTCATCAAAGAATGTCACTATGTTTCCTGTCATTGAGAAGACGATGACATCTCAATCGAAGAAACGATTTGAATCATGCTATGAAACGTCTATTGACTGCATGATCTACTCAGTTCTATTGTTTCGAACAGAGACTCTCAATTCATATCGACTATGTGAAAAAGTCTTTGCAAGCAACTGAGAATCACAGCTAGTCTATTCACAGTCTATCATTCTGAGATCAACGATCAATCGAAATGAGTCAATCAAGACGTCGAACGCGAACTTAGAATCTACTGCAATTATATGCAGAACGACTGAGTCAAATGAATATCTATGATGAAATTCAGTGACAATTTCAATATCTTCTCAATCACTTCAATGATTCTCTTCTACTTCAATAAAGAATTTCATTCTCGAATGAGTTTCGATTCAGATACGACTGACTACAAAACAACTCGTGAACGACTTAAAGCTAGAAAAGCAGATGACATTGTCATTTGAATGAAAAAATTACTGAACTTCGATCGTCAACAATTGAAAAAGACGAAGCTGACCATCGAAGTTCAAATCAATAAACATAGATGAGATGTCATTTATGAAGTAGATGACTGAGTTTGACTATCTTTCAGAAACATTAAGACAACGAGACTCTGCAAAGATTTGAAAGACAAACAGCTAGATCTTTATCAAATCACTGTCAAAGTGAGTATCTTCTATCATCTTTGTCTATCAGTCAGCATGAAGTATTCGCATTCAATGTTTAGTTTGAAGCTACTGCAATCGTATTCAGAAGACTCTCTATCAGAACAGCATTCAGAATCACTCAGATCAATCACTATTGAAGACAATGAACACTGAAAGATAGACAATATATTGAACTTCAGACGCTATCGAGATCAAATACAGTACAAAGTCAAATGAATAGATCTAGATAGAAACGACAAATGATACTATGTCGATAAAGAAAAATTCAATGACTCAGAGAAAGTTTTGAACGAATTTCATAAGCTATATTCAAACAAATCGCGCTAAATATCGAAATAACTATCAACAAAAGCGAGCAAATGAACTACATTTATGCGAACATGAATTTTCGAAGAGAGAAATAATGTTACGAGTGTATCAAGACTGAACAAGACTGAAGCTTTAATCAATTCACAATGAACGCTAGCGAGTTCTCTGCGTAATAATTAGAACTAATCATCGAGCTAGTCAGATTTGACTCAGATATGACTCAGATATGACTCAACACTCTTTTCTTTCACCAACATCTTGTTCATCTACATCACATTCTTCTCATGTTACAAACACATTTCTTTCGAGTCTAGCGCAGTCTCTGAACATTACATAAATAGAAGCTTTTGAATCAATCTTCTTCTGTATTCTTAATATTCAGTTATAGCTATTTCTAAAGATCAAGCACTATCAATTCTGATCTTCATTAATGTATCATTTAGAAATGATTCTGACACTTATTTGTTATGTTATGTAACTATGATGAACTTCAGTATGATTACGCTTGCAATGTACACATGATACGACATGTTCAAAATCTGTTCTCGATCAACGAAGTCTATGAGAAATACTCTAGTCAACAAGAATTCATCAATTTTATGAAAACAAAGTATCAATTTCAAGAGCAAGAATCACAATGAAATGAGAATAAAGCTTGATATGCAAGCGAAGATTAAGCAACAAACTTCTCAAAAGAGCAAAAGCATCATCAGAATGTGAATGAAGCTTCTGCAGCAAATTTTGCAGAAGAGCAAAAGCATCATCAGAATGTAAGCGAAGATCAAGTAACAAATCTCTCAGAAGAGCAAGAGCATTATCAGAACATGAGCGAAGATCAAGTAACAAATCTCTCAGAAGAGCAAGAACATCATCAGAACATAAGCGAAGATCAAGCAATAAACTTCTCAGAAGAGCAAGAGCATCATCAAAACATGAGCGAAGATCAAGTAACAAATCTCTCAGAAGAGCAAGAACATCATCAGAACATAAGCAAAGATCAAGTAACAAACTTTTCAGAAGAGCAAAGGCATCATAAAAACATGAATGAAGATCAAGTAATAAATTTCTCAGAAGAGTAAAAGCATCATCAAAATGTGAATGAAGTTTCTGCAACAAATTTCGCAGAAGAGTAAAAGCATCATTGAGATGCAAGCGAAGATCAAGCAACAAATCTTTCAGAAGAACAAGCATTGCAAGAAAATAAATCTGATCAAGAAATAGTATTCATTAATTGATAAACATGTTTCATAGAAAATAATATTCTTTTTCGAAGTTTAAATTCTTTGTCTGCTGCTAGTTCAAGTCTGTCAAAGAGATTAAAACATTGATCACTGTGTAATACACACTGAAATATAGACATAACAACTTGCAAATACAATACACTTCAATTAACAATAAACTAACTTATTCTTTAAGCTGTTATGCGCATCATGTGAGCGCAGATTTTCAACATAAGCTAAAGTAAATTCACTATGTTTCAGCTTTTACAATATCACATTCATTGCATATACTTAACACAACTTAATCTTTCATTCATCTGCTCATCATACTCAATGTGAATCTTTCAAGTTGCTTTTATAATCACATAAAATCATGATCTAATTATATATCTTTTTTAATGAGTATCATCATCAAGATTGAAATATATTCATTGAACTTAATCTCAGTTGATTGAATTTGCATATTTAACATCAGTCGAGTACACATTTAGTTTGTCACGTCAACTCATCTCACATAGTCAAATAGCAGCACTCATATTTCATCATCATCATTTATTTTATCAAACTGATTTTATCAACTCATCATAATGACTAGCTCACGTCTCAAAAAGAATATTACTATCAGATATCAGAATTTTCAACTTGATGATGAGTGTTCAACTTTCAGAAACATGACAGAGATTTTTAAAATCTTAAACATTGATAAATATCAGTTGAAGAATTTAACAAATCAAGCTGAGCAATGACTTGAAAAGCATGTGTCTACACTCAAGCACATCAGATTTCATAAGAAGTCGATTATCATTGAGAAGAAATTAACATCGTTTCTGTACAATGTCAACTCATTTATGTTCAATGACTTTGAAGCAAATCATATTATCAGCAGTTTGATCACTATAGTTCAATGATTGCTCTTCAACAAGAGACGCTTTAAACAGAAACATGTCAAAAAGATCAACACATCTTTCACTCATACACAAACTAGTTTTACATTATTTTCAAATGATCAATCACTCATCATCATACATAAGATTGTAAAGATTCAATGAGCATCATCTGTGTCTGAGTTTTTGCAGTCACAAAAAGTCATGTCATTCATCAGAATACTTGAAGACATTGAACTTCATGCAATAATGAGTTCACACTTGAATCTGATCACTTCAAAAGAGATCTCAAAAATAAGCTTGACTTCAATTAAAGATGTATTTAATCATGATTTACATGATGACAAAGATTGATTTTATAATGTTTCGTTTCAGATGTAAATTGATATTCTCAAAGATGATATAAGTTACACTAAGATGAATACTATCATTTACATCATAAATGACAAAGTCTTGAAAATAAATTCAGACAGAACTTTTCGAGTTGTCTTACGCGATGTTTCAAATCGATTTAATCATGCTGCTCGCTTTAATGTGACTTGCATTACATCATATTCTGATAGATCAGAAACACATGTATGTAAACAATGAACTAATGATCAGTGCAGAATTTACAAACAATGCTTCATTAATCTCAGCTTCTCATCAAGAGCACATAAGATTCATTAATGTTAATGAAAGCGAAAAAATTAACAAAGTGATAACTTGAAGAAATGAGATCAACACATTATCAATTGATCATGAAACGACAATTGATAATTTAATAGATCATGTATATCAATAAAGATTGACAAGAACTTTAGATTTCATAAAGCAGAATTGAATAAACTCTACTCATATTCAGAAGCAGTCAGCAGTCATTGACATGAAAGAGAGCATTACGAATGACACAGCTATTCTGTTTACAACAAAAAATAACGTTGACTCGACTGACAATGCAGCGTTTACTCATGTTCAGAAGCAGTCAGCAATCATTAACATGAAAGAGAGTGATGCGAATGACACAGCTGTTCTGAGTACAACAAAGAATAACGTTGACACAGCAGACAATGCAGCGTCTACTCATGTTCAGAAGCAGTCAGCAATCATTAATACAAAAAAGAACGATGCGAATGACACAGCTGTTCTGAGTACAACGAAGAATAATGTTGACTCAGCAAACAATGCAGCATCTACTCATGTTCAGAAGCAGTCAGCAGTCATTAACATGAAAGAGAGCAATGCAAATGATACAGCTATTCTGAGTACAACGAAGAATAATGTTGATTCAGCAGACAATGCAGCGAAATCTGATAAATTTGTGAAGAGTGTACATTCACAGCGAACTGACAAGAGTGAAGATCTCATGAACAAGATTCATACGCTTTTATATTTTTCTTGAAAGCGATCAAGATTCAATCATTCAAAGAAAGATACAACAAGCATCACATTAGCTGATCAAACATTGCATTATAGTAAGTCACTGAAGTATGTGTATGAATGACAGACTAACGACAAGTGATTTTTACAGAGAATAATGAAAGTTCTGAATCATTGCATTCAAAGCAACAAAAGTCAAATGACAAAATGCAGATTCAAAAGAATGACATATTAATGTCAGTTTCAGATAAGTTTCACATTTCAGCTTTAACTTTTGATAACTCAATAACAGTATCAAGTTTCAAATAAAAAAATGATAATTCTTCATCAAATGAAAACAATATCATCAACTCACATCAAGATTCAACAAGTTGAGTTGAACAATATGAAGTAACTGTACAATCTTTATTTCAGCAGATAAAATCTCAACAAAACATGATGATCTTTGATACTTCATTTAAAGAAGATATTGCAAGAAAGTCAGAACATGCATGATCACATGTGAATCTCAATGATGTTAAAGATAGTGAGAAGACTTTGAAGAAGCATTACACAAGATGATTGAGATATCAAAGTTGATCTTGTTTCTTGACTAACAAGATTGAACAGATTCATGATAAAGATATCATTGACTGTTACAAAGCATCTTCATGAAGAAAACAAATGATGAAATTAGACTCAACTGTTTCTGCATGATTTTAATCATGTTGAATCTCAGTCACGCATACATTTGCAAAGAATGATCACGTCACTCTTTTTATATCAAACTTTTGAGATTTTTGTGATGTTTAAAATAAAAATGTTCATGAAGCAAAAATATAATGTCGATGATATGAGTCTTGAAAAGATAAACATGAATGTCAGCAAAATTAAGAATGAAGCATGCTAATTTATTGATAAAACAATAAAGATGCTTGAATTAATTTGTCTGAATCATCTATTGCACATAGCATATGATGAGATTAACAATGCTCATCACAAGAAGAAGTTCAATAAACATTTGAAAGAAAACACTCTTGATACTTCTCAGTTTAAAGATGCAAAATGCTTTTCTAATAACAGATTGAAAATTAAATGTTCATATGTGAACGCAAGCTCATCTGCACATCTCATATCATCGAAATTTGTCAATCTAGTTATCATTTCATCAGTCTTGATCATCAATTAACTAAAGAAGATTCAAATTCATCTCGACAAGAACAATGATTTATTATGTTGATAAATTCATCATGCATATTGTGATGTTAAGATGAACATGCTGATCATCAGATTGAAACAAACAGATGTATATTTTCTATCAGAAGAAGAGTAAGTTAATTCTAGTTTCATATGTGTAATTATGATAAACATGTACAAGACTTACATTGCAGAATTGATGAGAAGTTTACATCATTCTCAAAAAGCAAGTTTTAAAGCAAGACAATCACAGTCAATATGAAAGCTTTGAGATATAAGATGAGATTGATTGATCATGAATAAGATGCATAAAAAGATGACTTAAATGTTCAAAATCATCAATCTATTTAAGATCATGAATAAAAAATCTTGTAAGTGATTTGTTACAGATACACTCTTTGAATGATCTTTCTTTCAAATGACAACATGAGTGAACATGCTGATAATAAACTTGATAGTGAATCAACATGAATGAGTATGAAAAGAAAAAGAAGCTCATCAAGTCAATTTGAAATACTGTATATATCAAAATTTGAAAGACATGAACAAGATACATACAAAAATCATTAAGATTCAAGAGATAAATTCTTGAGTTATTCAAAAGTACATCAAACAGCTAAAGACTATGTGTAACACATTATGATTATAATATGACATTAATCAATCAATGTTTTTCAACTCTCTTCTTACAGATGTGAAATTGAATGAACATCAAGATATTGATTGCAGTCTTTCATCAAGATTCAACAAACTTGTCAATTTCTCAATGATGATAATCATTAATCAACTTTGAAAGAAGATGAATAAGAAAAAGTAAGACTGAATTAACAATCATTGCATTGAAATTAAATTTCAACTCAACGTCAACAATTGAATGATGAAAGTTCGTTGACTTAAAGTACTTAACACATTTTTGTGTCTTGAACAACTTTCAGAGACATAATCACTTGCATTCTCTGAAGTAAAAAATTGAAATAAAAGATATGTTCATTTTGAAACAGATCATCTTTACAACTTGAAGCAAGTCAAGTCTCTTTATGAGAAGCACATTCTTAACATTATCTTTGAAGTGAACTGTAGCAAGATCAAAGTAATCAACATGCTCATCAATGATGTCTGAGACAAGAACGAGAAGACTGTATTCTGTATCATAAGTTCTATGAATGAACTTATTCTTTATTGAGTAAATGACAAAGTCTTTACTTTCTGTTAATGTTGTTCTTGAAAGTTATCACATGCATAGCGAAAGAAAACGTGTTTGACATGATTGCTAACATCTAATTATGTAGTACTTTCAACTTATGCTTAAAGTTTTTGTGACTTTGATAACTTCAAAATTGATCAAATTTAAAGTGATGAACATAGTTTGATTGTTTCAAAAAGATTCAAAAAAACTGCAGAAGTATTCAAATGAAAAGTCATCATGCTTTATCATTGACACTATCAAATTAATCAATGTTGATTACAATTTATACAAGATCAAAAGATTAGTTCAGATTGATTCAAAGTGAATGAAGAGAAATCAAGCATAAATCAAGAAGAAAGTCAATTATCTTGAACAACATGAAAAAACTATCACTTATGACTTGCGTTGTATAGATTCAAGAATCGAGATGCTGATATATGATAGACAGAATCATTGAATGTGTATAATGAAGTTGACATTGAAGCTCAAAATCTTTGAAGATGATGATGTAATCGAAGATGTCGAGAATGATGATGATGATGAAGCGAACGACATCAAAGTCAATAACAAGATAAAAGATGATAACTGCATCTAGATCACACAGTCTCATACATGTGCATCAAGAATGCACAGTGTGTTACTAGTTTATCAATCTATATTATAAATAATTGTATTCACTTTTTCTTCTTTGACATTCATTGATATATTTATCAAAATTTATTGAAATCATGAGAAAATTTATAGAATTAACATTAAGCTTTGTGATTCTTGATGATGTTGCAGATACTGCTTTGATGATGCAACAAATCTTCAACGATACATGTAACATTGCTTAAGTATAATCACAGATTCTCATTTTCGATCTTTCAAATAAATTCAATCGAATAGTTCATTAAAGAAATCATGACTATTTAATCAACATTGTGTCTGAATGTATGCAGATTGACAAAGATTTGAAGAAGCAAACGCAGTATCATTTCATAAATTGACAACAATGTTCATCAATATTGATCTCAGCTATGATCATTCTGCATTTATGAAACGCAGCAAAGTATAGAAAAATTCACTCATCAATGTAATAAGAATGTCTATCAAACATCAGCGATTTCACAATTTGAAATCACGATGCTCTGAATAAGTGAGCAACATTCATCTCGCTTCTATCACATCACTATTATCAATCATGAAAAGAGATAGATGAAAGACTACAAGTAAAAAAAGTGCGCTTTTCTCAAAAATCATGAGCATCAAAGTTCAAGTCATCTACATGAAAATTGACACTCAAAAAGTCTTCTTATACTTATCAGATGTTCACACACTGCAGATGATATGAACATAAACACAATTGATGAAAATTTGAAGTACAAAAATGTAAGAATGTATTCTCAGAAAAGAGAAGAAATGTTGTTGATGCATGCAAAGAACATGTGATACTTTATTTATATCATTCTTTGACTTAAATGTTGACTTGACTTTTAATGTTTGAAACTTGATTATCAGCTCACTTATTTGCGAATTTGCATCAATACAGATAACTTACGTTCTGTGATGACAACTTATTAAAAACTCATCATTGTAAATGCAGAAGCTACAATCTGCAAGATTTAAATTCATGAAAGTTATTTGCAAAAATTCTGACTTGAAGAGCGTACTAGTTACAATCATTGCAGCTGATTATCAACAAGATTGATGATGCAGTTGCTTAATTGAATGAGACACAGATGCACTTTGCATCGTCGCGATCACAATAGTTAAGTTTTATGATTTTTAAGTGATTATCATTAAGATATTAAATATGATCAAGAGTGTTAAATTCAATAACTTTCATACATCTTGAAAATTACATGTTTCATGACATTAAAGCAAACATCATCAGTTTAATGAATCTGTCTTGCAGTTTAATTAATCTATCTCGCAGTTTAATGAATTATACATCAGTCAAACTTACAAAAACGACAGATTGACTCTTAAATCTCATCTTATTCAAAGTTATGACTTGAACTCAATCATCAAAGTTGCACGTCAAAAGATGAAATGCTTTCTTTGTTTATTATTATATATATAGCTAGAATCATGATTATATACAGCTCATTGAAACATACAAGACATTATCACTTGTACTTAAGTAACTGTCTTGCTTTGCTTGTTGTCAACAAAGAGTCTTATCGATCAATCTTGCGCTTTGTTATCAATCATGCATCAAGTTCACTAATATGATGAATTGATTCAATGAGATCATTCTGATCGCACTTCTCAATATCTTCATGATTGCACATGTCTAAATCTTGCAAGAATGTTTTTTTCATATTTCTCATGTAAAATGAAATATGCAAGTCAGAATTATTGCATTCTAACAAAGCTGCAAAGTATTTATTTGTGAAAAAAGTCATTTTCTGCAAGATTTTGAAGCTACTTTTGTCATGAATTGTAGAAAGTCTGAGTATTCTTGTCTCTTTGAAGATAACAAATAAATACTTGATATGATTAAAGATCTTGAATGTTCATGTCATGCTAATCAATGAACTTTGACATCACGCTCAATATCATCAACTCATGAACATGAAAGAAACTTTCTATCATTGAATATATTGCATTTGTTCAAGAACTTGCAAATCGCAATATCAAACTCTTAACAGCGATTACGTTGAATGAAAAAAGAGAATTTGCAAGACAATGACATTATACAATCATAAAAGTGATATCTTTCTATCTGCTTTTCATATAGAGCACACGACTCGTTTTCTTCACTGCAAAATGCGATGCTCACAATCTCTTCATATATACTGAGTGTTTCTTGATCTTCGATCTTGTGAATCAACAAAGATTCTCAATTTCGAAGATTACATTCAATGTGTCTTTGCAATTCAAGTACGATGATAGTCTAATCAATCAAGTCAGTCTTTGACATTTTGTCAATGTGCTCAAAAAGTAGCAGCGTATCTGCTTTGAGATCAGTCAAGCACATGCAGTTGATTTAACTTGAGATTGAAGATCATGAAATGTCAGTTCACAGAATTTTTCTAGCAGCTGTGTCAGACTACTGCAAAGCTCAGTTCTCAAATGAGTGAGATCATTTACTTGCACATCAAGCAAAAACATAAGTCAAATAGATGATATTCACGACGCATTCACAAATGATTGATTTCGCTTACATTGATATAGTTAACTGATCTCAAATTCATGATTTTGAAAATAACGATGAAATCATGAAACAGCTAGATGAGTTATTGAATCTGCTGCAGATAACAAATATGTGATTACTTGAGATCTTGCACACTATGACTGAGAACAAAATGATTGAAAATGTGACAACTTAAATCAGATCAAATAATATGAAATCAATTCAAGATATTGCAAAGAATGTTAATGTGTCAAGTTTAATCAGTCATTGCAATGCATTCATAACAAATAATTTGAGCTTTGTGAAGACTGCAAGAAGTCAAAAGTAGCGATGAGAATGATGAAATCAATAGAAGAAGAGTTTGAGCTGTTGTTGATATAATGTCAAAGAATGAAAGAATGAGTCACATTGACAAATTCTTGAGTGTTAATTAGTCAATTACACGCAGCTAATCATCACGTTGACATCATTGACATCATTGACAGCTGATTAGATCAAAGATTCAATCAAACATCATTTAATTACGTCATTAATCTCGTACTTAGATTTAATAACTGGTAAATTGAATCATTTATCTTTGCACATAAATAATTAAATGATTAACAGCATCATTAAACAGTTTGACAACATCTTCATTCTTCGCATTCTACATGCTCGTTTATCTACATACTCATCATTCTACTCGTCATTCTACATACTCATCATTCTACTCATCATTCTACATACTCATCACTCTACTCGTCATTCTACATACTCATCATTTTACTCATCACTCTACATACCCATCATTCTACTCATCACTTTACATGCTCATTATTCTACTCGTCATTCTACATACTCATTATTCTACTCGTCACTCTACATACTCATCATTCTACTCGTCATTCTACATACTCATCACTCTACTCACTACTTTACATGCTCATCATTCTACTCGCTCATCTACTCGCTTATCTGCTCACTCATCTACTCACTTCATCTACTCGCTTTATCAATCTTTCTATCAAACGCTCTATCAAATTTTCTATCAAACACTTTATCAAACTCTCTATCAAACGCTCTATTAAACGCGTTCATTGAATGCATAAAACGCGTCAAACAGTGCTTCAAACAATGCTTTCTACATGACTTGAGAACAGTACTGTTATTTCTGTGATTAGTAATCTTCGCTCTCAGTCGAAGATCAACGCTAGAAAATTTAGAAGATTCAGAATATTTACTTCTTCTCACTTCTTTCTTTCTTTGTAGAACAGTTTCTACTTTCTATTTCGTATGAAATAATGCTAACTGACTCAATAGAATGCACTCTTCATGACTCGATATCAAACTTTCTACTGATTTTTCTGCTGATCTTTCTACTGATCTTTCTACTGATCTTTCAATCAAGCTTTCTACTGATCTTTCTACTGATCTTTCTACTGATCTTTCTACTGATCTTTCTACTGATCTTTCTACTGATCTTTTGATCGAGCTTTCTACTGAGCTTTCTACTGAGCTTTCTACTGAGCTTTCTACTACTAAGCTTTCTACTGAGCTTTCGATCGAGCTTTCTAGTGAGCTTTCTACTGAGCTTTCAATCGAGCTTTCTACTACTGATCTTTCTAGTGAGCTTTCTAGTGAGTTTTCGATCGAGCTTTCAATCAAGCTTTCTATCAAACGCTTTATTAAACTTTCTACATGCTTCAAATTACTCGTCGATTGAGCGCATAACATGAGTCAAACAATGCTTTCTACATGACTTCTTTCATGATTTTCTATCAAGCACTCTTTATGTTTCTCTATCAAGCACTCTTCATGTTTTTCTACCAAGCACTCTTCATGTTTTTTTATCGAGCATTCTTCATGACTTTCTTTATGATTTTCTATCGAATATTCTACATAGTCAACAATTCATTCAAATAGATGATTAAATAACTAGTTAGATAATAAATTTATTGATTTAATATCTTGCTTTTGCATGCGCTTAAGCATATAGAATTGAGCATATAGAATCAGAATAATCAGTGTCAGCAGTGTTATTTTGATGATTCATGTTATTTTGATGATTCATGTTATTTTGATGATTCATGTCATTTTGATAATTGATGTTATTTAAGCTATTAGACATGCGTTCGCAGCTAATCACGTCAAAGTGATCTTATAAGAAGAAGAATCGATCAAAATGATAAATCATTTAATTTATCGACTAATTACGTGATTAGACACTCAACGAGATTTCTCGAAGTTCTGACTCAGTATAATATCGCGAAAGCAATCGTTGTATTCATAATATTTCTCGTCAATATAAGCAGAATTAAGAATTCTAATTGTCGCTATTTTGATTCTGTTGAGCTTATCAGACATGATTAAATAAACTGAGATCACATTTGATGCGTTGAAAAAACAATACTGAAGTACTTGTTCATCATCATTCTGTCACTCATGTTCATGAAAATTGAACATCAACTTCAACTTAATCAAGCTTTAATTTATCTTAATGAAAGAATGATGAAGAGCTACGCTCACATTTGTCATGTTGAAGAAAATAAATGATTTGACAAGAATGATAGCAGTTCACTTGTCATCATTGATCTGCATTTCAAAGTGATTCTTCAAGTCAAATTGATAGTCAAAGCAATTGAAAAAATGCAGCAAATTAACATACTTCTTGTCTGTTCTTGTGAATGTGATGAGTGCACATAACTCGCAGAGCAATGTTTGAGTCTTCGCAATCAATGCTCGCTGTGTCTTCATCAACTGTAGTCTAGAAAAATCTTCAATAAGTTAGCACTTCTTGTCATTGCAATAAATGCATTAATATGACAGATAGATAGTTGAATGATTCTTCTTTGAAGTCACTTGTTCTACTTGAATGATATGCTTGTGATTTTTAAACTGACTGAATCACATGTTGAACGCTGAAAAGTCTCGCTTTATTCTGATTCTACTGTTGAATTTTCGATACTGATTCAGAAATATATCTCGTTTAATCATTGAGATGAAGATCTTCAGCTTGACTGTGCAATCTTCTGACAAATCAAAGACTTTTTTGAGTGTGTTTTTTATATTCTGAAGAACTGATGAATTTTCATAATTCTCAAGCAGAATTGACTAAGTATGAGTTGAGATTGATCTGAAAATAAATTCAAGAAAAGTCATTCATTCATCTCAATGCAAATTCTTGATCTTTGAATCATTAATGTTGTGTATGAAAAACATGAATTTGAAATAAGAAGTGTACAACAGAGACATGTTTGAATAGTTTGCAACAATAACTTCGCGAATCTCAGAATTTGAATGTAAGTGAAAGACTCAGTTATGTAAGATGTCATGAACAGAAAGATAACTTTCAAATAACAATGATGTGACTTGATGTAATTTAATGTTGAAGCGAATGCTGAATGTTCAATTCATCAAGATCTTCGTTACAATCTTGCAAGTAATGTAAAATCTTTTATTCAAAGAATTGAATGCATCAATTACTGATTTAATTACTTCATTGATTTCAAAAATAATTTTAACTCAAAAGATAACAGATCTAATGTTCTGATGCTCAGCTAAATTTGCTTTTTGCATCATCTTCTCATCATTCAAGATGAAAGTAATGAAATTATCATTCTCAAGCTTCATTGCTTGAGATGTGTGATACATGATATCAGTTGCTGCATCTTTATTTATTGATGTCACTTTGAACTTCTCTTTGAACATCATGATGAGATGTTTATTGAAAGATGTAAAGTAATGATGTAATATGATGTTAAGCTGTTAAATGTGAAGAAGTAATAAGAAGTAATGAGATTGTAGAATGTACAATGATAAGATGAAATGAGATTGCAAAATGTTGAATTTTATACTGATGTGAGTCTAAACTAAATGATTGATCTTGATAGTTACAGCTTGAATTGAGATTGTTATCTGATTGTGATGAGAGATAAAAAGTGAAATAAAGTTGCAAAATGTAAAATTTTAGACTAATGTGAGTTGAAGTTGAAAGATTGATCTTGATGATTGCAGCTTAAATTGAGATTGTTATCTGATTGTGATGAAAGATAGAAAGTGAAATAATGTTGCAGAATGTAAAATTCTAAACTGATGTGAATTGAAGTTGAAAGATTGATCTTGATGATTGCAGCTCAAATTGAGATTGTTATTTGATTATGATGAAAGATAAAAAGTAAAATAATGTTGCAGAATGTAAAATTCTAAACTGATGTGAGTTGAAGTTGAAAGATTGATCTTGATGATTGCAGCTTAAATAAAGAGTATTATTTGATTGTGATGAAAGATAAAAAGTCTTTAAAATGAGAATGATTCTGATTTAACTGTTATGATGTCTTGAAAGTTAAGTTTCTTAAAAAAGCACACACTTAAATAAAGTGAGCAAAATCTCGTTGATGAATTGTATTCTTTTATTAAATATAACTAAAATGATAGAAGTGTTGATCTCAATTTTGATATGATGATTATCTTTCATTCATAAAATAACAAAGCTGTTATTCATCTTTTATTGAATCATGCTTATTTACACTGTATTCTTCACTATATTCAAGCTAACAATATAGAAGAAATGATACAGTGAATATTGTTTGCATTTTTATCGCTTATCATGTTTTGCTCTGAGACATAAGCAAAGAAGCTGCATCATAAACATCTCAGTCACATCTTTATTGATCTGCATATTCTTCATATTAAGTCTTTCTGCGATGATCATTTGTCGACTTTCGTGACTATATTGAGAACGTTCTTTAAGATGAATAAATCAATTCATAGTGAAAATACAATATGTATCTTCGTAATTCGATCAGAATCTGTCAAGATAATCAGTCATTTATATCAAATTGAGATTTTCTTTACTTAGAAAGCATAATTGATCATCTTTTAACATTATAATGTTTGTTAACAAAATCAGTATTGCATTGCAAGTCATAATGCTTTCAAATAAATCTATCTGTCACTTTCACTGTTGCGATTCATGAGAATGTGATAGCAAGCACTTTCATAAAAGCATCACGAATCACAGTGATTCATTTATTGTCAGTGAACAGATCAGTCATGTAGTTCAATCAAGACATGTTGCATCTACTCATTTGATGATTGCATAACTTTCACATTACTATTAATCACTTTCTGAATACAGTTACGAAAATAAGCACTCTGTTTGAAGTCTTTCATAAGTAACACAGCTTTAACATTTTGTTGTGAAGATTACATTCAAGCGTTTGATGATGCAAATCATAGTTCACATGATTGAAAGATGAGATGATGATCATCATAAAGTCATTGAAATGTGATGTTGTTGTCGATTTGACAGCAGAGAAAGTCAAGAAATTTTCTTCAAGTTAAAACATTAAAGAACGACATTCTTAAATTAAAGCAGATTTAAAAAATCATTATTCAAGTTCATTAAATCTCATACACTTCAATTTTTCAAACGTATTGCATAATTTCACTTTCTTCTCAATCACTCTTTGCATTACTTGTGACTTAATAGACATCAAATGACACTATCATGAAGATAATGTTGACTGAATACATATGAAACATCACGACTAGTGTTAAACAAGCTCTCACTACTCAACATGTTAAAAGACGAAGAAATACTACTTTTGAACTTCATTCATCTTTTGAATCTGTCAAAAAAGCAATCGTAAAGAGAATATTAAATGTTTTGAAGCAAATAAATAAAACAGAGTTGTGAAACAAACAGTTTAATTTGAAAGACATCAAGTATCTTTTTAAAGATACTGTTTTATTTACTGATCTGAACTTACAACTCAAACATAATACACAACATTGATTCAAGCAGATCTTGAGTATCAACAATAACAGTCAAAAGAACAAAGTTGATTCTGAAATATATGATGAAGAGACAAATGAAAACATGATCGAGAAGTTTGTAGACTTTCATGATGATGATTCAGATGTATATGATCTGTCTTACGTTGTAAACTGAACAATTGTACTTGATGATAGAAAGATTTCACATGACTCAGATACAAAAGTATTTAATCATGCAAGCGAGTTTGACTTTGAGCTTTGATGTAATGATCAATCTTGTTTGATCTTCGACTAATGTATTAACTGAAACTATACGCATTTTTCGCTTTGCAATCAGACTATTGTTCATTGCTTTGATCAATCAATCAAGATGATAAAAACATTGAAGAAATGTAATAATTGAAAAGATCTGAAGAATATACTGTTTCATTTGCAGAATAGCGACAAAAGAAGATTTATCATTGAATTGATCAGTTCATGAATTCGCAAAAATCTCAACAATTATATCACAAATGATGAAACTTCTCTTGAGCTCAAAGTATTAAGAAAAGACAGAGAAATATGAGTGTTGAAAGATGAAATCTTAATTATCATTTTGAGTTGCTTCTTCTGTGTATCAGCTAACTGATTGCTTTCATTCAGATCAATAACATCACTTGTGCAAAGCATTTAAAGAACAAACATAAGAAGCATTTGCAGAGAGACGAGTCATACATACTTGATCTTCTTACTTGTTGACGATGTTGTCACGAACAGTGTAAAAACTTCACTTGCATTTGTTATCATTAAGATATAAATCATTCTTATAAAGTGATAGAATTGAAGATAATATGATATTGAGCAACAGCAATCGCAAGAGATGATGAAGAGATTGATTGCAACAACTCTTCATTCAGTTTAGTTGTTAAATGACTTCATTTATTCTTAAGAAATGAAAATTCATTGATGAAATTGAAGTCTTCATCAAGCAGTCAGTTCATTGCAGACACTGTTTATAGTGTGACATCATCAAGTATGCTCTCATCAAAGTCGATGTATGCAGCAACATTTAATTCATTAATATGTGCATTGTAATTGAACTCATGATTTAACTATTGACAGTAGCAATAGATGAGTTCAATCAAGATGTGTTGTCAGATGCATCAAAATTCTTGTCATCATTCAAACAAGCAGTCAACGTCACATGAAGAATCATCAGATGAGAAACTCTTTGAAACAAAACTACATCATCTTCAATGTCATCTCATCATTAACAATTATTTTCGCTCGTTACTGTTATTTATTTGACTGATGAGTTCATCTTTACATTTGTCGATCAGCTAATTTCTTCATCTAAGTTCAAGTCTTTAATCTTTGATACTTGAATTCTCTCAATCTTCATTGTACATCAAATAACAACAACTATAAAATCTAAGCAGTCTTGCACTTATGATAAGCTCAGAAGAAGTGACGATGAGTTTAAGCGCAATTGACATGCTATCAGAGAATTTCAAATAAAGATGAAGAAGATAAATGCATAGTTATATATCTCTTGAGTTGTTCATCAAGTCATGACAAGAGCGAGATAAATGACAACGACAAGATAAAGTTTGTAAACTTTGAAGATTGCTTCAACTTGAGATATATAACACTTTAGCAATTATTACTCTCATTTCATAAAAGATTTAGATGATTGCATCTTGAGCGACAATAGCTAAATTCTGAGAATAGCGATGATATTTGTTCAAGTGATTGATTTCGTTTTTTTTATGATTTAGCTAGATATAGTTTACATATCTTAATTATCGAGCTCAAATTGAAGTCGATAACTTCTGAACAAATGTGATTCATTGACTTTGTGATTGACATTTTTCGATTCATCTTGTTACTGACATTTCATGCACAGATAAACAGTTAAGCATAAAGAATTATTACAATTCATCATTACTTCGTACAAGTTATATAAAAACACTAATCGAAGACTTACAGATAATGCAGCGCGTATGCTCTTTATGTGAGATGAAGATAAACAACATCAGCGAGCTTGAACATCATCTTCATTACTATCATGTTCGCTTGCATGATCAATCACGAAAGATTCTCTGATAAAAGTTATCATTATCATCAGAATCATCATCATGCGATTCAATGCAACTCATTTGACGCGATTATAAGATTGCAAAATGAGATTCAAACTTGAATAATTCTCATGATGAGAATGTTCAGATGAACATTGAAGACAAGAATCAAGAATATATGTTAATAAATGATTTTGCAAAAGAGCATATGAACATTGAGATAAATAACGTTAATTTGAATCAGAATATGAAACATATATCATCAAGAATCGAAACAATACAACTTCAGACTGAACTTCTCTTTACATCATCAGTGCTGCAAGTTGAAATCTTCATTGAGACAACTGATCATAATGTTGAAACAACAATCAACGTGTCAAAGAAAGTATCAGAGTCATTGAGCTTGAATTCTCAAATGATCAAAAACATAAACAACAATCAATACTATTCATTTTAATGCAAAGCAAATTACACATTTACTTACTGACTTCATTAAACGAAGATTATCAAAGACAGTGTTAATCAATTTTTTCAAGATTCGCGCTTGCAAGTCTTACATCAATATGTCAGCTTTCATGATGCAAACAAGTGATTAACACTTCTACATCAGATTTCATATAATGTTGAAAATGATGAATGACATTTTTGAACATTCATAGTTGAATTCAATTATGAAAAAGTTCAAGAAGAGCAGCACTGCATTTTGTATTATAACATCATTGAGACACTTCAATTCTTGTTGAGTCACTCATCATTTCAAGATGAACTAATCTACACATTCATCTGACATTATAATGTTGACAACTTTCAAGTCTATGACGAGATGCATACTGCTGATTGATGATGAGAAACGCAGAAGAAGCTTTCTGATGATGCTATCATGATATCACTGTTAATTTTCATCAATAAGACAGTTTTAACTGAGCATTGAGATAATTTATCTGCATGATTTATATATTTAATGATAGAGAATCTAAATCGATGCACAAGACATGCTCAAAAACGATTGAAATTGATTCTTCTGAAATTTCTTCTCATAGTTGACAACGACAACGATGATATCAAGTCAAAGATTTGACACATGATGTTATTAATCATACTCAAGTGTACATTAAACATGTATCATCATGCATTAATACATGATCTCACATGTAACAGTCATTGAAGCTATGTTCAGAAACGACATTTCTGTTCTTTGCATAAACAATAAGATAAAACAATGTTATTTGATAATCATCAAGTTCATGATGAACTATGAGAAATAAGTATTAATCACAGACATCAAGATGAATCAACAATACTTTATCTGTCAAGTATCATCTCATGAGCATGAAAATTTAAACAAGACATGATCAATTTGAACGCATGTGTTCATTAAAAATCAACAAAGACAACAAAGAAAGAACAATATGATTGAGAATGATTTTGCTTGAATACATTCAGTGAAAAACTTTGCATGATCACATATGTTTATCAATATTCATGAGACAATGATGATAAATGTATTACATCAACTACTTAAGAGAATCATCTTGTATCTGATGTTATGACTTAGTCAGATCATCAATGAGAATGTTTGTACAAGTCAAAGAAGAAAAGAAATCAGATTAGCTTTAAACGATGCATCAGAAACAACTCAACTGAATTAAAGATTTCACGTCATTTCATCATTTAAAAACATGAAGAGATTTGTTAAGTATAATATGATTAAGCAATAAACTGATGCAAATCAAAAGTCAATTGTATGTCAGTTTATATCAGTCATCACATTGCTTCTGATCATGAGAGCATCTGCAGCAATTCACTTCGCTCAAGCAGTAATAAACTTCGTGATACTTACTCAGTATCATTTACATGATGAAGAAATTCTTTGATATCTTAAACATGCGCTTTTTCAATTGAACAAGCTAAAGAATGTTTTTTGTCATTTGCAATCTGAGCATTCAAATACAGATGTTGATCATTTCAACATTTCAAAACTACATGCAATGACATATTATGCAAGTCAGATTTGAAGATACAATAATGCTGATAATTTTAATACAAAGCACAGTGAGATTGCATACAAGCATCTAATAAAGATCTTTTTTGATTGCATCAATAAATAAGAAACGTTTCAAAGACAGTTATTGCATCATAATACTCAACATTTAAATCTTCTCATGATGAAAGATATTCTTCTTTACAGAGATATAAAACAAAGCAAAATCAACAAGCATGCATTAATTGTTATGATAATATGATTCAATCATGTTTTTAGTCTTCATAAAATTCAAGATGCATTCATTTGCAAACAATGCAATCAAATACAAGAGACAGAACTCAATTCAAAGTTATGATGTCATGCATTGATCTTAATTGAAATTCTGAACATAGAGAAGCTTTTTGACGCGTTGACAGTCTTCATGTGCAAGTGTCATAACATAGTCAATGAGAAAGTCATATCAGATAAAGAGTTAAATAAAAAGAAAAAAGACTCAATCTAAGTGAAATCATACTACGTAAGCATTCATGAGTCACTTCAATGCTAAAAATGAGATAAAAAAGATGTTGATAACTTAGAAAATCTTGTCAGTGATAAAGTATACTGCTCATTGAACTGACAGAGAAAGAAGAAAGTTTGAAGACGTGATTATGTTCTGATTCAGAAGAGATTGAAAGAGATGATTGAAGTCTCAACTCTGCTAAACAATCAACTGTCTGATCAACTACGACTTATTCTTTTCATTATAAATTCGTTGCATCGAGACAACAAGAATAATGAGTTACGACACAATGATGTTCTCATCGAACTACTCAAACTTCATAATGAAAGAACTCAACATGCTGTGCATGAAATGATTGAAATAAAGCACTGATCTAAAGATAACATCAAAAATTCTTGTTTTCTTGAAATTAGTTGATTTTTTCATTTGCATACAATTTTGAGAAGTGTGCATGTTGTATCAGCAAATGATATTTCTAGCGAGTCAAATAAAAACAAGTTCTTCTACATTAACAACTTCAGCGACTGAAATTCATATAATTCAATATATGAGAAGAATTTCTTGCATAAAGAAACAAGAGTAGCAGAATACTACTTCAAATGCAAAAGCTGAAGATATTTGAAACTGATTCAATCTCATTGCAGACAAAAATCAAACAATGTATATGTATTATGTCTATGTTTCAAAGCATATACAGAATCATTGAAGTCAACGATGCTACACGACTAAGTAATTAAGAAATATAATCATCTTTTGACTTTGCTCAATCAAATTTCTCTTGATGAACAGAAGTCTCAACTATGAACTGATGAGAACTAAAGTCAGAGTCTAATCTCACAAGAACTTTGTTCTTATGAAATATACATAGCAAACAAAGCTTTGCTTATTACAAAAGTATCATCAGTTACAAATTTAATATCATAAAGTCAGTCAATCAAAGTTAACTGTATCAATGAATTGATCTGAAAGAAAATTGACTTGATGATTGCAAGTGATTGTATTATAAAAGAGTGTGAGTGACTCAGTAGTAGACTCTAAATAATTGATATGTATTTCATAAATTTAGTTGAGAGCTTAAGCAGTAAGTAGATCACTGAAAGCTGATGTCAGTTATCACATGAACAAGATGCAACGAGTATGACATCAATCAAATTCTGAAGTTATGAATCATTGACATTAAAGTTTTTTGTGATAAGCGCAGTCGTTAGTCACAAACATGAAAATATTCAACAAACATCAAGTCTTCTCTTTAATATAATGAATGCATTGTTGAAGATGTCATGTAAAAAGTATATATACTACAAATGATCAATAAACAAAGTGAAAGAAGAATTCAGCATTGATAAGTCTGAATACACGTAATTGAAGATGCAAATATGAAATCAGATGAAATCTCTTCAACTTATAAAATGAAAGCTAAATATAAACAAGTCAAAAGAGATCATCAGATCAACATTTGAAGTCATATATCATGAGTTTCATATTATATTCAATAATGTTGCAAGATCAAGAAGTGATTCTATGTTAATGTTCATGACACAACGATCAAATTATAATGTAAGAAGATGATTCAGAATCAGAGAAACATGATGAAATAATCTCAAGTACAATTCTTCATCATCTTTTCAATTGAAGATACACTCACATTTTTTGAGTTATGTCGTCTGCAATTAACGAGATCTCAAGAAATCTCAATCAGTATTAGTCAGATCAGTCAAAATTCTCATAATACAAATCAGTTACAATCTCAATCATAATATATGCTGCAGATCACAAGATCTTTTTAAACATGAATCAATGAAGAATTCAATTTGCATCAATGACATGAAATACAACAGATTTATAAAGCTGATTGAGAATGAGCTGAATTACGACTGTGTCACAGATATGATGATATACGATTAAGCTGAATTTGCGAGAATATATATCAGCAACGAGCGTGAATGAAAAACAGCATTGAAAGAAATGCATGCAAAAGAGTCTATTCACTTTCTTTTTACAATTCAATCTGCTGCGAACAACGATTGTAAATTTCAAATCTTTTGTGATACTTGATTCAAGCAGCTGATCATTGAAGAAATTATGTAGAATGCTTGTAAAGAACATGTTCATGCTCAAGACTCTCAGTATAAAATAACATAGTGAGATCATGTCATAATTGAGAAATCTCAAGAATTGATGACAAGACTTATAGTTCATTCAACATTGACAAAGATTCAATGAATTTTTATCAAGATTAAATGAACTATTCTTAATGCTCAAAATAAGATAAATTTCTCTCTTATCATGAGAAAAAATCGTTCACAATCTGACATTCTCTTTTATTCTTCTTCTCAATCATTTGTTGCATAGATTTTCTTGATGATCATACATTGTCGAGTCACATCAAATGATTCTCATCTCAAATGCAACATGAGAATACATCAATCTTTATGATGATGAGTTTATCAAGATACTAAGTGACATTATAGAAAAGATGTCATCACACGAGTAACTTCAAGACATCATCATCGTCAAAGCATAATGCAGTTGAACACACAGAGACTCACAATGACAGCAAGATCATAACAGACTCAAGCAACAGTGATTTTGTAAAAGAAGTCTTCAACAAAGATAGACATGTCACTCTTAAAGTAATAACTCGCTTAAGAATTCAAAAGAATAAATGACTAATTTGAAAAAAAACAAAATCAAATGTTGTCAGAGCATTCAGTGAAAGTATCTTCATAAAGTCGTCACGACATTTCAAAAACTTAATGTATGCAACATTGAACAACTTAATTCTTTTCAATTAATTAATAACAGACATACTAGAATTGATTTTGATGATAATGATGTTAATGATGCAGACTGAGAATTAATAACATCATATTTATGAGAAAAAATATCACGTTAAACTAAATGCAACTTCATCATTGATCATGAGTTGATTGTTGAAGTTTACACTCATTATCTACTTACGTAAATATTGAGCGATCATGTTGATAGCAATAGCAGTTCATGATCAGACTTTAAAAAGAAATGATTTAATGAGAAAATGAAAAAAGCATAAAAGAATATTGCAAATCATTTAAACAAAAAGTCAGATCACAAATGTTCTGAAGTAGAGAACATTTCAACGACAAGAGAGACTTGAAAGATAATATGCTCAGATCTTTTGTTGCAAATAAGACTCATAATAAATAGATGTACAACATTTTTGAGACGTGATGATCTAGTGTATTGAGTCAAGTATGAATCATAATCGAGAGTGAATATGATTGATAAAAGTAATTCACAAGAAAAGAGCGAAAGAATTTGATAAAAAGTCTGCTAAATAATGATGATTTTGCATGTGAAAAGATATGTATTAATCAAAGATTGCAACATCGTCTAATGTGAAAAGACTTCTTGAGACAGATTTTGCATAAGAATCATAATGAATATATTGATTCAGAAGATTTACTGCAAAGTCAGAAATGAAATAGCATATCAAAAATACTTGAAGATATTTTTTGATTCACTTTCTACTAATGTCATTCTCATTGCAGTGACAATGATTACTCATTGTATACAAGAATATGAATCAGAAAAGCACAGATTAAACAAGTTTGAGAAATCAAATGTGAAAAGTAAGTGAACATTTGCATATATCAATGACTAAAGTGATTGAAGTAAAGTTAAACTTGATAACATGCAGCAACACGAATGCGCATCAATGCAACATAAAATCAACAAGCTTGCGAGCATTAACAATTAATATTGAAGATTCTGCTATGTTGTATTAAGCAACAGATCAATAATAATGATATCAAAGTGACTATGAACACTCAAGCTGTACTCAATGTATACGTTGATTGTCTCAATAATCTCATTATACAAGTTAGAAAATGACGTGCAACTCAATTCAAACACAAGTCATAAGAAAACACTCTTAAGTTCAGAAAGCATTTTCGTCTCTTAATCTTCAAAACTAACGTCGCTTGTCTTTGATGTAATGTTATCAAATGAAGCTGTAGATATCACAACTCATAACTAAATTTTCAATCATTGACGCTGTGTAAAAGAGATTGATCAAATCAAACACAGAGAACAAATCATTAACTGATGATGTTCAAGTCAGCAAGAAGCAAACTTTTAGCAAGAGATTTCACTCTACATTATAAACTAAAGATCAATCACGTATCATATTGCAAAGCGATGAATATGAGCTCATGATAGCACAACAGAATAATGTTAAGTCAACAATGATTAAAATCAGCTGAGAATGAAAGTTTAATGACTTGTGAGATGCTTTAAACATGAAGAAGAATGAATGTTTGTGATATAAAATAGACAAGACAGACAAGATTCTAAGCGATGAGAAGAAATATGAAAGCTTCATGTGCAAGATGAGAAAGAAAAGCATCGTGAATGTAATTCGCGAAAAGAGAGAAATTAGAGAAGAATAGAACTTAAGCACAGTAGTCATTATAATCAAATGATTTAAACAAAGTGAATATTTTGCTTCATACTGCGAAAGCACTTCTGTTGCATATGTTTACATGAGAAAACATGATACTGATAGTGATGCAAACGCACTGATTGAACACTTCAAACATCTTGCTCAAGAATGCGTAAACGCTTATGTTGCAAATGCTGTCATGAGAGAACATAGTGCTAGAAGTGATGCAAATGCACAATAAGAAAAGAGTAATAATATTGAGAAGAATGATCAAGACATTTATGATGACATTGATTATTAAAGAACAAAAAATACACTGAACACTTTAAGCAGTCTGTGTGACATTAGAGTTATGTTTGCAATGTATAATAATTACGCAGTTGACAGCTTGATCATTGATGATGATTCTAACGAAGAAAAATCATGCAGAGATAACAGTGAATTACAAGCTTTAATGATATTATTCGACATTGCAACTTTAATTGCTACAAATGTCAAGATCATATTTGTTGAATCAAATGATAAATAAACATACTGCGCTCTTAGAAGTTCTAGAGATGTTGATGCTTTTATGAATATGCATCAGCTAAAAGTGACGCAAATCTGAAACATGAGATTAAATGAATATTTGAAATATTGATCATTAAAAGTGCTAAAATCTGTCTTTGTCACTCTTTACAAATTGCAGATGACTCTGAGATGATGAACAAGTTAATTGACGAGAGAGTATATCATAAAATCGACATAAAAATCGTGCATTTTTATGATTCAAGTTATAGAACACATCAGTGTTTAAAGTATCAAGACTATGATCATAAAACATATAAATGCAAAAATAAGTAAAGATGCATTTACTGTGTGCTAAATCATTGCTTGAAGCACTGTTTTCATAAACAGACTTGAGACATGTGAAAATGTGAAACATGTTGAAGTATATACAGAGTCTTTGATTCTCAATGTCATAAACGACAGATTGAAAAAGAAAGAATAATTGAATAAAGAAAGTCATGAAACACAGATCTTTATATCATGTTGTATGAGAGCAGAAAAAGCTCAAAGCAATGATGTCAAAGACATTTACAACAACATTTATTAATTTGAAATCATTGATAAACAATGACTTAAAGAGAAAACAAAGATGCTCAACAAATGAAAGTCATCTGCTCAGCATAATCATCACATTCAAAAACACTATATTGAATCATTTAGTTAAGAAGTCAAAAACAAATGAGTTAAAGTCAACATCAATTACATTAATTTCAATATCATCTTTTTTTGAAAATCTTACAAGTGAAGTAAGCACATTGCAAATGCTCAAGAAAACATCAAACAACTTTGAATGTGAACTTTAATGTTTCAGCAAAAGAAGTTTCAAATACTACAGTATAATGTTCACAAGTTCAGAAAAAAGATGATGATAATGTTACTACATGAAAAAAAGATAAAGAATTATGACATTTTAATTCTTCAAGAACTCTGATGATTTGATGAGAATTTCAGAGCATATTGTTCAACAACTGTCAACTTCATGCTGAAAAATAATGAAAATAGAATTTGTTTCTACATAAACAAGAGAATTGACAGCAACATCTGATATTCAACATGATACTTCAAAGATGTAAACATGATTATGTTATAAACATTAACAGACAACATACAGATAACTCAGAAAGTTATACTCATTCATGAAGCATACAATTTGTCACTCAGAGATCATGAAGTCATTCATGAAAAAGAAAATCTTTCAAACATCGAAAAGATGCTATACATGCTGAGAGAATGCATTCTTGTAAAAGACTTCAATGTCATGATGAATTGACACATAGAGATTAGATCAAAGATTGAGTCAAAGATTAGATCTGAGTTAGCTCTGAAACTCTGTGACTTTGTTAAGACATCATTTAGATCACGTCATATCTTCAACTTAATATGTCATGAGTTATGTCATATTCAACTTAACAATGCTTGACAAACTTTCTATAGTTGATTAATCTTCTCAAGTTATCGAGAGCTTCTTAATAATTGGCTCTATCATAATATATACTCATTCTGTGCCTGCTTAAAATATCACATTGTCATATCACTCTTATAGACTTCATCTATTCATTTAGTAGACTTAATCATCACAGTTCTAATTATTTTAAACTCTTCTTAAAAATGATGATTTGATATTTAAGCATGATAACAGCAACGCGATCACAACAGAATTGAAACGATAACGTCTCAATCTTATGAAATATCATATCAGAAAACGAACGTTGCATAATGAAATCAGAAAGTGAAGAAGCAGAAGATGAATTCTCTCTTGATATTAATGAACAGCTGACATGAGCAATGCTTCAACATGATGAACTATGAAAGAAACAGAAGTTAGCAGCTATTCGATCAAAGATTGAGACTTTGCAATTCATTGAAACAATGAAGAAAAGTTATCAAGCTTTCACTTGAATTTTTACGAAGAATTTGAATGATTTACACATTGTCTTCATAGTGTCGATGATGACAAAACAAAGTCATCACGAAATTGTTTTGCAGAAGTGAAGACTCTCAATGTCTTTGAAGAAGTATCATGACAAAATCATAAGAGAACATAGAAAGTGAATTCATGATGTCAAAATCTCATTTCAAAATATTTCTTGATATTTTAAAAGTGATGAGAAAAAGATTTTGTACTGCATGATTTATCTGAAGAATGAATCAAAGAAACTTTGATTCAATCACGAAGAGACTATGTCTGCAGCTCAGCAAATGTGATTCAATTTTATTGACTTTCTTTTGAATTTAATTGAGAACTTGATGAATCGAAGCATAGACGTGACTCAGCAGTACGTGAATGCATTGCAACGTTTAAATCAGATGATATGAACATTTGCAACTCATCTGAGCATTCTGAAACATCAACTTTCGTTGTATAATGATGAGCATAAGTGAACTCATTTATTCATCAAGTTGAGATCTGAGCTGCGCGTGATCATTACTAATGTGCAGTCGATTTCTATTACATGAGATGCATTAATCAATCTTGTCGCTCGATTGAAAATAAATCTGCGAAAAGAACACGTCTTGTCGTTGAAATGATCTCAAGATGAAGACTTGCATGATCAAGATAAAATCAATAAGAAGACTCATTCAAAGTGAAAGAAATCTCATTGATTAATCAGATTTGACTTTTCGTCAAAGACAAGCTCACACGCTTCATCATGTTATAGCAAGAATTTGTTCAATATAATGTGCTACATATGCAATCAAAAGAGTCATTACTTTATTGATTGTAAAGACGAAAAGATCAAGAATAGATCAAAAGAATCTGATGTAAATTAAGTATTTATTGATTTAATGTTGCATATGAGTCATTTCAAGATTTCGAAAAAAACAAGCTCTTGATGAACACTTTAAATCATCAAGAAAAAACAAGAAGTTCTCTTTGTAAAGACTTTTATATATAAAGAGCATGTAATTCAGAGAGATCAGAAGACAGAAATGAAGATTCACATGAATATCAACGTCAAGATGAACATGATTAATCAATGTTTCATCATCAAGCAAGATATGTTATTGTTGAACGTTGATCTTTCAAGATTTATCTGAATGAATGATCAAAATGTTTATTATTATGACGTTTATAAGATGTGTTATTGACTGAGAGACAGCTGAGACATAAAGAAAAAAGATATAAGTATCTTTTATGCTATTGATAAGAAAGAATCTTTTCTGATTCTGAGTATGTCAAGTATGCAATTCAAGTGTATTTGAATAAACATGATTGCAAGAACATGATGTTTCAACGTGAATGAGCACGCATTTGAGTTGTTCTTTGCACAAGCATTTATGAAAGCTCTACAAGATGAGTCTACTGTGTATGCTCTTGTCATAATCAACATCATCAAAGAGTTGATCATTGAACATCAAGTGAAAGCAATGAATAACGTGACGAGTCGTATCACAAATGCGCTCAAAACGCAAACTTTATTCATTGAATTGAAAGAATATGAAGATGTATTTTCAACAGAAAGTGTCGACAAATTGCTTTTGCATGAAGATTACGATCATGCAATTGAAATCACTGCAAAGTCATCATATGAATCATTGTATAATTTATCAAATACAGAGTTAATGACTCTGAGACAGTATTTAAATGATGTCTTAGCGAAAGAATGAATTAAGTACTTCATCAGCTTAACTGATGCGTCTATTCTATTCATTTTCAAAAAGAATGATAGTTTTCATTTATGCATAAACTATCAAGATCTGAATAAGATCACTGTCAAAAATCATCATTCACTTCCTCTAATTAGTGAAACTCTAGACAGATTCAGTAAAGTCAAGCAGTTCACTAAGTTAAATCTGAAAAACGTTTATCATCATCTCAGAATTCAATGTGAAGACGAGTGAAAAACGATGTTTTGCACTCGTTATGATCACTTCAAATATATGATCATGTCATTTAATTTAATCAATGCATCTGTCATCTTTCAAACTTATATTAATAAGATCTTGATAAAACTTTTAAACAACTTTTATGTTGTTTATCTGAATGACATTCTAATCTTCTTTGTAGAAAAGACTGATCACGTAGATCATGTGAAGCAGATTCTGAAGAGACTAAGAAAGTTCAAGCTATATGCTAGCTTAAAGAAGTGTGCATTCTTCATCACTAAAGTGAATTTTCTAGAATTTGTCATATTCACAGAAGACGTTTCAATTAATCTAAGTAGAATAAACATCATTAAAACGTGACTCAGATCGAAGATGTATTGAAAAATACAAGTTTTTCTGAGATTCATCAATTTCTATCGACGTTTTATACATCACTACTCTCAGATAGCAGAGTCTTTAACAGAACTGCTGAGAGATAGTGTAAAAGATGTAAAAATGAACTCATTCATATGATCAAACGAAGCGAAACAAGCTTTTAATTAGCTTCGCGACGTCTTTATGAAGATGTTTATACTAAGACATTTTGACTCAGAGCGACATATACACATCGAGATCGACGCATTCAATTATGCAGTCGCGAATATTTTGTCTCAGTCAGATGACGAAAATCAGTGACATTTAATTGCATTCTGATTCAGAATGATGATAAATGTTGAAAGAAACTATGAGACATATGATCAGAAGCTTCTAATCATAGTAACGATGTTTAAACACTGATGACACTATGTGAAAGACAATTATCATACTGTTGAAGTTCTGACTGATCATAATAATCTGAAGAGTTTTATAAACGTTTGAGAGCTAAACGAAAGACAAGTCAGATGAGTCATGAGATTGTTGATTTACAACTTTGAAATAGCACATAAATCAGAAAAGACAAATTCAATCAATGCGTTGTCAAGATGATCTGATTATAAGAATGAGAACATTTCTGCAAATCATTTGCTGCTCACTCTGCAGCGAAAGCTGACTAGAATAGAAAGCTTAAATAGCTTTATATTCGTAGCGATCAGAGAACTATACTGTATACGAGTGATTAACAATGTCGAGAAGACGTTCGTTCACAGTATAAGTATGAACAGATATTCAGCGAAACATGTTGAAAGCAGATCGCAAGATGAAATCTACTGTACATGAATGATTAATGAAATCAAGAAGATGTCTGTTTACAGTGTCAGTAAAAACATGAGTACATGTTCAGCAATGCATGTCAGAAGTATGCTGCTGAGAATCATGACTTTAGCAATGCGAGAAACACATCTAGATGAAGTACATTTCTTGAGAGATAAAATTTCTCAATTCAAATCAACAACTTTAAGAAGCATAAACGTTGAAACATTAACTCATAAAGATTGCAACGTAGCTGAGAAACAGCTTAATTCTGTTGCTGAAACTGTTGATTGCAAACAACTCATTTCACGTGCAATTGTCAGAGTACTGACAATTCATGAAACAACATACAACTTCAGTAGTAAATTCATAGTTGAACTCATCAAGATCTTACAGTAAGAAGATGAATTTGCTGTAGAGTTAAAAGCAGATGAGATGATGAGTATATAAAAGAGTAACATCGAAGCTTGAACATTGAATAGTCAAGAAATGATAGAGTACAATGAATCATTATATGTTTCAGAAGATCTTTCTGTCAAAGAAGAGTTATTGAAACATCATCATAATGACTCATTAGCAAGACATTTTGATGCTGACAAGATTAGCAAGCTATTAGATCGCAAATATTACTGAAAAAGTATGATCAAGAATGTTAAAGAGTATATAGATACTTGTGACATTTATTAGAGAGTAAAGATGAAACGTCATCTATCATATAATGAGTTGAAATCATTATCTCAACTCACAGATTTATGAAAAGAAATCACTATGAATTTCATAACAGATCTGTCGTCTAGTAAATGAAAAGAAGTCGTGTATAACTTGATTTTTATGATAGTCAATCATTACATGAAGATGACGCGTTATCTGTTTACAAAGAAGACTCTGACTGTCGTAAAGTTAACAGAGTTGTTCTTTGAGCAGATTGCTTTAAGATATGAGATATTGAATAATATAATTATTAATAAAGATAGTCTATTTATTAATGCATTCTGATCAAAGATCTGCTATCATGCGAAGATGAAACGATAACTAAGCATCGTTTTTTATTCACAAACAAATGATAAGACAGAATGACAGAATCAAACGCTGAAACATTATCTACGAGTATATTGTTCAGAAAAGCAAGATGACTAAGCTATGCTTCTACTTGTAGTCGAGTTCATGTATCATCAGATGAAGCACTCTTCGTTGAGCTGTAATCTCTTTAAAGTCATGTATGACTATAAGTTAATCTTTGACATATACATTGAGAATGATGCTATGAAAGAAGAAGTGTCAACAGCAAAAGAACACGTTGAAATGCTGCAAGATGTGTGAAACATGTTGATGCAATAATGACAAAATGCGATTGATGCTCAGACAAAGTACTATAATTGAAAACATAAGTTTAAGTTCTTTAATGTCAACGATTTAATCATGCTATCAGCAAAAAATCTGAAGCAGAAGAAGTTGAATAAAAAGCTATCAAATAAGATGATATAATTCTTTCGTATATAAAAATTCATAGACAAGCAGATGTATCATTTTGATCTTTCAATCATTTATAAAGTTCATTCTATCTTTCATGTATTTCTTTTAAAGTCGTATAATCATAGACTAAATGATGATTCTATACTTGATTATCTCGTACTCAAGCTTATTGATGATGAGTAAGAATGAAAGATAGAAAAGATTCTACAGAAGTGAAAAAGAAAGAGAATCTTATGTTATAAGATACAATGAAAAGAGTATTTTATGAAATATAATCAATAAATATTGAGTGAAGATATGAAAGAAGTTTCGAAGCTTAAAGAAGCTTTCGAAACAAGGTTGAAACATGAGCAAAAAGTATAGTCATTCACTTTCAAGCATAAACTCATGATTAGAAAGAAAGAGAATTACTGTATTATAATGATTTTCGCTCTTTAATGAGATGATCATGTAAAGATATTAACACTCAAACAAAAGAAAAAAACACAGACAGAAGAAAAAAGCGCAGAGACGCAAAACGCGCTCGACACAAAAGTGTAATCTCAGCATAATCACATCAACTTCATCAGTTATCTTTTGCAAAAGATGCAATCACAGTCTTCTTCTTCTTTTCGCTCATCTCGAGATTTACATTGAGATGTGAAGTGAGTGAATCAAGAGTGAGCAGATTCATTTATAAATATATCATGTCAGTTACAAAACTGTAATCAAATAATATTGAAACGCGATAGAACATACAGAATAGTGAAACACATCAAGCGCATCGCAAGCAATGTCATTAACTGTCATTGCTTCTTTCAGCTGCAGCTTCTGCACATCAAATAACTCAGACTTGCATATGTTGTTTGAATAATCTTTCACACACGTTGCAATCATGAGCTTCTTTCTTAGTTTCATCTGATTGATCATAAAGATTGCAATAAAGATCACATTATCATCTTTTGATGCAGTCTTGAATATTATCTTAAGTCAAAAAGACTCATTTAGTGTTCAAATGTATATGTTCAAAATCTACAAATTCAAACATAAGTGTTTAGCAAATGCATTAAATAAATTTACTCATTGCAATGCATGAAACATCTTTCTTTGCACATTAGACGCAGCGTTGATACATCACTTTTTCATAAAACTTGATATTGCAGCTTTGCATCATCTCTTCATTATGAAATCTACATGCACATTTAATGCACATTACTCTGTTTGATATTTCAGAAGCATCAGCACTTCTTTCGCTAATTCTCACGACTGAAAGCTGAAAAGAATCAGTAACGACATTTAAATGCTGAGTACGCGACTTATCATTCTTTTATTGTTAGAAGTTCAAGATGAGTTGAGCAAAAACTCTGATGCTGAAAGAGCATCAGAACTCATTTCGTCACTCATCTTTTCATCGAAAACATTCAAATCATCGTCAGAATCAACAGATGTAATGAGTTTTGAAACAGAAGATGATATCACATGATCACAAGAACGTTGAGAATTCAACTTCTTTGCAACAATCTATGATTGTTAAATTGCAGTCTCGATCAAAGAAATTCAGAATAAGCATTGCATATCTTGTTTACATCATCAACTTTGTTATCAACTTTGTCATCAGCTTTGTTGATCTTTTGCGTCTTTGAAGCTGTTGAAAATCGAGCGTGTGTCATTTCAATACTTGAAACAAAGTTTTTCAAGTAAATACTAATGTAATTATTTATACAAGCAATTCTCTATCAAGTTGTGAAAAAGAACTCTGATACAGAATGAAAATAAGATAAAAAGAAGATGAAGATTGAAAGAAACTGAAAGAATGATAAACAAAGTAATGATCATTATTCACTCTTATTTACACTTTATCATCTCAACAACATAATTTAATCAAAAGACAAGCAATGTTTATGCATCATTCACACATGATTGATGCTGTTATCTACGTCAACTACACATTACATATAATGTCATCTACACGCATTATAATTGAAGATGAATCATCGTTCAATTAAAAGTTTCTCTTTTTCTTGTTTTCTCACGAAGATTTGAAGATTTTTATTGAGAGCTTCTAGAGCAAAATCATGAGTACACATCATCATTTATTAAGATAAATCAAGACATTAATTATTGAAGTTGAGAATGAACTCACTTAAAAGAGAAAACAATTGTCATGATGAATTGACACATAGAAATTAGATCAAAGATTCAGAGACTGAGTTGAAGATCAGATCTGAGTTAGCTTTGAGACTCTGTGACTTTGTCAAGACATCATTTAGATCACATTATATCTTCGACTTAATATATCATGAGTTATGTCGTGTTCAACTTGACAATGCTTGACAAACTCTCTATAATCAATTGATTCTCTTGAGTTATTGAGAGCTTCTTAATAATTAGCTCTATCATAATATATACTCATTCTGTGTCTGCTTAGAATATCACATTATCATATCATTCTTATAGAACTCATCTATTCATCTAGTAGACTCAATCATCACATTCAATCTGCATCATCTCACATGAGAAAGATTATTTTACTCAAGACAGTATCTATTGTTAAATGATTTAATTGAAATAATCACAAATGTCAATGCATCATTGACATTATCTCAAGACATAATTACGAGAAATTATCAAAAATCTCAAATGACAATAAATTTGATCTTCACGACAAATGACATTATGAATCAATTAATACGATGCAAAATCAATGAAGAAATGAAAAACTTTTCAAATCATTTTAAACTGATCATTGAGTTAAGTTTTGAGTTGACATTTTGAACTTGAATCAATATCGAGTCGAATTGCTCACATTTTCAACTCAATTTGAGTCAAGTTACTCATATTTTCAACTTAACGTAACTTGACTTAACTGAGAATTGAATCAACTCAACTCGACTCGTCAAGAACTTGAGCTTGATGTCAAGAAAGCTAAATATAGAAATTTTTCCGGTTTTTTGCTTTTGCATTATCTTTTTGCATTATCTTTTTGATAGAAAGTCATGAAGAGAAACATGATGAGAAACATAAAGAGAAACATGAAAAGAAACATGAAGAGAAACATGAAGAAGAACATGAAGATTATTTGATAGAAAGTCATGATGAGAAACATAAAGAGAAACATGAAGATCATTTGATAGAGAATCATGACGAGAAAACATGAAGATCGTTTGACTTTGATAGAGAATCATGATGAGAAAACATGATAGAAAGTCATGAAGAAGAATCATGTAAACTGTTTGATCAAGTTATTTACATCTATCTAATATCTTGTCAAGTTGAGTCGAGTTTTTGAGTTGAATTGTTGAGTCAAGCTTCTCAACTCAATTCAAGTTCTTGAGTTCAACTTCTCAACTCAATTCAAGTTCTTGAGTTCAACTTCTCAACTCAACTCAACACTTTTTCAAAAAAATTTCAACTTAACTTGATACTTTTCAAGTTGAATACTCAACTTGAACTTGAATACTCGACTTGAACTTGAGTACTCAACTCAACGTGATCAGTCTAGATCATCTGTCAATACAGACAATTATAAATTTCAAAGTCTGCAAAAAGTCAGCACGAAAATCGCGTTGCAACTGAAAGATAATAAATGAAGAGAAGTTCATCAATATTCTGAAAGAACAAATGTCAAAATCATTGTTGAATCATGAGATGAAATGTCAGCGCATAGATGAATACACTAAGCAATTGCTGAATGCATTGAAAAAGATCATTGAGATTTCTACTTTCTAAGCAAGATCACATGAAATGATCAAAACAAAATGAACAAAGAAGTGTATGAAAATCATCAAAAGCATGTGATGAATGAAAAAAAACTGTTGAATCATTGATGATTAAACAAAGTACATTCAAGCATGTGACAAGAAGAGCAAGATCATCAGAAAACAGAAATGCAGTGAATATCAAAAGATCAGGCAGAATGTTAAACAATTCTTAAAAGAATTGTTCAAAACTGCGAAATGAACAAGAAATGCAATTGCAGACACATTGATTCAAGCGACAATTTTCTTTCTGATTAAGTCAGAGTGTTTCAACATCACTACAACAGCATAGAATAAGATGAAGATGATGTTTTAAACTCACTTTTTATTATTTTCAAAGATTTTCATGCTGAATACAAAAGACTTCAAGTACTTACTCTCAATTAAGAATGATGCTTCGCTGATGCATTGCAAAATTAAGAGAATCATCTACAAAACAATGTTCAACAAGACTTTGAAATACACAGAATACATAAATAAAATAATGTGCAAACTCATCAATGATACATCAGAATAAATACACTCTCTTTTTGAAAGATGTTTGTAAAAGAAAATACAGTTAACTCAGTTCAAAAGCGCGATCACAATAATAATGTAAAAGTCAGACAAGAAGAACTACTTTAATGTAAAAACATATAAATTAATTGTGCTACTCAACACGTTGAGCAAGATATTGAAGTTCATCATATTCAAACGTCTGTAAAATGTTGTAGAAGCATGTGACTTGATATTGAATATTTAAATGAAAGTTCACAAATACAGATCAATAAATACAACTTTGCAATTGATTATAGAAAAGATATACATTGTATAAAGTGATACAAGAAGAAAAGTAATCTTATTGCTGAGTTTAAATGAGAAAAGTGCATTTAACAATGTAGCACATAGCAAACTTTTGCATGACATAAAAAAGAGAAGAGTTCTCAGACTGCTTCTCAAATTTGTAAAGAACTTTCTGAGAAATCAACGCATCATGATCACAATCAATGATTACACGACAATGAAACGCAGCGTGAACATCAACATATCACAAAATTCTTTGCTATCATTAATATTATATCTGTTTTACAACATGAACTTGTTAGAAGCATGTGATGACATCAAATTAAGAACAAACTTCACAGATTTCATAAATAACATTAATATTTTAATATATGAAAAGTTCATGAAGTGCAACTGCAAAGTTCTTAGCGAGATCTATGATAGATGCGAACAGTGATCAAAAATGCATGACATCAAGTTTTTAAAGACAAAGCATAAGTTAATTCACTTTATGAAAATTTCTAAGTGATTCAATATGAACATCAACATAAAGCTGATGAAACATCAAATTAACTCAAAATCAAATATCAGAGTTTTGAAAGTTCAATTGAACTTTAAGCTGAAATGAGTGATTTACATGCATCATATCAAAGTAAAACTAGTGATTAGACAAAAAATCATGCAGACAATTATTAATTTTAAATTTTAAATTTGTTAATGATAACAAAAAAGCAAATATACTTCGTGATGATGCACTTTCTGCTTAGTCACGAAGTCATCATATGATACATGTCATAGAAAATGAAGAGTCATTGAAAAAATCTGAACATCAAGCTGAGATCAGTACAAGAAAGAGCATTATGACAAATCATTGACATTTATCATGTGATATCAACAAAGATTCTACAGATAGAAATAAACACAATGTCAATAAATATTCATTTATGAAAGTTAATACAAAAGTCAATAATGAACATGAACTTTCAAAAATCGGATGAAGTTATTGAAATAATAATGCGTTGAATTTGCAACAACTTGATATTCAAAAGAAGTTAAAAATCAAAGTTGTGCAAAATGTTTCTGCAGCTGAAGCAAAAGTGAATGAAAGAAACATTTAAATAAATGAAGATGAAGTGAAATCATTTTTACATGATGATTCTTTGATCAAAGTCATCAAGAATAGTTATAGTTGCAAACAAGAAAATATTAATAAATCAACATCATCTTGACACATTCATGTTAAAGCAAAGAGTTTACTTGAATGATAACAACAGTGGAAAGAATATTATGATGATTGCAATGAAAATTAACTGAAAGTTAAATAAAAGACTGAAGAAATTGACTTTAATCATCACTCATCATGAAGAATTGAAAGAATTAATCGTGAAGATGAAACATCTTGCAGACATAGTGATAAAGAATCGAAAATGTCATGAAAAGATATACAAAGTATACAGTGATAATCAGACTTTTCTGAAAACAGTGAAAGCTATGATATCAATAAAAGATCAAACACATTTGCAACAAGTTCAGATTGCACATAAGAACATTCAATCTTAAGAAATCATGCTGAAGCTATATTAAGTGATGAGATATGCAGAAGTACTCAAAAATAAAGTAATGAACAAAATGATTAATGATACACACAATTTGTCTTTATTGCTGACTGAGCATTAATGCATTGAAGTGATAACAAGATTGATGTTCATACAAAAATAAATCAAATAAACATGAAGAATAATCTGAAAAGAAAGATTTAATACAACTCATTTTCAATATTTGACATCAGAAATGACACATCAATATTTGTAACTGCACAAAAGTTATACAAAGTCTTACAATGCATTATTGATGCAGCTATGCACAAAGAAAATTGATTTCAATCAATTTCTACATGAAAGATGAGTACTTGATGTTGTTACAACAACATGCAAGTGCAACAGAGATCAAATGTTGATCAAGCACATTTTATTAACATGTTTCAGATGAAAAGTAAAATGAAAAGCAATGCAATAAAAAGAGAACATCACGAACTTGAAAAAGCTCTTAGAAATCATGAGCGCAGTGATGATGATTATTCAAATGATACTCTCAATGAGCATATTGAATCAATTTCAAGCTGTGATGTCATTGAAGAATCAGATGAAAGAGAGAAGAAATAAAGAAGAAACAGACTCATAGAGTTCTTGCATTGAGAACAGTTATAGTATAGAGCGCAGAAAGAAGCGATTTTTGAAGCGAAAAGAGCGTTGCGCTAGCGCAACGCTCGCTACAGTATATAGAATCTCGCATAGGCTCATAATGAGTGTTGAATCGAGTAAGAATTAAAAAAAAAAGAATTCAGATATTTCTTGTTCAAACGTCGCATCAGAAATGCTTTTGTATCAATCTTTCATCTCAACAGTACAGCTCTTTGATATTTTTGTCTCATCAAATCTGATCAATTTATTTCTGATAATATATTTCAAGAACGAGATCTGCATGACTCTATTACAGTGTGTATCATCAACTACTCTGCTAATATTTAGACTTAACATATCACAGCTCTCTTGTCGATTTACTACTGAGAACGACCTTTATGTTTCTTTTTGATTGACTTCAAAAGTGACTCTATTAGTAAGGAAAGAGCTTTCGATGTGTACTGTTCGAAAGCAAACTGCTTCTTGTTGCTCTACTAGTCGAGTGACTCTTAAATATTTATTCTCTCAGTGTAGATATATCTTCGTATTCGGCTCGTATTGTAGTGTGGTCAAGGTAATCAGATCTAGCCAACTTCGATCAGGCCTTTACGGATTGATGGGGTGCAATTGTTCAAAATGAGATATGACCTGTTAAATGGCCTCTGGCCTTCTCTTGTGATGAGTATCTTTAATGTCCAGAATCCGTCCCGATAGAGGTTGGGAGATACCATTAAACTTAACGACAACTGAGCATAAAAGTGGTTATGGGCGATGATGATATAGATATAGAAAAGAGTTATTATAAGGTTCTTCTACTTCCGGGTTTGAAGTCCCCTAACTAGAGGTTCCTTGTATCATTTGATTCCACCCCAGAGCCGCATGAAGTAACACGAACACAAAGCCAAAAAAGGAGAACCATTCATTCTGTGAAAACATTCCCGGCCTCAATCACCTCGAACGCTTTCATGGTATGATCCCAGACTTTTTCGTACATACCTGCTTTCCGAGCTTCCTCGTATGCCTTCCCCGTCGGAAACGTCTCCCCGTTCGAGGTGACTCTGTAGGCGCCACCACCAACCATACCATCTGAGGACATTGCTATCTCGACGTCTCCTCCACCTTTCGAAACCCCTACTGTGCTATTCAATGGCCGCGCCGGAAAGCGAGGCGATGTAATAAATAGCATCCGTTCACCAGTTTCCATGAATGGGGTAGCAAAAGGCCGGAGAATAGGGCCCATCGCATAATGCCATAGGTACCTGGTCCACGTCGGTAGACGTCCTTTGTCAACTGCATTTGTCATGACTATGCCTGGATAGACGTGTGCCAAGGAGATTCGCCCGGGATTTCTCTTGGCTATATTTTCCATGAAGAAAGTAGTCATCTGTACGATGTGGGAGCCAGTGTAAGTGAAGCCGAAGTGCTTAGGGTCGCGGAGTGACAGTTCATCAGGAAGAACTTTGCCTTCGAGCTTTGGATTGAAGACTGATAGGACACGTCCCGAGAGCGGAGAAGCAAGAAGCAGCGGAAGTAGCTTTGTGACGAATCGCATGCGAGAGTAGTACACCACGGACATGAACGTATCGAGCCCTTCCTTTGTTTCTGTTCGTTTGTTTTAGCGGGAGAGCATGGCAGCCAGCGATACATTATCTACCTTGCCGTGATTCGAAGGTTAGATACCCCTGGGTCTCAACCAACAAGTCCACTTTTGCTTTTTTGCCCGTTTCACTCGCTTGCTTCTCAGCTTGTATGATCTCAGCGCAGCATCGATCGACGTCTTTTAAAAGAGAAAGATCATCTGCGCGTACAAAGTGGAATTGCCCCGTTGGGCAAACATCACGACAGTAGGAAATAGTTTTATCAGCAGCATCTTTGTTTCTCCCAACAATATAGAGACGGAGCCCCTTCCCGTGGTTCGCATGGGTAGCAGCTATAGCACGTACAGTGCACTCCCCAATACCAGCAGTGCCGCCAACGACGACGGCAACAAGCGGCTGGGATTTGACAAGTGCAGCGTTGCAGGACTGGACTACCTCAAGTGTAACCATGGCTGGTTAGAAGAAATACGAAAGCTATGAAATCTCTTCAATTTGTGTGGTATGAGAGATTGTGATAGAACCGTTGACGACGAGGCGGAAAGCAGAGATCAAACAACCAATATAAAGAACAACTGGAGATAGTGAAGTCGAGCTCACTCTTCAACCTCAGTCAATCTGACATCTTCAATATGCACTAACGGATTGAATGTCCCCTTGCGCAACATATGATTGGTCCAGTTATACATTCTTGCCAAATTTGTTCAGGAGCGGGCTAGAGGTTTGCCCGGTCCCCGAGTAATCGCGCCTGCAGGCCACATGTATCTATGTGTTCGGCTTGGTTGGGCTTGATGATTGCAGTAAAGTAGATTAGGGGTGCTTGAAGCATTGCCTGTCCTCTTTGTGCTTTCAGAAGTAATCTGACTCTGTACCCATAACACCACCAGTTCCCAGAAGCGATGCACAGCCCGCCAACACGTTAGGAGCCTGAAGATCATCCTTGATCAAAGAGGATCGATACTGTGACAATGCCCTTCGGCACACTTCACTCTTGCCTCGCTCATGCTACGCCGTTATTTCGTGGTGAAGCAGGACCCAATGTGGGTGAGGGCTGGCCTTGGAGAATATTCTTTAATAAGAACTCGAAGTTTGCCGCACAACATGGACGCAGCCCTTTTCTAAAAGAACGTAACAAAGCATTAGAGACATCGACATTGTACATAGGTTGATATCAGCTGTCAGCTTCAGTATCGAGACGGCGGGCTGAGAAAGTGTCGGTAAGTTCTTGCTCTCTGCGCTTCCTTGTCTGATGCAGAGCGCCATTCATCGCGGTCATGACTCAGGCTTTCTATTGGGCATTCTGGGATCCCAAACGACATGTCGGGCTATGCAGTAGGTACTTCCAATTAGCAGCAATTTTTACCTCGATACTCTATGCGAAGTATCCATCAACATCCACAAGAGGACACGAAATCAAGTAGGGCGTTGTTTCTCAAATTCATTGAACCGAATGGTGATCGCGAAACACGTCATCATCCACAATTCTTTCCATTTATTCCACGTTGTCAGTGCAAAGTATCATGGCTGGAATACAAGGCCCTCCAGCAAAATGCCAGAAGGGTGTCCACAGCTTCATTACAATATTTACAAATATATAGATATGGCTCATATCGTAAGATCCGCCTGCGATCAACACGTCGACACTCAAATACTGTAGTACATGCAAGCTGATGTACCGAAATCTCCGGTCAGCCTTTCCACCGCTCATTTGCTGTAGAATTAGGAGCAGGCGTGCATCGTCGCTCAGGCACTCACTCTTTGGTAGAACAGTAAGTAAGCAACCTTATTGTCCTTCACCGAAGAGCGTCCAACAGGAGTCATATTACCAGAGGAAGTAGCAGGCGTAGAGTTTCCATTGACCACCCCTGACCATTTCTTGCTTGCGCCCGCTGATCCCGAGGCCACTCCATTGACTTGATTCCAGCCTAGTTCGGACTGGGCTCGCTCCTCACTCTCACAGGCAAATTGATTATAAACATTACCGCTTGAGTTTTGATCGTTCTTGTGCTGTTCCAGAGCGGCGGCAAGAATTTTCGGGTCTTCCTCGCTACCTCCCTCGGCAACGTCTTCGCTTCGAACGCGGCGAATAATGGTATCGTCAAGCCTGATCCATTCTCGACCCTCTTGCCGTCGAACGTCAACAGTATAGTGACCTCCACTGGCGTTCTTGCCGTGATGGTAGACGACACCAATAAGACGGTATTTCGGTAAACCTCCATGGGCTAGTAATCCACCTCTCTTATGCTGAGGGAACACTTCTTTGGGTATTTCCAGCTCAAGCGGATAGCCAACCTTCTTCCAGATTTTCTGCGTGCCACCAGCATTATCATACTGGAAGCGTTTAAGATGAAGAATAAGAACCGGCGGAAGGGTTTCAATAGTCACCTGCTTTGTTGCAAGGGCCCCTGGTCCTCGAGGAGAGTTGAAATCTCCATGTAGAGTCTCCGGTCTAGTCAATCCCTTCAATGCGTCAATGATATTGTTGACTTGAGGTACACCGATATCAAGCTGTAGAGGCTGGTAAGGCTCCAGTGTCACCGAATTTTTCATGCCGGGAACCCTTAGCTCCGAACGGAGCTTGCCACCGAAGATCTTAGTGATTGGTGATTCTGTGATGATTCCACCTGAGGATCGAGTAACGGCAGCCTTCTGTTTTGGACCCACTTCAAGCCAGCCGCCGTCACCCGTAGTAGTGGACTCGGTAGACTCGCTGATTGGAGACATAATACCGTTTGTTGGGGTCGAAGCGCCAGAAGCAGCCTTGGTAGTTGTGGTTCTCATAGCCCTACCGCACTCGTCATGCATTTCCTCCAACAGGAACCCCAGGAATTCCTCTGCATCCTGCTGATGCCCGCGCTGAAAGGATTAGCACGGTTTATCTAAGAAACAAAGCTCAACTTACTCTCATAGAGGAAAATCGAGGTAAACGCCTAATAACCTCATACACAAATTCGGGAATAAACGCCTCTCCGTATTGCTCAAGCTCGTTGTCCTTTAACCGCATTCGTAGTTGTTCAACAGATACTGCTGAGTCGATTACGTGAAATTCGCGCATGAACATAATCCTGAGTGCAACATACTTTAGCAAATGTATTGACTTACTGCCTCACCGTGTACTTACATTGCATCCACTAATGGTGTATCACTTTTAAAGCTATGTGGTGCTCGCTTGCCGGTCCTGTCAAGAAAGTCATAGAATGGAACGCAAAAGACTAATATTTGAAGCACCTAGAGTGACAGATCAGCGACTGAAGAGAACACACAGAGCAGTAGACTGATTGGCAAATACTGACGGAATTCATATAGCACATATTACCTGTGTTTACAAGCCCTCTAGGCTCCAGAAACGAAATCCTGGAGTCTTCACTACCATCATTAACCGAAAAGGAGCTCAGCGCGTCAGCTAAAGACCCATTCTTTGAGTTACCAAAGCCATTAGCTTGGGTGTAAGCATTATCGGGGGCCTTGGTTGCACTAATTACGGTAGCCTGCGCCATTGTCTTGACTAAGTCAGCCCAAGACTTAGGGGCAGCCTTCGCAGGTGGAGATGTAGAAGTAGCCGTAGGCTCTGATGTTGTAGACGCGTCTTCCACATCGGCTAGACCAGGTGTCTCTACTGCATTTGTCAAATGATCAGCGTTTGAGAGCGAACGCTGCTCGGTTCTTTTGGCATCTGAAGCAGCACTGACCGAAGCCCGATTAGGTGGTCGCGAGGCTAAAGGAATGTTTGGAATAGCGGGCACAACAGGAATTATAGCAATGCTCGCACGATTGATTGTCTTGGTGGTTCGAGTAGGCTGCTGTCGGGATGACGCTGGCGTAACGGGAGAGGATGGAGTAGTCGGTTGCGTAGAGCCAGGTTCCAGAGGTGCATATGACGTCTGGAGGGTTTGAAGGTATGGTTGTCCAGGTGTAACATTCTGCGGCTGATCCTCTTGAGGACCCCGAGGTGGATCTGCGAATGAGTTTTCTGGCAGGGGCTCTGGCATGAGCGCATGATTTGCCACTGGCTTGGCCCCTTTCAAAACAATTTCAACGCCAGCGATTGAACCATGCCTTAAAGGTAACTCAACAGGGACACTGGAAGACTGAGGAGCTCGTCTTTGTCGTCGCCGCCGTGGACTCCTCGACGGAAACGAGCCTTCAGAGAAAGAATACCAGGGTAGCTATACCTCGTTAGTACCCCAACTCCACAGGATAAAGTGGATTGATAAACTCACAGGAGGGTAGTAGGGCATACGCCGAGAGGGCGCCGGAGGAGGTGTCAGCGGAGCTACGTACGGATTCGGTGTACTCATTGGCGCCGCAGATGGTACATAGAAAGACGCAGTGGAAGAAGATGGGGAGAGGATATCTTGATGTGAGTGTATTGAGGACGACGAGGGCGCATGGTGTCGTGGATGCGGTTGGTGCTGTGCAGGATGTTGATGATGTTGAATTGGGTAAGATGCATTGACCATGGGTGAATAATGCTGGTACGGCCTTGTCATTGGATGCTGATATTGGTACCATTGCGGTGGAGGGTGTTGCTGGAAGTGCTGTGGGGGAGGGCCGTGGGAGTATGGATGTTGTTGATAGCCGTGGTATGAATGCAAGTGGTGTGAGGAAGGCGGAGGAGTGTAGGGCATCTCATGCTGCCTTGACCCATGGTGAAGAGGTATAGCCGGCCGAACGTGAGATATGGGAGGGAGATGGGTGTCCATCACGGCTTCCTCGGCCGTGATGGGTTTCCTACTATATCCGGTTATCACCTACGCCGGGCTCCGTCAAAGTTGTCAGTGCTGGTAGTTCGGCAGCTGAAGGACATTGATCAAAACGATTTTCACAAGATAACCGGAGGACTGTTCGTTTTCTGAACGCTGTTTGAAGGTTTTGGTGGCAGCTGTGCCTTTTTGTGAGGGGACAATCTTTTGCTGGTCAATTTCCCAAGATCGCCTACAGGGGACTTGATAGTCATTAGGAACCTTCACTTTTGAATATGAATGTAACAAGGAAATACTAGTAAATCAAAGTAGTTCTCGCGAAAGTTTTGCTGCTTACAATGTTTGTATTTAACATTTCCGCTGGAATTTTCTTGGGGCACCATACCGGTCGTCATATCACGTGCTTTAGAATTGTGAAGTTGCCTGACTCTCCATGACTCCCCCTCACTGTCTGGGAGGACTACCACGCAACCCCACCCTCAGGGCTGGAGTACTCACAATACCTACGATATCTGTGTCTCATACACAAGTCTTTAGATTTCCTTTATGCATGGGCGTTGTTCGCATTAAAGCTTAAGAACTATCAATCTATTTCGGAACTCTCAGGATGTCCAACTCATCACCCTCTTTAGTCACACCAAAGAACGCAAATCCTCCCTCTCAGATACCATCCCCTTCCCAATCACAAAACAGCTCATCCTTCAGTACCGAGACTCATCCCCAGCGCCGAAGTGGCGGATCCGGTAGCTTTGGTGCTGGCTCTACTTCTCGCGCCACACCTTTCGCCGCCAGAAGCAATCAGTCCTTCCGAAAACAACATAAGGGCCAACGACGGCCAAGGCTTGCGGATGAGGATGCTGCTGCTGAATCCGTGAGCAAACATTCTGGCCCCTAAATCCTCATCTAGCTATAGCGTAACTAACAAAAGGCCATCCACAGGCGGCCTTGCAGTGTACAAACAGCCGAAAAGGGCGTACTTCGATAACGCATCTCATGAATTTTACCCTCCCACCTCGTCCGCAGAATCATCAATACTCTTATCTTGGGCAGAATACTCGAAGAAATCGTACGTGGGGCCTTGGCTCCGGGTATCATGCCGTGGACAAAGCAAGGTCAGTCATATTGGACTTGGGATACTTTTTGGTGGTTCATCGTACTACAGATATATTCACGCCAATTATCGGTTCATTGTCGATCCGAAAGGTGATTATCGCGCCCAGGCAATGGATGCAGATGTACATTTGAACTGGGCTACGGTTCTACAGATCCTTGTCTCCGCCCAATCACAGTCGACGAACTGCCCTATCTGCCTCTCAACTCCTGTCGCTCCGCGAATGGCCAAATGCGGGCATATTTTTTGCCTACCCTGCCTTATCCGATATATGCAATCCACTGATGACTCAAATCCAATTCCCGAGAAAAAAGCAAGGTGGAAGAAATGCCCAATCTGTTGGGATAGTGTGTATATATCTGAGACGCGGCCCGTCCGTTGGTTCCAGGGTCAGGAATGGGAGCCTCCTCGAGAAGGTGGCGATGTCGTTTTGAGACTAATCACACGACAATTAGGAAGCATCCTTGCGTTACCCCGAGATGGCGCAGAGTCTCTTGAAAGAGTTGAAGACGTCCCCTGGTACTTCGCTGCGGAGGTTATGGATTACGCGCGGGTCATGAAAGGGAGCGAGGATTATATGTTAGCTCAGTATGACGGTGAAATCGAGGAGCTTCTGGTACAAGAGAAAGAAGATGAATTGATGTTTGGAGAAGAGACTCAGTGGACAAAGAAAGCGGTTTCTGCCATTATAGATGCAAAGGTGAGGGTGAAAGGGATAGGAAATCCTCCGAATCCGCCTCGACAGCCAAAAGAGAAAAAATCGAAGCGTCCGCCTATCAAATTTCATGATAACGACGAGGACATTCCAGACTTTTACTCAATACAGCATGCTATGAAATCAGGACAATCTTCGTCAGAAGGCGTTATTACTCCGCAAAGTCAAACTTCTGAGTCATCTCTTGATGAACCGACAAATGAACTAAGAACGAAACCTAGTGAGTCATTGCCGCCAGACCTGAATCCCTCGTCCGCAAATCGTTCTTTACCACAACCATCGAGTATCGAACAGATATCCTCAAGCCATTCGAGGGCAAAGCCTGAAGTTTCCAGTCACCAATCACAGGATGATACCCCTTTTTTCTTTTACGAGGCATTACTGCACTACTATCTATCTCCACTTGATATACGGATTCTCAAGGCAGCGTTTGGAGATTTCGCAAGCTTTCCTTCTACCATTCTTCCCCGAGTAGAGCGAGTCTCCACAGGCCATATTGTTGACGACGAGCTACGGCGCCGAGCAAAGTACCTTGCGCACCTCCCTCATGGCTGTGAGGTTGGGTTTCTGGAATGCAACTGGACTGATATTGTGGCTCCGGAGGTCTTGCAAGGATTCTCAGCTGACGTTGAGCGGCGGCGCACCAAGATTCGAGAGAAAGAGGTACGCGAAGAGAAGGAACGGGCCAGGGCTGAGAAAGAAGAGGACGATAAGCGGTGGGCGATCACTAGACGAAAACGACCAGACTCGAGTCGTGGAACGATGTCTGAAGTTGAAATTCGGCCCTTGCCTCGAGTAGACGAAGGCTTTGATGCTCTGCAAACCATAAGTCATGGATCTAACTCATCGTCGCCACCATGGTCATCTTCCCGAGGGCACAGTGGTTCGGCATTCGCGTCGCTAGCATCGCCGTCTACGAGTCCTAGTGCTTCGAGAACTGTGTGGGGTACTACAGCTATCGTCCCGGCCTCTCCTGGCTTACCTGCAGTGCCTCAAGAGCATGAGCCGTCCGACAATGATGGATGGCTTCAGAATTGGGAGCGGGATCTCCTACAGGAAGATGACTTGGTCGCCCAAGTCAGTGCCATTTCTATGGCAGAAGGCAGTTCCCAAGCCGGACCGACTGGCGTGAGTAGCAAAAAGAGAAAGGGTAAGAAGATCACTCTCATGACTACGAACGCACGAAGGGGTGCTTGAACCTTTCAAACGGAGGATGCACGTCTTAAGTTGTAAATATTGCTTCTATTCCTCCTCATTAGAGCTCAATGCAGGTCAATCCGCTTTCAAATATGCAGCCATTCTAGATGACGCCATGATAGCAGGTATTGGCACCATTGGTATTCCGTAGATTGTTCGAAAACATGAGCAATGGACGGTGGGATGTTCCTCGGGTGCCGTCCGTGACCGTATCGACTTTGTTGACATGGCTAGCGTTGGCCCTGCCAAGGAACCGAGATCTGTAATGACGTGTTGGAACGACCAGAAAAAATTCAATAAAATTACATTCGCACCGCGCGGCAAGTATAACAAATAATGGACGATCCCATGTTGGTTGGAGTTATATAATTTGCTCGTGTTCGTTTCTCGCAGAATTGCATCGTACAGGGCCACGCGACAATGACATTGACTCGGAGCCAGACGGGGCATACTCCAAGGTAATAATACCTTCTTAGCATCGCTGTCCATTGCTGAAGCATTGTGAGGGACGAGTCGCTAACATTGCTACAGAAAAAGGCAAGATCCATGCTTTGTCGAAACACCTACACGTCGCTCGCACCCCCGTCAATCGAAAACCCCAGACGTCAAGAGCGAGGACTCTGACGTGTCGTACGAAGAGAAACGCAATGGGCGGACTCCTGCTAGGCGCAGGACGATCAATGGCACCCCTAAACTCAACGGTACGGCCAACGGACATGCCGAGGTCAAGGAACGCGTTATCGATGGATCTGGAGACGGTAAAGACCCCCGTGTCGACTACAGTGGGCACTTTGAGTTTGGTGGCGCGTGCGGTGTCAGTGCCATGATGCTTGGATTTCCCTTGCTTATGTGGTACATGTGGATTGGTGCAACATACTATGATGGTCGTCTCCCATTGCCGGCCAAAGGGGAGAGTGTCTCTCACTTTGCAGGGCACATGAGTCATTTGGTTTATGAAGGCGCTTTCCCAACAGTCAAAGCTTGGGCTATTTATTGGAGCTTCTTTGTGTTCGAAATGATCTGTTACCTATACCTACCAGGTGTTACGGCGAAGGGCAAGCCTCTGGCACATGAAGGTGGCAAGCAATTGACCTATTATTGCTCTGGTATATGGTCCTTTTACACTACCATTGTGGTTGCAGCGGCACTTCATGTGACGGGTCTCTTCAAACTCTACACCCTCATCGATGAGTTCGGACCTCTCATGTCCGTCGCTATCATTACTGGCTACCTCGTTTCTTTTTTCGCTTACTTCTCTGCGTTACATAGAGGTGCAGAGCATCGAATGACTGGTTCTCCGGTGTACGACTTTTTCATGGGTGCAGAGTTAAATCCAAGGATGTTCGGAATTCTGGACTTTAAAATGTTCTTTGAAGTCAGATTGCCATGGTACATTCTGTTCTTGCTCTCGTGTGCGACGGCAGCACGTCAATATGAACAATTTGGGTGGGTTTCAGGTGAAGTTGGGTTCCTCGTCATGGCCCATTTTCTGTATGCAAATGCGTGTTCTAAAGGAGAAGAGTGCATCGTCACCACTTGGTAAGAAAAACTCTGGAGGCGCTTGGATTTCGACTAAATCAATGGACAGGGACATGTACTACGAGAAATGGGGGTTCATGCTCATCTTCTGGAATCTCGCTGGTGTCCCACTCAGCTACTGTCACTGCACAATATACTTGGCGAACCATGCGCCATCTGTCTATCACTGGAACCGCTTTGTATTGGTCCTGTTCTACGTCTCATACCTCTTCGTTTACTGGGTCTGGGATACCTCCAATAGCCAGAAGAACCGCTTTAGACAGGAGGAGCGCGGCACACTTATGGAGAGGAAAGCATTTCCTCAACTACCGTGGCAAAGAGTTGAGAACCCAAAAACCATCAGGACCAACACCGGAGATTCTTTGTTAGTAGATGGCTGGTGTAAGTTGAGACCACAACCGACTTGTTTTGGCGTACACTGACTCTGCTATAGATGCATACGCTAGGAAGATTAATTATGCCTGCGACTTGTACTTCGCATTGACTTGGGGCCTTATTACAGGCTTCAATAGTTCTTTCCCGTGGTTTTACCCCGTTTTCTTTTCAGTCATGATATCCCATAGAGCACTCCGCGATATTCAAAAGTGTCAGGAAAAGTACGGCGAAGCTTGGGAGGAGTATACACGGCGGGTTCCGTACTTGTTCATACCAGTAAGCAAAACTTTCCCTCGTTGGTCTGATGTCTTTTCAAACTGACAATGCCTAGTACGTCATGTGAAAAGGTCAAACTGACCTGGACCTGTACATACTATTACTACCACTGCACTAATGCTAATCATCCCCATATCATAACGTTCTTCTTCAATGTGATCTGCCCTTTGATCATTCGTTGCATGTTTTGAGATATTCAACCATTGATTTGCGCTAGATCGCATGCGCACTGTGGGGTCGGATATAAAGTAAGGTTCGGAGCTCCGCGACTGATTTTCAACTTTGGATAGGTTTTTCCTAAGATGCTGGTCAACGAAACTTACAAAGATGTGCCAACGCAGGCGGATGGCCATGGGAGAATGCGTAGGAAATTGAGAGATTTCGTGCAGAGGATGGTCACTAAATTTATCCAGGCATCTTCCTTTTCCACCCCACTATCCCCAACTATCCCAAAGCACGATTTCCCGGAGTCGTCGTCTTCAGCGAGATATACCAGGGTATGGACGGGCAAATTTTTCAACCGTATCAAGGACAAGTCAATTGACGCTGCCCCCATAGTCACTGGCCCTATACAGCGTTTCGCAAGGCAAATAGCAGGTCATGGCTACATTGTCGCAGCGCCTTCATCCTATCATGAGTTCACCGGCCCAGAACCACTTGCCTACGATGTGGCAGGAACGGACGCGGGGAACGACTGGAAGATCAAGAAGGTTTGATTGCTTTTTGGAGCGAGCCCGCCCCCCTCACGCTATGGATTATCGAGGTACGGAGGCTAATGTTATTTTCAGAAACTTTCCGCTTACGATGAAGATGCCTTCCTTTCCGTCTCGACCCTTCTATCACTTCCTACATGCAACGGGCGGATAGGTTCAACTGGCATGTGCCTCGGTGGTCATCTAGCTTATCGTTGCGCGCTCGATCAGAGAGTCGCTGCTGCTGTGTGCTATTTTGCGACAGATATACACAGCCATTCTCTGGGAGAAGGTAAGACAGATGACAGCCTGGGAAGAACGGGTGATATCAAGGGAGAAGTGGTGATGGTACGTCGGGAAGAGGATAGAGTATAGCGATGGAAGTATTGACAAACGTTTAGATCTTCGGCAAGAAAGATAACCATGTCCCACCCGAGGGGAGGGATCTAATCAGGAAGAACTTGCATGAGAAAGGGGTTTGCTTTAGCTTCTACGAAGCTGCACACGCACAACGTGGGTGTTTCTCACGTATAGCAACAAGCTGCCTCCGCTGACAGGCAAGCAGACGCGTTCATCAGAGACGAATTGAGCAAAGGCAGATATGATCCAGCTGTCTCAAAGATCTGCTTCGAAATGCTTCTCGAGCTGTTTTCGAGAACGCTAAAGTCAGATTTGGGTCCGAGGGACGGAATCGAAGCGGCGGTGGAGAATGTTTGTTGAGACTCCCTTGTTTTAGCTTTGTGCAACTCATCCGATCCCACCAACTCCTCATGGATCCTTTATTGGGATGTGGTGCAATTCGAGTCTTCTTGTATCTTATCTTTACCTGATTACCGATCAGATTTGTACAATCTTCCCGTCTCTTACTCTACTCTAAACCCTACGTCTCCATCTTATCTCATGCTTAACCTCCGAGTCACTAAGAAACTCCCTAATCCTCCCAAACTCCTTGACCTCCTCTGTCTCCGTAAACGCTCCACGCACTTCCACACTCTCCCATCCACAAACCAGCATATTCTCCTTCCTGGGCTCTTCGCCTCTCGCTCTTCGTCCCTCTCAACCAGCCCCCCATCCGCATGCCCCTGGGGCTTCGCAGAACCCCACCAATGACGTTTTACAAAGCCTCGCTGTACACTCCCTGCATTTCCGCCGAGGAGATAAATACCGCCCAATACTAACCACCAACGCGGCAAGCGGAATCTCATCATACTCAATCATTGACATGGAACATCCTTTCAACAAATAATCCCCCTTGACCAGCACAAGTAAAAGAGGTTTGAGGTCTGTGGGAAGAAGAGGAAGTAGTGGTGAGGGGTGGGTTGGGTTGGATTGTAGTACTTGTTTTCTTTTTCAAGAGGTTGGGGAAGAAGGGCTTGGAGTTGGAGTGGAGGAGCTGGAGGAAGGCGGAATGGGTAACGGACATTCGGGGATGGGAATGGGCGCTGTAGTGAAGTGGGAGGTAGTGCAGGTGGGGGGTGGGAAGGGTAGATACTGGGAATGTGTTTTATTGAATGCGAAAAGTCCGAAGAACTAAGTTTGCCGCTTGCCTGATCCTGTTGGTTCGAGATGTCGCTTTTAAAGCGTTTTGGCACGAATTCTTGATATCTTTCGTTAGAGTACATGACTGACATCTCGAGTTCTCAATATGACAGTCACCGAAAATAAACAACGATGAGCATGCAAAGATTTAGAGGGTGCCCTGATTTAGGCTGAATCAATCCTAACGTCATGGCTTCATCATCGAGCCTCGAGCCGACGACCGCCTTGGAGCTGTTAGATAGATAACAATAAGACTTGCGGCCGCGGTGCCAATGGAAGCCGTCTGCTCTAGTAAGGTCTCACTCTGAAGGAAGCATCAAAGCCTGGCAGAGAATAATCCAACTCATCTCTGCCGTTTCCTTCTGTCTCCACCCGTTGACGACTATTACCTACCTTACCAGTCTACCAGTCTTAGCCTTCTCATCAATCTAAGGTCCCCTTAACCGTCCTTACGACCCACTTGTGCGCCGGTTAAGCAATCAATCATCTTCAGTCTCCTTCAGATCACCCTCACGACATGGGCAACCCCCTCCCCAAGATAAGCTGAGCCTCAGTCAACTCCTAACAATAATAGGTACTTGATACTCGAACCGTAGGGTATCCATCTCCGGCAGAGCGAGTTGGAGCCTTTTCGGATCGTCACATATCCAATGATCTGTTGTTTCCTAATCTGTTTCAGTTTCAGTCACTCTAATTCCAAGTCGAATCCGTCGTTGATAACATCAACGCCATCATGATGGATAATGTTATATGAATCCCAATTGGTTAGTTTGTTTAAGTAACTAAAGAAGGTTTCTTCCTGTCCTATCATATATCCCATCACCTAGAGTTGTCTAGTTGTCTATTCGAAGTTGATCTTCAATCTTTCAACCTTTTTCAACATGCGTTTCCTTTCCACTCTCGTTTTCGCAAGTTTAGTGGCATACTCTACTGGAACACCTCTAGACTTGGCGCTTCTCCAAAGGTCGAACGAACACCAAAACCGACAAAATTTCGATTGCAATGTACCGGCCAACGGCTTAGATGGCTCTTGCTGGAAAACCCTGGGCATTCCGGCATACCTCCGAAACTGGACGACTGTTCACATGCCCAAATGCGCCGGCACGCTACATTCTGATTTTGCTTCATGTTTTCAAAACTACGTCAATGGATCGGTTCCGAACCAGAATTGCAGTATAAATGCTCCCAGCGGATGCGCAAATCCCGTCTGACCTCAACGCCAAGAGTAAACCGATTTCTGCAAAAGACTATTAAGTTTTATGGAATATCTTCGTATGTGTTGCCCAATTCCGGCGAAGGATGATGCCAAACCTGCAGGAACGACAGAGAATCTATCAATATGATAGCACAGTCTGGTCCGCCATTGCCGCTGCCGCCCCTGTAGCTCAAGGTTACGTTGGCACTCTGGTATCGACTTTTAACCCACCTGCGACGACAAATGTCGTTCTCGATGACTTCCTGCAAGCGCTCTCCGTTGCTTTTGCGTTCATATGCTTGCCTGCGGCTGCGCAGCTCTCCAAAGGCGCACTTAATGCCGCCGATGGGCTCGTCGCCGCGCTCCAGGAAGCCCCAGGCGCTGCCAAGTATATGTTTCCCCAAGTGGGCACCCTTGGCTCAAAGGTCGCCGAGTGGTCCAGCCTGGCCGGTTCACTGTCGGATATGATCAAGAACTACTCTAGCAACATGGCCAACATCCTCACCGAAATCAACGGCAACGCCACCCAATTTCTTGCGTTCGCGGAGACGGGCGCCTTCTGCAACGGTTCGTTGGCCGAAGTGCAGACAACGACTGACAAAGTCCTACAAGGCCTTATGACCTTCGTTACCTCCAAAGCTCTCCTCGCCAATGGCATCATGGTCACTTCCAAAGACGGTATCACCCCCTACCAAACTCCCGGCTGCGCCGGCGCGACCAACATTGACGGCCAAGGCATTTGCGGTAATTTCTGGCTTGACCCCCGCGGCGGTATTAACATCTCCTATACCCTTAACCAGCAAAACAACCACGCCAAAACCTGGGATCTCCCTTCCCTCTTCAAATGGACCACCGGCGACCTCTTGATGAAGAGCTCGCGGACATGCAACAACGCGAATGCGTCCCCCAAGGTCGATCTGTCCGGAACGACGGTGCAGATCACCTGTCTGGCGAATGCGCAGTGGTGCGATTACAACGTGAATTGCCAGGACACGAATTGCGAGTTTAACAATTGCCCCAGTCAAGGCGACTTTTTTCCCATGGGGCAGGAGAGCGGTGATGGGAGCAGTTATTGTTATAATTTACCAATGAGTTATCTCGGGACGCTGAGGGGGGGGACGATGAACGCGAGTCCTTGTTGACTGGGTGAGTTTGGGTTGGGTTTTGTCTTTGAGTGAGGTTTAGCGAGTATCGTTTGTGTGCACAAGGGCTGGTCTCTCGTGGGATTATCGAAGCAGGACTTTTTCATAGCGAGGTATGTGTTTGTAACGACGTGGCAAGGTAATGCGGGCTCTTTCCCCTGTGTTCTCCGCAAGTGGCATCATATACGTCATATACCCAGCTGCCGCAATGACTTTTTCTTCCAACCACTCTCTTACCTAGATTACCAAATGGACTAAGCGTCGTGCACCTCTTCTCCGAATAGAGAACCTGTCAACCATATGCGTACGTTTCTACTCCTTCGCCTATGCCTCTGCTCTTCTCACGCCTTGCTTTCCTCATATCCTTTCAAAAAAAACCCCATCCTCCCCGCTCTTTTCCACCCCCCCAAAAGCCCCTGCATTGTCACGTTTCGACCACAGAGAACTAACCTCCAGTCCCAGTTCAGAGAATGCCCAACTGTAAACGATGATATATATCACTCTCACCCCCATCCACTCCTACAGCCCCTTTATTCACCCCCCCACACTAAGCCGCCACTCCCCCACCCGCTCACCTGCCCAACACACCCCCATCTGTTCCGACTCAACCACCCCGTCTCGCCCCCCATCTTACTTCGCCCACCTCACTTCTTCCCCCGGTCCCTTCAACGCACTCTCCCCCCCCCGATTCCAACGATCCTCTCCACCATCGACCCAACCTACTAACCTAATACCTTATCAGAAACGCTATTTGATGACTGACACTAAGGGTTTTCTGCGGGGAAGAGAAGGGTTTGTTTCAGTGCAGGGAATGTGGAGGGGACCTTGAGGGGGGGGGGAAAGGGCGTGGGAAGGGATACTGGTAACAACTCTTTTTGGTTAGAAGAGCTACTTACTTCTCAGCTTGTGATTATAATTAGGGAAAATGGTAAGATAGGCAATAAGCAATAAATGCATGGAGAAGATTGAAGAGGAAGGGGTTGGATGAGCTGAAAGGTGTGTTTGTGATGGCTTTTGTCAGTGCTTGGAAGGATGAAATCCTGAATAGATATTATCCTTATTTTTTTTTAATTCTAACTTTTAATTATTTCCTTCCATATTCTCTGCCACTCCAAATCCCTCCTCCCCCCTTTCATCCCCTTTCATCGATCCCAGCACTCTCCTACCGCCAGTCTCACTCCCCGTAACCACTGTCACTATCAATCCAATCCAATCCAAACACCCCAACAAAAACCGACCGCGCAGAAATCCAAAACACATCTCTATCCCACTGGGAAAGTATTTACAAAGTCGTACCGGAAAGTGAAGAAACCATTGCAGAGGCACCAAACCACCAATTTCTAATTACCCCTGGGAAAGTAACCGATCGAACAAGTAAGAGAGGACAGGAAGGACCCGAAAGCTGCAAGTTCCTAGTCGCGTGTTTGCAGGAGAAGCGGCTTTTTAGTTGCCGGCGCGGAGAGAGGTCCACATGCCTTGCATACGGAGGTTTTGGTCGGACGTGAAGGATGTGTAGCTGTGAGGAACCAGGCGTGTTAGTTCATCTTGGCTCCAAAAAACCCCTAAGAACCAGCAACCACCAGAAAAGCGCGCGCGCAAAACTCACCACTCATCCGTCGAATAATCCATAAAATTACTAATCGGATCCGCCCCCGGCACCTTCAACCCGGGACAACTGTTCTTCCCCTGCGGACACCCCGCCGTCGCCGTCGCCTCCTGCCGCGTATCCTCGATATAATCCCCCGCATCCCCCACCGTGCACGTGTTATCCTGGAACGTGTGCAGCAAGCCGAACCAATGCCCGACCTCGTGCACCGCCGTCTTGCCCATCTGGTACCCTCGGACACCACCCTGCGGCATCGAGCCGAGCAGCACGCTGCAGCCGTCTTGGGCGTAGGCGGAGGACGGGTAGGGGATGGGGGCCGGGCAGGGGGAGGTGCCGGAGGCGCAGGGGGGCTGGTAGATGACGGATTGGGGGAGGGTGCAGTAGCCGAGGAGGGTTTGGCCGGGGGTGGTGGCGGTCGAGGTGGAGGAGAGGTTGGTTTGGAAGTAGATGTTGAGGGCGGCGTAGCCGCCTTTGCGGAGGGCGGATTTCATGGCCGTGGAGCCCGAATCCGTGGCCCAGGCGTCGTTGATGGTGTAGCTGGGTTTCTGCATGTGGAACGAGATGTTGGCGGGCGCGTAGGCCGTGTTGAGCACAAACGCCTGGTTGCTGGCCAGGGTTTGGCGCAGGCTGGGCGAGTACTTGTTCGCTTGGTCAAAGGTGGTGACGAAGTGAACGTATGTCTCGACCGTCGTGTGCGAGAAGGTGGTCGCGCGCTTCTGAAGGTTGGCCGTACGGGCTGCTTCGCGGAGTTGACCATGGACTTGCTTGAGTTCATCGCTTGGGTCAGCGGTGCCACAGATCCGGGCGGGAATATTGGGGTTGGCTGGCGCGGAGCTCGGGGCCGGGCCAGGGGTGGGGCCGGCGAGGGCGAGGGCAGCGAAGAGAAAGAGGAGGGAGGAAATCAACATTATGAACCGATTCCACACTAGACTCCTTTAAGTCGATGCGAGGGGCGATAGAGGAATGCGGATAGGAAAGCTTAGATACACTATCTTATATAAACACTTCGACCGCTCGAGACAGCTCAAACACAATGCTGTATAGAATGCTGCAGTCTCGACCCCCCTACTCTACCACCAGTTTTGCGACGGAGGATTTGGACCTTGAGGGTCGGAGACGGATCCGGAGTTTCTTTGATGTCGACATAAAGGCACTTGTCGCCCACTAAACGCCATAATCCATTGAACCACTCGAAAGTCACTTCAAGGCTTGAACTTCATTGCTAGGGCTTGAAAGTCAATGTTAAGGCTTGAAAGACATTGTAAGGCTTGAAAGTCAACATTTGGCCGCATGATATCAATGAAGGTGTCGATTGTTAGTCAATCATGAAACATTTGACAGCGACGCTTGAGAACCCTCCAGACTACATCAATTGACGCCAAGAAACACCACAACACCAATGCGTCACGTTGTACTCGGAAAGAGTAAAGGAGATAGGGAAGTAGACATTTGTCAAGCCGCATCATTCCCAGGCCTAGAGACACCGGTTGCGGTAGCTGTACTAGGCTGATCGTTGTTCCATGTCAAATAGGTGTGGTCCCCAAGTTTTCTAAGGACCAGCGGTTAGTGATTTTCTTCAAAAGCTCGGGGTATGATCTTACCGTGGCTTTATGAGATGTGCCACAGTGAACAGGGCACCAAGGACAATACATATCCCACCAACAACAACGTAGGCGATGCCTAGGAACGGGTTCCTCCCGCCCATTACTGTCCGAGTAGATATGACAATGGATTTTGTCCCTCCATACTCGGTAACGGGAAAGTCTATACGTGGTAAGCAGATAACAGAGGACAAAGCTAGGTTGCATACTCATTTGGATGTCCACCTGGTACATTCCACAACTCATGGTCTGGTTGTCATTCCGTAAAGCCAGCTTCGAGAAAGCGGGCAGGCCGGCGGTTCTCATCCAGACCTGGAAATGTTCGTCGTTTTGTAATTGCGGCGGCGGATTGTTTTCCGTATATTCTCCGGATGGCCACCGTTCAACCCAGTTCGGCGGTACGGCAATATCAGCGTAATTGTACTTGGTAGGGCCATATAGAGCTTTGTCGCTGGCCCACGCAATTCCTTTGTCAGTCATAGGATAGGTTTCGTTGTTCGAACTACTTAGTATCTTCACAGGGCTTGTGAACGTGTCATTGAAGACAGAATTGGCAATAAGTCCACATGGATAATAGGGCCTTTTCTTACTATCAAGTCGTAACGGGTCACAGGAGCCACCGCCAATAGTACTGTTTGGAACAGCAGCACCTTGCAGCTGGTTTGTGTCGAGGGACTTGACATATCGGCGATGATTTTGGTAGAAATTGGTCAAGCGATAGTAGAACAGGACCGGTGGACCAATATTATCCGGTATAATAAATTGCAAAGAACATATCGTAGTAGGCGTTTTCTTCGCTTCATCCAAGTTCTTTCCATATTTGACAGTCGTAGAATTTCGCTTCCACCTCACGGGCTCATTTGTAGGCGTGCAGTTTGACGACTTGAAATAGCTTGTGACCAGCTCAGCTGGCATCTTTACGAAATCGCCTGAGTTGTCGCCTTCTGGGGCGTCTGTAGCACATTTTGAGTAGTCAATGACGAGTTCTTGCACCTAATTCCCAAGTCAACATCGCTCTGTCTATTCAACTCCGTGCAGTGTATACTGACTTGAGCGCTGGCATATAGCAACAGTCCACCTATTGGCGCAAATACGATACCGATGATGAAGAAAAGAGGGAGGACGGTTTTGGGAGTAAGGATCGGTCTAGAGATACAGTAGTAAGCGCATGCCTAAGATACGGTAGAGACGCGGCTCTGGCTCGGAGCACCCACTGCCATGCTTTCAATCTCTGTTGCCGGAAAGCAGTATCTATTCACAAGAAGTCCTACATCAGCCTCTGGACTGTCGGAAAGATATCCATTATAGCACGAAGGTGTCGTCGTACTTGCGGGCCGTCTGCTCTTCACTTTCTTCTGCACCTCGTTGTGGGGGTCCTGGCCATCTATAGAATCTGCACGAGCTGCTTGAGTTTGCGACATTGTCATTCTTCCACACTCATGAGGCCGTTGCAAGCTTAGGTCTTGGTGGTGGTTGTAGTTGATAAAGCGGCTGTTGTCGGGACTCTCATCTCTCATATCTCTCGTCAGCCAAATTTAGGTGTCTTGCGTAAGGCTGACGCCCAAGCCGCAATCTGAGCCGTAATCAGCATGGCGCCAACGCAATCCCTCTCTGGCCTCTCCCGGTGAATATGCAGGTCCGTCACAGCAGGCTGAAATTGATTTATATAACGGTTGGTCGACTCGTAATGCCACCACAAGCCCTTGTTCTAGATAAATTACACGAGACATGGGATTGCATTTATGCACAGCAAGTAGTTACCACTTGTTCACTGTTATATCTCTACTCGCGACAATGAGCAATTGAATCAAGTAGATTGACTGCTAAAGCTAGACTCCATAAGTAAGCTATCTCGGGCGGAACATGCATGCCAAAAAAAAAGACTGGGCCAATCTAGTCTGGAATCCTCCGAACCTGGTCCCAAAAGCTTTCCCTCCCAAGCCTTCAATGCCCCTTAAACCATGAGCCCAACCGAGCCACTGATCCACACGGCACCACAATGGTGTCTTGAAACACCGCATAATCTGTGACAAGTGAGGTATATGAGACGCAAGCCGGAAAAACCCCGTATAAAGACCGTGATCGAAACTCTGAACTCCGGTGCTATGTAACATCTGCGCCGTGGGAGAGTGGTGATCATAAATTCCATGCATGCCGATACAGCCATACAAAACGCCAAAGAACAGATCAGCCTGCTGATCTGGGCCAGAAAGTGGGGAATGTCGTAAACACATTATGCCGCGAACGTGTTGATGCCGTGGGGTATGAGGAAACTTCCCCGTCGTAATCGTCAATCATAGAAAATCCAACATGTTACTGGTCAAAGGGAACAGCTCATAGCCATTGTTGAAAGTATCCCTTGCTGAACCATCCGACTTTGTCGTACGCAGTCCAGAGCTTGCTAGCCTTATTGACATCAATCTTGCAGGCCTGTTGGGCATCCGTCTTCCTGAATTCTTTCCCAATCCTCAAAGCGTGTAGTCGACCCTCGAAGATACGACGCTTGCTGCAAAGATATGTAGCACAGCTTAATCGTAGCGTACCCGCAAGGTTGAGCTCTGCTTCATGAAGCAAATGTCGGTCTGGGTCATTCGAAAGGTTAAGAATGTTGTTGCTTGGCCAGTCGGCTTTCAGACACTTTGGGTTGCCTTTGGGAAGTGTCTCGGTTGATGGTGAGTAGTCTGGTAGAGAATTGTAGTCGACGTCCTCCGGGCGCTTGGTGCCGGGTACTCGGATCTCCGGTGTCTGAGACCTCCCTTTTGGGGAATACGCCTGCAATTTGCCTATAGGAGAAGACTTCGGCGTTCTTTTGACTCGCGGCAGAGGGTTGCCAGACGACACTGCTTTGATCGCTCTCTTAGGTGCCTTGGGTGCTAGTGCTGGAGCAATGTTGACGTGAGATAATGCTTTCGTACCAGGCTTCGCACAAATACGCTTAGCTTTCCAGTACTGATCTTCCGTCTCCTCACGAGTTCTCTTCATATAAGCACCAGGGTTCCGATTGTAGCTACGGCCGATATTGGGTATGCAAGACAAGGCAAAGAGGTATTCGTCCCGAGTGGGCCGATTGATCTTGTGATCGAACTCAGCCATGTGCATTGCCATGTGCTGCGAGACGATCTCCTCAGCAATTGCCATTGTGGGCTCTAAAGGAAACAGAGGCTGATCCGTTGGGATGCCTGCCTGCGTATGGCCCTCAGGATACAGCACGGGGTCCCTTGCCATTACGCTCTCGTCTCCAACTATACCGTTTCTCTTGCCACCAATCTGCTCTTTGAACGACTTATTGGGCCATGGCGATACTGGTGGGGACGGAAGTACTCTCATCGTGGCGTTGTCTGGAGATGCGCAATCGGAGATGGGAGGGAGAGTATTGTCTGCGTTGAAGGACGTCTCGGGTGTCGAAAATGGAAGCTGACCGGAGGCATGCGGCGAAATAAAGCTATCGAGAGGTTTTGCCTCTGGAGGAGACATCAAGCTTAGGATTGATGGCAATCGTGTCATGCTTGTCGATTCAGCGAATCGGTTGTGGAAATGATGGAGTTACAGATGAGGGGTGTTGTTGTCGAAGATGGACAACGGGTGGAAGCCTTCTAGTGACGGTCCGAAATCAATGGAAGGATGCGGATTGGATTTGTCAGGCAGTCGTGGACGCGAAAGAAGCGAAAAGGTGGGTGGCAATCGTTGGTTTGATGACTTGGCGGATCGATCAACGTTATCTGTTTCGCAATTGTGAGACGGGTCTGGAACAAACCGTCGGCTTTGTATGAAATGGTATCTTTTCTGCACAACAGAAAAGTGTTGGATTAATAGTATGGAGGACAATAGGCAGTAATGGAAGGTGGCGGAAGGAAGAAGCGAAAGCCTGAGTAATATCTGGGGCACAGGTGAATTAAAAGGAAGTCAGAAAGGCTGCGGTGGAAGAGAAAGGGCAAGGCAGCAATGGATGAATCAAAAGGAAGGATGACTCTGTCTTCCTGGGGGCTGGGTCAATTGGGAAAACGCGGTCTGATGATGAGGCGAACGAGTGCGCACAAGGCACCAGGCCCTAGGCATGACTTGTTTGAGAGAGAATGGTAAGCGCCAATGGATTGATCAGCTGGCGTGTTGAGCCCATGATAATCATTGGTCAATTGAAACAGTTATGTGCAGAGTGTACTGTGTGGTAAGTGACCACACCTCACGGCGAACAAAGGGAAAGGGAATAGCAAATGGGGCTCCATTCAGTGCCACAATCGGGCATTGCTTATTGACGGAGTTTTGCCTGTGAATGGGGAAGGGAAGGAAAGTGAGTCAGTCCATGGGATTAGATGAATGGGGCCAGGCTAGGCAATAAATGGAATTAGCCCCGCTTGACATGCGCCCCTTCCTCGGCACAATCCTTGCCCCACCATCTTTGTGGCTGATTTGTACCTTAATTACTGAACACACGTGACACAACGGCACATCGCAAGAAAAGAAGGGTCCCAATCGCATCTCACTAACGCCACGCGGCCACTGGGATGATGAAAAGGGCTTCAGCGGGTGTCAAATACACTAAATGCAGGACTGACTGCATTCGAGACATAATGCAGAGTAAGGTACTTGAAGTATCAATTGCCTTCTCATCTTCTATGCCGTTTTCTTTCAACTGATACGTTCAATGTACTTTGTCAACACCATTTACGGATGTAGTAGCCTACCGGCACACCATATTTATCTCCATCGCTAATCGCCGAGGTCTGTCCACTTGACGCCGTCATCCATCATCGGATTCGGTGCAACCTGTTTCGCAGTCATCTGCTCCCACCAACCTCAAGGTCATCCATCCACCCTTCATCTGTACAAAGTCATGCACTCAGTCCACACGCGATGGCGAGCAGAAGACGAGATCTGGTGTCTACTTTATCTTATCACACGTTCTTGCTTTGGTGTAACCCACCATCTCTCATTCGCTTGATTCTGAATCCTTTTGTACTAACCGAATGCACTTTACCTTTTCAATTTTGCAACAAGCTGTGGAATGTTCGCAAGAAAGCCAATTGTCCCCAATTATACTGCAATCGAACAGTGCTTCAAGTCTGTGCGCATGATTTGTGGTGGTGGTGGCGGTGGTGGTGGCTTAAGCACAGACATAAGACGCATCGTCCAGCAATGCACTCTCGAGCCTCCTTTCATTTCACAGTCCTTTCACTGTCAGACTGACTGCAGGCAATCTTTGATTTACCGGGGTTACCTTAAATAGATGTTAGGGCATGTAGATGAGAAAGCAGACGAGACATTTAGGGATGGGTAGCGAAGCTTCGTACGGAGTAGAGTAACCACAATATGTGGATATCCCTAATGCGCTGGGTTCCTGTTGCTTTGATCTCTATATGCACTATGTTCACCAAACACGAATGGCCTATCAAAGTCTAGCTCTTTCTCCTGAGCAGCCGGGACAGGTGTAAAGAATCCAATGCTGTATCTTCGATCAGGATGTACAACGTACCCGCTTTAACTTCTCTGATCTCGCACTTATCTTCTGCCTTGATGCTTGTCACATCGCGAAGCGTCTATCGTAGTTCCCGTCTCACTATCGCGGTGCTTGTTGTAGGTTGAATATAGGAGATCATAGGACAAGATTTTTCTCCGGAGGGAGGCCTACGCCAGAAGAATATCATAGCCTTCCCTTTCAATTCTCATGGCTTCTGCTCCATTGCCGTACCGTCTTCGGACGAGCTCAAAGATTATCAGTCCAGCACTGGTACTCGGAACTTGCTTCAGGGTATTCCACAGAAAGCCCCGATAAAGCCAATGCCTCCATCCTCCGGCACGCCTAGCCCTTACCAAACACCGGTGGTAAGTCTTCTTGTATGCACTGCAATAATGATGTAGCTTTTTTGAGCTGGAAGAGTGGAGCTTAGCTTGATTATCCAGATTTGATAAGGATCTAAAGTGAACGCTCTGCACCAAGCTGATCGGATGCTGGACGGTCCGTTGAGCTACAGATGCAGTGACGCCGGCAAGCATCAGAAAACCAGGCTCGATTGCATAATGAGGTTTGAGGACAGAGATGCCGCTCTCCTTGGTTGCTTCGGTCTCAGGTTCAAAGCCAACGTATTGAGAACTCAGACCACCGTACCAAGTGGAGAGGAAGGTGTAGTAGCCTTGAGCCTTGACATATTCAAAGGTTGCGAAGAATAATGCATGGCCAATAGCATCCTTCACGAAGGAGAGCCCCCAGCCTGCAAATGCACCTCGAAGACCAATCTCTTTCAATTTACTATACCCATAATGCCACATGTTTTTGTAATTGCCCTCCAATACCTCAGTTGTGCGAAAGCGAATTTGTAGAGCGTCAAGAGGAGCTGCTATGACTGATTGAATCGCACCGGCTGTGAAGCCAGCCATAAAAGTACTGCGGACTGGAGGAGCTGGATAGACCCGTTTTAACGACTTTGACGATGGCTGGTGTAGTAAACCTAGCGTTTGAAGGTAAGAGGTATAGAGTACTGCTCCGACGCTACAAAGTGTCAGTAAGTGAACCTAGGCGTTGCTTGACCTTTCTTTACCCAACATTAGCCAGCAACGGTGGAAGGACATAATTGGGAATGAAGCTCAGTCCTTGAGCCCGTACAGCATGTGCTAGAAGGCCAGGAGTGCTCCTGCGCCACGACCATGCTTCGTTGGCCTGGGCACGAGGATTAATAGCTTTGGCAAAAGCCTGAGTTATGATTAGCAAAGGAGCTCCGTTCAGCTAAAGCAGAATATACCAAGTAACTGCCAGTATATGAGCTACAGCGCTCATACTTGAAAGCCCATTCTTGGAACTCACTCGACACGAGTACGGAAAAATGCCTTTGCAGGGGCTCGGAAGTAAAATGCGATCATTTGAGATCCAATAGCACGGACTCCTGCAGCAGAAGCACCTGTTGCCGCATTGCTCCTTCGATCTCTCGTTTGCGCCAGCAGGGGTGTTTGTTCATCGGTGGGTTGTGATTGTTTTGAGATAACCATATTGGTGTACTGATCTAGAGTAAGGAGTCGACAAAGCCATGGCGTTATACAGCTCAGCGGAATAGGACTGCGTATTCCGTAAACATTATCATTCCTGTATGCTCTTAACTTGGAAAGTTTCTCTTGAAATGACGTCGATACCATACCAAGCTCATCTAGCTCGGTATTTAATTCACGTTGAGCCTAACCTGATTTGCATCCACTTTAACGCGGTTCGCGGCTCTCTACTTTTCCTCCACTTCAGCATCGCTCTCTTTTCAACTCACTCCCCAAGCTTTGTAGATCGCCATACCGCGAGCATGGCGGACGAAGTCAAAATCGATAAGCAGGCCTTCCATGACCGCCTTTCGCATTTCATTTCAGCATGGAGAGCCGACAAAAGGTCGAATGACGCGTTGTTTTCAGGCGTCGGATCTATCGTGCTGCTGATGGGCAAGAATGAGGGAAATATCACCTTTCAAAAAAATAACGCGATGCATGTATGATGTACCCTCAAGCCCACCTACAATGGCAAAGGACTGACGGATATGATGTCCTACAGTTTTGGCTTCTTGGATATGAATTTCCTGCAACGCTGATGGTCTTTACCACAGAAGCCCTCTACATCGTGACAACTGCCAAAAAGGGTACATGCCTTGTACCCCTGAGATTCTAGGCAACTGTGCTGATCAATGTACCTGAATAAAGCAAAACACCTCGAGCCTCTGAAAGGCGGCAAGATCCCAGTTGAGATATTGGTTCGCAATCCCAAGGATGCGGAGCAAAATGCCAGGCATTTCGAAAAATGCTTAGACTTAATCAAAGGAGCAGGCGTACGTCAGACGGCTATTTGTGGTAATATGAATTTGCTGATGAAAAAGTAGAAGAAAGTTGGGACTATCACAAAGGACACTTCAACCGGCCCTTTTGTTGAGGAGTGGAAGAAGGCATTTGGTGATATCTTGAAAGAGGTGGAGGAGGTCGATATCACACTTGCAATATCCTCGGCCGCATTGGCTATCAAAGACGAGAATGAGTTGGTAAGATGCTAGCTGCCTGCTATGGCGACTTTTCCTCGAAGAAGGTACTAACATAACACAGCGCTCTATGCGCAACGCGTCAAGAGCTTGCACTGGGCTTATGGCAGAGTTCTTCGTGGAAGAGATGTCAGAAATATTGGATGGAGAAAAGAAAGTGACGCATAAAGAGCTTGCTGAGAGAATCGATAAAAAGATCGATGACGCCAAGTTTTTCCAGAACCTCAAATCCAAGCTACCTGCAGACTTTGATGCAAGCCAACTGGACTGGATATACGGGCCTCTAGTACAGAGCGGAGGTATTTATGACTTGAAGCTAACCGCGCAGTCTGACACTAACGCTCTTCACGCTGGAACTATCATTGCTGGCTTGGGACTCCGATATAAGAGTTATTGCTCGATAGTAGCCCGGACATATTTGGTAGATCCCAACGAGTCGCAAGAGAGCAACTATAAGCTGCTGTTGTCAATACATGAAGCGGTAATGAAGGATGCTCGCGAGGGCGTAGCAGTCAAGGACTTGTATAACAAAGCCCTCGGCATAATCAAAACTAAGAAGCCAGAGATGGAAAAACACTTCCTTAAAGTTGCTGGTGGGGGCATTGGTATAGAAACCCGGGACAACACCTTGAACATCAACTCGAAGAATGTCAGGACGTTACAAGACGGGATGACATTGTGCATCTCCACTGGATTCGCTGATCTTCAAAATCCAGATCCACAGGACAAGAAAAGCAAAGTATACTCATTGCTAGTTTCTGATACCATTCGGATTCGCAGAGATCAAGATCCCGCGAATTTTACAAGCTCTGCGCCTTCTGATCTGGGCTCAACGTCCTTCTTCTTCAAAGACGATGAGGAAGAGGAACAAGCGCAGAAAAGCAAGAATAAGAAAGACCCGAAAGTCGGTGCTGTTGCTGCTTCAAACATCACAAAGACAAAGCTGCGAGCAGAACGTACTACTCAAAGCAATGAAGGGGCGGAAGCCAAGCGGCGTGAGCATCAGAGGGAACTTGCCCAGAGAAAGCAACAGGAGGGTAAGGCCCAGTATTCTCAAGCGATGGGCACAGAAAATGGAGTAGCGCAGAAGAAGTTCAAAAAATTTGAATCGTACAAGCGTGACAATCAGTTTCCGTCACGTGTCAAAGATCTCATGATTGTCGTGGATAGTAAGGCAGCCACGGTTGTGCTACCAATCTTGGGCCGGCCGGTGCCATTCCATATCAACACCATCAAAAACGCTAGCAAGAGTGACGAAGGAGAGTTTGCTTACCTCCGAATCAATTTCTTATCCCCAGGCCAGGGTGTTGGTAGAAAAGATGATCAGCCATTCGAGGATGCAACAGCGCATTTCGTGCGAAGTCTTACCTTTAGATCTAAGGACGGAGACCGGATGCAGGATATCGCACAGCAAATCACGGAGCTGAGGAAGAACTCCGTCAGACGAGAACAAGAAAAGAAAGAGCTAGAAGACGTTGTGGAGCAGGACAAACTCGTTGAAATCCGAAGTACAAACTCTTGGTCTGCTTGTTTTCCGTCAATGCTAAATTTATTTCAGATCGCAAACCTCAGCGCCTCGATAACGTCTTTGTCCGGCCAGCTTTGGATGGCAAGCGAGTCTCTGGGGATGTGGACGTCCATCAGAATGGGCTTCGCTACGTCGATCACCGGGGCAGTAAGATCGATATCCTTTTCAGTAACATAAAGCATCTGTTTTTCCAGCCATGTACGCATGAATTGATTGTTATTATTCACGTTCACCTCAAGAACCCCATCATGATTGGGAAGAAGAAGGCGAAAGATGTTCAATTTTATCGCGAAGCTACCGACATGCAGTTCGACGAAACTGGAAATCGCAAGCGCAAACATCGATATGGTGACGAGGAGGAATTCGAGCAGGAGCAAGAGGAACGGAGGCGACGAGCCCAACTCGATAAAGCCTTTAAGAGCTTTGCTGACAAGGTACAAGTTTCCGGTCAAGAAGAGGTGAGCGGGGTCGACATTCCCTTCAGGGAACTCGGCTTCAACGGCGTTCCCCATCGCTCAAATGTATATATGCAACCTACCACGGATTGCCTAGTCCAGCTCACAGAACCGCCCTTCACCGTAATTTCTCTAGAAGACATTGAAATCGCCCATCTAGAGCGCGTGCAATTTGGCCTCAAGAACTTCGATATGGTCCTTGTCTTCAAAGACTTCCACCGCCCCCCTGCCCACATCAACACCATCCCTGTTGAATCTCTCGAAGGAGTCAAAGACTGGCTCGACTCCGTCAATATCGCGTACAGCGAAGGACCTCTCAATCTCAACTGGCCTACCATCATGAAAACCATCACCCAGGACCCGCATGAGTTTTTCGCCGGCGGCGGATGGGCGTTCCTGGGCACCGAATCGGACGATGAAGATCAGGAAGATGAGGAAGAGGAGAGCGCGTTCGAGATGAGTGACTCGGAGGTCATGGCGTCGGAAGAGTCTTCGGAGGATGAAAGCGACTTCGACGATGATGCGTCAGCGGACGAGGGAGAGGCAAGCCTGGATGAGGAGAGTGGTGGGGAAGATTGGGATGAGTTGGAGAAGAAGGCGAAGAAAAAGGATAGGGAGGGAGGGTTGGAGGAGGAGGAGGATATGGGAAGTAAGCGGAAGCGGTAAGGGGAGTTATCAAGGATATCTTGTTCCGGGCTTCCTTGACAGCAGCTCTATTACGGCGGGTTTGTGGGGTTCTGTCGGAATTGGATCCGGGACGCAAGGAAGCATGTAGGCAAGGGGTATTGGTTATCGGCATCGGCAGCATCTTGCGTTGGCGGTAGGAAATACCATTTCACAGTCGTATGCCTCTTTCACTGCCATCCCGGCAAATTTCAATGGGGGAAACTCACAGCTGAGAAGATGCTGTTCTGTCTGAAACAAGAATCGTGCTGGTGTCCCAAATCCTTATTTACCCAAAAACTCACAATTCGCTGGTCTGCGATTGCGGTAAACATGGGTTGGACTGATGATTCTGCTGTAATTTTACCATCGAAGAACTACTGTTTCGTTCGCGGTAATATGCTCGTGATATGGGGTTCCATCGCGACCTTGGTCTACTCATCTCTCCCCACGGAAACTCTCAAGAAAGTCTTTTATCAGTTCCGTCTCAGCCGCTCTGGCAGGCATCATAACCCCCAAAGACCACAGCATTCAGAGCATGCAGTAAGCTCACCATTCCCACCAGCAGTTTACCGTGACTTTGCTACTGTCCTATGTATACCCAAAAAACCAAAAGCTTGGAGAATGTTTATTATATAACCGCAAGAATCAATGGGGAAAGAAGAAGGGGTAAATGGTGTCGGATTAAGGCAGGACTGGAAGCGAAGGGCGAGTGAGGAGGGGAGATGGTGGGATGACAGAATTGGATAGAAGACCCGTAGCCTAAGAATTAGACCGAGGAACACCGCCAGCAGCAAGGGGGAGTTGAAGATTAGGAGAAAGCCGAGAGCGCAACAATATGATTTGAAGACTAAGCACGAATTTCAAAGCTATTATCGAAGCACTTTTTGCAACGTTCAAAGCCAGCAGCTTAACCCACATGAACCGGTCAACTCACGCCTTGAGTCTTCCACCTTGAGCCGACTCCGTCCAGTTTTTGGAGAGAAACGCTTGGGAAATACTTATACCACGTCTCATACAGCCAGCCCACCCACCCCCTACTCATCCTTAAACCTCCACTTCCCCCCCTCCCTCCTCGCCTCCCTGTACATCTCCTCCACCCTCACCCGTTCCAAACACCACGCCTGCCGCCGATCTTCCTCCTCCTCCTGCGTACTTGGCATATCTGTCCTCCAGAAACCCGGCGGCGTTGGCGCGCGCCCATATGCCTGCCGATGCCTGCCGTACTCATCCGCAAACAGCTTCGTTTTCGCCTGCAGCAAAAGCTCCTGCTTCTCGTCCTCGGACATGCGTTTGAGACGAGCGGAGGCGTCGGACCCGAGGTAGTCGAGTAGGATGCGCTGGTCTTCATCTACGGCTTCTTGGGAGGGCGCGGCGCCGAGTAGGGATTTACGGCTGGGTGTGTAGCCGCCGATCTGGACCATTTTTCGTAGTTGGCCGCCGCAGCAGTGGGGTTTGTCGCAGCCGGGAAGGCATTGGCGTTGGTCACGAGAGCGGACGACTTCGGAGAAGGCGAAGTCGCGGCCTTGGTTGAAGGTCGGGTTGGGCTTGAAGTCTTCGGCCCGGAGACGGCGAAGGGGGCGGGCGCGGAGTGGTTCATGGGATGGGAGGGTGATGGGGGGTGAATCGATCCGTAGTGCTTGAGATGGTGGCAGTTTGGTTGCGGATAGCTTGTTCCTAGTTGAGTTTGTGGGCTTGCTTCCTGTACTGTTCACTTTAACATTCCGAGCGGCGTTGGCTCGTTGGTTCGTCGGCGTTCCGACATCGTGAGATCTGAGTGACCGAACTGGTGGTGTTTTTGATTCTTTCGGGGGCTTAGCAAGTCTTCGACCGAGCTCTTCCGAGGACAGAGACGGGTTTTCAGGCGACGGTTTGGCCAGTAAGTCCCCAAGTCGATGGTGTGCATCTGGAGCTTTGGGAGTCTTCTCGATGGTGTCGCTTATGTCGGCCCTCTTAGCAATTGAAACCTGTGGGGCTCTAGAAGTGTTCCGAGCGTCTTTGCTAGCATCTAGATTTTCTCCATCCTCAGCTACGAATGGTATGGCGGCAGTGCCATGATCACGCCGGCTAGGGGGAAGACGTCGCTTTTGATTGGCTAAATGCTCGCTCGTCCTTGGTAGTATCTGGTAATTAGGGTCCTTAGGCCGCAAAATGACAGGCTTGGGGAGTTCCGCCCTCTTATCGTTAGGACCATGCGACGGTTCGGGCTCCTGTGGCCTTTCACTTGTCACGTTCGACAGCAGCTTACAGTCACCCTCGTCACTTGGAGGCTCCGGTAAAGTTGTAGGAATTCTGAACTTTGATAACTGAGGCACACCTACCTTGGTGTCAATTCGTGCTGGCATAGCTTTTTGGTTGGCTTCCAATCGTGCTCGCCTGTTTCCAGTCCTCTCATTTTGCAAGAACTGCTGAGCACGGATTCTGTTCTTACTTCCCCGAAGCCACTCCGGGACTTTGGCATCCAATTCAGCCTGCTTCTGAAGCTCGGCAGATTTGCGTTGCCCTTCTTCCCACAACATCATGCCGTACTCTTCTCCCTTCCTCATGTAATATTCCTTATCATATAGAGAATATTGTTCGGATTCTGGCTCCCCTTTACCTTTAAGATTATAACTGAGATCACCATTGTCCTCTTCAGAATCTGCGTCCTCTAATTCATAGCCTAATAGTATCTCGCCAGTTTCAGTAGCAGTGGAAGCCTTAAGCGTCGAAGATTTCCTACGCTGCAATTCAAGGCGTCTAATTTTTCTTGGGGTCAGAAGTCTGTTCCCAACATCGTCTAAGTCTAGACTATCGTTTGCACCTCCAGATCCAATGCCGAATTGAGGTACCGCTGGACTGCTCGAACCTTGCTCGCTCTTGACGTGTACAGGCTTTGAAATACTGCCAAGCGCTTTATTGTCCTTCTGCTGTGTTCGCGTGTGGTTGTCTATTGTTGGCGGAGCCCTTTTTCGTTTCAACGATCGTTCAGAAATTATGGTTGGGAAGTCGGAATCATCCTTCGCTAGCCACATGGGCGGTTTTGTCCCTTGAAGCGCAGGATCCTTCTTATCGTTCACAAAATGCTCTGCTTCAACTTGCGGTTCAGAACCGTCAGAAGTAGCCGCGCAATCGGTGTTGCCGTTCGATACAGGTGATAGACGTGTATTCTGCAAACGAGCTTCGGAGACAGGAGCTGCGCGTTTATCTGTGTTTGAGCTGCTTGGGCTGGGACTAAAACGCTGGGTCGGCGTTCTCAGGCCTGTCTCCACTTCCCTAGGAGGTGAAGTATGTCTGATGGTGGCGCTAAGCGACCTTGACGGCGAGAGAACATGCTCGTGGAATGAGGGTGGAGCTGGTTCACAGGGAACCTCATAAGTTTCACCAGCTGTGCCACGCGTGCTTCTTAGAACAACTTCCGGAGAGTCTCCAGCCTTTAACTTTCTCCCATGCTTCAATTCCCATCTCCGAACGTATGCTCGCCAATCTTTAGTGAGATCCTCGTAATACCTACACTTGGCCTCTAAAATATTCCGGGCCACAACGAGCTTTCCATAATCACGGTCGAAACTCGCTAAGAGATCTAGCACTCGATTGTACTCCTCATTGTCAACATCTGAGGCATTAGGTGGAAGCGACGATCCAGGTTTTAGGCGGCTTCGGAACTCCTGGACTTCCTTCTCAAGAACTTCGACCCTCGATGCTCGTTGCTGTAGCGATGGGACATTTTCGAGGTCCTCTATTCGTCCAATATCAAAGGACTGGCATTGTTTCACAAACGCTTCAGCTTTATCCGCTCGTTCCCGGAGCTTGTCTTTCTCATCTTGATGTTGTTTTCTCTCGGATTCGAAAGCGTTATCGCCTATAGTATAAGCACAATCATTAGATGACCTAGTCCAGAAGATTCAAGTAGAACAGTCCGGACGTACGCAGAGCAATTTCTTCTTTTAGTGCCTGGTCAAAGTCATTCAACTCCTTGCTCAAGTGGTTGAAAAGTGTTGTTCTATGTTTTCTGAGTGCCTCCATGAGATCATGATTCCCGACTGCTGTCGCTCGGAAGGGAACTTTCGTAGAGTTCACAAAGCTCTTCGTGCTCGGAACACTCAGGAGGCTTGATTACTCGGATCGTTTGACATAGAGAACCGCGGGGCTTCTTCACTGACAATACGCGTTATGATCGTGTTGGGGAACGCGGCGTCGACATAGGGTTTATTATCTTATCTTATCTCCGACTACAGTCCGATAGGTGGTAGATAATACGACACCATGACACTTTCACCGGACTGGAGACTGGGGGAACACCATTCGCAATCGACGTAAAGCTGACGAGTAAGCAACTGTCTTCTTGTATCAACATGAGCAAACGCTCTCGGGATGGACCCGATGACAGTGATAATGCCCGGTTTGCAAAGCGGCTCCGACCGGACAAACCAGACCGTCTGTCCCTCCTAAGTGATGAACTTCTACTAAGGACCCTATCCTACCTGCCTATTTCTGATCTTACGCTGTGCCAAAGGTGTGTATGATGGGCGCATATAGAAGCAATGCGCTGACCGAATAGACTCTCTCACCGTCTGAAAGCCTTGGCTGCAGACCCACAGCTATGGAAGTCTGCGTACTACGACCGATTTGTTCGACCTCGAGCATCAAGATTACCGGGTATTCGGGATCAGCAGCTCTCCGCGAAGTCCTTATACTATTCGTCTAAAATTTCCAAATGGCTGGAAGATGATCACCTCGTGAAAGGAGGCAACACAACCAACTGGAAGAGACAATATAAACTCCGGCACAACTGGTCAAAGGGGAGCTGCAATATCACCGAGACGCAAGTTGCAGAGAAACCATCGGTACCGCCACTGCTGGTCCGTTTGCACGCAGGTATAGTGGTAATAGCCGATCCTGGAGGATTACGAACATGGTCGATGAAAGGGGAGCAGCGCTTAATCGCAAAACTAAATTGGCCTGTGGCTGGAAGTTCCTCTTCGGTCTCCGTGGTCCCAACATCCTTGGCATTAGACGTTACAAACCCTGACGTTGATCGACTAGACGTTGCGGTTGGCTTTTCAAACGGCAAGTTCATCATTTACCGACTTGAAAGAGGGGAACGAGCTTTTGCTCATCTCTATACACACCCTCCCTCGTCCAATGGTACGATATCGGCTATTGCTTATGCTTCGCGATATCTTCTCACCATGACCGAGGCGCAGCTCCTTTCACTGTATATATTTTCTGATGAAGCAACTGATAACTGCAAAAGCTCCACCGCGGGGCCTCCTCGCCTAATTTCTTCTCTAAAGTCACATACGGCATGGCCGCCCTTGTCACTTGCAATAAGATTTTCTCCTAACAGTATCTTCGCATCCATAGCGTATGCAATGCCTACGTATCTCGCTGGATGGTCCGTCGGATTGCAGGAGCTACGCCTTACAAAGGACGGCAAGATCCTAGAATCTCGTCTGGCATCGGCCTCAAGCCAGGGATTTACTCCACTATCTATTTCTTCTCCGGCCTCGTCGCGCTCAAGTCCAAGACCCGGATCATCACCTGTGAGGGGCATCATCCCGGCACCGAGACCTCCATCCACAAGGCCAGCGTCTCTGTCATATACTCATCCGTACCTCCTCGCGGCTCATCCGGATAATACACTGACGCTTTATATGGCAACATCTAACGTGGAAGGCCTGTCAATCGGGCCAGGAGAAAGATTGTGGGGTCATACATCATCAGTCTCTGGTGCTCATGTCGGCGATCGGGGCAAAGCTGTTTCGGTAAGTGCACATGGGAATGAAATTAGAGTGTGGGATCTTGAGGGTGGATTCTCTTCAAACTCGTCGAAACGCCGTGTTGCTGGTGGTGAAGCAAGCGTGCAGGTTCACCCCGAGAGAAGGGTGAGTAGATACCATAAAAATTTCCCAGCAGCGAGGTTGAGACTTGAGGCCTACCATGATAGCTCTGAGACATCGGACTCAGAGGAGGTGCATTTTGACCATTCGACAACCACGAAGGGATGGGTGGCCTTTGATGACGAGAAGGTAGTAGTACTTCGAGAAAAGGCACATGGGGCTCAGAAGCTCGTGGTATACGATTTTACATAGTATTCCATCTCGTCGTAATGTATATTTGATGATATCGCGGTCGCTGTATGATCATGGTGCAACTGAACCGAAGATGAGAACAGGATTCAATACCGTGTTGTGTCTATTAGCTCTACCATCCTGTGTTTCTACTGCATGACTTGTACCAATACTTTGCACATGACTCGTAATACCAAGGGGGGGGGTGTTTGTACCTGATCCCTGAGACTGGGAGAGGAACATAACGATGCTGTCAAAAGCCGTTAAGCAGCGCAAAGTGGTAGTACTACCTTAGTAGTGGTTCCTGAGATCTGAACTCAGGTACCTTGTTCCATGGGGCACTACTAAGCGAACCCATACCTGGCTAGCGCTGTCATGACAGTCGACACTTCAATCTTCAGTACTTCTGCTTTGGTAAACTTTCACTCCAGCACCTCTTCAACTTCGCAACGCTCCAATTCCTCAACGCTTCTTGCCGCTTCTAGAACCCAGTAATTCTACTACACAATCCAAAGTAAGCATGCATAGCATTCCAGTTTTCCAACACCTTCCCTCCACATTTCTCGCCTAGTTTAGAGCTTTCAAACTGACCTTTCACCTCCACCACTAGAATCAGAAATACAAAACATCATGGATTACCAGGCAACTGGCGGTCGCGGTTGCTACAACTGTAAGCCATTTAGTTCACATTCTTTCACCATCCTCGGCTTGCGTACACTGTACTTTTTTAGAAATGCTTCGCCTCGCAGCGATATTCTTGATCGTGCCTATATGTTGTGGTTATAACGCATGGCGACCAACATCAACCACCGCAGAGTAGTCTCGCCTTTTGAATTTCAATCGTGACTTGGGGAACACTCCCTTGCGCATTGCGCACTACAATGTCACTTGTCCTCATTTCAGATTGTGACACACTGTGTCACCTTGCGTCCCATCAGCTCGATTCCTCACATTTGGATAAATATTCCAAAACAGTCCGCTGATATATTGTCTTCCAGGCGGTGATAGCTCCCACCAGGCCCGTGACTGCCCAAAGCGTGGCACCCCAACCTGCTACAACTGCGGCGAGGAAGGCCACGTTAGTCGTGAGTGCAACGCCCCGCAAAAAGAAAAGGCATGCTACCGCTGTGGGGAAGCCGGCCATATCTCGCGCGATTGCCCTAACCCTGGTGCCGGTGGCGGAGGAGCTCCGAGTGGCGCTGGCGGATACTCTGGTGGTGGCGGCGGAGGTGGTCAAGAGTGCTACAAATGCGGCAAGGTCGGACACATCGCTCGCAACTGCACTGAAGGCTCATACGGTGGGGGAGGATATGGTGGTCAGAGCCAAGGCGGTTACGGGGGTGGCTACGGAGGCGGAGGCGGCGCCCGTCAAGGAGGCCAGACTTGCTACTCGTGTGGAGGGTACGGCCACATGTCTCGCGACTGCACCCAAGGTCAAAAATGCTACAACTGTATGTACTCCTAATACTGCTTTAAGATGAATACTAACAGCAGCAGGTGGCGAAGTTGGTCATCTAAGCCGCGACTGCCCATCAGAGCCCACCTCAGAGCGCGTCTGCTACAAGTGCAAGCAGCCCGGCCATGTGCAGGCAGCTTGCCCCAACTGACAGACTGGTCTCTCCCGCCCAGCAGACCGCGGAACAAGCATGGTCTAGGATACTTGCAATACGGAATTGGTTCTTCTTGTACTGGAAAAAAAGCAAATCGCCTGCATACCCCCATGGATACGTAAAAGGAAAGGAGCAGCATTGGTCAGGAAACTTTTTTCACTTCTTTGTACTATCTTCGGTTTTATGCTCAAAAAGGTCGGCATTTTATGATCAACTTATTGAAAAAGCAGGGGAGGAATAGTATGTTCTCTGTCTATTACAGCCGAGGGCCTGCATAGCATCTTGCACCGAAAATGGTTCTGAATGTACGCTAGCGATGAACGTCTTTTTACGGCCAGGGTGATGGTTGTAGTGAGATGGGAAAGTTAATGACAGCCTTGATCTTTCCGTCTGGAGCTGTGGAGTCTGCAAAGAGCTGCGATGCTGACAGTGGCCAACCTGCTTGAGTCTTCAAGATCACTGCTAACATTATTAGCAGTTACTTAGATTGTGCAATATTTTCCTCGGACTGTTGGACTGTTCGTCTAGATCTTTCGTAGTGAGTTAGGTGCTTACTCGCAATCGGAACAACAAGCCTACCTTCTGCCACTTCAGCAACCATGAGACTGACAATCGGATAACATTCCGACCTACGGTTTCGACCAATACACCGTTCAAGCCTCAACTGAACCAACCACCTGACCCCCCGGATCATCGACAGTATACCCACTATCCCAATGAATGCCCCTTCCCTCCTCTGCAACCTCCTCATCCTCCCAACCTATACCTCACGCCCATCTCCCGTCTCCCCTTCATCCCCCCTTCATATTCCCCGAATACCAAAGTCACACTTCATGAATGATGGTAGAGTATTGGGTGTGTTGGGAATTCGAAGGATGATAATTGGGAAATGGGATGGTGATAGGGATTGGGCGGTTTTGGAGGGGAGATGTGAGAGGTAGTTCAGATGGAATTGTGGGAAGGGAAATGGAACAGTGGATGTTGTACGAGTACTGCGGCACTTCCTCTACTAATCCTGAAAGTTTCAGTGTCTTGTTTATGATATCGCCTTTAGTAATTCGCCCCCCATCTCGAATACCATCTAGAGACGAAAGTGGGTCGGGTTTTTCATACACAACTTTTCTGTCATTAACGAAGTTTTTCCCACTCTCGATTGCTGAACTGACTTGTATCATCTTCGTTCTCGCTATTGCGGTTCAGTCGTCGATGCAAATGATGTTCTCTTCTCTTGTGCCAGCTGCGTTTTCTAAAATGTCTTTCATTGTACCGCGCCGTTTTTCTACCACCACAGCAATGCATGACTTCAAGGTTTTGCGAGCGAAGGGCTCTTTGAGAGGGTGGGGCGGGGGGGGGGGGGGAGGGAAGGGC
>JAABUH010000114.1_pt1 | contig 116057 bp, 145 predicted proteins | sample 5559121 | NCBI WGS metagenome assembly JAABUH01 (sample SAMN10711871, study PRJNA513364) | rock metagenome | isolation source: Antarctica rocks | place: Antarctica: Victoria Land, Battleship Promontory nord | collected 2015-12-28
TGGACCGCCGGGAATACTTCACGGGCATAAGCGATTACCCCTTGTCGCCGCCGATTCCCCAGTATCACAGGGATATCCCAATCCCTCCCCGCAAAATTGGAACGTCGCAATCTCCCCCCTGACCCTCCCTCCTTCTCTCCTGTTCTATCTTCCTTCCCCCTGCCTTCCCTTTTTTGATCTCTCCCCCTCGCCTCGACCGGAAGCCTGAACTGACCCATAACATCAGTCGATACGTTCATCTCGTCCGCTATAGACCTCCAGATCCTCCACACTGGGCTGGAAATACATGGCGTGCTCATCGTGCCGGTCACGCCCGAAGAGATGGATAGGATATTGGCAGAGGGGAGGGAGCACTTGGAGGGGGAGGTCGTTGGCGCCAAAAAGGAGTGAACGGGGGATCCAAGGTAATTAGATCGGATGGTCTTCTCGGATACCGGAATTAGGTTAGGTCGGATACCCTTTCTTGTGCTTCACGACTTGGAAAGAGGTATGCGTCGATACCCTTTTCTTGAGACTCACGACTCGTGCGTGGTCTGGTTGTTGTATTCGTGTCTAGATTGATTCGTTGATGGGACGCCCGCCGGGGCTTTTTCGCCCCAGACTAGTCATCTTCCATCGCTCACAAACAGGTTGACAGTCCATTGACCTTACTCGAGTACTTACGGCCAAGGTTCCAACGGTTGAGCGGTTCCTTTCGAGCCACAAACCCTCCTTATCGGGGAAAGGGCGACAAAACGCTAATGAGCGGATAATAGACGCTATTTCAATTTGTTTGGGTACTATTGTGTTTGTTTGGAGAAGCCACTGCCCACTGCCGGCTCACGGCGAACGAACGGGGATCTGCTCCACCCGCTCATGGTATGATCCATTGACGCAGTATCCGGTGTTCGGACCCACTCATCCTCTTAGAATCGAGCATGACAGTGAGCTCCTCCTCCACTTGCGCAAGACATGGATGACTTGGACGCAGCTTCCGAACTTTTGACCCCGCTCATTCTCTTCGGATCGTAACATGATAGTCTCCTCCTCCACTCGCTGAACCTGGATGTCAGTGACGAAACTCTTTGTCCCTCTCACTCCGACTCCTTTGGCTTACAAATGCTTGTGGACTCTCCTTTTCATAAGGCATGTACAGGCTCAACCTTCCATCCCCATCAAACTCTCTGCTATTTCACACACCATGACACGCCTTTCCCCTTCCTCAGTGACCTTCAATTCTCAATCCTTCGGATCTCCAGGCGGACAAGGTAGCGTCTGTACCATCGCGTATAGATCAGCGACGACACAATGAGGAGCCTAGACCAAAGGGGATACCGAGGACGTACCTATAAACCGACCAGCTGATCAACAAGGTCGAGCAGGACATAGCGGCTCAGGTGAAGTATTAGAGAAGAACGAGGAGGGGCTTGAGCTGAGGTCTGAAGCCGAAAGAGTCCATGTCCTTTGGCCTCCGCGAAGATCTGGCGAGGCGGATCAGAACCGGCTGGAGGAAGTGCAGCAACGGGGACGACGGACCAGTGAATACGGCCACCGCCTGGCAGTAGGTTAGGCAGCATGCGGAGAAGGAGCGATGAAAGCGGTCAGCCTGTGACTTCGAAAAGAAGGGACGAAGTCGACGCAAGGCAGTGGCGATTAACCCCCTAACTCGACGGACGACATCGAGGGGCCGTGGGACCGATTGGACGAAGCCCTAGCCGGCGAATTTCCTCGAATGAGAAGCCGAGCAGCCGACTCGGAAGCACTCGCCGAGCTGGATCGGGCAGTCATAGGCTTGCCTGTCCGATTTGGAGGGATGGTCGTCTTGTCCTACAGGGACTGCGCGAGACACGCCTCCGCAGCGGCGACAGAGGCTTCGGACATCGTCCTCGACGAGGCAACGAGCCGACGACCTGAGAAGCGGAAGATAGGCGAAAGTCGCAGAGAAAGCGCTGTCAAGAGATGTTCGTCCAAGACAGGAGCGAATCATGGCGAACCTCGGCGACGCCAAACGAAAGGTCATGGTCGAATCGGCCTCTATCGTCGGCAGGAAGTGGCTTTCCATCATACCTTACTATCAGCCACTTCGCCTCACCGACTTTGAGATCGCTTCCGCCCTTCATCGCCGAACCATCGCCGATCCGTCGCGATTGGCCTTTAGGCTGTGTGGAAACTCGGCGGACTTCGGCCTCGACGAAGTGTGCAACTGGCGGAAGGACGAGAACACCATCGCCCGCCATGACCAAGCCGTCGCCGCCTTTGGGACCGCCCTCGCCACCCTCGACAGCCGCGTGGACGTTGACGTCGGGAAAAAACTGCGAGCGAGATAAGAGCGAACAACAACAATGAAAGCCAATCGTCCCAGATTATATCAAGCGATGCTGACTTCCGAGGTCGCAGTAAGGATGTACACGTTCCACCCGGATGCTTACAACCTCAGCCTGTCAGCGCCCGTTCCAACCTCAAAAAGACTCGAGCATTTGGTGAATATCGTCGTCAGGGTCGGAGGCGTTTTTCTGTCCCTGAATAGCTGTTTCGAAACCTTCTTCAAGATGTAATGGGGATGTGACGGAATGGTGCCTCCCTATATGGCCGAGATGTACTATGCCGAGCGACCGTTCCTTTCACCGACAACACCCGTCCCTCTCATCTCCACTGCTTCCCACTGTAATTAAGCTGCTCATCACTAATGGAAGACCCTACTCTCAAGTCATATCACCTTGGGAGGAAGCATTGACGCGTTCTGCCGGATATTACCCAATTCTTACCAAAGACGCCACCGACCACTTCTGCCTTAAAAAGTAACTTACCGCATCTTCTGATCCTTAGCATTCACGATTCCAGCGATCCCGCTTCAGCTGATAGGTCTGTTTGCGGGAGAGGAAGCCGCTGAGGTCAGGAGATACCTATCCTTGATCTGAATCCGATGCATAAACATCGGTGTATCCCATATCTGGGTCGATCTAGCGGACTTCGGGTAGAATCGTATCTGATTGCCCAATCTTGCTTTTTAATGGAGTCCTCCGTAAGCCGATGCTAAGCAGTCTACAAAATGTCATGTCCGAGAAGGGAGCTTATATGAGATATGAAAAGAGGATCAAATTGTGTGACATTATTACAGCGGGCTATGACATGCAGTATGTGTGATCTATGCGGATGCAAAGGCCTGAAACGGCTAGTTCTGAACAACGTCTCTGGACTCTCGCTCGATCTTGTACCATCCTTGCAAAATATATGCATGTGCAAGGAATGGACTGCTTTCCGATCCCTCATCCGTTGATCTTCTTCGATCGTCCTTGACGCTATATCACCCAACATCAGCAAAGAGCGTCCGCAATGAAACAACGGAAAACGTCGATGGAAAGCGTAACTCCCTTACTGACCTTCTTTAACCTCTGCAACCTCTTCGCAGACATCTTCGCCCTAGCCTCCTCCATCCGTACTTTCTCAGCAGCTCTCTCCCTCCGTTCCCTCAACGCTGTCCTCTTCCTACCAAGCCAAAGATATCAGCTTATACCCCGTTGACTGAAGGGCGACCAGCTGACCGTTCAGCCTCAGCTTCCTTCTCCTCTTTCATCTCTTTCTCGACATTCTTGATAGCTTCACGCCGCTTCTCAAGCTCTTTCCGTTTATGGAAGGAGGATTTCACAGCGGAGGAGAGGTAAGATCTTCGGACGGCGCATTTGGTCGCTTTATGTGCTTTTCCAGGTGTACGTCCGGTTCTGCTTGCTGCCAGGTTGACGGTGGGGAGTATGGAGCTCGAAGCAGAGGTAGATGCGAATAGTTGGTCCATCATGCATACGTGTCGAACGGCAACTGTAGTACGGAACAAGCAGAAACCAAATTGTCGAAGGAGATCAAAACAACTCCGCGTGCCTAAAAAGTGTCACGCCAGGAGTTCGTCCAGCCTCATGTTCTCAGAATCCTCATCATCTTCCTTGTCTGTCTCATACACCTTGCCTGGTGATTGCTTGCACAAGGGTCAGTAATATTGTTGTACTGTGTAATTGTCTTTGCACCTTGTCGCTTGTCGTTCGGCCGGTCCAAAAAAAGGACCCGACGTCGAGCGCTAAGCTGAGCTAGGATGAGCAATGTCCAGGTGACACCGAGGAAGAGGAAGTCTGCGCTTGAAGCTCAGACGCCTAGGACTGGTGAAAAGGGAAAAAGCAAGGGGTATGTACACTCACGATCTTACTGGCGAGTGCTGATTATCCTAGTCCGCCAACCCCCAATCCACCTCAGGCCCCCTTTCCAACCCCTCCTTCCTCTCGACATCGCCGTAACAAGATTCCTCAACCCGTTTTCGCTCTAGCAGATACCCTCACCCCGCCTGCCACCCTTTCTCAACATGATTCCTCGAGTTCAAATCTACCTATCCATCTCCAAACCCTTCTCACACTGCATCATGCCTTCAACCTAGCTCTCTCCCTACACATCGCAACTCATCCTCCAGTCCTCCCGCCTCATCCACCTAACACGACAAATGTCGAACTGCCGAACCTCACGAACTACCTCGCGATCAAAGAGACCGTCGAGCGATTGTCTGGACGCCGGTTTGGCCTACCCGAGCTCGGCCGACTGGCTTGGATCTGGGCTTGGGATGGGAAAGCTCTGCCTGACGAGAAGACCGTATCCGAAAAGCGAAAGCGAGATGGGGACGAGGACAACCCTTTCCTCGTGCCATCTGATCAACCGACTACCAGCCATATCCAGGTCTCAGGACTCAGCCACCTGATCACGCCCACTAGAACGCTGGATCCTCATACCGGTCGAAGAGTGTACACACACGGTTTAGGCATAGAACTGGACTTGAAACCGGGAGAGACAAGGCAGATTCTACATGGAGGTGCAGAGGGTGGGCTAGCGAACAAGGGACAAGGTGGAGGAGCTGGAGCTATTGGGAGGTGGAATACCAGTTCGGAGGGAAGGCAGGAGTTGTTTAGGGAGAGGCTGGAGAGATGGGTTGAGCTGAATGGGGGCTACGAGGTGGGTCTGCGAATCACCTGGCGGTACTGGGCAGAGCGTTGTCATAGGGATGTTGACGTGTTATGCTATCAGGAGCCAAACACAGTGCTGCCCACTCCGTCTACATCCGGCGCTTCCACCCGCTCCTCAATCCCGCCAATACCGATCCTCCCACTGCCACATCTCCCTTCTTCGACACTACTCCCGTCCGCCAACCTTTTCTCGTCTCCGGGAACGACCTCTGGGCCAGGCTTGACCTCTTCGCCCAAGAAGCCTGTGGCTTCGTCAGCAGGACTGTCTGACCCGTTCGTTCTCGAGGAGAAGCGGGACTCGAAAGGCAAGGTGATCAGGCCGGGTTCAGTCGAGGAACGGAAGCAGGCGATGATGGACAGGGTACGTGGGATCGTCTCGATACCATTAGTTCTGACGCCGGTCACAGATCAAAGCCCGCTCTGGATCGGGGAAGGGATCGCTTCCGACCCTCGGTTCCTCAGTTGGAGGGTTCAACAAGGCGAATATGTCCGCTGCAGCGCAGCAGGAGGAGCTGAAGAGGCGGAGTACGCTGAGTCGGCTGGAGAGTATTGCGGAGGGTGTATGGATGTGAGCGCAATGCTGTCGTGTTCCTTATGCGCTTGCTCTCGCTATTCGAGCAGGCTTATGCGGTCCTGCCCAGTCAGTCGCTCATCATCCATTAGGATGTTTTCGGCACCGTCACCTGGACCCAATACCCTTCCCACGCCACCTCGAGGACGGCGGAAAGCGATACCAATAACTGAAGTGGCAGACGTCATCGTGAAGAGCTCGAAGACTCCCATCTCATCCGGTCAGTAGTTCGTGCTGGACTCAAAGCTTAATGCAAGCTATATGTTTGAAGCACAGCGCTGATGGCACACTCACAGCCGAAGCACAAGCCTCCCTCCAGCTGCTCACCGACTTATGTCCCTTTTTCCTGACCATCAAGACTATAGCGAAACAAGAATGGCTCGAGATGCCATCGACCCTCACCTCTCCCGCGTGTCCTCCTTCACCTGGATCGACCACTCTCACTCCCGCACCTCCGACACCACCTGTAGCGAAAGTAAGGGCCGAGTTGGCGGGACCTGCTAGTCCAGGGCGTGTGAGGCGGGTAGGCGGGTTGAGGGAGGTGAGAGAGAGGATCAGGCGGGAGTTGGGGGAGTGAGCGGAGGACTGCATGCTGCAGGTAGATCTGGATGCATTGGTATCTTACAGGCGGCTACTGAAACGCTTCAACGGCTATTTCTGCGAGGCCTTCCGTGTTCCAGCTGTCCCTTCCTTTGACTGGACCACAGACCTCCTCATGTGGGTTGAGCGAGATTTCGATGTAACCTTGTCTTTATTTGGCTACCATGGCTGACGATTCTAAGCCGATCCTCCCGTTGGACCTTCTGCCAACCATCGCGGATTCGCAAGTTCAGTTCACTGTAGCGACCTTCTATTTACTGAACAAGACAACGAAAAGGATCTTCGAGGCAAAACTATACAACCTCGTCAAGCTCACCTCTTCTAGCGCAATCGGCTCATTTCTCGCTCATTTCCGTTCCCCCACCTCAAATCGACAACTTCATCTCCTAAGCTTGATACGTCACCTCGAGATCGAGCTGGAAGACCATTTTCTCGAACACGACCTTTACCGAGAAACCCTCGGCCAAGCTTTCGGAGTATGGCGAAACGATGATCGCTTCCCAAATGGGATCTTCTCGAACCTCAAGACTTTACATATCGTCACGAGGACTGACGACTGGCCGGTGCTAAGTATCCATATCGGCGCCGCCCCCACACTACCGGTACTGGCCCGGAGGGTGCTACACATCGCTCAGGCGAAACATCTCCGTTGGCAGCACCATCACTGTCCATCTGACCCAGATGGCGAGGGACCGACTCCGGACACTGGTCAGCTTATTTCCAAGCCGTACAGGAATCACTTCGCTGTCGACGCCGCTCGGGACTCGCCGTGAGCGAGGAGATCCCCTCGGCTGCAGGTTTATGGGATGACCCCGCTCGATCGAGCCTTGCGTTTACACGGGTGGAGGTAAGCGGCGTACTGGAGAATTGGGAGTGGGCTTTGAGGTTCTTGTCGAATAGACGGGAAGAGTGGGGAGGGAGGTTTGTAGTCTTTGCGAATGCTGGAGAAGGGGTTGAGGGACAGTCTATTGGGTTGGAGATGCTGACGGGGTTGAATAGGGAGAAGTCATAGGTTGATTGGGGAGAGGGATGAGGGCGTGGGGGATGCTGGGGAGTGGTGAGGGAGTGGTTGAAGGGGGAGGAATGGCGTCATATACCAGTTGACAGCTCACACGCCTAATGATTCCAATCCATACTGGACATCCTGCAGTACCTCACGGGAACAGGGAGGTGGAGGGAAGATGGAGTGTCGAGATTGGTGGGGCTATAGTAAGAATGTACGATATCTTCGCAATTACCCGGCTACAGCGGAAGGCACACGCGCGGGGCAATATACTCGGACCATGTTATATGAGAATCCAATCAGCTTTTCCCATCAAACCCCAAGTTGTTGCCTCCTCTCCTTCCTGAACATTCGAAAACTTGTTGTTGTACTGGTCATTGCCGTGATTTGTCTGCTTTACAGCTCGACAACGATCCAAATCGCTACCTCCGTGAGTTATTTATTGGTGGCGAGTTGGTTTCCCTCGACCTTGACGGAGGTTATTGGAGTAAGTACGCATTACGAAGCCTTGCGAACTCAAAATTCCAGATCACTGATAGAATCTCTACAGCGCTTTACACTTCACTCGAAGGAAATCCCCTATCAGGTCATAAACGTTCACTCTCTAGACGAACTCGTGAGAGAGAGATTTAGGAGCTCCAGTCTGGACTAACAGATCGTTTCCAGCTTGGCGCTCGGTTCCCGCCCTTCCTCATCAAGTGAGTCGTTTCAGAAGTATTAAAGACAGCTGACTTAGTCTCATAGAGTGATTGACGATCATGCTTCATGGGCTCCCGCTTCCCACGAACTGATCGCCCTCATCACCGACCATGCGATCGGAGCCAAGGCCTATCGCACCGCCGCTAACTTGGCGTGTCTCAACCAACGAACCAATGAGGCTGCGATTCCGAAGCTATACCATCTCGTCCTTCTCGTCACTCCATACTCCACCCCCAAGTTTTTCGAGACACAAGCCGGCGAAAGGGAAACGTCCTCCGACAGACAGTACGGGCGACGCCGAGTCCGGAGAAGTCAGCATAGATCGACGATTCGGTAGAAGACACGCAAATCTACTTTCCCTGGCGACACCTCGAATTCGAGATCAGCACGACTTACGTCTACTTCGCGCCGTTTCGTACGGTGATCCGCAAGCTTGAAGGATACTGGAAACCGAAGATCTACCGACCGAACGGGATCTTCGCAGCCCTCGAGACGCTTCACACCCTCACTCACGGCGAGATCTGGCCTACCAGCCGTATTGTCAAGCTCGACGACCTACCTACACTCCTCACGATGGTCGGAAGTCTTATCGACATGGCTGATGCGAAACACCTGAGATGGAGTCATAGAGGAGAGACGTATACTCGTCAACGTCATCAACAAAACGCCGTTTTCGATGCCCTGGATAGCCGAAAAAGATCGCTCAATCACTATCAGTGAGGATCTCCTACCATTCCGCGACGCATGCCCTTCACCCAAGGAGACGAGCCAATTTTTTCGACTGGGCGAGTCACCGACTTGGTGGTGGACGGGATTCGCGGAAAGGGCTCAAAGACTTCGAGACAAGCCGAAGTCTACGGATAAGTCTGTTCAGCCCATCGTGATCTACTACTACAACAATCCCTCAACAGATTCGCCATCGTTCGATGAGAGCGAACTCGAAATCTTGCTCGAGATGGTCTCATCCGGCTGGTCGTCGAGAAACTACCCAGCGAATTGACAGCTGAAGAATGGCGAACATGGATGGAGAAGAAAGTGTGGGAAGATCCAAATGTGGGGAAAAGGAACTGATTTGAGTGGGCGGGGACGAGAGTTGCGACTAGAAATTGTGAAAGGTAAGGGCATCATCTGTTGGGAAGAGTTAGCTGATAAGACTGGTAGAGAGCCGGAGATGGGAAACAGCATACAGATGTGTCACCTTTTCCGTACTTAATGCATCTTCCGCCATCTCCCCTCCAATCCCCCTCTCTCCTCCTTTTGGCCCCCATGATTTGCCCCGGTCACCCAACCCTGCTGCAAAGATCACCCGTCTCTATCAGCTGTAATTACGGCGTCCTTCCCCATGATGAATGCACTCGATTCTCTCTCCATCGATCATCAGTCGAGACACTTGCCGCTTGACCCTTTGTCCTAGTAGCCGAAACGAATGTCCCTACAGGCGACATGGTGCAGCGTCGAAGAAGATACATGGCTTCATGATCCAAAGCCAACCCGTGCGGAGATGCTGTGATGAGCGCACGAGACGGTCTCAGGACGGTAACCCCAATACATGATCTGCAAGATGAGCTTATACGTATAATGCCAGAGTGACCGAATTAACCGCCAGCCAGTTCTAAGCACAGTGGTCAGCGAGATCCTTCTTCAAAAGAAGGAACGTACCCCTTCTGTCATCCACTTTTCCTCCTGCAGACCGTCGATCAGCTATTTGCGATCCTCGTCACTACCAGAACTTACTATCAAGAAGTTCAAAGGCATATCCACAAGGTGTCCCCTGATCTTACTCAGCTCTTCTTTCACCTGCTGCAACGATAACCCTTGATGGGTTACATGGCCGGTCTGTGGGTATCAGCTTAGAGTCCTACCCAGTGAGTACACTCACCGAGATGCCTGCGTTCGGAGTGAGGTAGGCCAAGTATCCTTTCCAATTTCGAATCGTGTCGTTAGGGACCGGCCGGAAGACTTTCTCGTATGCCGCTCGATTCGTCCGGCCAGTCCCGATCCACAGCCGTTGGAATTCATCCGAGAGGAAATCTTCGACCATCTTGTCTGATTCGGAACCGAAGTCGTAGTCGTCGGGATGAGGTGCAGGGTGCATATTTCCGGTAGGTCGTTCTTGGTCGTTGAAAGGTGGTTGAGGAGGGAGTAGGCCGAGATGTTCTATGCATCTATTCAGTTACTTGCTTGTGTCGACTTGTGCACATACCTCGCATGAGCTGTCGTCGCCACGTCGTTGCTACTCGAGCTGCCATATACTTCTCCCCATCCATGACTGATTCGACCATCTCGGAATCCTCTGCGAGCTGTCAACGTACATTGGGACCCTATCATCAGCGACCTCACCGATGACAATCGCAATCTCGGAGTCATGGTCTCCCTTTTGACTCCGATCATTCAGGTTCGAACTTCCACAGATCACTCGTCGGTCATCGACGATCATGAGCTTGCTGTGGATGTAGCAGAGCTGCTGACGGTCAGCACGCGTATACTTGAATGGAGCCGAATCCACCTCAGACACCATGCAAGACAACTCTTCCGCATCAGAGCCGTCCCACTTCTCGTCGAAAATCGAAGTCTTGTCTTGCATCGCATGCTGGCCGACTGGTACTCACGTCAGCCTGTACGGTCGTGCTCATACACCATACTGTTATCTGAGCTGCAGTTCCGTCAGCTCCCGTAAGAACTTGTTGAGCTCTACCCTCACACATTTCGGTCATCCTTCACAGCTGCATCCTCGAACCGCTTGATGATGGATTTCGCCTGTTGGATCATCAGTCGAGACCTGCAGAAATGCGCAATCACTGATGAACCTCGTCGACGGTTTTCGGCAATCTGACCGCCTTCTCCACGGTGTCCTTCTTCCCGATGTCATCGACGGAAGTGCTTTGCTCATGCGGCTTCTCAATATTGACTACCTCGTGGCGGCCTCCGCCGCTGACATCGTCGTTACCGATATAGACCTTGGCGAGCGAAACTTGAGCTTCGTGAAATGTGACGCCGGACTGTGGAAGTCAGCTGGGCCTTTCTTTGGGGAACTTCGGAAACGGACCCTCTTCTCCATCTCGGCAACATGCTTCCAGGGGTTATTTATTCGATCGTAGCTCCGTAGATTCCAGAACTGATCTATTCGTCAATACGGCAGGCGGGCAAAGACTTGACTGGCTTACCGATATGTAGTCCATCCTACGATCTCATGAGTCTCACGTTTCTGCGCTTTTGGAAACACTTACGGTTCGAAGCCTGCTTGACGGACGAGATCGAATATTGACGATCCACCTCGATTTATGCTTCGATACTGCGCTTCCATGATGGCCTTCAATCCTGATTGACTTTGGATGTCACCAGGCTGAGGAAAGGGTCAGTCTTCCCAGCGGTACAAAGTGAGGGGGCAGGCGTACGAAAGCTCTAGATGAGGATCGTCAGCACGGACTTCGCGCTCCATCGTACACTCACGGAACTGAGGGGATGACCACGATAATCTTGAACTTCCGTCCTTCCTGAGCAGCGGAAATTATTCGCTGAGCTAAAGCTAGACCTGAGATAAGGGTAAATCAGCTGACGCTCCGTCCCGAAAGCTCTAGCTTGCCGATCAGATTCTTGACAGGACCTGCAGTCTCGGTGGCCGTAATACTTCGCAGCTCATTAGTATCTGCTATTCCAATCTAGTCTCTTCTCACACTGAGTGGGACGTTAGCGTAACACGGGAGGAGCGGAGACAACCAACAGAACTGGTTTTCCAAGTAGATACAATGGTTAGACTCTCTTATGAGACCGATGTATGCCTCTTCGTTTATCAGGAGGCGCTTGGCTTCTCGACGGCACTCACGCTGAATGCTGTCCTCGAGCAAGGTCCCGTGACTCCAGTCCGCAGCAGATCTCAACACCTGCACCCGGCATGTTCCTTCTGGTACGCTTTCAGAGACTCGGGGTGCTTCAGATGGCGGGAAGTGGTATGGATGTGCAAACTGCCTTCCTTTCTGCGTGGTCCGTCAGGTGTCAAGAGGGCTAGTGGTTCTTAAACTCACTTCCTTCCATTCTGATCGATGCGGGTGCTTTGAGCGGAACTCGTTCTCTTTGATCTTCTTCTCTTGGTCCTCTCGAGACGCGACGTCGTCCCAGGCTAGAACCGCCGCACTTCTAGAAAGGTATGCTTGAGGTTGAAGGATGACTCACGAGATGGAAGGGCGAGCCACTCCATGCGGTGATCATGCTTGTACCTGGGATCTCTGGTCAACTTGTTGAAACCGTTGGCGGCGGAGGACTCGCTTAACATTCTTCACCTGAGGCGTGAAGCAACATCAACATCATAGAGCGATCGATTCCAAACTTACAAAGTTCCACCGTTCGCAGAAGTGCTGAACCAAATCCACCACGCTCGGTCCTAAGAATGTAAGCGAGGTGTCGTGCCAAGCTGTACAGCGATTGTGAGCCTGGGTTCGCCTTTACAAACAGCTTGACGCTTACGCATTCTCGGTGCATCTTGGATCGCCAGCGCGTTCGAAGTGTACTTCTCGACGGTCTGACACGCAGCGCCTCAGCTCGGATCTTGAGCATTGGTCGGACAGCTGACCTGAAAGTCCATGATACGGGAATTGTTGTAGTCTACGACCAGATCAGCGAGAACCTTTTTGACCTGCAGACGCACCTTGACCAGGGAACAAGCTCTTGTAGAACTCCGTAGGATGGACATCCGCCAAGGGGTGATTCCGAGTATCCCACCGTCCATAGCATGCGTCCAGCCCTCCCATCGCTGCTATGCGGTTGTCGACGACGCACAGCTTTTCGTGGTGCGAGAAGTAGTAGACTAGCTCGCCTAGCGGAGAGTTCAGTGACCCTCAGTGCAGCTTCAAAAGAGACGCACCGCCGGAATGATCGGGATGCCGCATGACGGCGATATTCGGATGCAGATCTTCGAGAGCATGCTTGTCGACATCAACAGGAAGTCTTGGCAGAAAGCTGAAGACGCACCTTGGTATGCTTCGAGGAGAGACTCATGGACGCCGTCACCTGCTTTGCTGTCAGCCACCATGTACGTAGAAGCAGCTGCATAGCTGCGAGCCATCGTGCGACTGACCTCCTTATACACCATGACGTATATCCGGACCCCCTGCTCAGCCTTCTTCTTCAGCAGTCGGTCCAATCGCCATTCCGGGAAGAAGGCAGCGGGTCGTCTCAGCTACGGTCACAAGGCTATGAGTTCTGCTCGAGGTCTTGCCGGAGCGAGCTGACCTGGAGTTCGGGAGACAACCACCAATCCAGGATCATTATGCTCTGATAGGAAGCTTCTGTCAGTCTTAGCGCTGACGGGTTGCCGGACTACGTACCTCCTTTGCCAAGTCGATAACCTCCGAAAGTGCCCAAAAGTAATCTTGATACCCTTAACAGCCGCCCACCTCTATACCAAGCCGACTCACCATGTCCATCCACATGCCACTTGACCACATTCCCATTCCTCTCCCCCGCGAAACTCCTAAACCTATGCCCATCCCTTATAGCCTCTAATTTCGCATCCACCTCCTTTTCCTGAGCTTCATCATGTCGGTGATTCGGATTCAGCGTCGTCGATACCGCCGTACCGAGGCGGGAGATGTCGGAAGCGAGGTGGTCAATCTTTGAGCGGAACTTCGAGAAGGGGTGAGAGGTTGGTTTCGGGTGTTTGCCGGCGTCGGCTATGGGAGTGGACATGGTGTCTATGGAAGAGGACAGGAGACGCGGATGAAGGACTACACTTATTCTAGGATATATAGGGTGGTGTAAGGTCAGAGACCAGGGACGGGACCTGGGTTTCTTTGCCCTCATTACCGCGGTGGCCTTGGCAGAGATCTGCTTACGTAAGACTAGGGTAGACGCGCCTGTCAATAATGTTGAGAAACGCGTCAGCTTTGCCTTTGTACGCTTCACACCTGTCTTGAAACCTCTATCTCCAGGATGATTCAGAACGCAGCCTTCATTACCATCGACCCACGTCTTGGTACACCTAAAACCGCTTAGCATCACCTCGCCATCTAATGCCTCTCCTCCAACCGCCCGCACCTGATCTCCGTCCATCCAAGCTAAGCTACACCGATGCGTACAGTTCGATAGTATCCCGGGTGAGAAGAAGCGGAGGATCAGGCTCTGGCGGGGTAGTCATTCTGGTCGGCGTGGATCTGGTATGGCAAATGTCTGATTCTACGAATGCTCTCGGGTGCTGATGCAGTAATTGCCTTAGGACGGTCTGCTTGCCGCACGGATACTAGCATCATTATTCAAGCAGGATGATGTACCTTATCGACTCGTTCCCGTCGGTGGGTACTCCGAGCTAGAATCGAAGCGAGACGAAGCCCTATTATCGGAAGACGTAATTCTCCGTCCACTCGCTTCACCCGTACTGACCTTACACTCAGCTGCATACGCTCATTCTCCTTTCTCTCGGATCGCTACTCCCCCTATCCACATACTTCCCCCTGCCGAAAGGATGCCACCTACACATCATCGATTCCCATCGACCTTGGAACCTGCAGAACTTGTTCGGCTTGGATCTGGACTTAACGGACGAGGACGGCGAAGGCGGCGAGGGGAGAATATGGGTGTGGGGCGATGGAGAGGAAGGGCAGATGGGCGGAGTGAAGAAGAGCTGGGAAGCGCTTGAGGTAGGTCACGAAGGCCGACTAAGCTGACAACTCAGTACGAGCCATCAGAGTCAGATTCGGAGGAGGAAGACAGCGAGGGCGAGGCGGAAGAGGACGAAGAAGATGACGAAGGGGAAGGTAGCGAGGCAGAAGGTAGTCAGGAAGGACAAAAGCGGCGGCGAGAGGGTTCAGAGGGAGCAAAGAAGAAGCGGCGGAAAGGCGGCGATGATGATCGAGTGAGTCTGCTTTGAACCCGACTGAGTGAGGCTAAACCTCCTCAGCCTCGCCGACTCCCCCGAGCCGTCCGAGACGCCCACTACGATCGCATACAAAGGTACTACGAATCCGGTACTTCCTACGGGATGTCCATCGCACAGACGGTCTACCTCCTCGCCACCGTCCTCGAACGAGCAGACAACGATCTCCTATGGCTAGCGATCCTCGGCGTGACATACCAATACATCTCCGCCCGGATAGATCGAGAGCGATACGACCTATACCATTCGTTATTCCTGGATGAGGTGGTCCGGCTGAATCATTCACCGCTGGGAACGAGGATACCAAATCCTGACGACAGGAGTATAGCCAAGGCGGAAGAATTGCGCTTTATGCTCTTTAGGCATTGGAACCTTTACGATGCGATGTTACACTCGGGATACGTTGCGGGAAGGATGGGAATATGGAAGGAGAAGGGTAGGAAGCGGTTACAGGGATTGTTGGCGAAGATGGGGTACGGTCCTTCCGTATTGATCCTCGTCTAGCTGATTCGAGGTAGATTCTCGCTGCAGCAATGTCAACAGGCTTACGCACACATGGATATGGACTTGAAGCGGCATCTTCCCGAAAAGCTCGAGGCAATAGCACCGGAGTACGGCCTGGTCGAGCTCGCCTACCCGTCGTTCACTCGCGCATACGGCTTCCAGCTTTCTGCGCTCTCTGCAGCTGACGCAGTAGAGGGTCTCAGCGCCTTGCTCGAAGCTGCCATGGGCGTCCGACTCGAAGTTGATCGGGAAGGCGGACGAGGTGGTGGCGAATGGTTTGGCGGGACGAGGCGTTGGGCAGTAGGAGGGGTTGAAGATAAGGAGAATGTCGATCCACGACGGAAAGATGAAGTTCAGCCGGTCCCGGAGACGCAAGACAAGAAGAAAGAGAAGGCCTGGCAGGTACAGAACTTCTGGGTTGCCTTCGACGCCTTAGAAGAGTGAGCCCATCGTCCCAGTTGAGCGCATCAATCCTGACGTCCTCAGTGTCGGTCTGCTGCGTCGCTCCCTGCCCCTCGCCATGACCTTGCACAAAGCGATCATCCGGCAAGGTTCCTCCCTCTTAGACAAAGCAACCATCCGACCTCTCCGTACCTTCCGGTTCGCAGCAATGCGAGAAGGTCCCGATCTTCGGCTGTTCTGTCATCCGTCGACCCTTTCTCGACTCGCACTCTGGCTCGTCGATGCTACACGAGACAGGTGGGCGGAGAGAGATGCGAGGGCGGGGAAGCAGACGAAGAGCTTACCGTTCGTGGTGGCTTGCTTGAACGAGGAGAGGGGAACGTACCTCGTCGTGGGTGTCACTGGGGCGCCAGAGTATGGGGATGTGCGGAAAAAGTCAGCATCTTTGCATCAGTATCCGGACAGAGCTGATGATCTCATCAGTAAGTTCGGCTTGGCGTTCCAGCAGGCGGTGGAGGAAAGCGGAGCAGGAGCGAAGCATGACATGTTCGACACCAGCGTAGTCGAAGTCCGTCAAGCCGATCTTACTTCGTTCATCGAGACTCTGCACCTACGTTCGGCTTGATCGCGCCGAAGCTGGAGCTGCTCTTACGAGAGGAGCCGCAACCATGCATCGCGCCTTCAACCCTTCTCTCCAGTTATCGCGTTTACCTTCGCTTCTCTCGGCGGACGAACCGGGACAACCCACCTCCCCATCGCCAGATTCCCCCTTAGTACCAACAAATCCCTCGCCATGCCTATCGAATCCCATCCTAACCGTATTTTACTCCCATTCACCTCATGCCATGCCACTGCGACCTCTCGCACTGGTATAGGCGGGACTATGAGCGATGCGAGGAGGAGAAGTTCGACGTCGAAAGACCAGCGAGGAAGGTGGAGCGTAGGGAAGAGGAGACGGGCGGTCGGCCGGGTAAACAGCTGCCAAGCTTTAGTGAACGATCTTCTATAGCATGGGGGCGTACCTTGAAGCCGCATTGAGTGTCTTTGATGCCTCTTACCCCTAGAGTTCGTAGGAAGAGATGGAAGCCGTGCATGAGGACGTTTCGAGCTTTACTCCGCTATGACTCAATTCAGCCCTAATTCTCATACAAGCGGATCACAGTCACACCTTGACCACTGCATCGCTCTTCACCAGATGCGCTCGACTGCCTACCACCATCCCCTGCTCGTCCTGGTCCTGCACATTATCAATCGCTCTGAGCAGGAGATCCAAGTCTGAGAACCTCGTCGCTCCGTCCGCATCGGCGAATAGTATTGATCGTCCTCTGGAATGCATCACGCCCTGATTCTCATCAGCCCTATTTTTCCCCCTTGAAGACGATCAGACATACATGCTGGACCGCACCTCCCTTTCCTCGATTCCTCCGTAAAGTCACAACCCTTATCTCTACTCCATCCACATGATCCCACTTCTTCGACAACTCCTGCGTAGTTCCGGTGGTCCCATCACTCGATCCATCGTCCACCACAATCACCTCAACCCCCTCTTTCCTCATGCTCTCTCTCTTCGGATCCAAGAAGTAGTCCATAGCTTCGTCAAGCATGATTCCGAGGCGATCATCCTCATTGTAAGCGGGTACTACGAGGCTCAAAGTCAACGAAGGGTCGTCATCCAACAAAGGTAGTTGTGAGGGTTTCGAAGAAGGGGTCGTGGTGTACATCTTCTCGGATGGATGGGTTGGTGATGGGACAGGTGTGAAGAGAAGGAGGAAGAAATAGAGCTGACTCTACTTGAGCTCGATAGTAAAGGAGAGGACGGGATGGCCATACCGAGGTGATGCCTGTCGCAGCTGCAGTCGCGACGACTGTAAGGACCAAGAAAGTGGACATATGTGAATATCTCGGCTGTATCGATTGATCAGATTGGGGAGAAGGCTTTTTTTTTTGGCTACCTCGAGATCAGAGAGGTCTCGAGATGGAAGTCCAACATCGATGCGCTATATATTAAGCGGTCATTCGAGGAATCATGCGAAGGCCACTTTCGTCGAGGACGTCCTCTCCCGGGGCACAGGTCTCAGCCACGTGGCAAGCCTGATTTATGGTTGCGGACAGGCAATTTGGTAGCGATAACGCCGTAATTGTCCGGCTACAGACCGCATTGGCCTCGGCCCAGAGCGGGCGGCCCATTGTTCATCCCTTCGCCCGGCTCGTATCATGAGTAATCCATGAGATGATTCGTAGAGCTGATAATTGATCTCCCATGCTAATTATGATTGACATTCCGATCGCCATAATGATACTCCCGCTGTCATGCCTCAATCGACTCTTTGATCTCTTCGAGGGCAGAATCGACCTGCTTGACCTCATTGTTGGGCGAGGCTTCGGTGGGGAGCTACAGAGTCAGCTTTGCGTGAAATACCGTAACTCACTTGAAGGCCGTCATTCTCCACGATATCCTCGCCGTTAGCGGCTCCGGCGACAGCTACGGCTGGTGCGATCTCAGCTTTCATCTCTAGCAATATGAGTTCTTCACTATGAGTCGGCTCCTTTGCTCCCCCTGCCTCTGGCAAAGTCGCTTCTACATCTGTTGGCTCGTCGCCGTCCTCATCGGCTCCTCCCGCTGCTGCGGCCTTCTTCTGCATCTTCGCAACGAGCGTCTCCACCCGCTCGACCTCGGCCTAGAAACCATCAGCATTGGCGTGATGGAAAGAAGGACAATGAACCCACCTTCGTCTTCGTCTCCGAGTTCGCCTCGAACCAAGCCTTCTTCGTCTCCAGATCGTCCACTGTCCGCTGCACATCTTCCTTACCGGTTGGCGGCGAGATGCCCAATGCCAATAAGGCACTGAGTAAACTCATAGGCAGGTTCACCGCGACGTCCTTCCCGCTCCCTTCGGTCGAAACCGGCGTCGCAGCACCTGATCCCTTCTTGCCCTTCTTCTTTCCTTTCCCTTTCCCACCGAAGAACCCGCCAAGCTCCTCATCGTCATCCTTCTTCCGCAGTGTCATCCCGGCAAAGTCGTTCTCGACCTTGCGGATCTCGATCTCCTTGACGCCTTGCAGTTGAGCAGTCGCCAATTTATCGCCAGAGTGGGTTGATGGTACATCCCCACCGCCGTACTTTCCCTTGAACCAGCCGATCAAGCCACTGCAATCCTCAATCTCGCCGCCGAATGCTGGCATCTTGGCTTCTTCCCGTAGTCGAGCGATTTCTTCTTCTCGTCGAACGGCGTCTTCCTTTGTTTTCTCCGCTTTAAATCGGTCGTTACGTGCTTGTCGATCGGCATGTACCTTGGCATAGTATCTGCTCACGTCAATTCCATGCCATAAGAAGCGAGGTCCAGTACGCACTTGTCGTTATCTTCACGGAATTTCTGCGCCGACTCCCGCTTCTTCCCATACAGCTCGTCCTGCAGCCGTCAGCCTTCATTCACAGAGTTCACGCCAACGCACCATCTGCGCTGACAAAGCATTCCGCTCGTCAAACAGCTTCCCCCTCTCCTCATATGCCTTATTTCCCTCTTCCCTCAACCCATCCATCTCCTTCTTCAGCTCGTCGAACCGGTCGCTAACTTTTCTCGACTCGGGATCGTCGAGCTGTTTCCGAAACTCATCGATCCGTGCTCGGTCCGCAGCTATGGCATCGTCTGCTGAGCCAGAGGTTTCTAGCAATTTTCGAGATCGTTTGAGAGCCGTGATCTCCTGAAGTGCTTTCTTCTCGTCGACGAGCTTCATCGTACCAGATTCGACCTGCTTGTCCAGCGACCTGAGTCCGAGCCTTGGTCAGGAACAGTCTGATAAGAGAGAATCTGTACCCACGCTATGCGATAATCCACCTCCGCTACGCTCCGGAAAGCCATCTTCCCCCTCTGAGCCTGAACATCCTTAATCTTCCTCTGAACCCCTTCCTGCAACCGCTTCATCTCATCCAGCGTCTTCCCCCTATCCGCCTTATATTTCCCCTGTTCACCTCTCAAAGCCTCCATCTCAGCTTTGAGTAAGGATCTCCGGTCATTAGAAGTCGGAGCTTGGGTAAGGGAGATTCGAGATCGTACAGCATCCTGTTTGGATCAGATTACTAGTGGCCGAGCTAGACTCACCAGCTTCGCTTTGACTGCAGCTATCTCCTTATTCCACTCCTCTTGCTCGGCATTGAACTTGCTCTGATCAGGTTTCCCGATACCCTTCTTCTCGCCATCTTCTGCGTGACCGTTCACTGCCGCCGCAGCCGCAGCCGTAGCTGTCGGAGCAGGAGCTGACTTTTTCGCTGGACCAGATGAGGCGCCATTGGTCTGCTTCGCCACTGAAGGCCTGAGCGAGGATGTAGGCGGAGGCATGATGACTATGACTGGAAGACGACTCGCAAACCGGCGCCGCCAAGTCGCCAAAAGACAGACGGAGACAGTGTAGACCTCCTAATTCTCCACGTGGCCACTACCGGTTAATGTGGCGGTAAGACTTGTAGCGGCCAAAGGGATGCTCTGCAATTCATGTATGATCCTCTGTTCACGCACAGCTTCAATCGCTCCTTCGTCACCGAATGCGCATACGAGTGGACGCCCCGAGTACTATCACATCATCCCTAACAGGATACTCGCACCTGTTCATCGACATGGGAGTTGTCAAGCATTAGTCTCAATACGATCATCCCACTGCTGATTCTGGCAGCCCACCCTCGCTGACAAGATTCCCCACACTCCTGACAAACAGTTGATATTCGATCAGAGCCCTCCCGTTGTCCACAGTTGGAGCAGCCTTCGAGCAGTCTCTCCGCGTCTGCTTGGTACGAGAACGTTGGCGTCATTAATGGCCGTTGGAAAGGCGTGAAGATGGACCCAGGGAAACGCAACTGGATCGTGATGAACTGCACCACCCCACCAACCAGCCTGATCAAGGGTATTTAGGTTCGTGAGGAATCTAAATTCGATCGCTCCTCCTTACTGCGGTTGATCAGGAGTCGGTATACGCCTTAGATGTGAAGAAATGCTCAAATTCTCTTGGCTCCTCATCAGCCGACAGGCTGACTTTCCAACCCTTTCCCCTAGTCCCCGCTCTTGCTCCCCAGCCCCACGTCCCTCTTCGCGTCCCTTTCTCCCCCTCCGCTTCGAGATGAAACATAAATATGGGGCTGGGTCTTTCGAGGTGTTGACACGAGTTTAACTCCTCTTCCTGTTCATTTAGTCGGTCCCGGTCTTCTCCTTTCCTCGTATGAAAACAGCGGGGAAGGGCGTTCGTATGGCTCATGCGTGCTCGGCGAACTCTTCTGCTGAACCAAAAGCAGTTCATTGGTCGATACGGCATACATCGGGGTCATCAATAATCGTCATCCGCCCCTTCACTAGACTCCTCCGCAGCAACTGCCTCCGCGCCTACATCGCATCAGCACTGTTCGGGGCAGTCCGCACCAGCTCACCAACTACATCTCCCTCTCCCTCCGTAATGGCGCTTCCGCTCTCCGCATAGCTCCCGCTGACCACACTTCCACCAGCTGTCAGAGCCGGTAGAGTCTTACTTCCCGTCATACTAGCTGACAGGGCATTGCCCTCAGGCGAAGAGACGGGTGATGACAGGTTGATAGGATTAGGTTGGCGGATCGTCGGCGGTCGGCCCAGACGAGAAGGCGGCAAGGCTTGTCGAGGAAACTGGGGTATAGGTGTAGCTATGGCCAAAAATCAAGATCGTGCTGTAGAGGATTGGTAAGGACGTACCTGTCCCGGATGCGGTCTTCGACTTCTTTCCGTTGCCAGCTCTGTTCGGTGATTTCTTCCGCTTCCCATTGCCATTCAGGACGGATCTCTTCTTGCTCTCGACATCCGAGTCATCGTTGTCCGAGCTTTGAAGGTATGGCGATGGGCTCGACCGGTCGTTTGTGCCTAGTCGAGCCTTCGAAGCGGCCATACGCGAAGCTCCACGTCGAGTCGAGCCATTGAAGCCGAGGCATGAGCTGAGGTGAGGCGCATATCTCGAAGAAACGATCTGTACTGGTCAGCTTTCAGACTGCCGCCACGTCCCGCACGTACAGCTCGCCCGCACACTAAGCAATCGAAGAAGACGTTCCCGCTCCCATCCTTCCGCCCTGACCCGCTTCCGATCCCAGTCGCCCCGCCAGTTCCCTTCTCCGGTCCGACCGTGTATCCAGCTACTCGACTTTCATGCGAGGATGACGAGTTCCCAGAAACGAGGGCTGGAGCTGGTTGGGGTGACATAGTGCGGGATGGACCTGCTTCTGGATACGATGTAGGTATCTGGAGAGTATCTGATGAGGGAGGTGTGGGTTGAAGGGGAATGTGTGCTCGGCATCTACAAATACGTCAGACCGGAAAAGCTTGGGCGAGGGCAGCGCACCTAGTCCCGCATGTTCCACATACCGTACGGCCTCGCTTGATCTCACGGTGAGCGGAGATGGCTGTTATGAGAATGAGATCCTGTAGCAGCTCGTCGAAGATGGCTTCAGCCTGCAACGAGTAGTTCATCGGTCAATACGGCAGCACTCAGGGTTGTGGGTCAGAACAGCTCACCGCTCCGTGGAACTCGGGGTCCACTTCGTCCCACATCACTTGAGCTCCGTGCCCGGAGCCTTCCCCCCTCAGGCGATTGCAACCTCGCTGTGTCCCAACTATGGCGCCATAGGGTCGGAAAAGTATCTCTGTTGATTTCCGAGGCCGTAACGAGTGAGATACAAGCCCAGACAGCTATGATCACCGGAATTGTTACTGGGATCCGGCGTCAATCACAGTGGACCTCCAAAGTGGGAGATGATCTCCCCTATTATCGCTGAACTAGCTCGATCACGTGATGGATCTCGCGTGTTTCGGCTTGGCGTAACTTATGCATCGCTCATCAGTGGCTCCATTTACAGTCTGGCACTCCCCCTGTACAAGCAGATCTGCAGGTCGCTCTTGTTCCTGTTGCCCCCTATCTTAACGAGTCTCAATATACATATAATCGAGCTACCTTTCCTCCCTTTGACTATAGCCAATTGAGCGCTACTTCTACTTACCGCACTTCCAGTAATGTATAACCAGTATCAAAACGGAAACGGCTACGCCCCGCCTCAACAACAATGGGGTCCACCTCCTGGGCAGTACGGTGGTCCTCCTCAACAGCCATATGGTTCCCCTCCATCTGATCCGTATGGTGGTTCCCCTCAGCAGCCGTATGGCGTTCCTCAGCAGTACAGCGCACCCCAATCACAGTACGGTGCTCCCCCTCAGCCATACAGCGCTCCTCCTCAGCAACAATGGGGGCCGCCCACAGCCCAGCAATACGGTAGTCACTCCCCACAGTCATACGCCCCGCCGCCTCAGCAGTACGGAGCACCTCAGCCTTACCCACCCGCTCCACAATCATTCGGCGCTCCCCCAGCGCCACCTAGCGGAGGACCTCGCTTCTTGGGTGTATCTATCCCACCTCCACCCCCTGCTCCACCTACGAGCCTACCAGGATATAACCCCCAGTTTGACGCCGAGCGAATACGAAAAGCCACAAAGGTGGGTCTGGCCGCCAGCTCGTAAAACCCGCTGAGTCGATCACAGGGCTTCGGAACAGACGAGAACACCCTCATCGACACGCTCGCCCCTCTAGATGCATACCAGATAGATCTCCTTTCCCGGACGTACGAGCAGATGGTTGGTCGGAGTCTGAGACTGACGCTCGAGAAGGAGCTTTCCCACTGGTAAGCTCTCCTTTCTACCAGAGCTAAAGCTAATAAAGACAGGGTCGAAAATACTCTCGTGCTTCTCTCGCTCGGCCCCCTACACGGCGACCTACACCTCCTTCACCGAGCTTGTAAAGGCGCAGGGACGTATGAGGATCTACTCAGTGAGGTATTGATGGGACGGACCAACGAAGAGATATGGTTATTGAAGGAGGGATATCAGAGGATTTACCATCAGGATCTGGTGGAGGTTGTTCGTGGAGAGCTGAGCATGCAGACGGAGAGGTAGGCGACCCGGCTCAAAGCTAGGGGCTGACGAGGGACAGGATGTTCAACATGGCTTTGTCGGGTACAAGGGATGAGAGTTCTTATGTCAACCACCAATTGGTACAGCAAGACGTCGAGGCGCTGTATCGTGAAGGACCTGGAAGGATTGGTACTGTAAGAGGATCAGATTGCGAAGAGGCATGATGCTGATTGCTCCAGGACGAGATCGGTGTATGCGGCATCCTCCTCTCCCGCTCGGACGCACATCTCCAAGCCATAGCACAAGCATACCCGCAACGCCACCGACATTCCCTCTCGCAAATGTCAGTCCATCCTATGCTGGACGGGCACCTCGCTAAAGTCGCAGGATCCACGCCGAGTTTTCTGGTCACATGCGAGACGCCCTCCTCTACATCGTCCGAGGAGCCGAGATGGACGGTCAAGGTGTCGTCCGTGACGCCGAGATGATGGAAGCGGCCATGGCAGGAATGGGCACGAAGGATGAGCGGATGTGAGTGTCGCGGGAGTCAATCGAGTTCAACGCTGAGATTGCAGGATTTATCGGATCGTTCGGGCACACTGGAATCGACCTCGCTTTCAAGCGATCAAGAGTCAGTTCCACACTTCGCATCGACGCTCGTTGAGGCAGAGAGTGGAGTCGGAAACTTCGGGGAAGTATGAGAGGGCCCTCGTGGCGATCATCGAGCAGAGCTAGTCAGCCAGAAGAGTATCTTATAGATTCATTTATAGTCTCTCGGAATTGGAAGGTCACTTGTTGTAGACTTAGGATGCAATCGGAAGTACGGGTGCACGAGGAGCTGTGATGTTTGCATTAGGTTCTTGTACAACATTTGCCGGTATGATCGATAACCCGTCTGTGGAGCGACGATCAGCTTTGAGTTCGTCAATCAGCGAATGACTGACCCTCGGAGACCTCTCAGAAAACCGGGACAAGCGCACTGCTGAATCCTGATCTGACGAAGACTACTCCGACCACAAACATCGCCGTAGCCCGTAATATGCTGGAAAGGTCAGCCTTGATCCGCAAGTTTCATCTGTACAAACGATGCATTTGGAAACCACGACTGACTTTAAGTTATCCGCCCGATGTTCAGGCGCTATCACCTGTTCTTGCCAAAAACCAACGAGGAGGTTGGAAGGTTGTTCGGGTCGTTTGGAAGAGCCGAGGTAAGCTGGTGTGATCTGTTGTGGAGCAGACATGGTGATGAGTCTTCTTCGAAACCTAGAGAAGGGCTAGGGGAGAGAGAGAGGTGGAAGATCGCTCAGGCGAAGCGGAGATACGGCGTTTTGGGCGATTATGTCGAGGATGGCGTTTCAGACTACAGTACTCTCGTACCCACGTGATGTTCGGACATCACCAGAAGTTCGGACAGTTACTTCTTTTACTATATTGAGCTTGATTTGAATATTTCTCATACTTCTACATATACAATGCAGGCCGCATTTTCAGAGAAACATCTCAGCACCCAGAAGTCCTATAGAAAGGTTGCAGACGCGTTCGAAATCCCCTCGTCCACTCTCCATGATCGTTCAACTGGCAAGCACGCGTCCCCTGGGGAACGCGTCCACAGATCCCTCTCAATTCCACAGGAAGACGCCCTGATCGGCAAAATCAACTCCTATGCCGACCGAGGGACCCTCCTCACCCCTGCGCACATCAGCGATCTCGCTAAAGCCCTGTGTGACCACGAAATGGGGGTGGACGACACGATTTCTCTCTCGTCATAGAAGTCGCGTATCCTGGAAATTCTACAGGATACAGGCAACATCTACAACATGGATGAGGTCGGATTAAACCTCTATACAGCTCGGCGGACACGTAGAGTCGCCTCCACCACCTCCTCATCGCAATCCCAGTCCTCCTTGGCCGATGATATACAAGCGTCATTGCCGCAATCTCCACCACTGATTCGCCTGTCCCTCCCTTTATCATCTATCCTGGCGGCAATATGGAGGAATGGGTCTGTTTGAAGGACGACGAGCCCAAGATGATCGCTACGGTCACGGAATCGGGTTACTCAAACGGTTTTATCACGAAACGGTGGTGTATTGACCCATATACCCAAAATCGAGCCGGTACATCGCGAAGTCTACTATTTTCTGATGGGCTCGATTCACATACTCAAATCGACTTTTTAGAGGCTTGTTGGGACCGAAATATCGTCTGTTTGATCCTCCCGCGCATTTATCGGGAGTATTCCAACCTCTCGACGTCAATTCCATCAATCCGCTCAAACTTGCATTTCACAAGCAAATCGACGATTACCAGCTCGGTTCGGAAGCTTCTAGAGTCACAAAAGCGTTCTTCTACCGGTGGTTCCAATGAGCATGGGCTGCCACGGCAAATTCACGCATCATTCGGTCTGCTTGGGCGAAATCGGGACTTTGGCCATTGAGTGAGTCCGATATGCGTGCTAGACAGACCACACCCGAAACCCGCATCACTCCCGTCACTCCCATCACTCCTCACAACAAGGCCACATCCCAGGCGATGGTTAGAGGCGTTCAGAGAGGCGAAATTTCACCCACAACGGCAATCTTGAAGATGTCAAAGGCGTTTGAAAGGGTGGAAGCGGAGAAGGTGCTGCTTGAGAAGGATTTGGAGAAGCGGTGGGCTGCAGAAGAGCTGGATAAAGCAGCCAGGGGGAGTAATAAGCGGACGAGGTTCCCTCAGGGCCAATTGTTTGACCAAAAGTATCAGGAAGATCATGCTCAGGAGCTACAGGCGAGAAAGGACGCAGAGAAGGAAGGGCGTGCTAGGAAAAAGCGTGCTGCGGGTGCAAAATGGAAGGTCAAAGCTCCAAATACTGTAGAGAGCTTAGAGGCAGGTCCTTCTAATACTGTGCAAGAGGATCAGTTGCTAGCATGCATATTATGCAAGTAATGACCATATGCGCTTCAATTAAGTAGAGAAGTAAAGTGTCCGAACTTCTGGTGATGTCCGAACATCACGTGGGTACGAGTACCACACCATTTACCCCGTCAACCTGCTTCAGCTTCCCCTCGAGCAGCGAGACCTGGCAAGATATCGCTTCTCTTGACGCTACTTACTTCACCCCGGATGATCTTTCGATGTTCCGGAAGATTGAAAACTCATCGATCACCCACGGCGTTTCTCACTCGATGCTCGACTCTGCTCTTCGGAACAAGCGGCCTTCAACGTACGACCAGCCTGAACCTCCGAAGCGACGAGCGGTACAGTTCGCGACAGCGTCGCACCCAAACAGTCGACCTTCATTTCCAAAGCCAGCTCCACTACTGAGCCTGCCAGGGTCAAGTCTGCTCGACTCGGCTCCGCCAGCACAAACCAGTTCGTCAACCCTTCAATTCTCTCTACCACCCGCTACGCCTCAAATGTCTCCTCAATCCACTCCGCAAGCTCCGCTCAGTCACGGACTCCTGGCCAAGACTTAAAGTCTCATCGCCCTCGCGCAGCTACCGACTACAAGAAGCTCAACCCGGGTATCACCCCAGCTCGCGCTAAGCGAATATCAAGCCTGTCGTTGCCGTCCAAACCGAATTCGGTACCTTCTAAATTGAGTTCAATCCGCAGCAGAGCCTTCAAAGGCCATAAGACCCTCAACAGTCAATGCCTCGCGGTGAGTAATGGCGTCGTTAATACCAACGCAGAGTGGCCGAAGAAGAGGCTGCAACTGTCAAGGGCCGACTTGTGAGCTCAATTTTCGATCTAGAAGGATCACATCTGACCTTACTTTTTAGCAAGCGATCGCATGCGATAGTGAGTAAGAGGGAGCCCGGCACAGGACTGACTTTCCACATACTGCATAGTGCGAAGGATGGTGAGTGGTTTGGAATTCTCTCAGGGCAGCATCACTCAGCGACCGCCAAGGTACGATCTCCACTTAGTCTGCTCTGGTCTGGAGACAGGTACCGGCTGATCCGTAGCGGCGCGTGAAGGCATTGGCCTCTTCATGGCTGGAAGGATAGGTGTCTCCGTTTCAACAGGAGTCGGGATAAGCGTAGGTGGAGCCGTCGTATCACCTTGGCTGAGTGCGGGCGAGTTCATCGGGCTTTCCATGGCAAGAAGCGTGGCGAAGCGGATCCAATGAATTGGAGCTGTTCCGCGATGTCATGGAAGAACTTCTGCAGGGCCGCGTCCTGAACTTGAGGGACGTTGATCCCGCCTAGAGGTGGGCTGTTCGTGATTGGGCTGGTTGGAGCTGGTGAAGGTGAAGATGGTGCAACAGGGATGGACAGTCCAAGTCCAGCTGGAGCGGGCGAGTCTGGTTGAGGGGTGGGACCCTGAAGCGTGATCTTGGGGAGTCGAGGGTCAATTAGAGTAACTGTTGCTGGCGGAGCAGTCTTCTCGAAGTGCGCCGGTGTACGAAGACTCGCGGTACCCGCCGTCGGGGGCAGACCAGGAGCAGGACTGGTAGGCGGACGAGGACCAGCGACTCGTGAAGGTGTAGCAGGTGATTTAGGAGCCGGACGTGTAGCGGTATGAGTGTCGTCGTGACGAGCTCGGTGTCTTCCTGCCCTGGGAACTGCCTAGCGCAATCACAGCGGTGCCAGTAGGAGGTCGCGAAGATCGACGATGCGTCGACCCATCAGCTTTGCGTCGTCGTTCTGATTCTGTCAGCGGGCTCGACTCAAAGGACGTGAACTCACCCGTTGGGCCTCGTCGCTATTGTTCGGGTTCGGGATTGAAGTTCTCGAGGTGCTTGTTTCGGTATCGTAATAGGAGGAAGTAGAAAGCTTTCTCCCATGTTTTCCTGGGTTCCATTACCCAACAGGGAAGGCAGTCCACGCCGACTGGCTCGTCTGAAAGGAGAGACTGGACGATCTCCCTATCCGAGGCGCCATTCCGCAATGTCCTCAGGTTGCGCAGGATATCCCGGTCGATGTCCCTCTCCGACTTGACAGGCCGAGAGACCTCCTCGAGTGTTCGCCGACAAGCAGACGACGACCAGAGTCGGTATTCTGTCTCCTTTGGATGAACTGGTGTTGCATGATATCCGCCATCTTTATCGAAATCAGCTTCGTCCTCACACATTTGGGAAGACTTACCGATATACGACGCTTGTCATCGACCACTAGCATCCTTGTGATCAGGTCGTTCGTATCTGCCGGAAGGTCTGCAGGCATGGAGAAGCGACCGTTCTTGACTTTTTTAAGGAGGACGCGGATGTTTTCGTCGTCGAATGGGAGACGACCGGTTAATAGGGCGAAGAGGATTACTCCGCATGACCAGATATCACTTGCTGCGCCGTGATAAGACATGCCCTGCTCCTCGTCAGGGTATTGCGCATCACGAGATCGAGGGCAACTCACCGCGACGATCTCCGGAGAAGCATAGTGAGGACTCCCACAACTCGTCTCCAACAACCGATCACTAGGCTCCAGCGGGGCCATCCCGAAATCGGCAATCTTGATGTTCTTCTTAGCGTATAATCTGTTGGAAGTAGCGGGATGCTTCGTCTGGAGCGAGACGGCCTTGGGAGACTAGGTAGTCGAAGAGTTCGCCGCCTTCCACGTATTTTAGCACAAGGTATCTATACCTCGTCAGTAGAGTCTTGAAGCGAGGGTATACGTACAGCTCCTTTGCAGTCTCCCATACGTCGTATAGGCTCATGACGTTCGGATGGTCGATCAGCTTCATGATGACGATCTCCCTCTCGATTCCCAGAACCGCTTTGTCGTGCTTCGCCCCGGCATCGGCTACCGGCATCGGCTACTGACATTCGAGATGAGAAAAGGAGGGAATGCTTGGGGACGATTCTGATGCCCGCATACTGCTCAGTCTTGGAATGTTTTGCGATCTTTACTCGACCTTATTGGGGTTCTATCGGGAGAGTGAACACCCTCTTAGGACAACTTGGGAGGACTAGGGAGATGGTATGGTGATCGCCAAAAGTGGATTGAAACACTTGATTCAAAAGATTAAAGCAAAATCGAAGTCAAAGTCGTTCGGCCTCGGGCGGGAAGTCGATCTTCTGGTCGTTTTCGTCTCCCAACTCGTCAGTCAAACAAGAAGTCAATGGTGTAAGTAGCAGATGATTGAGCAGATCACATTCCTTAAGTTATATGGAGATCGTCAGGGGTAGCCTATACTCGGCGGGCGCGGCGAGACCAGCAGCCTCCATGCCCCGCCTCGTTTCGTTGATAGCGGCTGATGTTGTGGGCATCGTGAGGGATTCTGAATCGGTCTGACCAGCCTTTGGGGAGTTTGAGAATTGCCTCAAGCTGAGATCGTCGTGTATTTTGTTCGTCATGTAGAATGACGTGCGTTGTAGCGATTCCAATGAAACTTGAGGTACGCGAAAATTTCTCGGCGAAGGATGCAGAGCCGGGGGATCGATTTGCTGGTAGGGATAGGCATGACTTATCATCATTCCACCGCTATCCGAACTCTTCTCAATATCAATACCCGCCAAAACCTTTCAACACGAACCTCCTACCCCGAAACGCCCTGCAACCGTTTCTTGGCTCGCGCCTTGCACTGATTACTTGCCCGTCTTCTCGCTGCGTTCTGGGGAGGACGTACTCCGCACTCAGCATGGCGTGGATGTGCAGCGGGGCGACAAACAGCGAGGTGAGTTGAATTGCCGCTTCTCCTACTTCCATCAGCTTCATGGAGTTTGATGGGCAAAATGAAGCTGATCCGAAAGTACAGCTTATCGACAAATTAGAGAAGAATGGGTTGATCCAATCGAAACAAGTCGCTGAGGTCCGACGGGATCACCCCTCAAGCCGAATGATCGCTGATTTGGCCTAGGCGATGCGGAAGGTGGACAGGAGGAACTACGTGCTCAAGGAAGGCTCTGCTTATGAGGACTCTCCACAGTACGTCATGACCTCCCTATCAAGGGAAAACTTAGGGACTGATTTAGGGGAGGTCAGACGGATAGGTTTCGGCGCGACCATCTCCGCACCGCACATGCACGCTCATGCATGCGAGAACCTCCTTCCCTTCTTACCCAGAGCCGATCAGAAAAAGGCTGCGATACTTGACGTAGGAAGTGGTTCAGGATATCGTCAGTCATTCTCCCTAGCTTGACAGCTTGAAGCTGTGTCGTGGGATCAAGCGACTGACAATCCGCCACGTCGCACAGTCACAGCGGTCCTCCATCATCTTGTTCCTCATGCCACGATCATCGGTATAGATCATCTCCAGGGCTTGGTGGATCTAGCGAAGGAGAACTTGTCGAAGGACGGTGTCAAGCTCGGGACGGCGGAGGGAGGGGTGGAGATCATCTGCGGGGATGGACGATTAGGTGAGCGGTGGCTTGGGGTTCATCAGCAGTTCTTGCTGACAGCTCGGTCCCCTTACTCGGTCCAGGATCGCCTCAACATGGCGAGTCATGCTCTTCGGATGCCTTGACGAGCTCATGAAATCAGCTCCATTCCAGATCATTCACGTTGGCGCCGCGGCTACTCAAATCCCTCAACCTCTGATCGAACAGGTAGGCCGGCCACAGCTCACAACAGCACCTCATCGGCTGAGATGACATTGCAGTTAGCAAGACCTGGTCGGATGTTCATCCCCGTTGGCGAGCACACTCAGGGTTTGTCTGCTCAAAAGCCATTTAGTCCGACTCGCTGAAACGACCTAGACATTTGGCAGATCGACAAATCCGAGTCTGGCGAAGTGACGAAGGCGAAGCTTTTCGGGGTGATGGTGAGTCTTCCAGCGCATCTTTCGATACGGCGCTGATCCCGGCAGTACGTTCCACTGACAGATCCGGACAAACAATGGCGAGCATGAGGGAATATGCAGAATCAAGCATTTGTGTATCATCATGCAGGGTATATCTACAGCACATCTCATGGCCGTACAAGCACCACCGCTCCGTCCTTCCCTCTTTCCGCATTGTCTCCTCGTTCAGAAACCACCCTGACTTCGCTTCGCCTATCTCCATCCCCATCGTACACCTTAAGGGTTGGAAGCGCAAACCACCCCGTCCCGCCAACAGCCATCATCTCCAGTCGCACCTCAGCCGTCTCGCCAGGTGGGATCTCTGGGAGACGAGCTAGACGACTCCCATGCCATACAAAGAACTCTGCCGTATCCGCTTGTATGGACAGGGCGAATGCAACGTGCATCGGATGAGCATTCGTGATCCGGATAGTCGGGGTGAAGTGGGTATGTAAGCGTACAGAGGCCGGAGCGACAAGGCGAGCAGTGATGAAGCTTTCTTGAGGTGGTGAAGTGAGTGGTGGCAGAGCGACGATGGTCTCGGTAAGGTCAATCGCGTCGACACTTCGCCAGTGGAAGAGCAACTCGGCGGGAGAACTAGCTTGGACACCAGCGGTACCCGGCATATGTCCTGAGGAAAACGTAAAGTGGCTCAGGACGGCGAAGGAGCTTGTTTGATCCCAGGTTTGGGGAAAGCTCTCGGTTGCGCTGTTGTTGAGAGAACAAGACCGGAGTTTCGCTTCGTTCCCATCCTTCGCTTCCATCGCCAGACTGTCGACATGCACCGACCTCGGTCCCGAAGTTCGAATGACTGTCGAGACCACCGCCTCTTTGCCTGAACCGCTAACTCCAGCAGCTTGCCGATAGCTAACCGTAGAGACGCAATCGAAAGGCGCGAGCACCGGTATGACAGCCGTGTGATGGATCTCTTCAACCCCCGATATTGTGTCAGGACTATCGTTAGGCGATAGCATCGGCGAAGAAGCATCCGCAACCGAAGAATGAAGCGAGAAATCGATGATCTTCGTACCTGCCTGAGGGGCACGAAGCAGTATCACTTTCTCCGCCGATGAGCCGTTGTCGACCACACCCAAAGGAATGTCCTTCATCAAGCTCCGCGATTCGTCTTCCCCAGATATGGTGGCAGCTGCATCTAACTTTAGCCATGAATTGAAAGTCCTCGGAAAGACCTACAATCATCCTCATCGGCTGGCTGAAGGAAGACGGATAAACGCACATCCATCTTTCTCGCATCCGTGTTTTCGACCTTCATTGTCAGGGCCAAAGGCTCATCGACGAGAGCTGACGGATGGTGTGTAAGGTCGAGAGAGACCAAGTGCGGCTGCGGCTGAAACCTGTCGCTCAATCAGCCATTGAGGGAGTTGGACGCTTGTCAGATTCACGAAACGGCTGAGGGCAGATCATGGACAGGCGCCATATGTCCTTTCGGAGTGACCCATTCTTGCAGCTCAAGCGGCGAAAAGACAAGCTGTACGTCCCATGCGCCCTCTTTCAAGAGGAGCTTGACCGATGAGACCTACTCTTGTCAGTGTTCATTTCAGGATAGATGGTCCACAGGCCTACCTGCACTTCGCCTTCTGTATCATTCAGTATCTTACCCGATACTACCAGTCTCCTGCCCGCCTTCCACGTCAACGCTGCGTCCGCCTCGTGCGTAGCTCCGGACGTCGGCACATCTCCAACGTCGACGAAGTCCGCGTTCCCCGCTGCCTTGACGATGACATCAGGTCGTTCATCCGAGAATGAGACGTGCATCGCGGCGAAGGGAAGATCCGCAACGTGCACTGTCTCGGAGCAGGTAAGAACGACTTGAAACGCCGCTTGGTCGGAGATATCAATCCTAGGCTGCCAGAAGCCAGCTCGGATATCCACTGCGAAAGAGTATCAGCGGTGCGCAATCGAGAAAAGACTCTTCAGCTCACGTAAGGGGAGATGGGACATATCGACAATGATGGGTTCAGTGGTAGACGGTGCAGTGGTCTTGCGGCGAACATCAACCACTCTCTGTCACTGTTCGTCCGCATCACCCACCTTGAGCAGCGATAATAGATCGTTTTGCAGCGCAAGTCTCTCCTCGCCCTCCACTCCGCCTTCTGGTGTTTTCAGCCCATACTACAGAGTAGATACATTGACCCACCGGGACACATCATCTCAATCAATATCCTCGCAGCGGACTCGACGCTACCGGTCTTCTGGGCGCACTCGTACCACAAATTCCGGATCTGCCTGACGATGGGTTGCCATCGATCCCGCACGAAGCTCGTCGATATGCGGTCGAAGAAGCTTACCCCATTCAGCTAGATCTACAATATGGGGGAAGCATACCGCATTGCCATCTCGTACTGGCCGGACTGGCAATACGTCTCTGCTATCCGGAAGGCGACAAAGAGGCCCATACGGGTCTGAGCGTATTCCGGATCCTGGAGCAGGGAGTATGCTTTGGTGAAAAGCTACGCCGATGCATCAGCCAAGCTCTTTGCTGAGATCCGGTTGGAAGCTCACCTCGATGACGAGAGCGGCGTGATCGACCATTTTTTCATTGGCGAATCCCGGTGCTGTCGAAACGTATCCGGAAGCAGCACCTGCTTCCGAGCCTTCTGCATCGTGCTACACAACCGTCAGCGCCGAACAACCGAGTGTAGCAAGTCTACCTCTAGAGATAGAGCCTCCTCAAACCGCTTCTGCCGTTGGACCGAACAACAAGCCGCGGTGTAGAAGTAAAATGCCGGCTGTTGAAGCACCTGTATTGGATTGCCCGATGAGATCGGTGTGGCATAGTAGTCTGGCGGAGGAGGTGCGGCCGCCGCAGCTGCTGTTGGAAAGGTAGGTGGAGCCAGAGCGGGTATCCGCAAGCCAGACTGCGTGGCGAGTTCGAGTAGTTCAGCAAAGATCCGGTATCTACGCAGTGTCAGAATGATGCTGCATCTGAAGAGACTGCTTACTGTCGCGTGATCCACGACCAGAACTCGAAAGTCTCCTCTCCGATACCCCACCCACGCGAAAGATCGCCAAACCGCTTCAGGTGGACAAAGAACGGTCCGAGGACTTTTGGACCTTCGCCTTCGTACAGCCAGACCTTGCAGATCTGGCGATATCAGCATGGAGCGTTTGCTGACAGCAGCCACCCACTCGAACAGCCACACAATCCGCCAAGACCTTCGCCTCAGCCCATCGCTTCGTCCGAGGAGGAAGCGTCTGGGTCGAAGCGAACATCCTGGCCAGCTCATTCCAGCAGTCCTCGTAATGCCTATTGCAATCAATCAGCTCAGCACATCAGAGAGCAGTTTCACTCACCTTCTCGCCACGTCCATCTCCCCTCGAACCTCCGCAAACCACCCAGCCTTCCAATCATATCTCACCGCCCATCCCTGTGGTCCCAGCGCTCGTCCACTAGCTCCAGGTGGTCCAGGACCAGCACCAAGCTGACTGACCGGTACACGAGCACGTTTCCGCCGGACACGCTTGGCGTGAGTCGAGTAGTGTTCCATCGCTGATTCGTACAGGGCGTCTTGAAGGGATTGTACGAAGTCTGGGAGTTGATCCGCAGGGACTGGTGTGAGGACGAAGAGGGAGGCTTTGGAGGATAGAGCAGAAGCTCGACGGAGGTACGATAGTCTTGGATCCAGAGCGGGTGAATCTGCACCAGAATACAATCAGCTGGAAATGAGCAAGATCCCGTCATAACCTACCCAGAGTCGCGGCACTGGCCATGAGCACAATGGTCAACTTGATCCCCCTTTCCCCCAACTTCCGTCGTCTCTCGCCAATCTCCTTAACGAGCATATCATCCATCTCCTTCTCCTTCTCCCGATCCGCAGCAGTCCTTTTCTGCGCCTCATCCGCGCTGAGCTCCAGTCCATCGGAATGATCAGGCGTCTCAAAGAGTCGAAGGAAGAGGACGAAGACGGATGGGACTAGCTCGGCGTGCTTTCTCACCCAGACTGGCGCGATCAAACCGTCGGGAAAGAGTGGTGAGGTTCTAGTGAGGGGTGAGAGTGGGGAGTGTGGCGTTGCCGAGGTTTCGGTCGAGTTGGTGGCCGGATGTAATTTACGCATGGGAAGGCGGACGCCCTGGTCGTGCCGTCAGCTGAGGTCTCACCGAAGACCACCAGGACTAATGATCGAAGAGTGCTGGTTAAGATCAGCTCACTTTATCCACAAGGACGATCCTGAAATCCCTCCGCTCCCCCTCACCTAACCATACCTTCCCCTTCCCTCCCCGAGGCTTGAGCGCTCCTCTAAGGTTTTCCACCAATTCCTCAAACTCCTTATCCTTTTCGTTGACATCCAATACGTCGTTATCTCCTTCTGGTGGCGGGGAGCTCGGTAATCCCACATGCGGGTTCGGGCTCGGTGACGCGAGCGGGGAAGTCAAGCTCAACCCAACTGATCCAGCTGCAGAAGACGGGTCGAGATGGGGCCCTGCGCTGCTCGTCCGGCGGGAAATTGGCTTGCTCCCTGATGCGGAGGTCATGGACGTGCTCCTGTCTTGCGAAGAGCTGGAGAGGCCGGCTACAAACATGAGAGGTTGAGGGTGAGCAAGGAACTGGCGAGAAGATACCGTCAGCTTCAAATATTAGCAGCCGAGCTCGGCGAGCGGACCTCATGAGGATAAGAGTTCATCTTGTCTTCTCCCAACCGTCGAAAAGGAGACGTCCAGCGGTTTGCGGTCAACTCGTTTGTTCCTTCTCAAGAAGCAACCTTTCAACCTCATCACCAATTGTGCCTGCCTTGGCCACGTGGCGCGATCAGTGATGACGCAGCACCCCTTATACTCATCCGTTACTCCAAAAGTTCCCGGTCATCTCCATCTTTATTAAGAGGGTCAAGCCAACATGTCCGCCTCCGAACCCATTGAGCTCCGCCCTATCGGCGCTTCAGCCCCACGTATCCCACCGCGACACCCCGATACCGGTTCTCCCGGTACTCTCGGTCAAGCTTATCGCGCAGCCGAAGACAAAGCTCGAGCTGCTGTCCACCTGCAAGAAGGTGGTCTAGATACTATTTCGGTCTGGGGATGTGGTGCTGCTTCCTGGTACGTTCACAGTTCCTTACACAACTTCCGGCTTCCCTCCTCTCTGTTACCGTTTCAATCTCCTCCTCGTTCTGAGAAAATAGGAGGACTGATGCCACGACAGGTCCACCCTCCTCTCGATCCCACTCCTCCTCTTCCCTCGAATCCTCCTCTTCTTCGCCCAAGTCCCACCAGCTCCTTCTTCAATCTTCTCGACCTCCTCATCCCACCCCCCAAAGGCAGATCACTACGACGCTCTCACCCCACTCGAATCTTTCTTATGTCTCTCCCTCTCCCTTGGTCTACTTTCAATGGCAATGATAACACTTTTCGTCCTCGTCCCTTCCTACACTGCACCTACCGCTAACCCATCAAGGACGCCTCTGTTGGTCATACTGGTGGGGTTGATGACGATCATGTCGGTGGTGAGTATCAACACGGCTAGTATTGGTGCTTTAGGGAAAGTCGTCGGAGGTGGAAACACGATAGTAGCGATTTGGGGTTGGTGGGTGATTGTCTTTGGGAATGGGCGGGGAGAGTTGAGTAAGAAAGGGAAGAAACATATTCCAGAGAGGTTCAAGCGGTTGTGAGAAGAACCCAATCGATGTATCATTATATTATGCATGCTGTCTAACGGCAGTCCACAAAACATAGAATCTCCATGCCATGAACTCAACAAAGCACGAATACTCCGCCTTGAGTCCCCTAGTTTCCCTCTCCTCTCGACTGGTCTTCCGCCAACATCCTCTCTCGATCCCGCTCGGCAGCTTCAGCAGCTCGGACAGCAGCAGCGTTCCCTTCGGCGGTGTCCGGGACATTCTCAGCTCCAAGTGCGCCTGCGACTCCGGCAGCTGGACGTCTCCTACGACGACGTGGAAGTGTGATGATCTTTGGCATCGGGCGGTCGTCAAGGTCAAGCGCAACATTGGCAGCAGCTTGGAATGCCTAAAGTCGAGTCAGCACAAGCTCTCGGTCAGCAACATCGGGACTCACCTCGATCCAATCAACCACCTCTCTCGCATTCTCCGTCTGAACAAGGAACTGCTCTCCTTCCGCTCGTACACGCACGACATTCTTCTTCTTCACATAGTCCGCAGCCAAACCGCTCTCAGCGTTTTGGAGGGTATACTGTTTAATCAACTGGTTCGTCTGGAAACGCGAGGCGAGCGGACTAGCTCCGGCCGTCGATGAGACGGAAGTCCCCGCTGTCGAGACAGATGCGCGACGTCCGGCAGCGGTTGCGGCGAAAAGACTAGAGTCTTTCTCGCCAGATGAGGTGGTAGACGCCGTTGACATCGATCCAGCGGATGACGAAACCGAAGCTCGCCTGGCTCCATCCGAAGCGATCGCACTCGAACTGCCGACGAAAGCCGTAGTTCCGGAACCCCGTCGTCCAGCAGGTCCTCCTTCTCCCAGTGACTCCCGCCGGACACCCGCAGCGCTGACTGAATCTCGCCGCGCACCGGGTGTGCCACCACTTGCAGCGATTGGCGCGGTGAGCGAAGCCCGATGCTCTCCTGGGACGTGGACATGTAGGTATTCCTCCGACTCAGCTTCCGAAACAGAAGGGATGGTCTCGGACCTGAGCGCGTGTCTGTGCGGGTCGAACTTGTAGAGTCGAAGGGTGGTACCGTGAATCACAAAGTATAGCTTCTTCCAGCTTCGATCTCGAGCTTGTACGCCAGGCGCAGTAAATTCTATCTTCCGAGACATATTTCCCTCGATGTGCACCTGAAGTCATCAGCGCAAATCTGGATGACCTTCATATACTCACAGCACACCAGTACTTTGGCAACTTCTCCTTACCCTCCTCGTCTCTTCGTAGAGGGATGACGGCCCCCGGAAGTGGTGGCTCGTAATCTGGAGGAGGCGCAAGCAGATCATCCGCTGACCGCCGCCGTTTGAGTTTGCTGTCTTCGGCCTTGTTCTTGCCCCAGAAGAAGTCACTGGTACCAGTGACGGGTGTCGGAGGTGGTCTTGCCCACTCCGACGGCGTCGTCATCCCACTCGACACCACGTTGGACACTGGCGTCCTGCGCGGCAAATCGATACGGCTAGGTGCCACTTCGCGAGATCGGATCGTCTCGAGCTGGGGTGCTGTACTGACTTTATCTTCGCGTCGGGTCAAATCCGCGTCCATTTGCCGCTCCCGGGTTGGTGCGGAGCTAGAAAGGTTGACCATCGAACGCGATGGCTGAGAGTAAAGCGAAGGTCGCAGAGGGGCGGACGGTCGAGCGGGAGCGAATGACGTCGCAACAGCGGCGGAAGGCTGCACCGCAAGCTCGTGATTGTGAGAGCTGGTCCCTTCTGAACCATCAGGGCTTCCATCATCACTCCCATCCCCTTCGTCACCAGCATCGACCAAGTCCACACTGCTAGGTGCTGAGTCCGCACTGCTAGGAGCTGAGTCCGCACTGCTAGGAGCTGAGTCCGCACTGCTAGGAGCTGAGTCCGCACTGCTAGGAGCTGAGTCCGCACTGCTAGGAGCTGAGTCCGCACTGCTAGGAGCTGAGTCCAAACTGCTAGGAGCTGAGTCCGCACTGGCGGTAGGTGCTGATGTCGTCACTGCGCTAGGATCCTCTATCACCGAGCCCAAGCCGAAGCTTTGGAGGCTCTTTGGTTCTGCCTGGAATGACTGGTTCTGCAGTAAGACTGGTTCATTCCGGCGAGGCGAGCCGATCCAAGATGACGTCTGCGAGTCGAAATAGCCGTCCGAGCTCGCACCGGTCGAACGTCCCGATCCATTAGTGGAGTCGGTCCGATTCGAATGGCTCGAGGACGCCTGAGTAGTCCTAACAGGAGTAGCAGCTGGAGAGCCCGATCCGAATTGCGCCCAAGAGCCTTGCGTCACAACTGTGGCTTGTCGCTGGGAAGGAGCTGGTAGAGACCAGAAGGATTTGCCCAGAGCCGCCGCGTTGTCTGTCTGCGACTTTCTCTGTTGGCTGATGGAGCGGGTCGCACTGCTTGAACAAGAATGGTTGCTGCTGACGTCTAAGACAGGTCAGCACTAGCGGCAGCATCAAGATAGCACGCACCATCCTCTTCTGTGACCGAAGAAGTGGCTAGAGCCGAGGTGGCTAAAGCTTTACCTTTCCCCTTGCCTCCAATCTTGCTCTTGAACTGCATCAAAGGCTTGCGTGACTTCCCCGGTTCCGTCTCCGTCTCTCCCTCCGAGTCATCATTGGGATGTCCGTCAATTTCTGTCTCAGAGTCGCCATCGCTCTCATCCGAGTCGCCTGCCCCGCCACCGTCATCGGCTTCAGGCGGTTTGAAGGATGGCTCTCGCAACATGACGGGCTTCAACGTCAGCAGAGCTACACACTTTGACTCACCATTGCTCTCCTCGCGCGCCTCAGCTCCTCCTCAGACATCGACTTCTTCTCCTTGCTGTTATTTGTGACCAAAGAGGCAGTCGAGAATGGAAAGCCTGACAGACCGGGAGTCTTCGGTCCGCCAGGCGACATTGCGGCCCATCCGGGCGTTCGTGGTCCGTTGGCCATGCTGCCGAATCCTCCAGGAGTTTTCGGTCCTCCTTCTCTGGCTAGGGCACCCCATCCCGGGGTGGCCGCACCACCGGCTTGCTGATTGAAGCCTGACCAACCGGTCATTGTCGGGAGATTCTTGATTGGCTGTGGCATTGGCGGGCTCTGGATCAAGGTTGTTCGCCGTAAAGGCATTGGTCGAGAATCGCCACGAGCGGCGGCTGGTGTGGTGGGATTGAGTGTGGGAGTAGACCTGGGGAAATCTGACGGGGGGTGGGAAACGCTCAACGATGTTGATTCGAGGTTGAGCGAGAGTTCTGGTGAGGCTGAAGATGTGTACTCGATGAGTGACCGTCTCGGTGATACCGCGGAGGAAGGGGGAGTCGGCAGTGAAGTTTGGGTTTGAGGCGGAGTGACGTTTTTACTCGGTTGCATCGCCGGCCATGCGGATAGCTCCTCAGGACTCGGCGTGTTCAGCAGGACAGCCGATCGCCGTCGAGCGTTCTCGCTCGGCATCGTTGGCGATGACACGCCATTTCGGGCAAAGCCGTCTGGCGGAATGTCTGCGTAGGCGTCGTCGACAACGGTCGGATACGACGGCTGCCAGCTGACCGAGCCTCGTCGAGGGGTGGGAGCTTCGGGTGAAGCCGTATTGGAAAGGGAGAAGTTTTCGGGAAAGAGAGTGGGAAAGAAGGTCTGCGTGCCGTTGGGAGCTGCAGCTCCTGGCGGTAGTTGAGGTTCCGAAGAAACCACTGCCGGGGCTGCTTCATCCGCGTTGTTCTTGGTGAAAAAGCCTGACGCCGAGCTGAGCCTCTTCCTAAGACTAGCCTTCTTCGCTTCATCTGGCTCCCCTTTCGATCCGAGGAACGACCGAAGCTTCGCGCTTGCGGATGGCGGTGGGCCTGCACTCCGGTCCGAGTTAGGAAAGTCCATTGAGGCGCGTTTGGAGCGGAGGTGGGAGTCGTCGGGGGCAGGAAGCTGTTGCACCATCTCGGAGGCTCGACGGCCCTTGAAAAGGGATGGCATGGCGGATGGGGTTTAGGAAGGTGATGCGGCGATGTTACTAAAAGCAGATCCAATCAGCATGCGGTCAACTTCGTTCACCGGAACCTGTTACAGGAGGGGATTCTGGGCGGAACCCTAGTCGTAGAGCCCATCGCTGGGAACTTTGAAGATGTAAAAAGATTCCAGGTCGTATAGAACTGTGTATACGCATCCCAGACAGACCGAAAAAGCTTGAAATGGCGGGTGAAGGGCTCACCAGCTATAATATCGCCTTCCCCCCACAGTCACCCGCTGCCTTCCTACCCGATCCTAATGGACGATACGTTGCCCAGATGTACGATGCGATGTGTGGATGGAAAACCGGAGAATGCCCAAAAATGTTGATGTCAGTCGAAGTGCTGGGTGTGGAAATAAGTCCGTGTAGATCCTGTCCGCGATGGTTGCCGGGAGTCGGCCGAGCGACCACGGATCGGTCTGTATGGACGAGAAATCGATATGAATCGGGTGGAGAAATTCTGAAAGCGAAGATGATCTTGAAACACCAAGTCTGAAAGTCGATGAGGTGAATGAGAAGCGGTCCACGAGACTTGTCACCCGGATGTGTCCACGGTGATGTTGTCGAACTGCTGATGAGTGCGACGCCGGTGCCTATATCAAATTTTCCGGTTGACCTTCAGTCATCGGAGCAGGTCTACGTAGTACTTGACTAATTTTTTGCAGAGGATGCCCTCTTGACCGACGCAGTCATCGATCTGGACGCTCCGTCTGCCTTAAAAAGAAGGAAGTGGAGGGCCTCTATATAGTAATGGGGTTTGACCACAGAAGTTTCCCCACTCCCCCTGTATGCCGGAACCAAAAAGAACTTGTCCCTGAAGCTTTCGGTTTTCTACAGTCTTTATTATTAGCTCAAATGATTAGCTGATTCGAGGACAATATCCGAGACGCCGAGCGCTTTGACCACATAAGCCGGCCTTTGGGTTTACGGATGCTTGACTCGGTTTACTGGAACTGGAAAACGCGCTAGTGAATGGGACTGTCCTTCAATGACGTAGACCGAGTCGTGCATCATCGGATGCTATGCCATGCTCTGATTTATCTTTAAAGCGAGACAAATGTCCCAAAACGGCACAGACTGGCGAGGAGGGTTCGGCTGTCGTGTCTCAATGAATGATAAGGAGAAGGACTTACAGGAGGTCAATTCACCTCCACCTCCATCACACGTACAGTAATCCACGAGAGAGAGTAGTGGGATGAGTGTGGCATTGTCCGTAAGTAAGCGATTTCGTCCGTTACTGTTTCCGCCACGGGGACAGGTTGGTAAATCAGACCCGAGTGGAAAATGACTCACGATAGAGCCGGCATGATGCATCCGCTCCTTCAAAAAGCGGACAGTAGGCGATCTCAATCGCACTTGCCACAACCCAGAGTTTAACATCCGTGATCGCATCTGGACGAACGAATAGGTCGAAAAGCTCTCCGAGAACGGACAATGAGGTGTACATCTTGCGTGAAGAGGATGTACTCGACCTCCTTATGCGTACGGAAAGATCGTGGTCAGAGGATCTATTTTGGGGGAGGAACCCAACTTGGGAGGGTTACAGTGATAGGCGGTTTGTCACCTTCCGTTAAGGTCTCTGAGCATAATTGATAGGTCGAGTGGATGGTAGGACAAAGGGACGAGGGGTTTTTTTTGGCAGACCTTTGGTGCAAAATCTACTCGACTTCCCTAAGCATACGGAACTATTCTCGCCAAGGGGTAGGTAGGCGATCATGGCGGTTAAGTGCCATTTTTGACCGAAATCACCTCGCCAGCGTCGGCGCGTGCGTCCACAAATGCACGAAGAGGTCGAGTCGGTATTTCAGAATGATGGCTGAGACCTCCAGCTGAACTTGGGATAGCCTACTCCACTAGTGTATGCATTTAAAACATGATCTGAGCTGGGAGAGCCTGTTGGAGCGATTTTATGTGGCGAGTGCCGCATCCTCCGCGCGAGACGGTCTTGACCATATGTGAGGGTTGTACTCGCTTGAACAAGTCGATGAGATCATCAGCTGAACATGGTTCATCCGAAGGACTGACCTGCTAAACCTTTTCATATGACTAGAAACGACGATCTGACCTGAAAGAACCCGATGGAGCGATTTCACAAGCATGCCCATCCGAGCGCAGCTTGTCATGTCGTAACGAGAGCCTCGTCTTGCACCGTGAAACAGTCTACTCGACCTCGTCGTCGAGCGGAAACCATCATCTTATAGTGGTGACCAATTTGAAGGGTTTGACAACGGCATCTCTTCCACCAGCTAACCTGTGACCATTCGTACTTTTCCTGTAAGCTGTACCAGGTCGAGTAGATCACACTGCATCGTTTTATGCGGTTTGACTTACCCGTCTCAGCGATCTATTCGAGTTCTCGACGCATGCGGAAACCACCTGGATCTGGGGATGTGTTAATCTGGCCAACAACAAACTCCCTAACCCCCTAAGGACCGCCTCCACCTTGAGCTTCCCACCACGCGACTGGCTTCTTCTTTCAATCTTTCACTTTTTCTTCTTTGTCCTTTCCTTCCCTTTTCCCATCAGCTTCATTTCCCTAGTCAGTCTGGAGTGGCTCGAGGGACGATGGCGACACTCGCTCATCTTCCTGTTGAGGTGATGTACGTTTCTCCTTATGCCGATGATCTATACTCACTGTTTCGCAAGCAACATGATCACCGCACACATCCCTTCACCCATCGACATCCTCCCCCTTTCCGATACCTGTCATGTCGCTCACGTCGCTATCGAGGATTGATACAAGAAATGGGCGGTCAAAAAAAAGAGCCGTAACCATTGGCGATATCAGCAGGGTTATCAAGGAATGGTGAGATGCGCCGACATCGCTCCAATACTATGCTACATTGCTGATATGGGTCTCAGGCTCGCCAGCAGGATCGGTGTTGAGGATACGAAATCGCTCAAATGGACTCCTTCACCGCTGCCGAAAGCGCCATCGGGGAAACAAGGAGAAGGACGAAGAGGGATCAACCTCGACCTCCTACCGGTAAAGAGGTGGTTGATTGGCTTGTGAGCACATGCAGGAAGTGAGTGTGCCGTCTTTGAGGGCCGGCTGAGCTTATTATTGTACATAGGGGTTACTTCGAGTCGAATCGGAGAGACGGGGGTTTCTGCGAGGCCGATATCCGCCTGCGGGGAAAAGGTCTCTTTCTTTTCTCGCTAGTGAGCTCGAACATAGTCAGTGGAAACCCTAGCAAAGGTACGAATCACCTCCCGGTCATTCGAGCGCATCGTTGACAGACGTCTCAGTCCTCTCGCCTCACATGCGACTTCAGCAGCGGGAGTGACTCCTCAAGCGGACCCTATCGCCATTTTCCTCTGCGCCACCCACCCGTCTTATCCTTCCCAAATGCTGATCCTTCCTGTACGTTTCACTGGCTTCTGTCCGATCAATCCTCATGTCTTCCCGAAAGAATCAATCATCTATAATTCTCGATCTCAAGTACAATTCCGTGTGATGCATATCTATGATGTCTATATGACTTTTAAGATTGGTATGATGCCGCCTCACGATCCTCCGACATGACCCGCCAGTACTGCAAAAGACCCCTTAACACGTCTTCAGACCATACGAAGGTTTAGCCGACATACCTCCAAGATGAGCAGGTACATGTACGATTGCATATTCTCCATCCTGATCTCCAAGTCAGCACGCGCAACAAGCTTAAGAGTAGCTCACCGCCATCTCTCATTCGCGAACTGGAGACCTTGTTCCGCGATTTCTTTCGCAAGATCGTCGCGACCAGCGGTCGAACCATCGGGTGAGCCGACAAAGAAGGCGAGGACATCGCTACGAATTGTCAGCCATCGGCTTCCACTGGCAGGGATTAGGTGTACTAAAGATCCGAGTAATCGAGCTTGAGCGGGACGTAATGATACCTGTAAGACCAGAGCTTTAGACCGCACAGCAAGTGAGACATAGGCTTACCATGGAATCAGGAGTTCCTGAAAGCCAACGCATTCAGCTATGATTTCGCACACCCGGCAGACATACCTGAAACCACTCAGGCTATCATCGCGACTTCAGTTGACTTCCATTCAAGTATCGAAGCAGCAACATAGAGTGTGCTTTTCAGCACGACATTGTTACCCGCCAGCAGCCTCCTGAACCGCGAGCTCCAACCATTCCTACCGACTTCAGCTACTCCTTTGAGGTTGGCTTGAAATCCTGCTTACCCATCAACATCGATCACGAACTTATATCTGCGCTTCACCAGCCACTAGCAAGCCATAGCGACGCCAGACACACCGTAACGAGTCCTCCTTCCGTACTCTTCCCATGAATTTGATCTCGTTAGCCATCTCGTCACAGGTGCCATCCTCCTTATTACACTTCACCGCATTACTCGCTCGAAGTCAACGATGATGAAGTAACGCTCACTTGTGTTGGCACACCACTAAGTCCGACGTCCAGCCACCTCTCGTTGAGATCCTTTACATTCCCAAGCACCACTCCTCCGCCGGAGCCTGATCTGTCGAGGAGCAAGGAGTGCTGCGTAGCCGAGTTGTTGTTTGCGAAGAAATGTAATCGCTCTCGCTGGGATGACCGCCAACGGGTCTGCTTGTTGTGTGATAGGCCAGTCGGCGTTCCCCTCTGAGTTGTCATTAGCATCATGAGACTTGGCGGGAAGATAGCTTACCCAGAATGCTTTGGAGATAGTCTTCTCCTCCCAGGGAACGTACTCTACTGATTCGTGTACACCATCGAATGGGACGCCGACGATGTCGGAGTTCCTCTTGGTCTGAAAACATGAGACTACTTCTTTACACAGAATCAACAGGAAGGACGCCATACTTACTCTACAGGTCGCGACGACCGGAACGAGATCGACTGCAGCTCGATGTTGCTCTGATAGGAGGACGTGATGCTGATCTCACCATTAGCCTTTTGACGCGACATCCTCCGAGATTACGCACGTAGTCCATGAGATCAGGATTATAGCAATAATCCGCTGCCTTGTCGAAGTCCGCAATGAAGCTTTTCGTTCGACCCTTCACTTGTAAACACCATCAGTGTTGCCCTTCCTCAGCTTTGCTTATGAAACTGACTCGGAGCCTGGAGATCGATATCGGCATCCGCCGCATCGTTCAGTACGAGATCGGTGTTCCTCAATTTCAATGGTGAGCCAGCAGGACATGACCATGACCTGGATGAGAAAATGAGTGAAGTTCACTTTCGATTTGCTAACGCACCAGCCATACGTCCAGCCCATCTTCCGCTCAGCGACGGCTAGCTGCGACTTTCCCCAGACTATCAAGTGGTCAGTCACAAAGCAGAATAGGACACCTCGTTCAGGTGTACATACAGGACTGACCTTTGCCTGCGAGAGCTATCGGCTCGCTCCTTTCCCGTAAGTCGCTGTGTACCATACCTCGAGGACCGTCATCAGCCGAAAAGGCTAGCTCGAGTGGTGGATCTTGAATGAAGAGAGCGTCGGGAAACAGCGGAAGGATGGGAAGGAGTAGAGTGAGGGTCTTACTGGTGATCATCAGATAGGCCTCAGCCTCCATCCTGATGTATGGTCATTCAAAATCACCCACTTTGATCTGAACTTCCAGGCAGCCTCACCCTGTAGCTTCACCCTTCCCTTTCCTCTCGTAGCCGAGTCTTTCGATAGCCAACCCTGGTCCTTCTCGCATGCCGTACCCTGATCTCCTTGACCGTCAGGTACGAAGGTGAAGGTGAAGATGGAGCCTTTTTCGCGGACTTCGGCGACTCGCTAGCGGAGGATATCGAGGGCTAAGGAGAGGAACGAGGCATAGGTTTATGGCGAGGGGGATGAGCGGGGCGACTGGAGGTGGATTTGGGGATGGGGAAGACTGGGTGAACTTGTACCTTGACAAGCACGTCAACACTCATCTAGAGCTCATCTTGCAAGTGAGAAGGAAATGCGGAGCAGAATGGCTTGCATCCCTTCTTACGTTTCTCCAAGAGCTCGCTCACCATTGCTCAAAGCCCCTTGACGGCTTGATCCCAAACCCATTCTCATACTCATCGACTGCATCTTCCAGCGATACCACCTCCTGATCCTCGCTTCCTGTTCAAGAGCTTGCGACTTCGCTCTCTCGATGAGCAGCTCGATCGGATGTCGACTGTGCTTACCGGGGACATAGGTTGTCAGGCCTCGAGAATCGATTTCGATCGAATCTATCGATCCAGCAGTATGATCGTTCAAGCGTAATGACGAGCTGTGAGATGAAAGAAGGGATCTGCGTGCTGAATAAGAGGTTGATCCCGCTGACGATTGAGATCTTTGGAGAAGGAAGTGGATTGCGCCGAGGGTCGAGAGGACGAGGAGAACGATACCGCCGCGTGAGAAGCGGGGCATCTTCCCTGCGGATCGCAGCGGAACTTTCTAGACTGCTATCTTGGTATAGCTTGCGGGTGTCGAGGGTGCCGTAAGGTGAGGGTATGTCTCGAATTGTTTTCGGTAAGTGGTGTTGAGCTTTTGTCGAGCAAAGCGCCTGAGTGAGTGTGCCTGAGATGATGCCGTAAAGATCTTCTTGGCCTGGTAACAAGTCTCCGTTGTCGAGGAGCTCTACTTCCCGCAAGGCAGCCTTTCACTTGTCGTTGCAACTCGAAGTCTATAAGACGTCAACCGCAAGTCTTCGAAGATGCTCACGGCATCGTGGGACACGCGATGTCATCATCAAAAGCTGAAGTTCATTCCCATCAAACTCCCACGCTAGCGCACAGACACCCGGGAATGGCGATCGGACAAATGGGTAGATCGCCGGGCAAGTGTGCTGGAACACAAGACGTGCATTCAACAGCGACCCGGGATTTACTCGCAGGATCGCTCTTACATGTAACTGCCGATGGCAGTACGAGTGCATAGATGAGAAATCAAGGAGAGAGGCGAATGATTTTCGCTTCCCGACAACGGGACCCCCTCAATCCGATGCTCCTTTGGCTCAGCTGGCTCCCTGAATCCATCAAGAACTTCGGGATTTCGGTGAAACACACGGTGATAGGGTCCCGATATACCGCTAGTCACTGATATTCTCCCATTTTCTTCTTTCTCTCTTTCGTTTCTCTCATGGGAAACCACTGGATCACTCATCTCGGATTTGATATACGTTTGTGTAGCAGTAAGACAGCAGAATCAACGACGTGCTGGATCTGATAAAGACAAGGTAAGTCTCCTGCTCAATCCCTCTTGGGCAGAGACGGGGAACAATCACCGAGTCCAATATCAGCAGCACCCATGGCGCGCCTGCCCTATTTGGCATCTTCATTCCCATTGCTCGTATCCCCTCATAATCTGCTTCTAAAGTGATACGCTCACGAAGGCAACCTTCATTCGCCACCTCAGCATGTCACAGGCAGAGAACCCCGCATTCCAGAGCCAGTCGCCTGCAGCGACATTCGATACCCATCATGCATGTCCACGGAATTGGCAATGTGAGCCATGCGCAGCCTCGAACGCTATCGTATTCCTTCCCACTTTGAGCGACAATGGCAATCCCGCTCAAGCTTGGTACCCGGCTGGTGACCCGCAAGTCCCGCTTCAAACTACTTTTACCGCCTTCCCGCAAAACCCGTACCCATTGACAACATTCGACTTGCCTTCCCAGCTTGCTGCCCCGAAGGCTATATATTACAGCATCGGCCAACACGGGAAGGCAAGCCGGGACGCGAGGTATTTGACGCAAGGGTTGCCCACGGAGGTGAGCTTGCTCATCAGCTTTCGTACCCGAGCTGATCCTTTGCGATTGAGCAGGCGGTACCTAGGCTACAGCCGCCATTCTCCGCCCACAAGCTCGCTCGCTTTCCCCCTTTCGTTCGCCCAACGCAAGTAAAGCAGATCCTTGACGAAAAGCCGCCTCTTCTCAGACTGTATCATCCAAATGGACCCGCAGGTTTCCCGATCCGCCCTCATCCACATCTCGTATGTTTGATTCACCTTAGAACTCAAGCTTTGCTCAAGTTCTCAGCCCTCCTCCACGCTCTTCGTCAGCTGTATACCTTCGGACCTTCAAGAGAACGAGATCGCCTTCGCCCTGCGCGAGTGCCTGCCTGTACGGATCAAGCTCGAAAGGCTTCCGCTCCTTACCGATGGGATCCAAACGGGGAATTATTTCACTTTGCTGCCCCAAGCTGGTGAGTCGAGTGTGCATCCGGCGAGTGTGTCTGAAACGTTGAGCAGGTACCTTGCAGTTCAATGACATGTACAACGGTGAGCGTTCGAAAGACCCCGTATTACCTGCTGACCAGCTCTACCAGTCGAGAAAGCTATGGCCATTCTAGCTGTCCATCCTCAAATGCTCCAGCGACGTGTTATGGTCTCTCCCTATCCGGCTCCACGTTTCCTCCCCTTCGCCAAACCTCCCGTTGCAGCCCGCTTCCTGCAACCTACCAACCTCGTCCAGGCTCCTCAAGCCCCATCATCTACTACGCTCGCCTTTCAAATGATCTGCCCCAGTCCTGGAGAGCTCTTCGATGCAGTCCGCTTGTGGGGTTCGCTGAGGGAAGTAAGCGTATGGGCGGTCAAAGCCTTTCCCGACCAGGAAGAGGGTGAAGGAAACCTGACATGGAGGGCGAGGGTTGAATTCTGGTTCGAGGATGAGGCGAGGCGATTCGAGGTGGCCTTCGGTCAAACAGGAAGTATCATCAAGGGGTGGCAGCTGTAAGTACCGTAGTATTGGGATCATCGCACTGATCTCGAGTAGACATATTTATGCTGAGAGCCTGATCGACGCCCAGCTGCTAGGCCTTGTGCCTGCTATACCGCCGCTATCCTTTGTACAGGGTCAGCTTCCTCCAGTATCGACCCCAGGCCGAGAACATGGGTGGAGTCCTCCTCGAGACCCGCCGCCGGTAACCCTTCACGGCGTCGGTCCGAGCCTCAACATCAACGAGGTACCCCTGACGAACCCTCCGATGTCTTGTCCTCCGATAAGTGGTTGGCCCAACGAGTTCTTCCCTCAGACTCCTCCGGCGACAACCCAAACTCCGCCTTGGATCAGCCAGAATGGGTTCGTGCCGGAATTCCCAATCTCACCTCCTGTCAACAGCCAAGGAGGGTTCATCCCCCAAAGATTCCCCGTCTCCCCCGATGTTAACTCAACACACGGTCGAGAGAGGTCAAACAGTAGTAAAACCAGCATGAGCAGAACTCATACGAGGCAGAGGACGTGGAGCGTTGCGGTGGACGAGGTTCCGGGAGGTGGCATCAAAGCGACGGGTCTGGTAGCGGATGACGGAACGTTCATTCAGCACGGTAGGCAAATTGATTCAGAACAGTACTGATGCTTCAAACAGGTCCGGGACAACATATTCGCCCAGCTCCGGCATGGGGTCCGGGATCAAAGAGTATGTCGGGCTTGGTGGACTATAGCAATGTTTTCGTCAAGGTAAGTCTGTTGTCTTTCTATTCTCCGCTGACATTCACGGAAGAACCTTGACCTCAACATCACCTCTTACGTCCTTGGCGAGCTATTCGAGCCGGTAGGTCAATCCAGTCGAAGGTTTTCTGAGATACACAGGTTGGCCGCATCATTAGCGCCCGGGTCATGAGGGACGAGCAAGATAATAGCCGAGGCTATGGATTCGTCAGCTTCCGAACTCCAGATGAGGGTTAGTATGTCAAGCAGTCGGTAATGTCAGCTGATGTTCATCTCAGCTTCTCACGCCATAAGAACGATGAATGGGACCGTTGTCGGAAGTCAGACTATCTCCGTCACCCTTCACGAGCCACGCAAAATAAGGCCAGAGAAGCTCGCGGAGCGCCAAGCCATGGAAACGTCAGTGCACTATGGTCGGCAGGGTCACATGAGTCGTCGGTCGGCCAGTCCGATCAGGACGGATCGCCGAGGGAGGAGTGAAAGGACTTCGGACGAACCAAGAGTAAACATCCCTCTCTCGCTATCACTGATCCTCTACAGACACTTGCGGCATCCAACGATATCCGTCTGCTCCGTCCTGAGCTACGCCAGATCGCTCTGGCAAAGCGGGTCGCCCCACGAGTCGAGTTCTACGCTCGAAGCAAAGCGATCCCCGACGGATACGCTGAGCGCGCCATCAAGGCCCTTGTCAGCCATGACCTTGCATTGATCCCGCTCCTCCACGATCACGACCAGCTCGATGCGAAGATCGCCGAAACCCTGGGAGTATTGCAAGACGACCCTGATCTTAATATGGACCTTGGCATCGTCCAACCTGGCAGGTATCCGTCCTTATCTCGACCGACTCCAGAAGTGGAGGCGAGACTCCGTGCGGAGATCAAGCGTATCGACCCGCTCGAGGCGGATGCGATCATGCGGATTCTCCTTGCGAACCTGTCCATCGATGAAGTGCAGCACAGTTTGGCGAACAAAAACTTCTTGAACTCGAAGTATACCTCGGCGAAGAAGGAGATCATCCGCAGGCAGGAGAACCAGCATGCTGCGCAGTTGGCAAGTGACATATTCGGTCCGTCCGTTGGCGACGAAGTGGTTCAGCCTGATCCACCGCGAGAGCCTGCATTTCGATCACCACCTCCGCTTGAGCCGATACCGATTGAAGCAGTTGATCTCGACTCACTGGCTCGCCTCCCGACCAGGGATATTGTCACTCATTTGTCTGGTCCGATCGGAGACGCAATTCTCTTCAAGCTCGAGATAGCCCGTCCTGATTCCCGCGAGGAAGCTGCGATCGCAAGGTGGACACAGCGGGTCATGACAAAGCCACAGTCAGCGAAAAAGAGCGAGATTGCCACACAGATAATCAAGAAGCTCGATGTGAGTTTTCCAGATGATCCTTGATCTCCGGTGGAGGCAGAGGGGCGAGCCGTCTTACTGTGTCGTGATATAGATGAACACCCCAAAGCGCAGCCAGAAGATCGCAGTTGTGGAGGAATTGGTCAGCGCGGAGGAAGATGAGGAGGCGTTGTTTGAGCTGTGAGTCACGCCACCCCAACCTTGAGATACTCATCATGAAGCAGGATGCTCTATCCACCGATTCTCGACGCAAAGGTCAAGGCCTACCTCGACGAGCCGAAACGACGTTTTTCAATGTGAACTTCCGCCAACCTTCCACCATCACGACGTCGACCATTTAAATGCGGCACGGTCTCAAAGTGGGACGAATACTCCCATAGGCTTCAATCGATTCCATCGAGTTCACTGTCTATATCCCCTCGTTCCGGTTCACATCCAAATCCTTTCATCTTCCTTGGCACACTTCCTAGCACGCTTCCAATCATTTCCAGAGTCCCCTTGTAGACGTTTCACCCGACCGTATATAACTAGCATTTCCGATGACTGCATCGAGACGAATGATTGGCATCGTAGACTCCCCCACGGATGCTTCCAAACACTTGCGATCTATCATTCGCAAGCCGCAAGATGTATGCTCAAGCTATGCCGACCCATACTGCTCCCAGCTGCCGCCGCCGATCATTGGTCCCGACCCCGCTCCGCTACTCAACATCGGTCCCTGCCCCTGTCCTCCGCCAAAACCATGCTGACCTAGCGGGTTCATCGTTCCCCCATTCATCATCTGCATCCTGTTGACTCCAGTCATCATCCCACTTCCTACACCCATGTTCGACATTCCCGGTAAGCCAGACAAGGCAGCAAGGTTGACACCGCCTAGCGAAGCGGGGTTGGTCCCTTGACCAAGTCCGCCTCCTCCAACTGGACCACTGCCGCCGTGAGTTCGTGCCATCTGCTGCATGGTGATGGGGTTCAAACCACCCATCTGAGCCAGCTGGAGTTGGTTGAGTTGCGCGGGGTTGAGCTGGCTTCGAGGAGTTTGATACGGCTGGGACTGGGGTTGTGGTTGGGTCTGAGGTTGTGGACTTTGGGTCGGGTAATGGTAGTGTTGCTGTGGAGGTTGTTGCTGCTGTTGAGGTTGGTATTGCTGCAACCGTGGCTGCGATTGTGGAGGAGGAGCTGGGACAAGCGGAGACGGTGCGTACTGCTGTGGACCCGATTGGAGATGAGGCGGTAATCGAGGAGCCTGAATATATCCTCCATTGATACCGGCTGAGCAGCGCGGCGCATTGTCCACCCGACCAGTACTGTACGTTCTCATCGCTCGTCCAACGTCTCCGCCACGTGTCTGATAGTCACTCAACTGCCCGTTCACCACGCCTTGTCGAGGTGCTTCCGCCTTGACTCCGTCCGAGCGAGGTTTCGACATGTGCGTGTAGTGCTCCTTCGAACGAGGATCGATCTGATAGGATTGGGTATTATAATCCCATTGCGGACCTCGAGATTGGCGAGCCTGGACTAAGAGATGGTTCCTACGTGTCGTTAGCCCTGCTCACCGATCCATCGACTGTCAAGCCGAAGAGGCCGTTGCGATGGGAAGAGAGAGCAGGTGTTTACCAATAACTAGCACTACTCTGGATAGCCTCCTTATCCACCTCACCCTTCCCTCGACCATGATGCCCTATCCCAGCTGGGGTACCCAGCGGATCCTTCTCTTTCTCAGCGAGTAGTTCGCTGTCCTCGCCTATCTCGCCAGCTGCAAGCATTGCGAGCCGTTTTTGCCTTTGTTTCCAATGAAGATGGGATAGGTCTGGTATTCGAGGCTTCTTGGGTGGAAGAGCGGGTTGACTTAGTGATGGGGAGTCCAAGGGGGAGGTGATAGTTGTTGCTGGTGGGGTTGACTGATGTTCTTCTTGTATGGGCAATGGGACCTCGTATTCCTGCTCGAGGGGTCGTTTCGCAGAGGTTGGAGGTGGGATAGGAGTCGAAGGGGCAGGAGGTGATGTCGCAGCCGAAGTACGGGGAGATGCACCACCAATCATGACGAGGTACCGATCCCTCTCAGCTGGAGTCATGAAGCTCATGATATCGAGGTACTGTCCCCTTTCCGAAGCGAGTCTCCGAGCATGAAGCAAGACCTCTATCTTGTGCTCGGTCGTCATGTCGGAGATGGCTTGTGTGGAAGATGAGGAAGATGAGGATGCCAAGGAAGAGATGGGAGGGAGGAGAAGGGCGATTGATTTGGCTGGACGTGATCGTGGCATCTTCTGATTTGGATTCTCCGGTCTTCTCGGCTATTGTGGGAAGAGGTGGTGAGATCAAACACAGGGTGATTGGGGAAGGAATCACACAAAGGAAGGTCGGGTTCTGCCTTCAGGCGGAAGTCGATCGAGCTACCGCAGATCCATTCAACGGTAGTGTCATTCGTATTCCCAGCAGATTTCGTTGACAAGATAGCAAGAGTAATCGCGAGACTTCCGGCTGCTACAAGCCAAAACAGGGAAACAGAATATCTAGCTGACACAACGCTGAGCGCTTTGATATCCCCTTGTCAGGCTAACTTCACGTGGCGAGTCGTGAGATACTTTGCACCTCACCACCATGCTGAACACTTGGAATGATCGTCTCGACCTCCTCCATGGATCAGCTTGATAGGCGCTCTCCCGCTTATAGAGCCAGCGGCCTCCTCGCAGCTCAGTGCGGTATCTCCTGGGGTGGACGACTCTTCCTGAGCCTGGTCGACATGCCACATCTCCTTTACAATCTCTCGCAGCGATGTCCGAAGCCATGCATACCGCCTCGACCGCCAGACGGGTCGCAAACCCTACGAGGACATGACTTGTGCTATACATGTCGCTCCGTCATGCTCCTCCTCGCGCTCATTTTCATCTTCAGCCCTCTTCAAGTCTTCGCTCAAACGGCCACGATCTCTTCCTCGAGTACCGCTACCTCATCAATACCGGCAGTCGCAATCACTAGCCTTCCATCGCTTCTCGCCATTACAACCTTGAAGTCTACCAATCCTACCATCCAGATCAACCTGCCAACGATCTCAGCCCTCTTCGTCACCCTCAATATCTGCTCTCTTGGCAGTAACACCTCTTTACACCCAACCGTCCTCCTCTCCACCGGCTCACCTCCACGCTTCGATCTCGGCACACGCACGTCCACGGATGCAAAGTCAGGAGGATTATCTGTACCCAATAGACGGAATAGAGCAAGCACGGTTTGGCGTCTAGAGTGGGATATGGGGTTCGCCAATTGGACCTGGACCGGAGGGGATGTAGGGGTATCGATGCTCATTGGTTTGGGTTTGAATGCGGACGGGACTGTAGATGGAAGTGAGATTGGACAAGGGAACGTCGTGGTGCAGCTTGGCGTTTCCGCTGACGGTATATCTGCCATATACTCCATCGAAGCATCGCCAGCTGACATTATCGCTAGGCCCGCTGCATGCTCTCTCTCCCGCAGCACCGCTCTTGGGTGATACGACATCCTCTTCGGCCCTCCTTTTCTCCCCACTCCTCCTCTCTTCACCTCATTCACAACCTTCCTACCCGAACTACACCCTTCCACCCGCCCAGCTCTCCCTTCCAGAATACCCCTCCACCCAATCCAATCTCACCTCCCTTTCCACCGACCTCTCCCTCATCCTGATCCCAACAACCTCCTCACCGACTCTCGAGGGCTTGGACAATTCGATCTGCGCGGTACAAAACGCAAACGTCTCGACGGGAAGTATTGCCCATCCCAGTAACATGCTCGTCAACGCTACGACGAGTTGGACAGGTGTTGGCGAGGAAGAAGGGTTTCGAACGATGTGGGTTGTCGGCAACCTGGTGGCGGAAACGAACTATACGGCTTATATCGTGGATGAGAAGGGTGGGATGAGCTCTCCGATCTGGTTGAGCACCAAGGAAGGTCGGTTGTTTTGAACGGCATTCGAGCCGTCGGTGGCTATCCCAATGTCGTGCAGGCTGACGCCATACTTCAGCATCCTTCCCATGCCAGCTCGTCCTACCGAACTCTTTTTGTCCATCGATCGTTTATGCCGCACCCTTGCAAGCCAATATTACGAACTCCATCAACTACCCGATCACCACACTTCCAGACGATATTTCATCACTAATCACCTCCTCCCTCCAATCCTTCTCCACCTCACTCCTATCCACAGCATGCGGTCGAGACCTCTACTCTCACGTCTCGACATGTGCTGACTGCCACGCAGCATACCGAGATTGGGTCTGTAGAGTAGCTGTACCGCAATGCGCTTCCTCATCGTCCTCCTCCTCAGGGCTCCCCGCTCCTCCCGCCGCTCAAACGGTTTTCCGAACACCTGCATCTCCTCGGAACCCCTCTATACTTTCACCGTACGAATACGACGAGCTCTTGCCCTGCTTGAGCGTGTGTAACGCCGTCGATCGAGCTTGTCCCCTCTTCCTAGGGTTCAGGTGTCCTTTCCGTGGTGTTACGGCGAACGAGAGCTATGCGTATGTAGGTGGGGATGATCCGGATTTAGGGGATGGTAGTCAAGGTCTGGGGACACCGGCATCAGACAGATGGGGGAATAGGTGGTGCAACGGGTGATGCTGCTTTACGGTACTTATGACTGTGCATTTTGAGCATTCTTGGATCGCATGGCAATGCAATGTATTCGCATATTGACTAAATGTTTCAAAGTGACACTGCTTGTCAAGTGCTTGTATACGTGAAATATACCTCTTGGTAAACCTCGGTGGAGAAGCAGTGATATCATCAACGATATAAGGGTATGGCCACTTCATTACGTATGATTAAACATTGTAAGGGTATCGAAAAGAGGTCCCTTGAATGCCAGTGAAAAAAGATGCGATAGCGATACATGAATCGACCGGATGAGAAAGGTATGAGAACAGGATTGGAGAAGAAGCAGAAGAAGCAGGAGTGTCTCTGTCCGCAGTAGTAACCCATTACTTCCCGCCAGCCCCGACGACGACGATATGGCCGAGATACGCGACGGCTTGATTGAACAGTACGAGGTTACCTTCGGACGGGTCAGCGTACGTAGGAAGCGGATCGATTGATGAGGATGTAGCAGTAGAAGTGGTGTTGGTCGTAACGACGTCGGGGAAGATAGATGTCGTGGCGTTTGCTGAGGCGGATGCGGAAGAAGCTGAGATGGAAGCGGATCGAGTGGCATTCATGGAGAGCGATGCGGAGGTAGAAGTCGAGAAGAGAGAGGAGGAAGAGAAGGAGGTTGTAGAGGATATCGTGGAAGTTGTAGTGGTACTAGTTGTTGTGCTAGACCAGGTCGAGGTGGTCGTTGGGGCCTGGAGATGATCAGTACAATAGGAGCTAATGTGACGCGACTCACAACCCAGGTCGAAGTCGGTGTAGTGGATGTTGTCGTGGGCGGAGTATAGGTGCTGGTCGGGGCAACCCAAGTAGAAGTAGGCGTTTGCTTGAGATCGGAATTAGCTCCGCAAACTCCCTGTTTACTAGGTACTTACCGAAGATGTCGTCTGCGGTGCACTAGACCCATCATTATACCACCAAGTCATCTGAAACTCTCCAAGACTCTCTCTCTAACTCTCATCAGCGTCCTTCCTCATCCAAATCAGACGATACGACTCACAGCGAAATGATCAAACAAACCCCTACTCAAGTCCAGTGAACCATAATCACAACCAGGACATTCATCCTGGATCGTCGCTACCGCAGTCACTCCATTATACGAGATAGTGATCGACTTCCCACAGTCTGGAGAAGGGTACGAGGAACCGAATTGAGCCGAGTTTTGAGCGACGATCCAATCGGATGCAACGCTGTGACACCAATCAGTATGTTGTCGGTTTAGCTGGAATAAGAAGGACCCACTTGAACCCGCCGCATGCACCTTGACCTACGTCGTAGAATGTCGCTCGACCGTTGTATGTATCTCGCTTGGATATGGTGGAGTCGTTTGATGCTGCCCGAGCGTGTAAGGCGTGAGCACGAGAGCGGCTTCGTCGATGTGAACCGTGGTTTGCCAGGGCGATGGTAGGAAGGAGGATGAGAGCGAGATTGAATAGCATTGCGAAGATTGAGAGGTTTTGGGTGAAGTGCGCTCGAATGCAGTCGGTCGACTCGAAGCGAAGAGAGGGTACAGGCGATTACTGGCGTTCACTGGTCGTCCGAAAAGGGAAAGGTAATGTCAGTTGTGATGTATCCTGTGAGACAAGGAGGAGAAAATCAGTCATGACCGTTGACTTCCTCATGTATATAGTCATGATGTTTGCTTACAGTGTCAATGAGAAGACTTGCTTGTGAGTGTCGTCTCCCAGGACTGGAACTTCGCTGATATCAAACGATAACAAGCGATCCGAGCCTTTTGATGAGATCGAGTAAAGACAGTGATCAACGACTCCGTCTTCAATGGCGAATCGTCTGGAGTCTAGATTCGTAAAGTGTAAAAGTAAAGAGCGTGGGAGTTTCGTCGTGATATGAAGGTGAAGGAAATGAAATGAAAGCCGAAGGGATACCATACCGTACGGCTTGGCTGCCAAAACAGTCCCCTCCCCGGTTTTTAGTGGTGAGATCCGACCGGCCTCTGTTAGATCTCGTCCCTGAGAACAGCAAGCCACTTCTGGTAAATCAGGCTCGTCGATTGTGGCCACGTGCATGCCCGGAAAACTGGGTGGGGTTGGGTGGAGTGGGTAGAAGTCGCGGGAGCGAGCCGGTCATCAGGAGTGCCAAAAACAGTAGAAACTTGGAGTCAAGCGCCTGCATCCGTGGCTTGATCACTGTTGCGAGAATTGGTCGTATTTGAGACGCGTCAGGTCGTGTTACATCCGCCACATCGGCCAAAGGAGACCTTGTATCAAGCAAAGGATAGAAAGGATAGACAAACAGTCTCATCGTTTCTGTTTCGGCAGTACAAACCATACATCCCCGCATCTATCGTAATCGCATCAAGACATCCGAGACTAGACCTGAGACGTCATTGCTCGCCGCTGCGACACAGCTTGCTTCCTCGATGTCCAGATCAGAGCCAATCAACTGAGACAGCCGATCTGTCAGTTCAAGTCGAGGGCGGATGGAAGACCCTTACGTGCGCGTTTGCCAGTCTTCTCATGGTCGGATCAAACTGCAGTACCAATGTGACCGCTCCTTTGTCTGCTGTTTGCGATGCCTTTGCGCGGATGTCGTACTCGAGATGCAGCTCGTGATCGGCCACTGCCTTGACAGAGCGAATTCCCATGAGACTTCGGTAGAAAGCGAGGGAAGAGGTCAGCCTGTGAGAATGGATCAGGTACACGCCTTCCCATGTATTGATGCAGCAGGACATCCACACGTACCAGTGGCACAACTCGTCCACCTTCGTGTCGCCGGCTTCCCGTCCTTCTCGAACCTCCTTAGCCCGAGCCTCTTCCCTCTCCCGTTCCCTCTCGAGCTTCGCGACCTATTCAATTTGGTCAGCCTTTGGACCATCATTACCTATCTCATGCGGATAGCACAGACCGAAAGCTCACCTCTCTTCGCGTTCGGGAAACTTCCTCGATTGCCAACTCGGTCTTCTCAGCTGTGGCTGATAGCGCTTCCGTCAGACTCTCGATCTCGACAGTCTGACCGTCTAGTATATCGTTTGCTTGCCAGACCGTCAAGCGCTGGTGAAGTGATCATCAGCTGTCAGTCTCGATCGATATACAGCTTAAGGGGCGCTTACTTTCTCAGGCGGATGAGTCGCCTTGATCCGCTTCAACTCCAGCTCCATCTCCGCAATCTGTTTGTATACAACTTGTGTCTCGACTAGCTGCTTCTGCAGCTCTGTATCCTCTGCGTAGACATCGTCAGAACGCTTCCATCGATAGGAGCGGGAAATGACAGACTAATTGCGTTCTCCTTTGCCAATCGTACCGCCATCTCCCGCATTCCGTCAATATCAGCCTTCGCAGCTTTCAAAGCAGCCTTCTTCTGCGCATTAACGTGATCTGCACTCCCTATCAGCATCGTGAATGACCACTACCGACTAGCTAATGATACAGCTCGCGTAGGCGTATCATCCGCTCACCTCGTTCCTCGTTCTCTCCAGGCTGTACACCATGCGGTTCATCCCCCGTAATGGAGAACAGGAAGTTCCTCTTGGCCTCTTGTTCGAGATAAGTGAACTTGAGCCGTCGGAAATAGTCCTATCCCAACCCGCTCATCAGCCTTAAATCAAAGTATTTGAGCCGTTCCAAAAACCACCTTTTGCGCTTCCATCTCTTCTTTCACTAGTAAGGGATTACTGGGATCCATCCTCATCGCCGAATCATTGCTGTGGACCATCCCATCTCGTAGAACCCTTTCTTGGAACCGCTCGCGATGTTGGACCAGGTGTAAGGGGTTAGTGGAAGAGGCTATGAGCCTGGACCAGAAAGGACTTGATCAGCATAAAACCCTTGAAAGACCAACCAAGAGAGACAATACAAACTGGTCGTAGGCTTGGTGTAAAGAAGATCCCGCTAATATTGACGAGTGCATCGTCGTAGACGCTGTGGCTGTGGCCATCGCGATGAGGTAGAGGAGGGGTGATAGGCAACCCTAGATGCAAGAACAGGTTTGTTGATTGCTTGGCGACCCGCGCCTGATTTTGATTTTCGCGGCATATTACTGTATTTTGGGTTCGTGGCGTTTCTCAGAGGTCTCGCCCTACCAGTAGTTAGTGGCGCTTGTCTACTGTAGTGAGCCTATACATGATTCTACTTTTCTATGAGCACTTAAGTTTCGAACAGCCATGAGAAGCGACTTGGCACGGTGTGCATCCAGGCAGGACTTCCACATTGGGCTTCTTGACTACTTGAGATCCCATGCATGGTAATGGTAATTAAATGCTGTCCGCTCAATGATCACCTCAACGCCGTCTGTACCTCCTTATCCTGCTCATACCGCTTGACACTCCGCATCAGATCCCTCGCCTCTCTCGCAGGCCTCGCTATCGCAGCCTGACCAGTAGCCATACTAGCCACTACCTTCTTCACTATATCTTCCACCACATCGAGATCGTAGAAAGCATCCGGAGACTCCTCAAGAACCGCTAAGATGACGATGCTGACCAGTGGAGTTGGGGGAGTGAGTGCAGCGAGGAACGAGTCCACCACTGAACGGATGCTTTCTGGATCGTTCCTCGCCAGACCCGAAACGATCTTCCCTACTGCGATATTATAATTTTCGCCGCGGCCTTCGGTGAACGCTTCCTCGATGAGATCGACGATCGACGCCTGAGCAGCAGCACCAATGTTCTTACCTCCACTGCTGCAAACCGCTGCGAGCGCTTGCGCCACAGATGGCGCGATATCTCTGTCGCTCGACCGCACACCGCCTATGAGCTCGGTGATAAGCGGATCCACTCTCGGTTGATGCTTCATGAGCTCGCCAAGACCAGTCGCCGCACGATTTCGGACAGATAGTGCTGCTGGATCGGAAGCGGACTTGACGAATGTGCGCGTGAGTTGAGGGTGGAATGGCCGAACGAGCTGTGGAACCTCTTCGAGGAGGACCGTCAATGTCGTAAGTATCGCCGTTTTGATCTGTGGGGCGATAGCTTGACCGGAGATGACTCTGATGAGCGGTCCTGTGAGCTGAATGATGTACGGCTTGATCGCTGCCTCGGATGTTCTCTGCACCAAATCTCCTATCCCCAAGGCTGCCTGTTCTCTCTGCTCCTGAGTCCCACTCAGTACACCTGCGAGTAAGATCGGGACAATCGATTGTACGCCTTTCGGCCTCGAAAAGCCGGGCACATGGTGTCCAGGCGAACCGAGTGATTCAATACTGCGCCGCAGCGGAACGACCAGATCTTCCAACTCATCCTTGTCAACAGTCTTGACGAAATGCTCGAGCGCTTCCCAAGCGGCCGACACAACATCCTCAGTCGAATCCTCATACAGATTGACCAGTATCCGGATCCAGTCAATACGGTAGTCCGAGGTGTCGGCGGTATTGACCTGACACATTGTCGCGAAGACATCACAAGCGGTTGCTCGCCGATGCGGATGTGGATCCTTCGCCCTGAGCATCAATCAGTATCATTTATCATGCCGGATAGAGGACCTACCATCCGATCAGAAGCATCTCCAGCTGATGCACGCCATCACCATCGGTAACAGCTGACAAAAGAGCTTCGATGGCAGACTGCAGCTCAGCTCGGATGTCTTCGGACTTCTGGGTCTCCAGAGCCGTCACGAGGGCGCCGAGCACTGTGTCGAGACGCCGATTAAGGGCTGTCCCAGCTACTTTGACCAGTGCACCGAGAGCGCGAGCGTTGAAAGCGGTGATGGGCTGGGCAATGAGGGTAGGAATGAGAACAGGGAAGACACTATTCGCCCGGACCTGCAGATTTTGGTCAGATGATGCTCGAGGTACTATCTGCCTACACTCACGCTCATGACCTCTTTCAGCGCTTGCAATGCTGTTTCGGACCCCTCGCCTGGATTCCGCATAGCCTCCAGCAGCGTCGGGATGGTCTGATCGATCGCCTTGGCGCCCATGCAATGCTGCATAGTGTCGAAAGTCCGAGCAGCGGCGGCGCGCACGGAGGCAGACCTGTCCACCAGGGCCGTACGAACCGCCGAGATGATGGCATCTTCGTGATTAGCAATAATTTCCTTATTCGTCGCAGCCCTACGACATATCAGGGAATCAGGGATGCTCCTTCTCTACCGCGAGGCTACTTACATCACATCGGCAAATGCAAGACAAGCTCCTTCCTTCGTCCGTTCGTCAGGCGCCGTGATAGCCTTCTTGAGGATAGGGATGATCTCGCCAAAGATTCGCTCGCCATTCTTGCGGCAAAGCTCTCCAAGGGTACGAGAAGCGGTCTACGGCTGATCAGCAAGCATCTCTCGGCGATCTGATTCTCCGCACCTCCTGCTGATCGATCTGCGGGCTGCCTAGAAGCGACAGAAGAAGCTGCATGAGTACAGGCAAAATCTCGCGAGTGGTCTTGGGTGTATCTGCGAAAGTGTGTTAGCGTTGCTGGACAGTCAGCACCAGACCCACTTTGTACCAGTGCCTTCCATATATGTATAGACGCCTGTCTTACAATACCAACTGTATCCTGCCGAACAATGTAGAGCGTAGCCAGCACTCGATCTTTTCGCTCTGGTCCAAGCGCCTCGAGAAGCGCTTTCCTAGCATTATCGGCTGAATGAGCGGCGACCTCTTCCTCTTCGAGCTCAACTTTGCCGCTGATCCCCGTGACTCGGTAGAGCAGCTCGCCAGTAAGGGAGATCGATGACTGTCTGATCCGCCAGGAGCCATCGAGCATACCATTCTCGAGTTCCGGTAAGAGCAGATCGATGGCTTTGTTCGAGTAATTCGAGATGATCATCTTGCCGGCACGCATAGAAGCTTCCCGGACATACTCTGAGTCGTCTGCCAAGCCATTGAGGATCGGCGGGATGACACGTCCGAGATGCGGTGCGAATCGATGACCGAAAGTTGCAGGCAGGTAGACAAGGAGCGAGATGAAACCTTCTCGGACATACGGCCTCGGACTGGCGGTGTTGTTTATGACTTCCGGCAGCAAGCCTTCGAGGCGCTCCATGCCGAGGCCGGACAATACCTCGCTGAGACCTTGAGCAGCGCCTTGCCGGTCCACTCCGCTCGTGTCGGAACGTAGCGTCTGAAGAAGCTGCTCCACCAAGGTAGGGAAGTTCGGTTCGCCAAGACGTTCTACTAGAGTTCCAAGCGACTTGGCTGCCGTTGCTCGCGCTTCAGGGACGGGATCGACCAGGACTTCGTGAACGAGGGGCATGAGCTCCTTAAGATATGGGACGAGATCGCGAGACTCCGCTAGAGACGCCATGTTCCCAACAATCTGGACAGCTTTTCGCTTTGTCTCCGAGCTCCTCTGGCGCAGTCCCCGATCAATGATAGGCATGACAAGAGCCAAAGATGGTGAATCCAGATAGTGCTCAAAAGAAGTCTTGAGCAGAGCAGCCAGTGCCGCATTGGTCCTCGCACTGGGATCGGCAAGCGCTTTCATCAGAGTGCTCTGTATCGACTTGATCTCGGGATTGCTCAGCACCTCACCAAAGCGCTTCAGGCTGGTATTCGCCGCAGATTTGACTTGAGCGTGCGAGTCATTGATGACGCCGGTGAGTTGCGGTATGATGGTCGGAAGAGATAGAGAGAGCTGTCGAGGTGCACAGAAAGCCATGGCTCCGAGGAGCTCGATCGACCCCTTCTTCGTTCTCCACTGCTTGTCTTCGAGACCGCCAAGCAAGGTCGGCAGCATGAGCTTGACGCAATGACCAGAGATACTTGACATGATGACACGGGAGGCGTCCTGAGTTGCTTCTCGGACATCGGTATTGCCGTCTCCGAACAGGGTGAGGAGAAGCGGAACGATTGACAGGATGTAAGGCTCGAATACCTTGCCAAGCGTCACTGATAGTGTTTCGAAGGCGAAGAGAGCTCCTTGACGGGACTGGAATGCCGATTTGTCCTCTGCAGCGTCCTTGAGCTTGTCCATCAAATCATACTCCTTGAGTGACTGTAATCCACGTCCCTTGACGGCACCGGCGAGACCGTAAGCCGCCCCTCTTCGACTGGCGTACTTGGCTCCAGTGGTAAGGGTCGAGAAGAGCTTGTCGACGAGATATTCCACCTCGTCCGACATGCCTTGCACAAGCGGTGGGAGGCAATCGGCTACTGCAGACTGGACAAGCTCGGACGGCGTGTTGAGCGCATCGACGAGGCGATCAACGATCTGCGGGATCCGAGGGTCTTCGGAGTCGAGGTGACGAGCCAACCGGCCGAAAAGCTGATCAGGTCAGCAATATACGCGATTCTAGTGAAATTACTAACGATGACCACAGCCTCCTTGATAAAGTCCGCAGTCTCCGAAGATGGGCCGGATCTCCCAAGGTATTCCTCAAACGTCTTCATCAAGCTAGTGACAGCTTCCCCACCATGAAGATCCACAATAGCGATACCAGCATTCAACATCGCTTTCCTGACGGATGCATTCCGATCACCAAGTGCTTCTCGAGCCACCAGGAAGTCAACAACGGGAGCGACAAGAGCTTGAGGTAGGAGAGGACCCATTTTCTCGAGGGCTAGAGCAGTTGCTACCCGCGCCTCAAATGGATCGGTCCGGTTCAGCGTTTCTCGAATTACCATACCCTGGAAAGGGATCAGCGCGGTTGCTCCGCCAGCTGAAGACTTACGAAGCGGTCATATTCCGGCTGTAACACTTGTACCTTCTCATTGTATACCTCTTGCAACCCCTTGATAGTCGGCTCGACTTGAGATGGGAAGTGTTCCGCAGCGTCCGCCAGCGCGTTTGCGCAGCTGGTTCTCACAGCAGCACTCTCGTGACCTGGTCCGATCAGTAAAGCTTCATCGGAAGAGGACCGCGACACACCAAGGTACTGCAAGAGAGATCCCAGGTATGATTCGGGAATATCCAGGCCATTATCCTCCCAAACGTGAGAAGCAAGGTTAGCATTCTGCTCGTCCTCATCATGAACGGCGATCCACAGCTCCTCCGAATAGTCGAGATCCGTAAGATCCACAGGCTGATTGCGTCAGTATCCGTAGTCATAGAGATGACACGAATCTCACCTGAAGCGCTTGAAGTGCTCCATTGCGGACATTCGAGTCTTTCGACAGGGTCCCAGTTATCATTTCGCGTATCTCGCTCGAAGTTGCATTATCCTTGATGGCAGCTCCGAAATCGGTCAGGGCCGATGCAGCGTCCTTAGCGAGCTTCGAATGATTTGCGATAATCGCAAGGTGGTCCTTGATGGTCTGCAACCGAGGATACGCCTCATCTTGGACTGGGAATTTTCAGCTCAGGCCCGACATGAGCTGCAACCCTTACACTCCCCACAACAAGCCCCCATGATGTTGACGACCTGTTTAATTCAGCTCTCACTTTACATTGGGAGAGTAATACTCACCAGTGTCAGCTGTTCCTGCGCTTGCTCGCTCTGCGGGGAGCGAGTCCCCACCCCTCCCTTCTCCACTACCCGACTGAGCAGTATACTCACGAGCGCATACGTAGTACTGTCAAAGGGGCTCTGGTCGGAAAGGAAGTAAAGTTGATGGAGGAGTCGTGTAACAAGCTCTGGGATGATTCGTCAAACGTCCGTTGAGTTCGATACTAAGGAGTGCGCACCTTCAACAGGCTCCTGAAGGTAGTCCGCGGGAATGAACGGAGCATCGAACGAACGAAGAATGGCAGCGGCCAACATCCGTCGGTAATCACCCAACCTATCAGACGCAAGACTGCCTATTTGCTGGAGATATCATTAGGTCCTGCATGAATATTGAGTGATGTACTCACCATGAACACGTCGAAAGGCCGCCCATCGAGCAAAAAGCTGCCAGCACCAAAAGCAGTGACCAGCATCATTTTCGCCAGCTCCCCGACATGGCGCTCCATCTTCTCAGCATTCGAAACCACAAGACTCGACACCAGCTCGACACCGCGTCTCAATCTCGCTTGTAGCTTCGATATTCTCATGCGAGTCTCCGCTTCCTTCGCCAACTGAGCCGCGACTAATGCCTTGTCCTGCTTCGACAGACTTGCTCCAACCGAGGCCGCCTTCTTCTTCGTCAGCGACTGTCGGACCTCTTGTTCCCATTTCTCTGTTGCGTAGTCTTTGCGATTCTTGTTTTCAACTGTTTCCTTCTTCGTCGACAAGACTACAAAAACTCATTAGCTATAGTATAGCGTGAGTATAGAGGGAAACACACCATCGACAAAAGGCTGATCTGGCGGTGTTTGCCAGATGCCGCGCTGCTCAAGGCCGATGAAATCGAGTGCAGCCGGATCAAGATCGGCTCTAAGCTGATCTAATATTGCTGGGACGTAAATGGAAGGACAAATGAAAGCCAAAGTCGTCGCAGCACGATATGCGGCTGCAGCAAGACGAGTATCCTGAGCTGATCAGCCACGATGCTGCGGTGAAGTGTCTTACCTGAGGAGGAACGTCTGCTGCTTCCCATAACAGCTTGAGAATCTTTTCCTGGCGGTCGATTGCGATCGTAGCTGGATTCAAGGAGATCGACTGAACCAAACCGATCCACGAGACTTGTGCATCCTCAGTGATCTCAGGGTGATGCGACAGAACGAGATAATCTACAGCTATATCCTCGAGAGTGGCTTTATCCATCGACGCACTTGGGATAAATATCGCACGGAGAAGCCGCCCAATATTTCTTGATTTCGATGTGACAGGTTCGTCCTCCTCAGTGATAACAGCTTTTGCTTTCCCCGTCGCTTGCTCGTCCTGGGCCTTGAACCAGGCGAATAAAGCTTCCCTCATGATCCGACTCATGACCCTCGGCTGTGATATCATCGTTCTTGATATGCTCTCGAGAGCTTCTCTTCGCACCGCGGGATCCTTCGTCTCAAACGCAAGGTGAATGACCGCCAGGCCAACAGCGGTCCTGCAAGGGTCAGAGCGGTACAAGTTCATTCACGTACCGAGCGCTGGCGGATCCGATCCTCTCGCGGTGCACAGATATGGCCCCCTCCAAAGATCGTAACATCCACTTGCCATCCGAAGCGGAAGGTAGCTTGCCATACACCCTGTTATTGAGGAGGTAGGAGGGCTTGGGTTTGATAGTGAGAAGCCCTTGTAAGGCTGGGCTTTCGGTAAGTTTGGACGCCGCCGATACATGCCGAAGAGGTCCCAAAGAGAGAGCTGCAGCCACGTAGCCTTCCAAATAGCCGCCAGGAGTCGCTGGAGGGTTATTTGCTGCCGTGACCAGATTCGCTTCGAACGCAGGTGCGACTGTTCCGAGGAGCTTGACGCCTTCTGAAGAATATTGTGTATGTGCGAGGTGTATATGCCAAATCGCCTCGCCAATCGCTTGAGACAGTAATCGGCGAGTCGAAAGCTTGCTGGATCCAAGCTCTCTGCTGAACGCGATAGAGGTAGAAGCGGAGACGGTGGCAGAGGACTGAAGCAGATGGGCGAGATGCGGTGTGATGGAAGAACTGAGGGCGTGGAGCGCTAGTTCGTTGCTTTCTTTGCTGACCAGAGGACTCAACGTATCCAGGACGATAATCGAAACAGCATTAGAAGGCGGAACGGTATAGGCCATCGCGAAGAGACATGTTCGATGCTCGGCGCTGGAGGTCTTGCCGGTTTTTGACAAGGCAAGCACTTCCGAGACGATCTTCGCTCGAACGCTTTCGTCTTTACATCGCCGACAGATGGCGTCTAGGAGGCTAACAGCCTTCGCTCGTATATCTGAGTTGGAAGATTTCGACGCGCACAGGACGGCTGGGATCAGTTTCGCAGGGAGCAAGGCGGATATGTCGTGAGAACAGCTACTCAGCAAGTCGGCCGTGACTGAGACATATTCAGCAGATTCACAAAGCACCAAAAGACACTATGGACATACGGTCAAGTGCCGTCTCGGGTGACCGCAATAACATTCGTTCAGCAGTCGGTATCAACTTATCCGATAGCGTGCTGTATGAAATAAACTCCGCTAAGTAAGGGGAGAAAGCACGCTGAGCAAATGTCAGCAGAGAGTATCGTAGAAATGGAGGACTCACCGAGGCATAGCGAGGTACAGCAGTCTTGGCGCTTAAGATGTGAGTTGAGTAGAATGACGTGATGGCATCCTGCATAGGATCAGTACGAGAAGTACTGTCCAAAGATACGCACCTGGTTCGCCTCCACGAGGACGCGCCCACTCTGTAAGCCGCCATCTGCCCCTTTCCGCTTTCCGAGGGGTTTGAGCCGGAGCGATACGCCGATTATATGGCCGATCAACACCGCAAAACGGCCCGGACTCGGGGTCGACTTCGTGAGAAGTAAGCTGAGCATACGGGGCAATCCTTCCCGTAGCTGCAATCCCTGTCAATATTGCTAAAGAACGTATAATTTGACCTACCTCTCGAAGAAATCTCCACAGCCTAATGCCGACTTTCCTCCGATGCCGTCCGGTCTTAGCATTCTCCTTCCCCTTCTGCTCGCGGGCTTCAATTGCATCGAGAACAATGGCGATACTGAGCACAAGCTCTTCAAAGTGCTGAGACGAAGTGAAGGTGTCAAGAGGTGCTCGGGTGGATTTGAAAGTTGAAAGGAGAGCAAGCATAGTAAACAGGTAAGGCATGTACCCGGTCGGGGTAGCACTGCCATGACTGTCAGCTTTTTAAGGGCTGATCAAGGTCTTGCTCACGTTCGGCTCGGATTAGACACCTTGTCCACCTCCGCTGTCACCCATTTGATAAGCTTATCCCCGAGCTTGGACTGGCCGTCGACTAGCCCTTCATCCCGCTTAATCAGATCCATAAGCACGTTGACAACCTGATCAATGTGGTCCGGTAGGGTGATGAGGGGTAGCGCAGTCAAGATTATGGTGAAGAATGCGGGCATATGTGTTGTTGGCGGTGCTGAAAGGGTATAAGCTAGGTCTGTTGTCGGTCGAGCATCGCCATATCATCACGTACCTTGTTGAGTCACGACCAGGTAGCGCGATATGAAAGACTCTCTCCTCTTTTCGCTCCTATCCATAACAGCGGGTCGGATCTTCGGCAACAGCGCATCCCAATCGACCTCTTCTTCTCGCTCGTCTGGCTCCTCATCCTCATCCTCTTCGTCTTCGTCCACATTTCGTCTGTCAAGCTTAGTGCCGTTCACGTTGCCAGTCTGTGACGATCCATCGCCTGCCTCACTACCCGAGCTCGATCCGGACGACCCAGCTTCTGACGACTCATATGCCTCGCTAGCGGCAGCACTACCGCTATCTTCGAGCCATGACCCGACTTTGGCTTTGGCAGGCATACACTGCTGGCCTTGCAGCCTGGAGAAAGGCTTCTTGGTCGATATGTTGGGTAACACAGCTGCAAGGCGACGCTAGCGAGAACCTGTAAGGAAGGGCGAATCCCGACTGAGGAATGTCTAGCCGAGGTTTGGACATGACTCGAGCGGAACAAAATGGTCCCCGCTTGATGAATCGATTGAGGCGGCCTTTACGCGATCTTCCCCTAATCGCCGAAACAGCTTGGAAAGGGTGTTCCGCCATGGTCCGGTAAAGCGGAACTATCTCTGCTGTTCCCCTGCTTGCAGTCACGTTCGACATCCTCCGAGTAGAATATCGTTAATCCATCCTTATAGGGTTTCTAGCCGTGAGTCATCTCGAACGCCTTTACATTCGCCGCTTGAACTTCTCCTGATCACACTCAGATGCCGTCCCGATTCTCAAACACTCGCAAGCATCGAGGTCACGTCTCAGCCGGTCACGGTCGAGTCGGAAAGCACAGGAAACATCCCGGTGGTCGTGGTCTCGCAGGTGGTCAGCATCACCACCGAACAAACTTCGACAAGGTGAGCGGATCTTTTCAACCTGTGTCCTAAAGCAGATACCTGTAATCGGTATAATGACTTGGACCAGCGTTCGAGATTGAAAGACGGCTTGCTGATCCTGCTTTCTAGTATCACCCGGGTTACTTTGGTAAAGTCGGTATGCGACACTACCACCTCCAGAGGAATCACTCTTACTGCCCCACCATCAACATCGATAAGGTCGGCTGCCTCTCCTCCCCCATCGTTCAGACCGCTGATCGAAGATAGCTTATCTCCCTTCCCGAAGCAAAAGTCGACGCTCCTGAGGGAACAGTCCCCGTCATCGATCTCCAACATATGGGAAAGTTCAAGCTGGTACGTCAACCCTGATTCTGAGCTGGACATATGCTGATGAAATGTAGTTGGGGAAGGGCCGAGTTGCTAAACCTTTCATCGTCAAAACTCGGTTCGTTTCGCGGACCGCTGAAAAGAAGATCAAGGAGGCTGGAGGGGTTGTCAAGCTTGTTGCGTAGTCGAGAAACATATGCAGAGTGTATACCATGCTCAGCAAAGTATATCGGTCTAAGCGGGAGAAGTAAGTGGACAGATAATAGGCAAGGGGGATAGTAGTTCCGCTTGAGGCGGAGATGGGGGGAGGAACGATGATGGCATTGGGGTCCTAGAGCCGTGTTTCGTCCCGACATGCTTTTGCAGGTCTTCTTCTACATCTCGTCGCGATCTGCCGCTGCCATCTTCAGGCAATGTGCGCTCCGCTGTGTCGAAGACGTATTAAGGCAGCTCTTACTTCGATTCACACAAATCAAATCCCCTTACAGGCTCTTACTGACAAGAGCGTTACGATTTGTGACTTGATTTGAGTAGTATCAGCTGAAGCGCGAATCGTTTTCGAAATGGCGCAGTACAGACATGATGGCCGATTTGCGAAGCCAGATGATGCATTCTCATGCTATCACGTGTACGAACCCTCCTAAGCGCGAGTGGCAGTACGAAGATTTTCCATGAGCTTCCCCTTCGGCTTGAGGAACTGCTTGACGTCAGCGTGTCATGCAAAGCTGACCCTTGTACTCACCTGGACATAAGCACCATCATTGATGACCTGCTTATCCTTCTTGAGCGCCTCGTAGTCGGCACGGTCGAGCGAGGTGAACCCCCACTTCTTGGAGACGATGATCTTCTGTCGTCCGGGGAACTTGTATCGGGCGCGGCGGAGAGCCTCGATGATGACGGGTTTGTGGGTGTCTTTGCATCGGATGGACATGATCACCTGGCCACTGCACAGATTTTAGCGGGTAAACCTCAAGGACGGCATCGAAACGTACATATTGACACGGGCGACGGAACCGTAAGGCTTCCCCCAAGCTCCGCGCATACCCTGTTGGAGCCTACCCATCAGCTCGACCGTTTCAAAGCTGACTCACCTATCGGCCCCGGCACAGGACAACATCTTGTTGATCCGGATGATATGGTATGGGTGAACCCTCACTCGGAGATGGAAAGCCTCCTTGCCCGCAGTCTTGACAATGTACTTGTTTGCGCAAATTCGAGCGGCTTCGAGAGCTTCTGACGAGAGCTGTTCGTACTCGTCGGAAACAAGATGGCAGCAGAAGGGGAAATCATCGACGGATGCTCGCTTTCGGCCGAGATCGTAGATACGGATCTTAGGGTCGGGGACACCACGGTTGTACCTCGACTTGGGGAAGCTGAGAGAGTCAGCGGCTGGTAGTGAGTGACTGCAGATGGACGTACGGCTTGTTCTTGCAGTAACGGTAGCAGCGAGCGGGACGACGACCCATTTTGGATGACTAAGGCGTGTAGTAGCGATGACCAAGCAGGTCCTAGCGGCGGAGCGTTCTCTCTGGCAAGCGACGGTGTGCGACCTGTTGGTTGCACAGAAGACTTCTCCGCAGCCGCGACAAAAGAATGAAGAGTGGAACACTCACTGCCTATATGGGTTCCAGGGAAATTAGAAAGGGAACGCAAGAACAGCTGAAATTGACCTATTCAGGTTGCCGCCCGAAGTAGCTGATCAAGCAGTGGAATGCGGAGTTTTGTGCAGGGAATCCCGCCAGTCGTGTGGCACCACCGAAGGTGGGGTCTCCGTGCTTTGCTTGCTCGTAGTGTATTGTGATTGCTAGATCTCTCGGAGAGTTGCGGCGATATGTAACCTGTCTCACCGAGTCGGCTGCCTTCTGTCGAAAAGACTTGCAGCATCGGTTCACCGTGCCAGCGAATGTCGAAGAGATCTTGAGCTCCGATCATGTCATCTACGTCCTCCCTTCCTCAAGCCGACTACACCTACCTCATCCTCCCTTTCACAGAATTAACCTTTACAAATCCTTCCTCACTCCTACCACTGATCTCCAAAACCATTCATGCGACAAAGAGATCCCTTCTTGTCATATTTTCCTCCCCTTCAAATGAGCAGCTATACGCAACTCTGCGCCGAGATCCAAGGGCGAGTTGGCATGGATTCCAGAGGTTCCTTGGGCAGGTTTATGGAGCTCTAGCGGCAGCGCAGTGGGATGCAGGGAAGGTGTTGCTTGACATTGAGGTGGCTTTCGAAGGCGCAGATGTCCACTGGAGCGAGCCGTCGAAAGATGGTGAGCGTCAAACGGTGAAGCTGGAAGGTAAGTCGGTAGCTGTTGCGAAGCTGATTGCGGGCTACGAGAACCTGCCCATGAGCCGGGATCTACAAGATCTCGTATCAACATCTACCACGGTCCCACTCTGTCCTCCGATCCCTTCCACTTCCTTCAGTTCCCCAGATATACGGCCTGGACTACCTGTCGTAGCCCTCGGCGGGACATTTGATCACCTCCACGCCGCTCATAAACTCCTCCTTCACTTAGCGCTCTTCCTCACTACTCGCCGTCTCATCGTCGGAGTCATGTCCGATAAGCTCTTAGCTTCCAAGTCCAACGCTGACCTGGTCGAACCCCTCGACGTACGGATAGCGAATGTCGAAGCGTTCTTACAGCGGATAGGCGGAGGAGATATTATGGACGTATTGGAGATTCATGATCCGCTCGGACCGACAGGATACGAGGCGGATATCCAGGCTCTCGTTGTGAGCCGAGAGACGGAAAGTGGGGGAACGATGGTCAATCGCGTGAGGGAGGAGAGGGGTTTAGGACGGTTGGAGATGTTCGTGATTGATGTTATCGCTTGGTCGCCTGAGAAGGGTGATTTGAGCTGTGAGAGGGATGAGGTGAGACTGAAGGATTTGAAGATGGGGAGTACAGGGGTCAGGCAGTGGATACGGGATCATCAAACGGATTCCTGAAGGGCTTTACGCCGAACTTTATGTAGAATGATGTGTATGGTTTATATGATGGAAGAGCTTGTCTCCAGGCATCATTTGAGCGGTGCATGCGGGGTATGTTTGCTATGCAGGTATCGGATACGAACGATGCATATAGGGTAATCATCAGATAGCGTGCCCGAAAGTCCGTCCCAAATCCTCGTCCGGTGGTGTCGCGTCGAGGAATAGACTCTGCTCATCAGCGCTCCCTCCAGTTTCGATCAACTCACCGCAGGCTTAAACGCCCACTTATGAAGAACATCCACGATTCGCGCCCAGTCCAGCACTTCAAGGTCGCGCACAACCATGGCACAGTCAACAGGTCTTCCGCGGAACTCGTCGGTGGTCGACTCGAACCTCGGTATGAGGTTGTCCGCGCCGAATCCGAGCGTCTGGACTGAGTCTCGTAAGGGCAAGGATTCTCTGACAAAACATTTCCGCAAGACGTAGTCCCAAGCGTCCTTCTGTTCCGGAAGAAGCACTGTGGTCTCCTTTGGTTCAAGTAAGAGACCGAGGTAAGGTGACCGAGGGAAAGGCTCTACTGAATGCGGTCCAGTGGTGTGTCGATTCGGCCAAAAATCGATCGGGTAGGTAGTGGTCCGAGGGGTGTTCTCTATCTCGGCAGCCATAAGCTTGGTGAGTTCGATCTCAGCTGAAGTCTTATGTCGTCCGGGGCGGGAGACGAAACGATTGACGGTGATTTTGGAAGACTTGTCGACATTGACTACATGGTGTAGGGGCGGGAGTGGAGTGAGGTCCCAGAGGGCATCCGCCAAGACGCTGAGTTTACATCGGGCGTTTTCTCGAGGTTTCGACATGAGTCGCTGAAAAGCTCAGCGGGATTCAAAAAGGCGAAAGGAGACGATCACATCGTACAAGTTCTTCGGGACGATGAGGGCGAAGCGTATCCGACCCCAATCCCAGATCCAGGTAGAGCCATTGAACGACGCTCCGATCACACTGGTCAACCACTGGGCTACTAGCTGATCTCCAATGACAGAAGTCGGCATCTGCCCGACGATAGTGATAGGAGGTGGAGGTGCGCTCCAAGGTCTCTTCACCTCTTCATTGTACTTCTCCAATCGGGACGAGACCAACTCGTGTGAGAGTATACGCGGGATCGTCGTCCAGGGATACGGGGTAGATGGGGAAAAGAAGAGGTTCGGTTCGATAGTGGATTGATAGACTTCGGTGGGATATGGATCCTGCTCAAGTGCAATCGATTCGAGTATGTGACCTCCCTCGATATCTGCACTCCTCCCGGGGCCCAGCGGGTATTTGAATCCACGAGGATTCACGCTCGCACGAGAAAGAAGCGCGGGGACTTGTGATTGAGGCATCCCTAAGCCTCGAACGAGGAAGTCTGTGGAAGGCTCGTCGGCGACGACGATGTGGGGACGGGGAAGACCATTCTCGAGCGGTTCTGAAGAAGGTGGTTCATGTCTTTCGAGCTCATCTCGCCAGGTCGGAAAATCGACTACATCGGACTTGATCGGCTCCTTCGAAGTCTCGGTATCCTGCTTGTCCTTCACCCATCTCGCCGCTGTCTCCACGGTATTCTCCGGATTCCCTCCATTCAGCAAACTTCTCGTCAACTGTCCCGCTCCTCCGAAAGTCTCGATGACAACCTCGCCTGGCCTGATCTTGAGCGCTCTAACAAACTCATCGGCGAGCTTCCGGTTGGTGAGGGTGACTCGTCTTGGGAAGTTTCGATGAATTGATGGATCAGGTGCGTGAGCGAGCTTCGCTCGCGAGAAATGGTTATTCCATGTGGTTGGTGGTGGAAGAGGTGGGAGCCGGAGCCGAGGCATGCTATGGTGGTTTATGAGATGGGAAAATCTTGCGACTTTCGTTGGTCTCAGTTGATGATCGAGCTGTTTCGGGAAAAGAATCTCCCCGGTGTGTTCCTGGTACCGGGGTCCAGGCGGTATATGAGCGTTTCAGAACATAACATTCCTGCTTTGCTTTCACAGACGAGTTGTATTTCGCTGATCGCCATTGCATCTGTTTGTCTCCTAATATCAAGTACAACCCCATATACAAGTATACATGAATATCACTCGAGCTCAACGCTGATCAAGGGAGGACCGTACGGACCGTACTGCTCGAGATAGCTAGGCCACAGGTAGGTCCCAGCATTTTGCCAAGTAGAAAAAGCTTTGCCTCCCACCTAGGCTGACCAATGTGCTTAGGGTATGGCCGCGACCGCTCATGTACATCTTATAATCAACGGCTCTTCTACATATCGAGCCACTGTCACCGAGCAGCAGCGAGGATCCTCAACAGCACTTGCCGAACGTTACCTCCCATCTCCGGTTGTCGTCCCCTTTTATGCGATACCCGCACGAGAGCTGCCTCCCGACTTCCCCGTCCGAGTGCCTTCGAGCCCTGTATCTACGTAATCTCCTTTGCGATGCACCGCTTCTCTGACCAGCCTTTGAAGGTAGGCATTCCCCCTTTTCCCCTTTAGTCGGCTCATCCTGATTTCAATGACAGCTTTAATCATTCTCTTTCGTGACAGGCAATTAATGAAAGCGCAACATGACAAGTACGTGTCTACCTCCAACTCCGCTAACCTACAGCCCCGCCTACCTACCTCTCATCTTCCTCTGCCAATGCCCTAGTCTCCGACCTCCGCCCGACCACCCTTTCGCCTTCAGCACTCAACCATATCAATCTTCTCCTGGATGAACTCCTTATCTCCCTCGTTACAGCGTCTCAATCGATCAATCCCAAAGACTTACGTCTCCGAGGTGTCCCTGCCGTATTCGCTGGCGAGAAGTCTGCTGGTGAATCCACCGGTCTCCGGGCTTTAGGCCGGTCAGCGATTGGTGAGGCGGAGATTGAGTTGAGAAGTTGGTACGACAGCCATTCTTTCGCTCGGAGGACGACTACTGGCTTTCCACCGGATGGGAAGGGACAGGGACTGGTAGCGGACAGAGCCAACTCACCTTTTCCCACTTCACAAGCGGTCGAGCTGCTGCAGGTGAAATGTGTCACTTTCTCCGTGAGTCACAGTGATGGTCTTGCTGATCTCGTAGACTCTGGCCCCTCAAGCACCGCCTTCCAGAGCCGTCGAGAACACTGTTGTGTCTGAGTGGCGGAACGCAGGAGGAGATGCTTCAGAAGAGACAGTATCTCCTGCTGGCTTGTGGATCACCGCAATTCTTGAGTAAGTCGGACTTGAATTTCCCTTGCTAAAGTCAGGCATGTGTGCGAACACGTACTGTCACAGCTTTCACGAGTCATTGCGCGAGACTCAAGTATCGCGATTGCTGGAGTTCAGGACCTCTATACCGCTTTGTGCGAGGATGAGAGTGTCTGGGGTTTCTTCCGAAGGATGCGAGGTGGGTGACTGGCGGGGACTTGTCTGACCTTCAGTAAAGGAATCGCTTGAGGCCGCCATCCGCGCCACCACGAAACGGCATACCCCTCAACATGGTTCGCCTGCTTCCCCTCGACTATCAAGTCATTCCCGCGGCGGCTCCCGCGAGCAAGTCTCGACCTGGCCTCTTCAACGTCAGAAGGACGTGATTCTTCAGACAGACTCCGCATCGCTGCCAACGTCTCCGGCGGACTGTCGCGCAAGTTGTCGAATAAGCCCATGATGAATGGTGGTCAAGAGGGAAACGGTAGCCATTTCAGCCTGAATGGGCGCTCTCATCCGAGTGCAAGCGCGAGTTCCGAGTTGTTCATGCGCTCTCCACAAGATGACGAAGACGAATTCGATGCGCTGGTGCGGAGCAACGAGACCATGAAAGTCAGCTTGACCCCAAGCCGACTGAAGACATTCGAAATCAGCAAAGTGGTCCGAGAGGATGGACAAGCGAAGACATCGGGTCGCACTTCCCCTCAGAACGCTTTCCGTCGAAACCGACTGTCACCAGGAGGCCAACCGGCACCTTCGCTCCCAGCCATCGACGGTCTTCCTATGCCTAGAGCTTCACGTGCCGAGTTCTCCCGGACCCCTACCCGACCTGGCAATCGGTCTCGAGCAGGCTCGGCTAAATTCCTTCCTCGAGGCGCCACGACCATCAAGGAGCAGAAAGACGAGGAGGAAGATGCTTTTGGCACTCAACAGCCAAGGAAGGAAAGCCTCATCGAATTACTGCAGTCCGAGCCTGCCGTTGACGGTGCTCCAAGCGGTACCACCGGAAGCCCATCTTCGAGCCTAATCAGGCGGACGGTACCCGCTGTCGTGCTCGGCACGCCGCCCCCTCCTGCTGCCGCCGGGATGTTCTCGTCTCAATTATCACCGTCCTTGAATAGACCCGACCGCGAATTCCTTGACATAGGCGATAACGACGAGAAGAAAGTCAAACAAAAGACCTCCGCTGAAGAGCTTGCCGACTTCTTCAAGAACACTCCTGCACCTCGTTCGACCACCTCGCCAACTCCACCCAAGAGTAAAGGGTTCAAGTCTTTCATGTCGAAAGTCACCGGAAAGAAAAGCGAGGATCGCGCTCCGACCCCAACGCTCGCCACTTCCGCTTCTCAGACAAGCTTGAACCTCGGGGAGTCGATCCAACCGCGGCGGCAGAAGACTTTGCAGAATGTCGGATCGATGTCTGCGCCTCCGTCAGCTTTCCGCATTACGGATTCTGTCCCCTTACTACCAAACATCGGTCTTCTGCGGAAGAGATCGCGTGATTCTGCATCGGCAACTACTCCTGAGAGGCCCGCTGCAGTTGTCGAACCTACCACAACTCCGCTTGATACTCAGCCAAATGCGAGCACAGAAAGTGCTACGCTTACGAAAGAAGGAAGCGAGCGCAAGATCGGCGTCGGTTCCGGTGTGGAGACGAACTCGACTACACCGTCTGCTCAGCCTGTAGTACTGCCTCCAATCGCGAAACCCATCGATCTGCCACTGTTACGACAGCTCGTGACCGAGCATCTTGGTCCGAGCACTAACGATATCTTGTCAGCTCCATCCAGCTCCTCACGTTCTGCATCTCCCATAGCGGATCAGCAGAAGTCCCTGACCGCGGGTTCCTTGGCTACTTTACCAACAATGTCCAGTCAATCACAGCGGATGCCGACCGTCTCCGATGCAAATAGCTTCGTCACGGCTAACGAGGGGGAGGAGACAGTCGAGAGCCCAGTGGAGCAGCCGCTTGTGGAGCCTACCGGGCGAACTGGGGAGCCGACTGGGGTACCAATTGCGGATGCGACCGGGGAGACGACAGGGGAACACGAGGAGGACGCCACAGCTCGCGAAAATACTCCTATCGAAATGGGTGAATTTGCTATTGCGCCAGTCGCACACGGTCCTTCGGATTCAGTCAAATCGCGACCTCCCGAACCGGTTATGCCTTCTATTCCGCTATCCGATCTTACCCCTCTACATACAGTACTTCAACACGCCACTTCAGCTCGGGAATGTCAACTCCTCCTTTCCGCCATTCTCTCACAGTGGGGCATTCCCTTACCGGCTGAATCCCCTGCGGCGGAACATACGCCTGAGTCTCGAGTTACCGCTTGGTTACTGGCCGGTCGCGATGGGCCGATCACAGGTGATACACCCTCTTCCTCGACATTCAGCAAGGTCGACGAGGAGGTCATTACTCCGAAGTTGGATCAAGCAGCTCGCTTGCCATCGATCGCACACCCGGTTCCGACGAGTAACAGTAACGACGAGGAGATCCTGTCGTCCGAGACTACGAGCGAGGTATCCGCTTCGGAAGAGGATGTGAGAGAGAATGTAACGCCTAGTTTCGCTAAGCTCGCACGGATGAGCTCGTCGTCGTTACAGCCTGTGGAGACAAGAGAACTGCCTAGTGCATTGGATGTGAGAACCAATGAGGGAATCATCTTGGTGGGGATATAATGGGGGTCCACACAGCAGGGATCCAAGGGGGTTCACAAGCATCATTTTGAGGTATTATGTATAGGTCCTTTGGGTTGTGACGTAGATATCTATCGGTGATACGGTGCTTGGTATGTACAGAAAGATATGCTTGGTAAGTACAGAAGAGATATCAAGCAAGAGTAGACGAGTGTATCAAGCGACCATCTCCGATTGAGAAGCAAATCCGTGACCTGTCATGACAGTCATCAGGCGCTACAGTCAACCAATAAAAGACGAAACTTACCGAACCCCATGGAGATCACGAAATGTTTGGAGCGCTGATGACTCGCCGGATCCTGTGGTGCTACCCAATACTCATCGATGATCGGAATCTGAAGCAAGTTCATCTGTCTTCATCAGTACCAAGTCTCGGTGATCGTTAGACTCGACTCACCTTCGGGGTGATGACGATCATGGTGTTCGTCTTGACCTCCATCCATTCGCTCTTCTCGAAAGTAAGAGGCTCACTGGCGATCATGATGATACTCTCCCTCTTATCGGCTTTGGTCATCCGGTAGAGACCGCCTTCTTGGTATTCGTCGAAAGACGTTCCGGACGAGAAGAAGAGGGATGACGCTTCGGATGTACGAGAGCAGATGTATCTACGTGATCGTGATCGACCATGAGCCATGAATGAAATAGTGAGCGTACCTGGTAGCGACAACAGTCTCGCCATCGGTCACGACAAAGTTCCACAAGTGCGGGCGGATCTGTGAGGGTTAGCTGGATCATGAGCTGCGACGACATACGTTCCCGGCGTCCTTACAGAGCTTGTTCATCGTCTTGATCGTCTCCATCATCGCGTCCCGTAGCTCGACATGGGTGAAGGATCGGGCGTGCGGGTCTTTGAGCTTTTCAAAATGAGCGCGATCGTAAGGCCCCTTACCGCTTCTGGGCGAGATACTCACCTTGGACAAGAAGACCATGAACGCCCATTCCGAGTCTGAGATAAATCAGCTCAAGGTTTCCACACATCGAAGCCAATTCACCCGTGTGACCAGCGGGGTATAAGTATAGCTCCTCTGGTAAAGACATCTGTAAAGCGCGCTTGACGCTCGCAAAGTTGATGCACTGAGTCTAATTGAGCTGACATCCCTCCCTGGCTGGAACGGCCGACTTCGCCATTGTGCATCCACTAGAACCCCAATCAGCATCTTTTTCGTTGCCAAGCGAAACACTTTACCATGAGCTTGTCAAAAGTCCAAGGATGGCAATTGTCCTCATTCGCTGTTCGATTGTCACCGTCAGGATAGGCATGAAATAGCAGGACTTACGAGCTCCAGGAGATGTGGAGGCGCGGACATGCGCACTGAAAATTGAATGAGAGACGACTACGGGCAACGTCGAGACTTACAAGACAAGAGGACTGCGGATCTTCTCAGCCAAACGATTGAGGTTCGGGTTGCTCCAAGCCTGTTTATCATGGTAAGCTATTCCTGCTAGGAACATGTATCGGCTTCACTTACAGGAGAAAGCGACTTGAAGACACATGGTCTTTCCTTCTCTAGCTCTCTCTCCTTCTCACGCAATGCCCGTAGTTTCTGGGCCTCATCTTCGACATTGTCCGCTCCATCCACATCGTCAAGAAAGGTTTGAGCTGATAAATTTGCTCGCGAATCGGGCGAGAGATCCGCCGGTGTTTCTGATGGAGGAGTCGCATGAGCCACGAGGTTGGTGCTCTCACATGGTGACGAAGGGTCATACCAACCTATCCCGAAGCCATCGGCCTGTAGAGTTGGTCAAAAAAGTGGTGAAGAGCAGAAGACTACTGACGTTCAGGGGCCGAGAGCTGGGCAACCGTAGCTTGGATTCGAAGGCTTGGTTGATGATGCTGTGACGAGGTCGAGTGACGAGGTGAGAGAGCTGAATCGGTTCATTGCCTTTGTAGACGATCTACCCTTCAAGTCAGTACAGCGAGATGGAGCAGTCGAAGGCGACATACGAAACGGCACATGATCAGATGATGACTGCTGAGGAGAGATTGTCAAGAGCAACATGGCTGAAAGACTTCGCCTTATCAGCTTCGAAGGGTTTGTCGTGTCACGCCATACATGCTAGGATGGCGATGTCAAAGGATCCCCATTGTCACCGGTCGATTGTCCAGCTCCGCTTGTTACACGCTTCCTTTCATTTGCTTCCGGCTCTGATGGAGTGAATGACGCAGAAGCAGGTTAGCCCTCTCGGCACTTGTATGAGGAATGCTTGTCCGCTTTGTACTGTTATTTCAATACGCTGTGAGAGTCCACGGAATGGAATCCAAAACACCTAATCACGTGATCTCACCCGAATTGACTGCACGTGGGAAACCATGGCCCCGCGTAGGCCCGTTTGAGGCTACGCTAGGGACAGTTTCATCTTCCTGATGAAAAGTTCGACTTTCGACAACAATCACCCCCCTAAGGCCCACAAGAAACCCACTTCGTCCCACTCAAAAAGCTCACAGGACGTAAAAATAGCTCCCTGTCCTCGATGGCGAACCGTTCTGTGAGTCTGTGCTGTCGTGTGACATCTATGTCGGCGTGTTTACGAAACATTCCTACAGATTGTCAAATGTACGTCTCAGCCGCTCTGCGTTGAGTCCCCGATCCCAGAAGTTTCACGGTGATCCTTCCAAGCCTCGCTGAATTGAGAGCCCAGCTGTCTTGTCCGGAGACACCGTGATTGTTCGGCCCAAAGAGCTCCCGGAGAAGGGCAAGCCAGCAAAAGAGAGGTGAGTGATTGGCAGTCCTCCATACCTTGCAGACAGGTGCCCCTGGTAACGCAGCTCACCGAGTGATTGGTATACTGATCTTACTGCTTTCCATAGAGTCCTTCACATTGCCGGCATTTCAGCTCCTCGTCTAGGGTCAATGGTCCGGGAAGATGAGGTGAGCTGCTTATGCGCTTCAACCTAAGCTGGCATGCTGATGAGTCAGCCTCACTCCTTCTCTTCACGAGAGTTCCTCCGAGCCCTTTTGGTCGGCAAGGAAGTCACCGTGAACGTCACACATACTCTCGACGCTTCTAATCAGAAGACCACAAACGACTCCGTTAATGATACAAGTCACGTAACAGCTATGTCTAACCCGGTGCAGGCGCAAAATCGAGAATTTGCGAATCTCTTCTTCGCTCCAGCTAGTCCCGGACAACCTCCTCAGGAGGTCAGCTCGTTCATCATTTCAGCCGGGTGGGCAAGGGTCCGCGATGGAGTTGGCGAAGGTGATGAGGCTGTGAGGTGGGCGGAGATATGAGGGTCAACGAGTTGAGCTGATCACGCCGTGCGTAGACGGCTAGGAGCCGAAGAAGCGAAGCGAAGGGAGGGGCTGAGAGCAGCGGAGGCTCAAGCGAAGGCAGATGGGAAGGGACTATGGGCGGAGCAGCCGGAAAATGTAGGTACCTTCCTTGGTCAAACCGAAATTGGTATACGCCTTTGACGCTCTGACGCGATATATTCGCAGCAACGGACAGTTTCCTTCCAGATGCCCGCCGATCCCCACGCCTTCATCGCCGAACACAAGGGCAAAGAGATCGACGGTCAGTCATCTTCCCCATACCAGGGTGTATCTTAACGCGGTTCCCTCAGCTATTGTTGAGCAAGTCCGAGACGGAACCCAGATGAGGATTCGACTCCTGCTAGACGAGCACAATCATCAGTTCATCAACCTCGCAAGCTCTTTACAATACCGCCCATCGGTCGCTTATAAGCAATTTCAGGTAGTTGCCGGCGCCAAGAGTCCTCGAGCGGGCAATGCACGGGACGGTTATGCATCTACTTCGGAGCCTTGGGGCAAGGAGGTACGAGACTCTCCCGTCCCAGGCAGCCACCTTACTGTTTTCTGACAGGCTCGATTCTTTACCGAAGTTCGCTTGCTTCAACGCTCCATCAAAGTCCGCCTCCTTTCAGCTCCCACCTCACTGGGCGCCTCGCCCTTTCAGGCCGGCCCAACGCCTGTCGCAGCCTCTGGAGGTGACAAATCAGTGAACGTTGGTGGACTACCAGCGCCGACATCTGGCGGTGCTACCGTCATCATCGGGACTGCGTTCGTCCATTCTTGTGTGCCCTTACCTCGCTGAGGACATTTAGCACCCATCCCAACGGAAATATCGCCGAGTTCCTGACAGGTGCAGGACTAGCAAAGGTCATCGATGTAAGCCATCGCTAGTCTGATGACGTGCCTGACAGTCTGTAGTGGCACGCGGGTATCCTTGCTCCGCACGGTGGTCTCGACCGTTTGCGAGCTGCGGAGAAAACGGCAAAGGAGAAGCGATTAGGGTTATGGGAGGGCTACGGCGCTTCTGCCGTCAAGGGTGGAGCAGCGACAAATGGGCATGCCAATGGGGTTAGCATGACGAAGGGAAATTCTTTCGAAGCAACCGTAGTCCGGATATGGGGATCAGATCAGATCAGTGTGGTTGAGAAGGGGGATGAGAGTGGGAAAGAGCGGAGATTGCAGTTCGCATCGGTCCGAGGGCCTCGGTGCGGGAACCTCCTTAATATCGTAGTCATTGTTGACGCTGTGATACTTTATAGCGGTACTGAAGCAAAGCAGGCGTACTGGGCCAATGAGGCGAAAGAGTAGGTCTAAGTCTAGCGGGATCATAGCTTGTCTCAAATCTCGTAGATTCCTTCGGAAAAGGCTAATCGGCAAGCACGTCCATGTGCTCGTCGACTACGTCAAGCCAAAAGACGGGGAGTATGATGAGCGGGAATGCGTTACAGTCACATATGGCAGTCAAAATACGTCAGTGGTTCGAGCAATGGCCCTGGTCGAACTTTAGCTGACATCGATCACAGCAATATCGCTGAACAATTGATAGACAAAGGTCTGGCGAACGTGTTGCGGCATAGGCGAGACGATGAAGATCGATCGGCAGAGCTCGACAAGCTGATAGTGGCGGAGCAAACGTAATTCTCAAGTCGTTCACCGGGCACAGCTTACTTCTCGTAGCGCTGTCACTGAAGCGCGCGGCCTGCATTCTTCAAAGGACATTACATTGCCTCGGATTGTCGATGCGTCAGAAAGCGGAAACCGAGCCTCTCACTATCTCCCTTCCTGGAAGCGAGCAGGACTGCATCAGGCTGTCGTAAATAGTTTAGCCAGAGAATAGAGAAGCTGCTGATACTTCATCAAGGTCGAATTTGTTGCCGCGGGTTCGCGGTTCAGGCTTTACATGCCTAAAGAGAACACGAAGGTTACCTTTGTTCTCGGTGGTATGTGAAGAGGGTAGCGAGTACCCAAAAGGCTTACGCTCGGACAGGCATTCGTGCGCCGCGAACAGCACGAAGCGCAAACGAGAAGGCGGAGCTTTATGGTCCCGAAGCTTTGCGATTTGCTTCGAGATACATGCAGCGCGATGTCGAGATTGGTAGGTGTTTCATCAACCAAATTTAGCCATAATGACGGAATGGTAGCCTTCGACAGTACCGACAAACAGGGTGGGTTTATTGGTGCTATGTATGCAGGTACAAGCAATGTTGCCGTGGAGCTGGTCCGTGAAGGGTAAGAGTATGTCTTGACTGAATAATATCACTGATGCAATGCAGGCTTGCCACTGTCCATACATATTCCGCCGAAAGTCTGCCCTTCGGTCGAGATCTAACAACCGCTGAGGAAGAGGCGAAGAAGGAACGCAAAAATGTGAGTGATGCTTAGCTTAACTCAGAGATGCCTTCGGCTAATCTCTCCTTCCCTGTTAGATTTGGTCTGATTACACCGGAAAGGACGCAATTCAAGTGGCTGAAGCCGATTCCACCGGGGCGCTCGCACCAGAATATCTCGATGTCTACGTTTCGTCTGTACGCGATTCCGACCCTTTCAGCTTCTCGGTACAGATCCTCGATGCGGATAGTCAGTCAACGTCAAAGCAGGCACAAAGTTTGTACTGATTCGCTCCCTAACAGGCGTCGCAGCTCTCGAAAAGCTTATGAGCGATTTCTCCCTGCATCACCGGTCAGCAACTGCAAATGCTCCATCTGGGTATACCCCTAGGACTGGGGACCTGGTTTCGGCGAAGTTCAGCGAAGACAATCAATGGTGTGTTCGATGTCAGTCTATGAATGATCTCTCAAACGCTTTGGCAGGTACCGTGCAAAGGTCAAGAAGTCGAGCGCACTGAAGAAAGAGGCGTCCCTGCATTTCATTGACTACGGAAACGAGGAGACCTTGCCTTTCTCACGCATACGACCGCTGGATGCGAAATTCAAACCATTGGCTGGCCAGGCAAAGGAAGCGAGACTGAGGTACGCTTTCCGCACCTGATCTCGTTGTGCCCTGAGGGAGATTGGAAGCTTTGTCAAGTTGGTGCCTAGATCGAGCGAGTATGGCGGAGAAGCATGGCGGCGATTCGGTACACTTACTGAAGTGAGCATATCCACCGTACAGATTTGGAAGTTTGACGCCTTGTGTAGGGTCGAAAACTTGTTGCCAATATTGATCAGCGAGAAGGCAGCTTATTACACCTCCGCCTGATCGATCCTACAGATCCCAACGCTGCGGACGACCCGCTGGCATGCATCAATGCGGATCTCGTACGCGAGGGTACGTACCTGTTGCGTGTTGCCATGGTCCGCTCACCTCGTTGCAAAGGGTTCGCCTCGGTTGACAAGTTACTCTCGTATATCAACTCGTATCCTCAAGTATTGAAGAAGCTGGAAGCGGGTGAGCTCATTCTTTTTGAGAGAAACATCGGCTAAGCTTGTTTAGCAACCGATGGTGCCAAGGCGGACCGATTGGGAATCTTCGAGTAAACAATTTATGTTCTCGGAAGAGTGTAATTTCGGCTGAGGCAATGACGTAGATTGGGTGACGTCAGCGAGGACTGAGAAAAGTATCTTCAAGCATAACTACAGCAGAAGCATCTCATCAATCAGCAGCAAAGTTAGGCAAATCATCATGCATCCTCTGCATATGCTAGCAAGATGTCTCAAGCCTCCGCTTCTCGAACAGCTTTCTCGCCGTAATGTCTACCTAAGACCCGCTTGGTGAATGCACCAAAAGTCTCGCCATCCACACCGATGACATCATCCACATCAGGTCTGCCTTGTTAGTACGGTGAAGGGGTGCGACGATCGATGCTTACTGGAGGAAGAAGGCGAAGGTCTCTCTTGATACTCCACTTGCTTCTGGTGTGGGAGCGGCATTCCCGCTAACGAAATGAGGTGTCGCAGCGAGCTTACCGGCCGTCAAGAGCTCGAGGGCTTCGCCAGTCTGGAAGGCTTCGTCCACCGTCAGTCAAGAACGATACGATACGAGTATGAAGAAGTCTCACCCAGACAATCAGGCGGTATTTGTACTTTGATAGCGCTAAGTCTGGGTTGTGAGGGGTGATGTCGAGGATGGATGTACAAGCCTGCTGTCGAAGATGGCGCTGGGACGACGGATGGTGGAGATGAGGATGACGAAAGATACATGGCCGAGCCTATCAAATCTGATCAGTAAGAGGGGAATGGGGAGGACGAAAAGACCGACATAGGCCGGTTAATAAGGAATGATCGACATGTGTTCCGCAGAGAGCGTCGTTTGCTACCCTCTCGCTTGACGACCCTGATGTGGTGGAAGACTTCTCGGGGAAGTAATGTAACAACCTTGCCTGAGTATCGTCAGCGGTGAACAGGCGAAAGCAAAGAAGTTGACGAACTTTGTTACACTGTGATTCGGTTATGAGGGATTCGAGCGTGCTTTTGGAACTGCTTGATATAGCTGAAGCCACTAAAGGCGTTTCAGCGAAGATCAACGTTGTCTCTAGCGAATTGCGTACCAAAAGACTCGCATGCTCGGGCGAGAGCAATGCCGACATCATATACCACCTTGCCTAGTCTGTCATATCGTCAGCTCCAAGTTGTCCAAAAGTAGAAGCAGACGAACGCTTTCAAGGTCGTCTCAAAATCCTCCATTCCGGTGATATCGGTAGGCCAGACATTTCCCGAGTAATACCTAACAACAGTTCCCCCACGATCAGCTGACTAGGTATCTACTCATGGGCTGAGGAGACAAGCGAGACTGACTCGGGATGAGAGGACCTCATCTTCTCCGAGACGTCCGGTATGTCCATAAGTGGATTGGCGTAGTAAGACCCCTTCATCGTATCTGGTCTCTTGCTATCATCAGTGTTTCGTCAGAAGATCGCAACACGCAGAGCTCACCCCATTCATCACTTCCTTCCCATGACTCCATCCGAAAGAGTACATCGCCTCAGGCCTGGAAAGACCCTCTTGAACCGATTCAGGGAGGTTTGCGAAAGCATGAGCGAGGAGGAAGAGACTTTTCCGAATATCAGCGAAGGTCTCGGGTAGCTCTGCCAGATGCTGTACAATTAGTTCCATTCATGCTGATAAGGTTAGACGACTGACGGTCGATTAGGATGATCCCGAGACACCTTGGCTCGGAGCCGAAGGCTTGAGATACCTGGTCGTGCAGAGATTGAGGGTCGTTTTGAAGCGATTTGTAGGATATCCGGACGGGCTCGATTAAAGGCGTGACCTCCTCAGAGTGCACACCGCTCATAACACCTCAGCTTTTTTATCCATGGGTGTCAAAGAACGGCATGGAAGGTCATGGTTTAGGTTTTGTCCCTCGGCTTCGGGGCTCCAACGGAATGTGATTAGCGGAAGCAAAATTAAGGTAACCTTTCTAAGTGACGGCGCTTAATCTTGATCCAATCTTCCTGTGCTTCCGTTCTTATTAGATGCTTATCATCGGGAATCTTGTCTCCTCATTGGACCGATCGGATTGACGACCGGGTTGTCGCGCCTTCCCTTCCCTAGCTCAGGCATCTCCTAAATCAAACCTTATCGTGGCACCAGGTAACTGCCGCTCTTCCGAGACCATGATCGACCGATATACAATCCAAGGCACTTGCTGGTTCCAGATTCGGACTGTACGTTTCGTCGCACATTGCTCTCGAACGAAGGGTATCGCTCCCATCCACTTCATCAAGCTTGAACCTTTCCCGAGATGTCTTATCCGCTCATACCGCTTTCTTCAGGAGTAGCGCCAAACATCAGTACCGCACCGTCTGGGATGAGCTGCCCCATCAGAACACCTGATTTCCGAGCGACTCAGTCGGTCGACATGTTAATCAAGTGAAACAAATACCTTCCCATCTTCACTCGGAAATACCCGCCTTAATCTCGGCCAAAACTCACAGGATTCGGCGACCAACCTATATAGGGTCATGCCTGACCACGAACGTAATCCACTACCAGCTGATACTTGAGAGCCCCGTGATTCGTCATAGCTTACTCACCTGACCCCAGTGTTTCAGTTTAGACCGACCATCCGGGTCAACATTCCTCGATTCTGGCATTCCCATCGGTCTACACCCTATCTCTCATTCCAATCCCTCCCAGCCTTCGCGGCACTGTATATACTCCTTCTCGCCAGCCTCCTCATCGCAATCCTCTACACCAGGTTGCATTCCTTTTTGATTAAGTTGAAAGGTAAGGAAACCATTTTGCTCACCCAGCATGCCACCTCGAGGAGCAAGCAAGAAGAAGGATCCGACCGGTACAGCAGTCTTCTACCCGAGCTCGCTCCCGCCACCACCACGCAGATCGCCTCGAGAAAATGCCGACTCACCAGGTTCACCAAGCCCTGCACAGTCATCGAGATCGTCACCAGCGACACCTCCCCGGCATTCCAGCCTCCTCCCACCTTCCGCTGTCCCCGCCACAGCCACGCCTTACGACGATGTCATCGAGTTTGACTTCCCTCCACAATCACCTCCCGAGTACAGTCTACCGAATCAGCTCACCAGCATGCTGGAGAGTTGGAACATCTTCACACCGTCTCCCGGCAGCAGTCGTTACCACCTTCCCGAACTCAACGCTTTGGATTCGGTGGGCGACCTATCCCTTCTCTCCCCAGAACCTTTACCACTATCCCATCTCATCGAAGAGGCTTACATCCAGGACGAAGCCTCCAGTCCCGCACATCCTGCTGCAACATCCCCTGCACCTCTCAAACCATCCTCATTGCGCTTCACAGCCCTGCCTTGCGAACAGGTCTTTTCACCAACTCCACCCTTGCTCGCTCCAATCCCCTTCGAGGTTCAGGCGATACGTTTCTCGGCTCTTCACAAGCTCTACCAACGAGTCCGCTATCCCGACCTATCCCTTCCGTCAAGCGTCTTGGTCGGCTATTATTCCTGGAGCTCGTCGCGCGAGCGTGCCGAATGTCACAGTACAGATCAGAGGGAGCTCTTTCACCTCTCCACCACCTTTACCGTCAGCCTTAGCTTCTTCCTACGGTCTCACGCTTTCTCCTGGATTCGCACTGTCATCGAGCGCCAGATATCCTTTGTCAGAACATCCAGACCTCTTCTCCCCTACCTACCACCTTGGCCGCATCTGCCATACCTGTCCAATCTAGCACGGAATACACCTTCCCGCCCCCAGGTCGGCAAAACACGCTCGACGTTCCAGTTTAGCGATGTATTCTCCGCCCCGGCCCCTCCGGCCCCCCATCTCACCTTCCATCGCACCAGCACGAAAACACCCACGTATCCGTTTACGACGAGGAGAGATTAAAAAAGATCGCAGCTCACTCCTTGCGGGATCGGATGTAGAACGAGGACTTTGTCAAGCGGTACGAGCTACGTGACGAGCTCCGGTTCCGGTGGTTCCGGATTCGTCTGTTCAGCTGTACAAACGGGTTACGAGAACGAGAGGGGGGTGGAGGTAGCGGTTAAATTCATCTTCAAAAGTCGACTTGCGGAGACCGACGATGCCAGCATCAAGGGCGAGCCGGTAGAGAGCTTCGTGCTCAGCAGGTGTGTCCATCCGAACATCGTCGCGTTTCACGACCTGTTCGAAGATCGGGAGTTCTGGTATCTCGTAAGTACTGCTTTTACGGCATCGCTGATTCAGCAGGTACAAGAGCTACACGGCGATCATTGGGCACCAGGACATACGCTCGAACCAGGAACTCAGCTTCATGCTTCGGCATCAGTCCCGGGAATCCCTGTGCTCGACCTCAACCCACCCCTCTTATCACCCGGCTCGGTATACTCAACCACTCCTCATCATCTGACTCGAGCGGGTGGAGCCCAGGTCCCAGTCTGACCCGGCCGAACATGGCGAGAAGGGCGAGTCACGACCTGTTCGAGGCGGTTGAACATGAGAGATTCTCGGAGGATCAAGCGAGGACGATCTTCCGCCAGATCGGTGAGTCCGACGAGATACCTGCTACACTCTGTACTGACATGCTCTAGTCAACGCTGTAGCGTAATTGCACGAGCGAGGTATCTATCATCGCGATCTGAAAGACGAGAACATCGTCATCGATCGTAACCTACACGTAAGCGAAGTCTCCTCTTCTTGATCACGTTGACTCTCGGCAGGTCAAGATCATTGATTTCGGTAACGCTGTCTGTGAGAACCGCCTCTTACCGCCTATACTTCACGATAACTTCCGCGGTACCATAACATACGCTGCTGCGGGTATGTACATCTCCCACCTGGCTTAGTTGCATCCACTGACGACCTTCGCAGAGGTTCTCAACCGGCACTCCTATCACGCCGGACCCGCCGATATCTGGGCCATAGGCATCATCCTCGGCATCATCTTAACCGGCGAATCATCCTTCCCAAGCGCTGCTCACGCTCAAGCCCGAAGGATGAATTCAAGCGCCAAGTCTCGCAAGATGCGTTTGATATGATGTCGGGGTGGTTGACCCCAAACGTTAGGCATAGGGCTACGATCGAGGAGTTGGAGCCGCATCGGTTCTTGAGGCTTCGGTTGGCGCATCAGGGAGTGTATGAGGGAGGATGTCCGAGAGGGGTTTCTTGGGAAGCGGGGAGAGAGAGAGAGAGCGGGGTTGGTGGTTTCTGCCGGTGTCAATTTGTCTCTCTATCGAATGTGATTCACAGCATTTGCATTGTTCTCTCATTACAACATTCACAACAAAACTCATACGTAGCATTCATTCCTCATTGCATATCGGTTTCAGGTAGCTTGTTGTTGTCCTTACTATGACGCCCCGTAACGAAGAGCAAACAAAATAATCGCAATGTCGTCGTGTTCTCCATGAGCTTCAAGTGCGATCACCTCCAAAGGCGAAACTTGGGCCGGAGAGATTGTTACTTCTGGATGTGCATATCCACTTCTGCCATACGTTATATCATTCTCGTTTCATCAGGGTAATCCGGCGGCGTTCCGCTGTCCGAGATGTCTCTCCATCCCCATCTACACCTACTCATACCCCTCTCCGATCCGAACATACAACTCGAAGCGCGACTATACCTCCCCCCAGATCCGCCTTCATCCTTCTCATCCACTTCAACTCTCCCTTTAACAACTTCCATATCCTCAAAACCAACCTTGACCACCAGCCTGGATCCAACCATCATCAGGATCTTACGAGAATGGGGTGTGGAAAGACTCATCACAGCTGCTCATCCAATAGCAAGGTTGAACGGGAACATGCTCTTCCCGTCCGTCCGTCCATCCGTCCCTCTCGATCTTCGCTTTTTCAACCTGACACATGAACCTGTCGCTGATGAGTAAGTAGGGTTATAGCGGAACATCTGGTCGGTGTGATCATGGCTCGAGTGCGAGGGATAAGGACGGCGGGTTTGAGCTTTAATGTTAGGGGTGTGGGTTGGTCGAATGGGTCACAGCCTTGGCATGGGATTAGCACGACACACGATGCAGAGGATTTCGGAGAGGTGGAGAGGTGGGGTGCCGAGGTTCTGGCTGTGAGGGAAGTGCTGCGATTCGTGAGGCTCTTCTTTGGTTGACGATGTACGGAACTGATATTGTTCAACTGTCCGCTGGATCAGGGCTACTCATGGGGAACAATGGCTGCTCTGAACGCTCCAATCCCCTCGTACTACAGTATAGCCAGTATCGCCCTCATCTCCCCTCCTTTGACAGTATTCTGGGCACTTTCCTTCATCTCCTCGAAAGGTTTCTACAGCCGGCTGAAAGCAGGTCTCACATCGCCGCAGGTTGAATCAAATGGCGAGCGCACGAAGATATGGATGATTCACGGGACGAGAGACGAGTTCACAGGGATCAGGACGTTTCGGTCTTTAGCCAAGGAACCAGGAGGAGCTAGGTTGATCGTCAAAGAAGTCGACGGCGCAGGCCATTTCTATACTTCGGAGGAGGAAGGAGAGCGTTTGAAGGTAGCTCTCTCAGAATGGCTTCGGGCGATGTAGGGCTGTCACACGGACCATATCGTACTCTGGTTCTTTTTCGAAGATGTACGTTAAGGCGGAGCGATCGGCCGGGAATAACCGGACAGCCGGAAGCCTTCGTCTATCTTGATCCAAATCAAAGTACATTTTGCTTCTGGAGTGCCCTGATAGGATGATAGCCCTAGACATCTTAGAATAGCATCGACTTATTGTATTCTACTCTTCAGCTCGGCATATTACCTGTGAGCCAATCTCGACCACTTTCGAAATGGGCACGCGACCATCAGCGAGCTTTTTGGTTCAAGTCGCATCAAGCTCGAGAATACCTCTCAAGACTTCACGACCTCGTCAAGCGACCTTCGAAACGTCAACACGCTTTCGTCGATCCTCTCGCCGTGATGAGAGACCTGCTCTTCTCGCTTCCGCTCCTCCCATATCCCCAACCTACACCGCATCTCCACCTCCTCCACCACCTCCACCTCCTCCACCTCCTCCCCTCAGCACACCCTCAAGATCAGATGACGACCTCCTCAAAGCAAACTTCGATCTCCCCTTCCCCCTCTCTTCCACTTCCTCCCCTCCATCCGGCCTCTTCCTCCTGCCTGCACTATCATCCCCCGAATCCCTTCGACCGCTAACAGAACGAACCCTCATCCACGCACAACATCTCGTCAATCGAATATGTTCCGCCCCATCAGATCCGACGGGAAAAGAACTCCGACTGGTGGTGAAGAACCTCGACCGGTTGAGCGATCTCCTCTGTGGGGTTATCGATATGTGCGAGCTTGTGAGGAACGTTCATCCGGATGAGAAGTGGATCGCGGAGGCCGAGAGGGCGTATGAGCGATTGTGTAGTTTCATGAATGGGCTCAACACGGATCAGGGGTTATACCAGGTGGGTCACATCCTGGTCGCTTATTCTACTACTGCTAATCTCATACCAAGGCCCTGGTCAAAACACTTAAACATCCCTTCCATGTCCCCTTATCAACCGCCGAGACTCAAGTCGCCCTAACCTTTCTACGAGATTTCGAGAAATCCGGTATTCACCTCCCACCAGCCATCCGAGCGCGCTTCGTCGATTTATCGGATTCCCTCCTCTCCTTAGGTCGGACGTTCCTTTCCTTCGCTTCTTCTGGACCTAGTCCAGACCCGCCTATAGAGATTCCCGATGCTGACAAGCTTCTTTCCGGTATGGGGAGTCAGTTTATCGATTCCCTACCGCGGCGATGGGGGAAGGTTTACGTCACTCCTGGAGGATGGGAGGCGCAGATGATCGCTCGATATGCCCGTGAAGGGGAAGCTCGACGATTGGTTTACGTCGGAGGGATGCGGACGGAGCCGGATCGAGTGGAAGTGCTCGAACAAATGGTGAGAGAACGATCGGAGTTGGCAGATGTGTTGGGCAAGGAGACATGGGCGGATGTAGTGCTCACCGACAAGATGGCCAAGACGCCTGCAAACGTTATGGGTTTCTTGTCCTCTCTGGCAGTACATCATCGACCGGCTGCTGCTGCGGATGTAGCGACTCTCCAACGGCTGAAGGCGACCAGTCTGACCGGTAACCATTACTCTGGAACGCAAGGGAATTTACCGAAGCTGTATGCTTGGGATCGAGATTTCTACTCGGAACGACATATGATGTCGCTCTCACCTACCGCTTCACTTCCGCGGATCACGCCTTATTTTTCGACCGGAACTGTCCTTCTTGGCCTTTCCCGCCTCTTCTCTCGACTATACGGGATTTCCTTCAGACCGGCACCTATCGCTCCTGGAGAGGTATGGCACTCGTCAGTCCGGAGACTGGACGTAGTGGACGAGGTAGAAGGTCAGATCGGGGTGATTTACTGCGACCTTTTCTCACGAGATGGGAAACCCCCCTCGGCGGCACATTACACCGTCAGATGTTCCCGTCGTGTCGACGATGATGACTACGCCGGTGATGGGTTGCCGGAGGCTTGGGATTATCCATATGGACGAGGTCTTGAGACCGATGGTGAATTGGCGAAAGGGAGGGAAGGGAGATATCAGCAACCGATAGTCGTGCTTACGACCGATTTTGGGACTGTTGATGAGGGACGACCTGCTCTGCTCGGGTGGAATGACGTGGAGACTCTGTTCCATGAGATGGGGCATGCCATACATTGTGGGTAATTCGAGCTGCTGTACAGGTACTACAGCTGACTCCAGGGTGTCTTAGCCATGATCGGTCGGACAGAGTATCACAACGTCTCGGGAACACGCTGCGCAACAGATTTCGTCGAACTCCCCTCAATCCTGATGGAACATTTCGTCTCATCCACTTCCGTTCTCTCCCTCTTCGCCTCACATTACGCTACGGGTGATCCACTCCCACTCCCACTCATCCAAGCTTATCTTAACCTCCAATCGACCTTATCCGCTCTCGAGACACACGGCCAAATCCTCATGGCCATTCTGGATCACAAATATCACTCACTCCGCCTGCCCGATCTAGGGGGTTTCGACTCGACTGAAGTACATACACAGCTTCAAAATGAACTTGGAGTGATCCCACCTGTGGAAGGGACGGCTTGGCAGACCCAGTTCGGGCATTTGTACGGTTACGGAGCGACTTATTACTCTTACCTCTTTGATCGAGCCATTGCCGGGAAAGTTTGGTCGACATTGTTTAACCATACACCTGAAGGGAGTTTGAGTAGGGAAGGAGGGGAGGTGTTGAAGGAGAAAGTGTTGAAGTGGGGTGGTGGGAAGGATCCTTGGGAGATGGTTGGGAGTGTCGTGGGTGGCAAAGAGGGGGAAGCAGTGGCTGAAGGGGATGAGAGAGCTATGGGGTTGGTGGGAGGTTGGTTGATCAAATGATTTTTGCTGGATTGTGGAATCAGCTTTTGATAGCGGAATCGTACATGGCTCGTTACTGTCTTTTTGCGGTAGATAAGGGTAGAAACTAGACGTATTGCATATTCTGCATCGTTGTTATTCAAGTTTGAGACGCTTTGCGCTGCCGACGTCCTCTTTGATTGTCCGCTTAGTAGGTCCATGTAAAGCTGCATCATCGCCATCGTCTTGAGCATCTTCTGTCATTCCAGGGGGAGGTACCATCTTCGGCATCGATAGTACCGCTTTGAATGTCCTTCTCGCCTCTTTTGACCATGACCGATCAGCTCACTCTCGCTCTGTTCGCTGGACGAGCACTCACGAGCCTTGAGCAGTACCTTCTTCGGATTGAGCGATACCGCATCCTTCGCAACGTTCGCAGGCATACCCAATATCGCCGCTCTGTCGTAAGCCGTCATCAGCAATCAAGCGCTTCATAACCGTGTTGGGTTTACGCACAGATTGACGACATCGAGCGGCCCTCTTATCCCCTCCACGCTCCCGCCCGGTCCAGAAGAGAAGATTACCCCTTTCCCACCTGTGATCCGGATAACTTCCCGTGCATTCGACATGAAATTCTGACGAAATCGGCGGGCAATTTCGGGCGGTGTTGAGGGTGGTGGGAAGAGGCCTGCGGAGTAGAGGATCTCGAACTGCTCATGATCAGTTCATCAGTGCAGAACGTTCAATATTTACACCATATCCGAAAAGCAGGAGGGAGAGGTTAGGGGAATGTAAGAGGTAAAGTGAAGTGGAACTCACAACTATACCGTTTCGTTGAGCTTGACGAATCTGTTTCCTGTTCAGGCGGAAGTGGTACGGTTTCTCATGCAGAGGAAGGGTTATGATCGAGAGCTACGAAAAGAGTATCAGCCTTGATACAAAGGAAACCTGGCAAGGTCTTGAAAGTCTAGAGCAAGTAGTAAGGGTACGATACGAACCTGGTTAGGTCCAGGGTTCGAGAGGTCGGTACAAGCCAATTGTAAAGCCTTATCGCTAGTAGGTTGAACAGATAAGATATCGTACTCCTTCAACGTATTGGTATTCGCGCTCGTCTGCCCAACCTCATTAGCTTGAAACGGGGTTCCGACCGGTGGTAAATAAGAGGACATACGAGACAATGTGTACGTGAATCGTCTAGGCGCATATGATATCGAGTGACTTGTACCAGTGTCGGACTTGATGAACTGGAGGAGGAGGAGCAGAAGGAGGTGGTGGAACGATGTCTCGGATCCAAGTCTGGGTAAGGTAGGGCAGTTCGGAATGGAAAGGGAGAAGCTTGAGTTGAGGGTTCGTGTGAGAGGGTTGAGGCAACTACTGAGTATCCCACTAGGAAATTATCAGCCTCTGTCACCACTGACCCATCCAAGATTACACGGATGAGCAAAGTCAGCAGGGTCTACTGACGATGGCCGGACAAAGCGATCGACCGAGCGAAACCATCTCTCTCTGCTATTCTCAGACCATCCCAGCAGCTTTTCGGTACGATAGAAGTCGGTTGAGGTACAGCTTTGCCCTTGCCTTTATCTTTCCTCTTTTTGCCAATCTCGAGAGGTACTTCCGGTATCGGGAAGGGGAGAAAGAGGTCAAAGTACATGTTGCCGCCGAGTCGACGGGAAAGGGAACTTGGGAGACAACTTGGTTGACTTGGGATCACCTCCCACCAGACTTTCCAGTCCGGCGAGTTGATTCCGCATGACCAAGCGCTGCCACCGAGTTCCTACCATTAAGAAGCCATGCATGAGTACAGCTAACAAGGCTAATAAGTATGATAATGCTAGTATGAGAATCCACAAAGGACACGTTGGGGAACAACGATGTTTGCCTGCGGCCGCCCATTACTCCTGCTCCATCTGCACTCTCATCTCAACTTCCCGCTTCCAAGCCTCCTTCTCGAGCTCATCATATTCCTCCCTCCGATCGATCCACCTCTCCTGCACATCGTCCACATCTCCTAGATCCTGATGCATCCCCATCGCACTCGAAAATAGAGCGTGCGTATCGGTCGTCCCCGTTGAGCTGGAGTTGGGGATAAAAACATAGCCTGTCACCCTGTCGAGGACACGGAGGAGCTTCATCATCGATATCTTGTCCTAACCTCCATCAGTGACAATTTATGTGGGAGAAGCAGTAGCCGCTCACCTCCACTGCCAGCGTCTCGAAGCCGACCAACCCGAACTCCTCGACGAGCTCGACCATCGCCCTGTTCAGCGTACCGAACTTGCTTGCTCTCGGCTCCTTCTCCAGATTCGAAAGGAGGTACGACAAGTCCTGGCACTCAGTATAGTATCGCAGGTTGAAAGCTGATTTCGTCAGACCGCAGCACATGAAGGGATGCGAAGGGCTTACGAAGCTCGCCGTAAGTTGACAACAGGTCGATCTTGCTGAGAACGTTGACGTGGGGCATTTCCAGCTGCATCATCGCGCGAAGGGCAAGGAGGACAACAGAGATGAACTTCGAAGCGTCGGTGATGTAGTGCGCGTCGGACAGGTGGACTGCGGCAAGCTGATGCAAACTCAGCGACAAGCCATAAACGAGCTTGAATCTTCCCAGACACACCCTGTAGTCGATCCTTGTCAACCGCTCCACAATCCTTTTCAAACTATCATGATTCGTCCACAACTCCACCTGACCAGGCGTATCGAAAATCACATAACCATCCCCTCTCTCTCCCTCCAGCAACCTATCCAACCTCTCCACCAACCAATCGAAATTCGCTTCAAGATACTCCACACAATATAATATCGCTCCATTCGGCCCCAGGCCATACTCCTCCATCACAGAATCGAGGCTGACGAGGTCGGTGATTGAGATGGAACAGGGGTAAGGTGGGTTTGAGACGGCTGGATCGAGGTTGATGATGTGGACTGGTCGACCAAGAGCGGTGAGAAACTGATCTCATTTTTGGGTTTTTAACAGCTGCGCTTGAGAGCGCTTGCTGGGACTCACTTGGTGCATCCCGTGACAGTAGGTCGTTTTTCCTGCTCCAGGTGGACCGGTGACAACTTGTCCAAAAGCAGAGGCGTGCTTCTCCAGGGAAGCTGAGGAAGAGGCTTCGGTCGTCATCTTTGATGAGATTTCGGTTGGGGGACTAGGACAATCATGGACGAGACCGGGTACCTGAGAATATCGCAGACTTGTGACGGGTGAGACACTGATGCTAAGTCGGGAAGGCGATGTTGGGGAGTTTGGGGTCGATGCGATACCAAACATGCCTGGTGAAAGAGGAGGTCGGGGACTAGTTGGTTCAGGCACAGAGCGGGGTTGAGCGGAATCAGGTGATCGTGGCGGAGTAGAAACCAAAACAGGGCATTGGGTGGTGGCCTCAGAAATGCGGACGTCTATCAGGCCCATCAGCACAAGCGGAGCATGATCAAGGGAGGGGAACTCACCTTCGCCTGCATGACGCGGTAATGCTGTATCATCACTCCCTGAACTCAACTCTGGCTCGCTTCCAGCAATTGAAGCCGGTCTTGTCGGTCTATTCTGATATGTGGCCAGTACTGTCTCCGGGCTCTCGCTCTGTCCCTGCAAACTTGCTGAACCTAATGTCGAAGGATCAATATAGCCGAGGTAAGGATGCTCCCGTTTCCCGCCTCGGTCCACCAGGACTGGAGTAGCGATCTCGATGGTTGATTCGTCACTCTGTTCTGTGCTTGAAGGACGGCGCGGATGAGATTGTTCCATCTCGTATCCCAGACCGACGGGTTCTGACCGCTGCTGCGGCATCGAAGCGCGAGGGAAAGATGAAGGGACACGGGCGACGAACGCCGAAGCGGAAGTCAATGATCCTTGGCGATCTCGTGGGGTATGAAAGAACAAGCCCTTGATCGAGTCAGCTAGGAACTCGCTAGTAAAGTCGCGCTCACATGAAAGTCCCGATCGTCCATATTCATATGAGGCGACGGGACCTCTCCTTCCGATGCACGTCGAGCTGCTTGAGCCATTGGAGCAGCTTCGCCCGACCGTTCCCATCCTTCTGATGCATCGGTATAAGTCGTCTTTCCCGACGCAGCCGAATCGACGTGCGTGAAGTCGGGTCTCTTCATCGCCAGAAAGGACGCAGACACCTCTGTCGAATAGGTTATACGAGGGGTCACTTCGGTCGAAATAGGATATACTAACTGTGGGCTGGGCAGGAATGTCGCTGTTAAGGGTGATGGCGTACCGGCGGATCGTTGGGAAGAAGCGGGACGTAATGCAGTTGAGTCATCCGAACCGTCAGCTGTACGAGGCCGAGTTCGAAGTGTGCCCTTGACGGGATGCAAATCTTGCGTCTCGATGTGACCAACGCTTGCAGCTCTGCTTCTTCCGATCGCTTCCTCCAGAGCTGTCTTCCGCCGACCTGAAGATGGGTTCGAGGAAGAAGCGGTAGATGACGTGTACTGGGAAAGAGGTGAACCGGAAGTTGGGAAAGTAGCTGAGTTGGCGGAGTGCGGTGGTTGTTCGGTAGATGTCGGACGGTAAGCCGATGGGGCGTGGGCAGGCGTCTGGAACGCCCGCTTGGTGATAGCTCGCTGGTGCTGCTTCTGCAAAATCGCTCGAGCATGCAGCGGGCTGTTCTCGGACAGCGTATTGCTCATTGAGCTGGTGGTTGTCGGAACTGTCGAGCTGCCAGCTACCGAAGCGTCGGTAAGCGTGGGTACCGGAACAGGTGACGCAGCTGCACCGCTGTCCGAAGAGGCCGGGAAGAACGGGTCAATTGCGAATGGTGAGACTTTAGGCAGGCTGGGAAGGGGTTTGGAGAGATCAAGACTCGGTGAGGCTCGACGGCGATGATGGGCGCTGTGACCAGTTGACGGTGCTTTCGAAGGTGGAGTTTCGAGGGGTCCTGCTCCGATCACCACAACGCCTCCGCGATTGATCTCCGGTGGCTGTTGTATCCGGAGAGTACGCTGAGGTCGCTCCTCAGGCTGCCTAGACGGTTCAGAGCTACCGGTGTGCTCCCTTTGACTCCGTTCCTTCGTGAGTTCCGCACGGAATGCAGCCTGCTCCGACTTCCGCCGAGAATGGAACGGATCGACAACATCGAAATCGACAGACTGGGATTGACCGGAGGGGCGTCCAAGGTCTCTGGCGGTCGAGCCGCGCCGAGCTTGGTTAACGAAGTCGAAGCTCTTCACCACTCCTCCGTCCCCAGAGTCAATGTTCAAAAAGCTCGGCTTGCTTTCTCCTCGCGACAGGCTCCCTCGACGTGACGATCCTCGCCGAGAGCTCCACCTCGATCCGAAAGAACCCGTCCGCAATCTACTCGAGCGAGAGTCAGACTTAGCAAGCGAATTGTTCCTGCTATGATCTCGACTTCTCGCTCGAGCGTTACCGATGACAGGAGCACCAGGAGTCGCCGGTTGCGTACCGAAGCTCATACTCCTCCCCCGCTGCTTGACGTACTCGGCCCAGTCATCCCTTTCCTGAAGCCGTGCTCTGCCCTCTTCTACTACCCTCTGCTCGTCAACGCTCTTCTCGTCAGGACTGGCAGGCGGAGTGACGACGTGAGGTGTAATATGCGGACGGGGAAGGACAAACATATCACACATGGTCGGGACAGCCCATCGCCGTACTTCATGTCGACCCTCTATGGGATGAGGGCGACTCGGTTTGGGCGCCGAGACGGTACGTTGACGGGTAGGTATTGCTTCCCCCATAGAGCTGCTTCCTGCCCGGATTTCGCGCGACAGAGGGGAGAAGAGCAGCTTTGGTGCAGCGAGACCGGTCGGAACGGATGAAGAAGAAGGAAGTCGAGCTGACATTGGAACGCTATCGATGAGGGAGCTGTGAGAAGGTGACCGGTGTAAGGCGGTGCGTTGTGGTAGTAGCCTTTGTACGCCGACAGCGGGATTCGGAGGGGGAGCTCGGGGAAATCGGTAGTTGTCGTTCGGTGAGTTGGCCGAAGAGAAGACGCTGAGGAGATTGTTGGTGGTTTGCCGAGTGGGAGCAGGAGAGTAACCGATACCGCTGTGAGGGGAAAGACCGGAAGGAGAGGGTTTGTAGGGGATGAACCATTCGTCTTCGCGTAGTCGATTGGTATCTGTTCCACCCCGTCCTCTGAATCGCCCAAGAACCGAGGAGTCGAACGACATAGTGACAGGCGTGTCCCACTCTGGATGTGCTGTTCGTCCCGAGATGAAGGGTTGGGAAAAGAGGTTGATGGGATCAGAAAGAGGTTGCGATGGCTACCGAGTGATACGTCTGGCAGGATGGATGAGAAGTGAAAGGGAGACAAAAGCCATCAGCAAGAGGTTCTCAGATAGACGAACCAATGAGGTAGCACGCGATCACTCACCGGAATGGCTCCAACCGCTTGTCCCTTCTCCAACCCTTTCAAGAACGAGCTGATGTCTCCCAATATGAAAGACTGATCTAACGCGACTGTATTCTATTCTCGACCTGGCTGACCGACTTGGAAGCTGATGCTGATCTAGAGTTCGAGTTTTTATTATCTCGATAACCTTCCGTGCTCCCAATCAGGTACGCGAGAGATGCACGGGATCCCTCGTTCATCAAAGGTCGTAAAGTGTCGTAAGATCAACCGTTGTTACACGTCTTCCAATACCGTCGAAATGAGAAGGAATGAGTGTGAATTACCACGAAAGATCTTTACATCTATCTGGCTCTCCAAAATAGAAGCTATCCCCTCCTTTGAAGGATGATATGACGAATGTCTTCTCCACACAAAAAACCTAACCAAGACGGAGGAAACCGAGGAAAATCACACGGGGCTCTCTCACTCAACGCCCGTACCTTTTCCTTTTTGGCACCCTGAGCTTGGGACGAGAAACCCCAAGGCAAAACCTTGATTCCGCCGAGACGTTTCGGCTTCGCGGGCGGGGAACAGAGAAGGTTTTGCGCGTACCTGATCACCGCCACGTCTGGTGCCAGGTTTATCCTTCGGCTGGAGGAAGGAGCACAGAGGCGCAGGCGGCGCTTGAGCTACATTATTATGTCTAGCTGCGCCGGAATCCTATCAAATGATCCATGATCAGCATTCAAAAAACCTCGTCAGAATTCTCTGAATGAAAGGGGCTCTCTAAGTAGGAGTTGAGGGGAGCTCTAGGAACAGGTCAGGTCCCGGTGATCTGTACTCAGGCTCGAGTCCAGGCTGGGCATTTCTGAGTCCGATCATTGAGCGATGAATTGTATGACGTCAACAGAACGTCAATCTCAAGAAACAATGTTCCTGTCGAACAAATCTGAGAGCGGTGGAGTGAGCAGCTACCTCGCCGTCCTTGGCTCGCGAAGGATATCATTGATCTAGTGCAATCCCTGCATGTGAGAAGCAGTTCAATCGCTACTCAAGCTTTCCATCTTTCACTACTCTCCTCAAGTCTGCTATAGAAGCTCTTTCAACTCTCCATCTATACCAAGCACAGATCAGCGCCCTTCTAATCCAGGCGAATGAAGATTAGTCGAGAGCCAAACTCACATGATGGCAAGGACTCCTAAGCCCAGCACGCCTCCCGCACCGACCAACTCCATCCATCCCCTCCAACTGACTCTCCATCTTCCCGTCTGCTCCAGTATCCGCAAGATGCATCCTGAAACTAAGGTAGAAACAATCGCCTGCAATCTCGGCGCCACGCTCGAGACGCTCAACCCTCCGGTCCGACCCGCGAAGAACCTACTCGCATGCTGCCACGCATATGCGATCCTAAACAGCATAGCTAGGCAGCTCGCATAGATCAATGCCTTCTCCGTCCCTAGCTGAACAGCTTTTGGCAAGTGAATCAGGCCGAACAATCCCAAAGCAAAGGCGGCCGAACTCCCGATCATCCACCTCGCTTGTCTGGCTACTTGGCCGGGCGTCGAGCTGGATGCATGGAAAGCTTCAAGTATGCCGTTGAGGCTGAGAAGTGGGATGTACCACTTGAGATATGTCTCAAGAGTGGATGGAGCGGAGGTGTGAATGTATCGTCTAGGAAAGAGGATCGGTAGGATCGCGAGAAGTAGGGGAGGAAGGAATGCCGGAAGGAGGAGTAGCAGGTGAGCAGATATGTGAAGGACGAAAATGAGCAGGTGAGGCGTTGAAGGTGCTGAGAGGGAGGTGGAGAAGTGGAGAAGCAGTGTCTCTTCGAGCGGTTGGAAAACGATCCGCGCGACAAGCGAGCCTGATACTAGGTCAGCTGAGTAGAGTGGGAGCAAGGTGTACGCACCATAATTCATCGCCACCGCATATCCGCCTTGATCGCCCAAAGGACTGATCCTGCCTACCGCAATCCGATCGGCCTCAGTGAGAACATGCTTGATCACGCTCTGCCTTGTATTCGCGATGGCCAGGGAAAGTGTACCAGGATCGAAGCGGTTCTGTCTGAATTTGTGAGCAAGGCCTGATGAGGCCTGATGGTCGCATACAGTGACGTACCCTTGTGGTGTTGATACCCAGAGTAAACCCTTGATATCGCCAAACTCGAAAAGGTATCGTCCCGCTAACCAAACCGCTCCTGCCAGCTGACCGAGGGCGAAGCCGAGTAGAGGCTTACCCGGAAGAACGAGTAGACTGGCGACAGTGACGACAGCTTTGCCAATAGCCATCCCTCCCTCTGCTTGAACGCGGATATTGATCCTCGGAGGTGTGGAGCGGAGAGCGCGCAGGTATAGGGGTTCGATAGCAAGTTCGAGGAGAGCAGAGAGGACATAAGATCCGAGCGAGAGATGGAAGTTCGGTTGTGAAGTCGTAGCCTTCAAGCTGGAGTACAGGTATATCGAGCACACCAATGCTGCAACTATCATCCCCAACTGAAGCGGGATTATTGATAGAGCTTCGTCCTGCCTCCTCCCATTTCCAACCTTAGGTCGGACATCCTGCTTGGAGCGGAGTGAAGCGTTCCGTATCCCTTCCCGGCTAAGGAAAAGGATGGTCGAGCAGACGAGATCGAACTGTATCGCAGCGGTACCGAACACCTCTGGCGAGGCTATCCGGATGAGGGATTGGTTGAGCCCGAAAGTGAGGAGACGAGAGAGAAGCTGGAGGAGGACAAGGGAACGGCCGGTCAGCAATGTGGAGGAGAGAGCGTCCGGCGTCTGCGCAGACGCCGTAGAGGACATGACCAACGGGAGAGCGGCTTGTTGTGGCTGAGATCAAATCATGTTTGATCGTGCGAGCATAGCTTCACTCTGGGTATATTATAGGCTACTCGTCGTCATTCCACAGCACGTGACATCAAAGATCTTTTGACACGTCTGGGGTGGCGAGGACCGCTATCATCGTGGCTAATCCTCGTCTGGGCGAACCGAGCCCTCTTATATCTACCCCGGACCGAGGGGTGTCTGCTGACACAACGCGATCAATCCAGCTTATCAGCAAGGACTACTGAGGCAGCTCCTGAAGCCGTTGGCAAGATGGCTCGACCTCGACGCGTCTTACCCACTTCTTTACCTCGGATCCAGCCCGACTCGAAGACCGGGCTTCAAACTCGGTTCGAATTGTTCACATACGCTTTGTATGTGTTCTTCTTATTCTTCTGTTTGAAACCTCTGACAGGCACATTTCTAGTTCTCGGCTCCCTCCTCGTCAACTCCCTTTCTTAGCGGCCTATGCTTATCTCATACTGTACGCATCGAGCCGAGGATGGATAAGTCGGGAAGCTACCGGGAAGGGCGGAGCTTCGGTAGTAGGGGTACTGAGTATGGGTAAGTCTTACTTCTCTGTACTATGCTATACCCAAACTGATTCTGTTACCTGATAGTGTCCGGCCTACTGCTTTCGTACCGATTCTCCTCGGCGGTTTCGAAGTGGGATGAGGGTAAGAAGGTCTGGGTGGAGACTCGGACGGCTATCCGGGACGGCGTCAGGATGGTCAGTCTGCAATTCGAGTCGACGAAAATCAGTACTGATCGGAGAACAGCTTTCCATCCCCTCGTCCAATGACACATCCGCTTCATCGCCGTCCGTCACATCCTCGACACCCGTTGATCTCGGAGAGGTCTCGCCAGACGAGGATGAGAAGCCAATCGGTCGCAGTGCTGCAGCTGAGCGACCGATCACTCCAGTAAGGACCAGCTCGACCACAGACTCGACGCCGTCGAAAGATAAGGGGAAAGGCAGAGACACCGTCGCAGAGCGGACGGACGAGTTGACGGGCCTGTTTGTTTCGTTCGCCTTCGCCTTGCAGTGCGTTCAAAGCTATATGTATTGATCCTCGGCTAAGCATATTCCAGGCACCATCTCCTCACGACCCGCCCTCTCCCTCAACCTCCGCTCTGTGACCTCCTCCCACCCGCCTACCTTTCCTCGCTGAAACGTACTGAAGCGCGAGTCCGGTTCGCTAACGATCTCGCCGGTCCATCTGGCCCCTTATCCTACTCCAACCTGTCGTCAGATGCCTTGAATCCAGATGGCGTAGAAGGATATCGACCAGGTATACGGCGACGAAGTACCGGTCCACCTAGCCCAGAGGAGCGCAAAGTGGCGGATCAAGGGGAAGAATGGGAACTAAGCAACCTGCGATACAAGGCCGAAGAGGCTGTATCTATGCTGGCCGATGCGGTGGCCGGGACTAGAGATGAAGGATCGGATCTGGAGCTCCGACAACAGCTCTCCCAGCTGAACCTACCGAATCAATCCGCGCGGCGAGCGGAGAGCTTGAAACCGAAGTCCAACCTGCATGCGCCTCACCCGCCTAATCTACCACTGGCACTCCTGAAGCTTATGGACGCGTATGTCCTGGGACTTGCCGAGGTGCCGATGGAGAGAGGCGGATGGAGCGAGGCGAAGCGAGAACGAGCCTTGGGAGTGACGAAAGCTTTAGCTCAACATATGAGTCAAGCAGAGTGTCTCAGTGCAAGTATGTCGATGTATTCTTCCTCAATGGATACCTATGCTGACGCGACCCAGATCCCCCGCCATTACCTCTTACACTCCACTTGTCTCATCTTCTCCTTATCTACCTCGCTGCCTTGCCTTGCTCCCTCCTCTGCGTCGTCTCAGGCTGGTCTGTCGTCCTCATCACTCTCATCGCGGGATGGTGTCTACTCGGTCTGGAAGCGCTCGTAACCGAGGTTGCAGGCGTCTTTGGCGGTTCAGGTGAGTCGCTCCATACCTCATCGTCCGCAGCTGATGGCCGAGCAGAGAACCATCATCCTCTGCCTCGCCGCACGCAGGAGATCCTGCTAGAAAGCCTGGACATCTCGCCAGCGTTCATGAAGTACTACCGAGCGAGACTCGTGATGAGGCTAGGAGAAGATGATGCGGAGGTAGCAGAACTGGATAGACGGTGTAGAAAGAGTGGGGAAGAATGGATGCCTAGCTTTCGGTGATCGCAGCCAAGCTGTAGCAATTTACATGGGATTGGTTGTATCTTTCGGCTCTACTGTGTGACAAGCAATTTTGAAAACCGGTCGAGCCTTAGGTGAAGGTGGTCCAGCGGTTGCTCATCAGCAGTCACATTCCTTCGACCTTATTCACCCTTGACCTCTTTTCAAAGCTCATACAAATCGTATACGAGTGATCTCTGCAGTCATTCAAGTTTTTTCAAGAGTCAATACCCGTCTATGTCATCAAACAAGACCGATGCATCCGCTAAACCCATATCGTACGAATAAACCAAACTTCATCCTCCTCGCTTCCCGATACCCTGACTTCGCCCAATAGTCCGTAAACTCTTGTCTACGCATGTCTCGCTTGCTGAGTCTCTCCCAGTGTTGCGACCATACCGACCGGTTACGCTTCTGTTGACTTCCAGGATCCTGCAGCACTTCGGGAATTGACGAGATGCCTCTTGAAGGAGGATTGGGGGTTGGACGTGGATCTAAGGGAGGATAGGCTTGTACCAACGGTACGGAATACGATAATCGCAGCCTGATCAGCTGATATATGATAGATTGCAAACCGGTGAGCTTTTGACGCGATTAGTTGGTTGATTGATGATGGATTTTCTGGCTTGGAAGGCTCGATTACCTACTTCACGTTCTCGACCTCGAACCGTACCTCCGTCCATACGGTACCTCGCAAAACCTTTTGCGGATGAATGAGCAGGACGCAGAATCAAGTAACTCGAATGACTTCTCCTCGATGGTGAGTGACGAAATGTCTGGCTTATATCGAGCGGATCCTGACTGAAGCCGATTGTTAGGTTTCACGGGCAAAGAATGCGGACAGCTCGATCCGAGTACTGGACATGTGCGACTGAGTCCCACAGGCGGAAGCCCCCGCGAAACTGATGAACTGGTAGAGGTACTGGAGCTGTAGCCATCTATCCGATCCTTCTCCATCGACTCCGACCGAAGGCCTACATAGAAGCGACAGGTTAGTCCGCCCAAGTTCCCGCTGACTTCGTTGACACCAATCAGAGCTCGACACGACATCTCTCAAGCAAGCTCGAAGCGTTCTAAACATCAACGACATCTCCGAGACATCGATCAATCTGGTTCAGCCAAGCGATAACGACCGAATACTTCTCCCTCTGATGCACGAAGAAGCTCGTTTCGATGTGACGATCTGTAATCCGCCTTTCTTCGGGAGTATCGAGGAGATGGAGGAGGGCCGAGAGTTTAAGGCGGATGCTGCTCATGCTGTGAGCTCCTCAGAAGCACTTTGCCACCTTTGGTTCTCTGACAGGCTTCATAGGCGCCGACAGCGGCTAGCAATGAGCTGATCACGCCTGGTGGAGAGGTTACATTCGTGAGCCGGATGATGATGGAGAGTCTGGAGATGCGAGATAGATGTTTGTGCGTGAAGCATCGTGCATCTGGTAGACACAGCTTAGTGGGCATACTGATGAGGATATGTTTTAGGTGGTATACCTCTTTGATCGGGAAATATTCATCCTTACAACCGCTCGTTGATCTCCTACGGAACCACCGGGTAACACAGCCTAATTCTTTTTGTTTGTGGCTGAGTCTGGGCTGAGAAGGTCGAAAATTACTTCGTGAAGAGTATCAAGCCGGCTCGGACAGTCCGCTGGATCTTAGGATGGTCTTACACCGCCATTCGTCTTCCAGATGTTTGTCATTTTCCTAGTTAAGCGGAGGCTGATTTCATCTCGCAGCGCATCACCAGACCAGACCCTATCCACCCTCACACGAGTTTTGCGAAACTTCTTCCTTCACCTAATCGCCTCTCGCACACACCGCTACATCCACCACTCTCCGTCGAACAGCTTCGAGAGAAGGTCCTGGCAGTTCTAGACGATATCCAGCTCGCTCCAGCAACCGAGGCAACATCTACCTCCTATTTCGTCGCCGACGAGCAAGGAACGATCCTCCTCTCACCTAGGAGTAACACTTGGTCCAGATCGGCACGTCGCCAAGCAGCTCGTGCAATGGATGCTCAGCCGGAGACGTCACAGCCAGATCTTCCCGAGGTCGAACAAGACATAAAGCCTTTGATGCGATTGCGATTGTCTTTTCTCCAGCCTTCACCCCCGAGTACAGACAACTCTAGTGAGAAAGTCGACTGGCGAGGAGCAACACTTACCGTGGACTTCTTGGAGGGGCAAGAGTATTCGGTGATGGAGGCTTTCTGGAAATGTTTACTCACCAAAGCTGGGCTTTTGGGGAGGATTGAGCCATCTCGGGTTCTGGTGGGAAGAGGTGGACGAGCGGGGAGAGGAAGAAGAGGCGGGAGCTAGTTGACGATATACCTAGCATGTATATGCCCAGCACATTTTAAGTCCTGCACCGTATGTTCCGTGTCCAGTCATACCCAATCACGTTCACACTCTTGCCGTGGAAAACATCAGCTACTAGGAGACAGTTCCGCTCAAGGTGGATTATGCCACATGCCTTCATCTTGGTACTTGACTACGATGCGTGAACAAGCCCATCCTCATGCCGAACTGATAATCCCCTTCCTGCCCCGTCCTTCCCCTCATGATGTGACCTGCCTGCGGTATCCTCAAGAAAAGATATCTCAACAAGTATCAATACCTCCCCAAACCGCCCAGGCTATTTACTAGGCTGTGACTGCGGTGGTGGACGATCTCCACCGCCACCTCCCGGTGCACCCCTCCCTCTTCCTCGACCCCTACCAGCAGAAGGCGGGCCATTGGACCTCTCTCCATTGGGCGCGATCTCGCTCAAACCCTCCCTACCTGGTCCACCTCCCATCCTCCCACCTCCCCTCGGTCCTCCCCGGTCAGGCGGACCACCTCGATTCCCTCCCTTCGGCCTTCGCTCATCCTTCTCCTTCCTCGTCTCGAAGTTCAGCTTTCCTCCCTCGCCGGCCTGCACTCCACCCTCACCACCCTGCTGTACCGTCAAAGAAGCGATGATAGCCTTGCGAGCGCTCTCCACCTTGGCGAACTCAACGAACGCGCACGCCTTGGACTTGACGATTTCGACTTTTGCGACCTCGCCGAAACGCGCAGCGACCTGTCGGACGGTAGTCTCATCCATCGACTCGCCGCCCGCCTGGTTGTCAATCGACCAATTGGGCAGCTAGATAATTAGCTAAGGGCCACTTGTCAGAGTTTGGCGACTCACCTTGACGAAGCAGTGAGGTGTCTGCACCTTCATTGCGTTCTCATAGAAGGAGTGACGATGAATCAGAGAGGTGGAGCTGCTCGCGGCCGGCGGGTTGTCCTCTTTCTTCGGAGCAGGGGCAGCAGGGGCAGCAGGTGCCGCGGCTGGAGCTGGAGCACCAACAGACTGGCCGGTCGATGCCCCCGCACCCCATGCCGGTCTCGCGCTACTTCCAGCGGCAGCAGCCATGGAAGCCCATGACTTGGGAGCAGCGGGCTTGCTACGAGCAGGAGCGGTCGCAACGGGCGATGAATTACCATTGGGGGCGAGCGGGGCAGGAGCTGGAACAGGAGAAGCAATCGGCTTCGTCGGAACGGGAGTGGACTCGTCGAGAGGCGGGTTTGTGGCGGTAGTAGGCTCCTCGACAGCTGGTGGCTCGCTCGGGGCGATATCGTGGTCGGGAATAGCGGCGATCACCGCCTCGTCGGGAACAATGTCAGGGTCGGGATGAGCAGGTTCTTGCACCGGTTCAGGCTCTGGGGTTGGCTCCGCTTCGGACTCGAGCTCCTTCTCATCGGTGGGAGGGACTGCTTGAGGCTCAGCGGGGACGGGAACAGGGACTGGGGCGGCGGCGGCGGGAACCTCTACTAGAGGCTCCTCCGCGACCTCATCCTCCTCCTCATCATCTGCCTCTTCTTTGAGGTATCGGAAGATGTCATTGAGGACAAAGTAGCCGTTTGGTTGTTCGGCTAGGAAGAAGGTCTGGGTGAATTTGCGCCATGTCCCGTTATTGTTGGACATTTCGCCGATGACGAGGATGATGATACCGCCATTGGCGGAGGATTGTGAATCGATGGAGTGGATGTAGACTTTGCATTGGTCATAGCCGATGGCGGTGATGCGGTCGTGGATCTCCTGCAGGAGAGTAGTCAGCCAGGTATGCGAAGATCCAGCCTGATAAAATCGCTGATGCAGCCAAACGGCATGACATACCTGCTGACCGGCGGCCACCTGTGCATCCTCCCCTTCTTCCCCATGGACGAACGTTGACCGCTTGTTGTAGAAGCAGTGGAGACGATGTGGCTGCTTGTTGACGAAATTGCTGCGAAGAGTATCAGCTGCATCGCCAAGGAGGGCCGTACGACAAAGAGTCGCCCACTCGTCCCTCGAGAAGCTTGATAGCTGAGGACTCACTAGTATTGAGGAACGAATTGCCATCCGACATCACCGGGCTGGATTTTGGAGGTCTGCCCCTGAACGGCTGGAGCGTCCACAGCGGGAGTATAGCCGTTGACCTGGGTGGAGAGAGCGGCCATTCTGGAGACCTGTCAGAGTGATCAAGTTAGTAAGGGTCTGTAGAAAAGCCTCACCCGACGCTAGATGAGACTGTAGAGGGCGTGATGGGGTCTGAATGGTACTCACGAGGATTCAGAATTGAAGAGGTTGGAGGCGTACTCTCTATTGTTTCAAGGATAAGCGTCAAGTCGTGCTGACAAGGATTCGGTAAGAGAGATTTGTGATTCTATGGGAAGATTATGACAGGCCTTCGAAACCAAGCTCAGAAATGAAACGGTATTAGAATTCAGCACAAGAGGATTTCGGGACTGCTCCTGACGAAAGGATTGACGGCGATAGCGCGGAGAGTTGTGTGTTTGGGTCCATGTGGCACAGAGACCGATGCGTGTCGTTGAGCCATCCAGTGCAGCAAATCTATCCCATCACCGATATCAGTATCATCCCGGTGTAGGGGTTAGATTTGCTGGGTTCCTTGCTCACTTCTGTTCCCGCCGAACCATTCGTCTTTTCCCACTCACCACCTCTGTCATGTCCTCCGATTTGCAAACATCCCTCTCCGAACTTCAATCCCTCTTCGACATACCTGGAGGATCCAGAGATGATGTCTCCAAACGGCTGGCTAAGCTCAAGGTCAGTCAGAGGCTCACCTTCAGCATTTTCTGCTGTTTTAATCTCATCATTGGCTAACCATCCACTTTATCAGCTGGACCTCGCTCAGTCTGGTCTATACTTTGCTCCTCCCTCAGCCAATGTGCAAGACCTCGAAGCAGCTCGTACGCTTTTGACCGATCTTTCACGCTTCGAAACTGACTCTTGCAGGATCGATTTTAGAGCTCGGTGCCTTCCACTCCCTGCGCCTCGGTAATGTGAAGGCCTACCGACAATACAACTCATCCCTCCAACCCTTTTATGACAACCTATCCGAAATCCTCCCACCATCACCGAATCGACCTATAACCCTTGGCCTACACCTTCTATGTCTGCTGAGTGAGGGGCAATTAACGGAGTTTCATACGGCTTTGGAGACGTTGGAAGTGGGGCAGATGAAGGATGTTTTCGTTAGATTACCTGTGGATCTGCGAGTACTTTCAATGGTGGAAGAGCTTCCACTGACCTCCGCTGTAGAGAACGATGGCTGATGGAGGGAGCATACAACAAAGTGTATCGAGCAAAAGATCGAGTACCTAGAGAGGAGTTTGGCTTCCTCCTTGAGCGGTTGATGGGAACGGTCCGGTCAGTGAAGAAACTTCTCGCATGTCTCTCGTAGCTGATCTTGTAACCCTCAGAGCACAGATCGCTGCTACCATTGAGGCATCTTACCCCTCCCTCACGCTGCAAAGCGCCGCAAGTCTCCTCTTCTACAAGTCCGGAGAGACATCCCAGCTTATCGAGTTTGCCACTTCCGTTAGTCCTGCTCCTTGCAATTAGACTCTCGGTCTGATCCCAAATAGCGCGGATGGACTCTTCAACCCATAAGCTCGACATTCACCTTCCCAACTTCCAACAAATCTGATATCGTGCTCGCCGCGGCCCAACCAAGCGATAGTGATACATCAATAGCGATACTCGACGCGATGAAGGGGCAAGGCGTGAAGAGGGGTGTACCGATGCGGACGATGGTAGGACCGGCTTTACAGCTTGCACAGCAGCTCGAGGCGATCGTATGAGACCATGCAGCGAGTTCGGGCATGGGTCCTGTGGTCATCAAATTAAGTTGCGGTCTGCTGTTTTAACTCAGTAGCAAAGTCTATCCGAGATTAAGCACGCGTACTTGACGGCCATAGAAGCACGTAGACCCTAAAGAAAGAGTGTGGGTCAGAACGCATAACCCCACTTCGCAATCAAAATCTGGGGATCCGGATCAAATCCTTGTCTCATGTTTGGTTGTTTCACTCTTCCCACCAGATTTACTGCTGAACGAAGAGAGCTCAAACTTCAGTCTCAAGGTCATCGCCTCATGCCCTTGAAGCACATCTCTTCGCCCGACACTGATTCCTGCTGAACCACCGATCAAACACATAATCCTTCCGTTGACACGCCCATCAAATTGCGGCTGATGAGATCAGGTCCAACCCGAACGGTGATGCAACCGTGTCCATGTGCATCACCTTCACAAATACCTCCCTCTAGCGTTCATGTACCCATGCCTTGACGTCATCCCGATCTACCTTCCCGGCATCGGGCCGAGCGAAGAAAGTATCCTCATGCTCGATAGGAGATGGGCTATCTTTGCTCGATCCGGGGCGAGTGGTCAAGGTGAGTTTAATTTCCCAACTTGGAGTTGCCTTGAGCTTATACAGACGCTGGGCACAGAATGATTGTCGGATACGCTCAAATTTGGATTGTAATGCCTCGGTGTGGGGTGAGAGCGAGATGGGGAAGAGGCGAGCTGGGAAGGGTCCCAGTAAAGAACATCCCTGCGCAGAATGTCAATGGCACGATCACTGGGTGTTGGACTGTCCATGTTCCCAGCGTGTCATGAATCGAGACGATCCGACAGACCACGTGATCACTCCTAGCGGGACGCCCCTTTTCCCTTCTGTGTTCCAAACACCCAGGACGCGATGTTTCCCCGTGATTGATATATATCGCGAACCAGTTATGTTTGTACGACCTTTGGGTCACTATCAATGTATGTTGTAGGCTAGTCAATACCGACTAGGGCCAGGTTCATTGTGATCTCCACCCGTTGACCGACCCCACATGATCGTTGTCATGAAACAAGAGCGACATCCACCTTACGTGTCAACAACGCTTCCTTATCACGAACGCGTCCCTTTCGCGTTCCTCCTTCTCGTCGCGTTCTCGTTTCCGTATCGATATATACAGGTAGCTAGCACATTTATTGGACTTCCGGGTCACTTTCAATGTATGTTGTAGGCTAGTCAGTCCGACTAGAGCCAGCTTCATTCGTGATCTCAATATTGACACGACTAAACGACCTTTAACTATCGAATACGATCGTTTACCACTATTACCTCGAACACCAACCCACCCGCCCAACCACTCCTTGACCTTATCCCGTCCCTTGCTCTATCCCTCAGCCTGCAGTACTCCACGAAGCTCTGGCAGGACCGTAACAAGTTGAAAGTGACCCCTACCGCACCCTGAGTGGATGAGTGAGCCTCATTACAATCTCAGAACACCCAGAAGACACCGCGTTCCCCCGATGTCAAACCCCACCTCTAGCTTGGCATCCATCCCCGACATTTCCAACTCGATTCTCAACACCGATACCTCTTCCACCAGTCATACAACCGATACCTTACCCATCACCGACATGCAGGCCATTCTCGACAACCTGAACTCCCTGCGAACCCTTATTATTTCTAACAAGGCCGATACGGAACGTCTCCAACTCCAGGTGCTCGACCTCGCCCAAAGACAACTACCGGCTGAGGCTGATCCACCTGAGGAACGGTCGGAATCGATCGTTTCCCCTCCGCCGGAGACCGAGGTGGAAAAGCTCAGAAGGGAGAATGCGGAGCTTATCGTGCGGCTCCAATCGGGGACATCTGTCGTCGACCGCTCACACGACAAGTACCCTAAGGTCGGAGATCCGCCCTTGTTTCACGGCAAAAAGGAAGAACTCCCTGGGTTCTTAGCCGGTCTCGGAGTGGTTTTCAGTCTCCAGTCAAGCCTATTTCGCACCGACCGCGACAAGATCATGCACGCCTACACGTTTACCCGCGGTGCGGTCCGCAACGCTCTCACACCTGCTATCATGGACGAGAGAGTTTGGGAGACAACCAACTGGACACGATCGTATACGATCTTTACCGACTATCTGAGAAAAAACTATGGAGATCCAAATGAACGTCAAACCGCTATCGACAAGATCAACTCCCTCAAGCAGACTGGCTCCGCTAGTCAATTCTTCGCCACATTCACCGAGTATTCCTGTACCCTGGATTGGCCGGATGAGGTGCTGGTCGCGACTGCCCGCAGGGGACTGAGCGAAGATTTGCTTGAATACCTTATCCTGGTCCCGAACCAGTATTCCAATGAGTTCGAGAGTTTCAAGGACCAATGTATCAGGATTGACGAGAGGGTTACATCAACCCAAGTCGAGAAGAAACGTCGTAACTTGGGTAGTCGATCCAACTCGGCTCCCGCGCAACCGTATCCACCCCAAGCTGCTCCTTCCGTTCGACCACTGGCTACGCTTGCCCTCGGGCCAACCGTACGATCGACAACAATCCGTAACCCCCCGGTGCCAATCCCAAGACCCACCTCAGCGCTTTCCGGAGATCCGCCCATTGATTGGGAGATTGAGGGCCAGAAAATCAGCGAGAAGGAGAAGCTGTGGAGAAAGGACAATAACCGGTGTCTCATTTGCCGCGCCTCCGGCCACCATATTGCCGATTGCCCGCGCCGCAGGGAGAAACCGATCGGAAACGATCGTCCTGTGCGGAGAACGGTCGTTTTGGAGGAGGAAAAAGATGGATCGGCGTGAATGAGGAAGGCGTTCCCGTCGATAATTCCCTACCTTCCCCTCCTACTGCTTCAATATACCCAACGGTTCCAATGATATACGACAACCAACAGCCCGAGATGACAGGATGGATCAAAATAGAAGGATGCGAAGACAGGCCGGTGCGGGCGCTATTGGACAGTGGGGCAAAGGGCACATACGTTCAAGCTGGGTCTCACCTGTTGGAGGATGCAATCGTTAACCAGTACAGTAATCCGAGAACGGTCCGCATGCTCGACGGACACGTGGCACAGGTTAAGATCACCCAATTCGTCTACGCCTCCCTTAAGCCTCACTTATCCCATGAACCCATACACCTCAAGCTGGATGTACTACCGTTCATAGGCCCAGACATCCTCTTGGGCGACGACTTCCTGAACCTCAACAAGGTCATACTCAACTACAAGACCAAAACGATCGGTTTCAATCGGATTCGACCCCTTGCCTCTGGCACCAACCTCATACCCTTAGGCCGCACGAGGGCTTGGGGATCCCCAACCATAATGATGAGAGGGACAGCGCTGGAGTATGAAGATGTTGAGTCTGAAGACGACCAGCTGCGATTACAGGTCCCTCCTGAGTATCACCACCTTATTGAAGTATTCCGAGCGAGTCGGGCTAAGAGCTTACCACGTAACAGGCCTTATGACCACCCAATCGACCTCAAGACCGGTGAGAAGATTCCACCGAGCAAGGTGTACCCCTTGTCAAATGAGGAAGATAAGTGGCTGAAGGCATGGATCGACGAAAACCTAGAAATCAAGCACCTGCGTAAGTCGCAATCACCTTTCGGATCTCCGGTGTTCCTTGTCTCCAAGAAAGGCAAAGTACCGTATAGGGTCGTCACTGATTACAGAGCCCTAAACGACATCACTATCAAAAGTTCCTACCCTATACCCAACATCATGACCTTACTCGATCGTTTACGACTGTTTACGATCTTTACCAAGCTGGACCTCAAAGGAGCGTATCAACTTCTTCGGATCAAG
>JAABUH010000115.1_pt1 | contig 115945 bp, 142 predicted proteins | sample 5559121 | NCBI WGS metagenome assembly JAABUH01 (sample SAMN10711871, study PRJNA513364) | rock metagenome | isolation source: Antarctica rocks | place: Antarctica: Victoria Land, Battleship Promontory nord | collected 2015-12-28
TGTATGTCAAACGAGTGTATGTCAAAGCTGAATTTGCTTAGTTGGTCAAAGGCGAGGTCTCATAATCTGTTGTAGGTTTATAAAGAATGCATAAAAGCAAGACGAGCGAATAGGAACAAATCACACTATGAACGCACGCGACGCGACACGAGCTTATCCGAGCCCTCCAACAAAAAAAAAGGTAGGAGGGAATGTATTGTTTTCGGAGAGACCAATGTTCTTTTCGAGTTCTCATACTCTCGAAAATTTGCGACTGATAAAATGAGAAGAGTGCTTATCTGCGGACCATGTTCTCCGCAGAAGATAAGATGGGGATCGGTTTGAACAGAGGTCTTCTCGTGGCAGGTCTCAGACAAGCCAGCATCATCCACGGACGTATCGGATCATCCGTCACAGTTACGCAATGAAGACCTCCAGAGCGTACTGCATCTCAGTCAAGCCTTGCACTCAGCCGACCAGTTGAACTGCCTTCGTCCAGCTACACTGTCCCTCACACAGGTACGCTTAGCGATCACATGCATCCACATATCGTAATGATCATCTGAAACAACCCAGAGGAAAGGCCAAGAGTACAACGGTGTAATGATGAGAGAAATCGCGTGGGATTAGGCACAACAATGGCGAGGTAGTCGATGACAGTCTAAGACGGCAGACGATGAGGATGGGTATATGACGATCGATGAGACTTGAAGAGAGGGTGTGCTAATATACAGGTGAATGGAGCGGTTGCAGGGCGATTGTCGACCAGGAAATGTCCGAAGCAGATGAGAGGGGTGAAGCGTTTTAAATGTGGAAACGAGACCGATAGGGCCGGTAGATGTTACAATCACGAGGATGCGAAGGATCTGTCGATGAAGTGCTGAGGGGGTCATTCGAACAGGAGGTTCCCCTTGACGGTCGATCCTGGGCTTTCCCTCGCTGCAGTCTCGATTTTTCGCTTAAGCGCATCGAGACGAGTTTTGATAGGCATCATGACTTAGAAAATATCAGCCACATGCACGGATCGCTAACTTGAATTAACAAAACTTACCTTTTTCGATGCCGATACGATCCTCATCGCGAATGTGTCCACCGTCATACATGACATCGTCGAGCAAAGCTTGAAGGAGCCAGAGCGACGATTCGTATCCTCCTTCGGCCGAAACAAAGTCACCTTGGAGCTCGGCAATGGCAGCATGGCGAGACTAAGCTGATCAGTGGGAAAGGCTATGCCCTACATTGAAGACATACTGATTCCCGTGCTTTGTCGTGCACAAGGCGATCTACAAACGGAAGCTCGTCTGCACATCTCGCCTTCGCCCATTCGGCCTTCTCAAAGCATTCGTTGAACCTCGCTCGCAGCCATTGCACCACTGCGCGAAGTCAGCATAGCCATCAAACTGAAGAAGATGTGCACTCACTCTCATTCAGCTCCGAGCTCGTCTCATACCCAGCATTCCGCTCAACCCTCTCCCAATACCGCTGTATCCGATTTGTCCCTAGCACGATAAAAGCGAGAGCCTTGCAGTACAGCACCACCGCCTCTCCCGCTGTAGCTTCTTGCTGTCGAAGAGCCATGACCTCCGAACTGAAACTGCTACTGCTCGACTTGCGGCGGGGCGAGTTTTGACCGAATGGTGGCGTGGTACTTGCGCCAATACCTGGTGTTCGAGCTAGTGATTGCCAAGTGACTAGACGAGAATCGGCCAGCTCGAACAGTACGAATGCCTTTCTCGCAACACCTTCAACTGAGCGGACAAGGTCATCTTCTGCTGGGTCAATCTCGCCTGTTCGGAAGATGGTAGGTCGACGCTTGGCAGCTGCCTTCGCAATGGCAGTCGCGGCGGTATTGGCGCTACTTTCTATCAACCGTAAAGCAGTGTTGGTCAATGCACGAGCAAGTGCTCCCGTTGTCAAAGATGATGGCGATGCGCCGAAGCGATTGCCCGCGTCCTGAGGGAACGATAGTGTAGGTGGTGGAAAGATATTCATCGATTGCGGGATGGATGGCGGTCGGCTTATATGTGTAGCCGATGATTGACGAGCTGTTGGTGGAATAGCGAATGGAGGTGTTGATGACAACGAGAAGGGAGGAGAGTAGGACAAGGGGACAATGGCGGTCTGCTGTGGAGTAGGAGCGCTCGTAGCCGGTTTGAAGGCGGACACCGGCCGCGAAACAACGCTGATGCGAGAGCTTGGTCGGTGGATGATAGCGGTCGGTCGTTTCGACGCCTGGTCGAGCTCTGCTTGAAGTCAGCAGGGAGCAACTGACAGATGCGAGACGACTGACCATCTGCCAATGCATTGATCTCCACCGTCCGCTTCTCCACCACGACATACTCCCTGTTCACCATCGAGTCACTCGCGTCAAGGGCACTGCTGTTTTTCCCCGTGACCTCCTCGTCCCGTGCCATCGTCATTGGTGGCGTCGCAGCCAAGGGAGAACCTTCACTGACAACTCTGCCTGATCGTGACGAATTGCTAGGTGGAGGTGGCGCGTTGAGCGATGTCGGCGTGACAGGCTGTGCCTCCTCAATACTTGCGGGCTCCTTCTCACGAGACGAGAACCGTCTTTGTGCTGGGGTCTGGATTGGTCGTGGCGCAGCAGCTGGGATCGTGGCGGTGGAAGCTATTGGCGGAGCGAGTGGGATGGGTGATACCAGGGTAGCGGCGGTGGGCGAAGGTATTGACGGACTATCATCGCTGACATAGTACTTCGGCTCTGAGCGCCTTTTAGGATGTTTGGAAGGTTGCGCATTTGGGGTGGGCAGCGGACTAGGTGTAGCTGACTTCTCCTCATGCTTCGCGGGTAACGGGTTGAGTACCAGATCGGTAGAGATAGGCTGAGGTGCTTTCCTTGGCAAGATCTTATCGATTGACCGGTCGACGCTCTCAAGCATTTCTCGTACCCTGTCACTTGCTGCGAGGTTGGCAGCCGAGCTGTCTGTCGAAACCTCGAGACTCAGGCTACCTCCCTCGGTGCTCTCGGTCATATACCCATCCCATACTCCACATTGGAAGAACTCGTCGAAGCTCATCCGCTGTACTGGTTGGCGCTTGAGTAATCCTCGTATGAGAGCTTTGATGTCGGGAGAGACAGGACTAGGGGGAATCGCTTCCTCCGATGCTCGCGACGATTCGTCAGGGAATTTGATCCGATCTTCGCCCTTCTCGATCTTGCGAAGTAGCTCCACATGGTTGTTAGCTCGGAAAGGTGGTTTATCGACAGACATCTCGAATAGCACTGCGCCGACGGACCAGAGATCGGCCTTGGCGTCATACTTCTCGTACCGAAGAATTTCGGGAGCCATGTACAGTCTGTCTAGGTCAGCTAAGCTCAGCGATCTGATGATAACATACGGCGAGCCACACAAAGTTTCTGTCATCGCTGCAGCAGGCAGAATTCTAGCAAATCCGAAGTCTGCAACCTTGAGTATCGGTACGCCGAGAGGGTGTCCATCGGCGACCTCAGTAGCGGTCGCAGGCTGGAGGAGGAGATTCTGCCGCTTCATCAGCGATTGTCAGCGGTGAGAATTGTCAATATTTGCTTGAGGCTTGATGTCCCGATGTATGAGATCCTGCGATCTCAAAAACCTCAATGCCTGAGCTGATCGCTTCATTAGCCATGTTTCGGCCGATAACCACCGACTTACCCAGCTGGCCAAGAAAGCACCTCGTGACCTTTTCATCGATCCCTCCCGTGGGCGGATGCGGCCAGAAGATTTTGTCCCCATCACTCGCTCCATCACGAGGCAAGAAATCGAGAGTAGGTAGCTTACCTCGGTTCTTGATGTATATCGAGAGGTCCGAGCCGGAACAGAACTCCATGACGAGGTAGATGTGAGTATCGTTCTTCTGCGATCAACGTCAGCCATCGCAAAAGACGGAAACTTGGGTCTGCTTCGCCAAGCTGGATGAAGTCGACGTACGAAGCAATCCTCAAGTGAGACAACGTTGCGATGACTGATTACTTTGAGAATATTGATCTCGCTCTCGAGGTTCTCGAGGAGCTTCGTGGTGAGCTTTTGGCGGGAGACAGCTTTGATGGCGATCGGAGCGCGTGTCTTCTGCAATTGCGGACGGGTCAATAGTGGGAGAGGGGTAGTGGTGGAGAGACGGAATGGCATAGCGATGGGGAGGGTGATCGTGACATGGTTGGTATGAAATCGGAAGGGTATCGAGGAGCGAAGAAGAAATATCGTCAGCACATCGTCACATCTCCAAGTTGTGTACAACTCCGTCCTTCCGCTGCGATACCCATTGATCGATATGGAAGACTACTCACCGATCGGTACCCCTTATAGACCGTAGCAAAGCTCCCCCGTCCAATCTCAGCCCCAACCACGTAATTCCCAATCCTCTCCTTATGATGTCCATGTCCCGTCCCATCCTTCTCCTTCTTCGCCGACCCAGTCGAAGCCGGGGTGTGCTGAGTATCTGGAGGCATGTTGAGATGCTTCCTTCTATTGCCCTAGAGGGCACAGTGGCCCGATGAGGGTGGATTCACTATGGCGAAAGATAACGATTTACGATTTATCGGCCAGAAGGATGGAGGGGTAAGGAGGGAGAACAGGGAAGGAGGGAGGGATCAACGGGAAGTTTTTGGCAGTTGAGCTTGAAAGGATGCTTCTCGGAGGGAGAAAGCGAGGAATTGCTGACAAATCCTTGGTGATGTGCGGATGATGGCGATCCAATGTGTGAGGATGGACCGATAATCCGGATGATGTAGAAGGAGTACAACAGAATCCCGTCAACTGTTGTAGCAATAGGCGTGCTGATCCGCAACCAAAGGAGGAGCCTCCAAGTTGACGGAACAGGACGGGGCGAACGGGGCGAAGGGGGCGAAGGGGGTGAAGGGGGGAAGTACTCGAGTCCACAAAGAGGCGGGAGCTGACTCAGGCCAAATGATCGGTTCGATCTCGGTGGTGACGAACCGTACACTCCAAACCCAGCCCCAATCGTAAAGAGGAATTGACAATATGGTACAACAAAAGGCGGACTTGACTTCCAAGAGGACGGAAGTTTAGTCAAGGCCAAGGGGGGATCACCTCAACTGCCGCAATCGATAGGTGATCCGTCGATAAGAAATCACCTCTTCGAGCCCCCTTGATCGCGTCGAGAACCGCTGCCACGTGACTTGGCTTGTTCCCGGTTCGGGGCGGCGGGTGGAGGTTTTTGACTGAAGCTTCTGATCTCAAGGATTTGAGAGATAAGCTGTCCGAGGAAAGCTTTACAGCATAACCCATCATTTGAATCCTGATATGCCGGAATACGCCGGATCCGAACAAAAGTACTATTGCGCATGCAAATATGTCGCTGCTCGCTGAGTAGCTGTTCTCCATGAATAAAGCCAATATAGGTGAGCAACTCCCAGAATCGTTGTTAGGACAATAGAATACATGCAGAATCGTTACGAAATCATCGTTTGAGATGGATCATTACATACAAAACGTAAGCCACCTTCTCTTCCCCCTTCACTCGCTCAAAGCTCCGCAGCACACTCCTTTACACTCTTCCCCAGTATCCTGACAATCTCGCTGATCTGCTCCGCTGTCACAATATATGCCTAAACGCTTCCATCAACCCCATTCTCGCCATGAATATAAGACTCACCGGAGCCAGAGTTGTCGATTCTCCTTCCTTACCATCGATTATACCCGACAAGCCGAGGGTTAAGAGACCATTCTCGAAAGCCCGATTCTTAACACGCATCGCAAAACGGGGTTTCAACGTGCTCGGCGAATCATACTCGACTCCAATAAACTACGTTTCGCTTTAAGCGTCTTCAATCTAAAGTCTGGAGTGAACGTAGTTACCAAACCCTTCCCTCGGACATCACAAACGATTGGGACATCCCTGAACCCCTCTTTTAGCTCCTTGATCAACTGCTTCCCCCTCTCCCTAACATTCGCACAAAGATCCTCCCTCTCGATAATCTCCAAGACCTTCTTCGCGACCGCGCAGTTGATCGGGTGATTCTGATAAGTATGAGAGTTCTGCCACATCCCATCTCTCTTCACCACCTCGGCCACCATCTTATTCACTAAGATCGCAGAGATGGTGACATAACCTGCTCCGAGACCTTTCGCCATGGCCATGATATCTGGCCTGACGCCCTCGGCAACCGCATCGTGAGCGAAGAGTTCGCCACATCGTCCGGAACCTGACATGACTTCGTCCATCACGAGGAGGATCCCGTACTTCTTGACCACTGCGTCGATCTCGGGGAAGTACCCTCGAGGAGGAGGCATGACACCTAGAGCGGCACCGACGACGGGTTCAGCGAAGAAGCCGATGACGTTTGATGGGCCGAGTTCGAGGATCTTCATTTCGAGCTCGGAGGCGAGACGGGCGGAGTAAACTTCTTGTGTTTCGTTGGGGAGGTGGGAACGGCGATAGGTCGGGGAGGTGACGTGTTGAAAGGTGTCAGGGGAGAACAGGGGAAGGTAGATGTTGCGGCGGCCTGGGACGTTACCGACCTGAGGAGATCAGCGTGAGCCACATGGTTATTGATCTCAAGAAATACGCTAGCGATGCGATATATACAACTCACTGCGAGAGCTCCGAGGGTGTTTCCGTGGTACGAAGGGAACCTCGCGATGATGTACTTCCTGTTCAACTCTCCCTTCTCCACCCAATACTGCCTAGCAGTCTTGATACATGCTTCCATCGCTTCGGACCCTGCTTCCATCAACGCCTGTCCTCTTTCACCCAACCAAATGCGAAACAAACTCACCCGAATTCAAGAAAGCAGCCGCCTCAAACCCCCCTTTCCGACAAAGAAACTCCGCCAACTCATCCCCAGCCCCATTCCCCAAACTCTGATGATAAGCATAAGCCATCTTCCTAGCTTGTTCCGTCATGACCTGCACGACCTCTTCATTCCCACTTCCGAGGCATGCGACTGCCGCACCGCCGGAGACGCCATCGAGGATGGTTCGACCGTCGTCGAGGGTGTAGTGCAGACCTGAGCCTGAGATAGCGGTGGGTTGAGGGTGGGAGTGGTGAAATGTTGAGGTTGATTTGAGAGGTTGGGAATGGGTGACGGGTTTGGGAAGGGGGTGGGTTGGCGGTGGGGATGAGGAGATGGCGATGGGTGCCATGATGAGGATATCCGAGTATCAAGCGGTTTGGGATTTAAGCGGTTTTGCCAGATAAATGAGTAGTTCTTGGTAAGAATGAGATATTCAAGCAGTAGAGTGCAGATTGATTGAGAAATGAACGGCAGGAATGTGAGAGCTGAGAAACATGAGGCTGATGCGTGGGAAAGAAACCCCTATCATCCTGCCGCAGATCCTTCCCATTCAGTTGGAAATCAGGGACACGCCGCATCCATAAGCCATTGCATCCTAACCCGCTCACACGCAGCATTTGACCTCGCATATGCCAACCGTATCTTTGAGATTGTGCCAACCGAGCCAAGGAGATCTGCCATCGATGGGCCAAGATACAATCAAGATTTCCAATCTGATGGAGGGGGGAAGAGATAGCGGGGATGGCGCAATTTATTCGCTATATTCCGCTTGGCGACGCGATAAGGGACAGAGCCGTTTCGAGACCTGATGACGTGATGGGGAGGAGACCCTGAGAATATGAAACTGAAGATAAGGGTTCTCCCGCGAGATGATAATCTTGACTTTGCAGTACTCGAGTAGGGTACGATCGACTTTAGCTGGGTCTAAACAAACTGATGTTGAGAGACAAGAGCTTTCTTAGCGAATACATATCAAGGCGGTAACTGTGAAGCTCATGCAGAATGACTGCATTTCATCTGCTGTAACACTATCGTGGTATGGGTACTTGGGGAAGAAATCGTAAATGAAGGGTACAGCTCTGTTCTATGTCGAGGGCGGTGGGGGGCGGGGTGCACCCCAATTGCTGAGATTGCACAATTTGTTCTCCTACAAAGTGACCTTGTGAGTTGCTGAATCAATGTAAGCTGTAGACCTAATACTCCCAGAAAGACATACAGTATTCAATCTCTGCGTCAATCTTGACCACCAAAAGTGTTTTGGCCAGTGACACAGTTTCCTTGGGCTGAATGGGAGCTCTGAAACTGCTGGAAGACTTCATCGATCGTTTCATCAAGTCTTCTTGTAGAATCCGGATCATCATCAGATGACATGAAGAGTGCAGCGGTAGGTGAATGAGTGGGAGAGAATCGGGACTCGATCCCGAACTCGTACAAGCGATCAATGACCGGTCTTTCAAGCAGTTCAAAGGATTCGAAGGAAGCGTTCCATATTTTGAACCTCTGATTGGTATTCAATCAATCGACCTAAATGCGTCATTCAATCTACGACGATTTACCGCTCCTTCCACTGTATCAGCGGTTACTGCGACACATTTTGCGCGTCCGCCAAGGAAGGAGCACAATGAACGCTGATTGGCATTGAGAGTCCCTTCCACTTCATCAATGGTAATTTGGTGAAAGGAAGCTATGGCTGAAACGATACGGATGCCGCTGATTGTACCCAACTGTAATTAGGTGATTTCGCTGTCCCCTAAGGACTACCCTATGTAAGTGATGACTCTCTCACTCTTTGGATGAGCCGCAGCGAAACACGGAGCACCGGTCGCAGGGGGAAATTGAGAGAAAGATTAGTCAGGCCTAAGGAAAATTTCATGAGCTTCATTCTCGGTGCACCGCAGGTAGCCTCAAGTTATAGTATTTCGAGTTGGCGATCAGTGGAAGAGCCAGCGCTCATATCCGTCAGTTTCGCTGAATACACAGACCGGTCAATACTCCAACGCGAAATTCCCACCAATGCATGCTCAATTCCGCTTCCCATCCTCCCCTTTCTCCCTAGCAGCCTCTCTAGCCTCCACACGTTCCCTCTCAACCTCCTTCTTCCTCTGCGCCGCAATCTTCCTCATCTACTCATCTCCTCATCAGCATTTCCCCCCAGGTTCTGCTGGAAACGTACCCGTTGTCTCCGTCCTTTCCCTCTCTTCCCCTCATTTCCAATCTGAACATCGACGTAAAGTTCCTTCCGCTTCTTCGCTGCTAAATCTGCACGAGCTTTCTCTCGCTTCTTGTCTCGTTTCCGCATGGAGGGGGCCATGGAGGATTTCAGGAGGTTGCCGTATCGTTGATGGAATTCCAAAAGGCGAGAGGCTGGTATCTAGGAATGTATCGAGTCAGTCAAGGGTTGCTACGATAAAGGGAAAGTAGACGGAGTTGAAGGACATACTCGAGTTGAGAATTTCTGTTGGTCGCCATGTATACAACGGACCAGCACATCATACTCCGGTCCTTCTCCCTCATCGATCACCATGCATACGTCCTCATTCGTTTCGTGATGATTATCTGGGACTGAGCTCAGCTGCACGATAATTGAGAAGTGATAAGAAGTAAAGATATACATCGTTTGTGGGTGAGCCAGATTGAGCCGGACGAGGAAGGTCCAGTGAAACATTGACCTAGTCGGGTGAGGAACTGCCCGGGCCTTCAGCTGGGTCCAGTACCAAAAGACATCAAGGAGGACTGACCTCGTCTGACGAAACAAGATCTTGAGGCATATCGAGGGAGGAATGGCTAAAAGTTGAGCTTGGAGCCTGCTGCGCTTCGAGCTAATGTATAGTGACAGAGAAGGAAGAGTGTCGGGTCACTGGTTTACCGTGATGTCTGATTCCAGATGCCGATTGAGTGATACGATATGGGCCGGGTTCGAGCTGCAAAGGAACGCCTGGAAATGCTTGGGTAGGGTGTTGGAGAATGATTTGTGGGAAGGGATCTGGGAGGAGGTAAAATATGAAGCACCGAAACTCGTCCCAAGCCGAATTTAGCCTTCCGCCTCCACCAAACCAAAACAAAGCTTCCTACACTGAACATTCCGAACATTACCTCTTGGCTCAACAATCTGCATACATCTGCTCATCCAAACAACATAATGTCGGCAGTCATCTCGAAGAAGCTTAAATTCAAAGGCGACAAACCGAAGAAGAAGAAGCGATCTCACCGGGAAGCTGAAGATCCGGATGAAGAGCTCGCAGCGATGGCAGCGGCGGATCCAAGAGGTGCGAGTCTCCCCCTTTGTATTTAGTAACTAGTCAAGCTAAGCTGACAGGTTTGGTTCAGGCTGGATCTATCCCGAAGACGTGATGGAAGTCAATGGACCGAGTTTCATCATCCTCCCTACAGAACCGCCAACATGTCTCGCCGTGAGCACTCCCTCTTTCTCACACTTACGAAGGAGACCGAAGACGAAGCTGAAGACGAACAGTGGGATGCAGGTCGACAGAAAGTCTATGCAGCACCTATCGATATCCCCGAAGCTCCTGAAGGTGCCAACGACCTATCAACTTCCGAGATATTAGCAGCAGTCGAACCGAGTGACATTAATCATGTTTGGGTTATATCGAGGTTGAGCGGGAGTGAAGGTATCATCTCATTAAGAACTAGCTCGTTCGTCGTCTCTCCTGCTCTATCTTCATAACCCTATCGACTCCTGAGCTGGGCTGATGGTGTGCGACTAGTGGGACTTTCTTGACAGCTGCTCCGAGTGGGGTATTGAGCGCTACGACACCTTCTCGAGGCCAGCTCGAATCCTTCGTCCCCCTTCTTCAACCTTCTTCCTCAAGCTCACCATTCCCGACATTCACTCTTCAGACTCATTCCGAGAAATTTCTCTCAGCCGCTCCACCCACTTCCTCGGGACCAAGTATAGTCCGACCCAAAACCGAATTAAGGGCAGATGCAGATATCTTGGGGGAAGGAGAAATGTTGAGAGTCAAATGTCAGAGGGAGTTTGTGTTGAAAGCTAAGATGGCGATCGAAGAGGCTAAGGGAGAGGGAGGGGAGGGGAAGGGTAGGATCACGATGGGTGGAGGACCTACGCCGGGTTCATTGGAAGATGAGATGAAGAAGAAGTGAGCGTGACTTTTCAACAAGGTAGTAAATGTCATGAAGCTGACGCTTTGCGTGTGGTCGGGAAACGCAGGCTTGGGGCGCTGGACGAGCTATTGTTAGTGAGGTAGATCGGAAGGAGATTAAGCGGGCTCGGAAGGAGGGGAGATTGGCAGAGGCAATGCTTGATCGAAGAGCTGCGCTGAAAAGGTAGGCTCGTTCTGCTATTCATGGACAGGTCAAGCTGATGGGTTGACAGCGATCGGTATGCAAAGTGATTGATGTATCATGTGCTGGGTATCCGAACCCCGACTTGTGCAAGGTATCAAAACATCGCCTCCTCCCTAGGCAGATCCTTATGGGTATACCCCTTACCATCACCCTTCTCATGAACCCCAATCAAGCTCCCTCCCTCGACGGTACTCCTCATCATATACTTATAAATCACCAAGCCATCCAACCCAACAGGTCCACGAGCATGTGTCTTTCCTGTACTGATGCCCACCTCCGTACCTAAGCCGTACCTCGTCCCATCCGCAAAACGGGTCGAAGCGTTGACGAAGCAATTCGCACTGTCTAGTCCTCTGCACCAAGCTGACATTGAGGAAGGGACTTCGGTGACGATGGTGTCGGTGTGATGGGATGAGTGGGAGTTGATGTGTTGGATTGCTGATTGGACAGAGGGGATGAATATCACAGCCAGTGTTGGGCCGAGGAACTCGGTGATGTAGTCGGAGGGTGTGGAGGGCGTGCAGAACGTCGAGAAAAGGGGCAGGGAGGAGATCGCTTGAAGGGTTCGGGGATCACATCGTAAAGCGACTTTTTGCTCCATGAGGGCTGTTGCGACTTTCGGCCAGATGGTTCCGAGGAGCGATTCATGAACGAGTAGCGTTTCTGCCGAATTACAGGCAGCCATGTAGTCGATCTTCACCGTCAGCGATAGCGCCTGATCCCCGACTCACCTTCGACTCCACAGTCACCCGAATTGCCTTCAACTCATCCGCACTCTCATCCAAATAAACCGCACAAATCCCATCGGCATGACCCATGACAGGTATCCTCGTCGAGTTCTGAATACTCCTCACGAGCTCATTCCCACCTCTCGGCATGACAAGGTCAACATACCGATCCTGAGCTAGGAGGCAAGATATCTCAGAGCGGGTAGAGACGGATTGGATGAAAGTTCGAGGGAGAGAAGTGGTGGATAAGGCTTTAGAGATGAGGGTTGAGAGGAAGGTGGTGGTTTGGAGAGATTCTTTTCCACCTTTTAGGATTGCTGCGTTGCCTACACAGCTCATCAGTAGTGCCTTGTACTGGACTGACGAGAGGCCGACCGACCAACCTGATTTGATAGCCAGAGCGGTGATGTTGACGACTACTTCGGGTCGAGCTTCGAAGATGACCAATAACACTCCCAGAGGACAAGTCACGCGATGAAGCTCGAGTCCCGGGCTCAATTCCTTGGCGAAGGTGACAATACCGGTCGGAGCGGGTAATGCAGCTACATCCGCAATACCTTGTAACATCGAATCGTATTTACCAGGTCGGGACAGGTCTAGCCGGGAGATGAGCGATGAGGGTAGATTGGCTTCAATAGCAGTCTTCGAATCAGTTTAGCGGAGTATCAATCTTCTCTCCGATGCACCATACGTACTTGCATATCCCGCTTATTCGCTGCGAGAACCTCGTCTCGAGACTCCTCGAGCACCCGTCGGATCGCTTCAAGGGCCACATTCCGTTCGGAAGGGTCGACAAGCTGCGACTCTTCGAAAGCGCTTCGAGCGGCTCGAGCGATGGTCTCAGCGTTCGAGGTGAAAGAGGAAGCTTCGGCCGTAGTTTGAGAAGACGGCTTCATACCCTTATCAGTCATTGTGAGCGAAATTTAGGAATATCTACCTTATCCCAACTTCGATGATGAAGCACTCGAAATGTCCACGTGGTTTTGCTTCCGTCCAGCTTGGACCTCGCCACCTTTTTCGCTGTGCTATCGCTCGTCTACATACCACTCTAGAGCGCCACAATGGGTAAAGCTGAAGCTGGGACACCAAAGGCCATCGCCAATGCTATCAAGTCGAAGGGTGAGCAGGACTCACTGATCTTAAGCAGTGCTGACGGTATGGCTAAGGCCTCGGTCGATTACGATGGTACTGTCAAATCTGCGAGAAACAATGCCGGGACGAGAATGGTTTCATGGTCCGAAAAAATCCCTCCTTTTTCGCCTTGAATCTTGAGAGCTGACAACCTCAAGGCAGGCACACACCCGATCCGAACCCCACCTCCGTAAGATGATGACAGTCGGTCCTAAAGCCGGTCAGACCATCGCTGAATTCTCTCGTCAATTCCAATACGAATTCGTCACACTCCTCCGTACAAGACATCAGACCAATCGTGTCCGTTCCAATGCGGTTTACAACGAGTATATACAGGATAAACATCATGTCCATATGAATGCTACGAGGTGGGTTACGTTGAGTGGTTTCATCATGACGATTGGGAAGGCGGGCATCGTAAAGGTTGATGAGGATGAGAAGGGTTTGTGGATCACTTGGGTGGATTCTAGTCCCAAGACGCTGGCTAAACAGGTGTGTACGTTATTCACCGACGGTCTTGAATACTGACGTGTCCTGGGTAGGCCGCGTTGCAGAAGAGGGATAGGGCGGAGATGGATGGAGAAGAAAGGGAGAGGAAGGTGTTGGAGGATCAGATCGCACGAGCGAGAGCCGCGCAAGGAGATGAGGTTGACAAGGATGTCGGACTGCAGAAGCAGGAAGGGGAGAAGGTCACACTCAACCTCAACCTCTTCAACTCAGCAAAGCCGGACGAAGGGGTCAAGACCGAGCCAGACACTATCACCGGGTCCGAAGCTGGCCCTTCGAGATCTACCGAGCCCGAAACGAAACCCGCTATATCCTTTGGCGCCATCTCGACTCCCTCTGCTACTCCCTCCGCCCCGGTAGCAGCTCCAATGAACCCTCTCAAACGTCCAGCACCCGTCAACGTATTCAAGCAATCCAAATCCGCCAAGACGGAAAGCGACGCAGGAACCGCGAAGAAAGGGTACACGTCAGAGGCGGAGAGGTTGATGAAGGAGGATCAAGCGCGGAGGTTGAATAGAGGACCGAGTGGGTATGGTGGATTTGGACCGAATCGGGAGACAGGAGGTGTTGCGCCGAGAAGATTTGTCTTGCAGTAAGGGGAAATCATTGTACTACACATCGTGTTATCTCTTTCCGTTCCGAAAGAGACCTTAGCATGGACAGCTACAAAAACGCCGAAGCGACAGCGTGTGCCTCTGCTCTACTATAACGAAGACAAGCAAATCCTTTGTGATTGATCGCCATCCGTTGTCAATTCCGTTTTCAACGTCCTAAGGTAAAATAGGACATCGCCAAAGATAAGCCCGGGAAAGCGCGCAGCTGATTTTGGCGAAGCGAGCCGAGGCTTTTTCACAGATATCCTCACTTTCCCTCACCCTCGCCAGGTCATTCATCATGCCCCCCGGGGTTTCCACCTCCTCCCTCATCGGTGTGGCAGTCTCCTGCGGAGGGAATGTCCTGATTAGTCTGGCTTTGTAAGCTACAGTAACTCAAGCATCGATGTCATTGGCTGATCCCCCTTCTCCTCTCAAGAACGATTCAGAAGCTCGCACATCGACGGCAGACTGAAGAGCTGGCCACCTCGAGGCGTGACTTGTCGTACTCAGCATCACTTCATCATCATCAGTATCATTCGACCCGACGTCCTTCCAATCATTCCCCTTCAACTCACATCGAAGCGGTGCCAGTCGTTGTAGTTCCCGATACCCCGGAGAGCGTAGCCAGCGGGGAGACACTAGTCAAACTCGTCGAAGCATCTCCGAAGTATCTTCCAGCGATAGTGACGAATGATGTGGACGATGATGGTGGGATACGGAGTAAAGGGACAAGATCAACTAGTCCTTCACCTATCCGGATCCCCGTCAGACTGCCTTCAAACCTCTCGATCAAGTCGGATTCACCTAAATCGCCCAGCCAGGAAGCAAAGCAGATAGAGGTCGGGGAAGGAGCTTACCTTCGGTCTAGATTGTGGTGGACCGGAATGGTGCTCATCGCCGTTGGGGAAGGAGGGAACTTTCTGAGTTATGGGTTTGCGCCGGCCAGTGTCGTAGCTCCGCTTGGTACGGTCGTGAGTTGCTCGTGTCTCTCTCTATTCCTTTGAATAAAGAAGAAGAGGGAACGCTGAGGTTCTGGTCAATCCCCAGGCTCTGGTAGCGAACTGCCTCTTCGCCCCGCTAATCCTTCGCGAGCGGTTTCATCCACCCGAACTTATCGGTATGGGTTTGGCCATATTAGGAGCAGTCACCGTTGTCTGGTCATCAAACGCTACCAATCCACGGGTATGTCTTCTCCTCCGAGCCTTATCATGTCGTCGAGTCTGACACTCATAAGCTCAACCCAGCCGGCTTGCTAGCTGCAATAAGACAACCAGTCTTCATAATCTACACAGCCCTCAACATCGCCATCCTCCCCTTCCTGGTCCTACTATCCAGAGATCCAAATTATGGCGGACGCTTCATCGGAATCGATGTCGGTATCTGTGCCCTGTTTGGCGGGTATACAGTTCTCTCAACAAAGGCTTTATCGAGTCTGCTGTCCTCGATTTTTCTGGCCGCTTTCGGACACTGGATCGCTTGGATGTTGTTGGCGGTGCTTGTCGGGACGAGCGTGATACAGATCAAGTATCTGAATAAGGCTTTGATGCGCTTCCAGAGCAAGGTAAGTTTCTCCAGCATACCCAGAAGATTCATGCTGAAGAAGTCCTGCCAACGTAGGAGGTGATTCCAACCCAATTCGTTCTCTTCTCACTTGCGGGTGAGTACCACACGAGTTATGCGTTCAGTCCACTCATGGGCCGCAGCTATCATCGGCTCCGCCGTACTCTACCAAGAGTTTCGAGACGTCCCCTTTTCCCGTTTTGTCAACTTTGCGTTTGGCGTGCGCATGTCCTCATCCAGCCATCTCCTTCACTGACCACCCGCAGATCGCTACTACCTTCATCGGCGTATATCTTCTCACCTCCTACTCCCAACCCGATTCGGAATCCGACCCCGAAGATGATCCACCTACGCGACCCAACGCACCACAACGAGTCACATCCTCTGCATCACTCAACCTCCTCCTTCCCACAACAGCATACGAACGCACACCCCTCCTCGTTCCCCGCCCCTCCGATGCCCCATCCGCTATGCAAGCTGGACTAGGCAAATATCGGCTGCTGAAGCGCACATCGACCGGCGACTTCAGTCCTACGTTGGGATTGAGCTCACAAGCTGGTTTCCTGCTTATGGCGACCACACCACCTGCAAATTCGGCCATGACTAATGCGATGAGGCGGGATCGGAGTGCGAGCCGGGGACTGGTAGAAACGGAGCAGACTGGGAGTAGGAGGACGAATTATGCTGCACGATCTTGATGATCATTCACAACTTAGCATACATAGCATTCGACCGGCAATACACAGTGTACGCTGTGACGATGATTGTACTTTACGCAAAGCCTCGCGACACGCAAAATAAACAAAACTTGTTAGCCTATGCTGTTCATTATCCCGAAAGACTGCGCTGCAACACTACTCATGTCCAAAAGGCATTGGGTTGACCTACAACCGACCCTACGCAGACCTCTGAACATCACGAGATAGGTGAGACGGAGCTGAGCACGCGGGAGTTCAAGGTGCGCAGTCCTCTAAGAATGCTTTCTTCTCGCATCGTCCAGCCTTGTCGCAAGCACGCTCACTAGCCCACTCAAACCCAAGCCATACTTCCCACTCAAAACCATCACGTCCATCCCCCCTCCCATCCCCTCAGACGCCTTTCTCACCTCTCCCAATCTCGCTCTACCGATCTCCTCGTCCACCTCATCTCCCTTGTTCAGCACGACTACAGCACCCTTCTTCGCCAAACCAGCTTGATACGCCTCGAGCTCACCTCGAAGGACGTAGAGATCTGAAGCGGGGTCTGAACGGGTGAGGTCGAGTACATAGCACAGTGCAAGGGATCTTTCGATTGACCGTAAGAACGAGTGGCCGAGTCCGACATTCTCGGATGCTTGAGGGAGTAGACCAGGATTATCGGAGATCGTGAATCGTGACGTCTCGATCTTCTCTCCATCGTCTGATTGGGACCGAATACCCTTAGGAAGCGGGATGTATTCCCCTCTCTCCCTCGCGGCCTCGTCAAGCTCTCTCTCCTTCCAAGTCTCCTCGATGACAGATCCCTCCTGTTGCCCTTCGAGAGCTGCGAACCCTCCACCCCAACTCCCATCATCCCATACCCTGACAACTCCAATCTGCGGGTTCAGTGTTGTAAATTCATATCCCGCCACTTCAGCTCTTCGTCCCGTTAATCCTCGTAGGATCGTGCTCTTCCCAGCATTCGGGAATCCGACCAACCCCACATCCGCAAGGAGCTTCAGTTCCAGCTCGTAAGTCGAGGTATGCGGCTCAACACCCCTCGAAGCGATCCTCGGTGCTCTATATTCCGATACTCCCGAGAAGAACGGGTTGCCTAATCCACCTTGTCCTCCTCGAGCTAGTAATATCGGTTCGATCATCGCCTTTTCGATATCGTGTGTCATCGCTGGCTCATCCTCGAAGGTAGGAGTCACAATCGAGAACCTTCTCTCCCTCCTCAACATCGTCTCAGCCTCTCTGTAGTCCTCTCTATCCACTCCAACTCCAGGATGAGTAACGAACACCCTCTCCCACCTCCTCTGCTTCCTCTCATCCTTATCCAGCCCCATACCCTCTTCCTCCTCCCATATCTTCTCAGCTTCCCCTTCCCTTCTGATCTCCCTCACGACAGTCCCCACAGGAACGGTCAGAACCATGTCTTCCCCACGCTTCCCATGCTGATGATCGCCTGATCCATTACTTCCTTGCCCGCCTACATACCGCCGACGAAGGGTTGAGAGCGATGTGAGTTGGCTGGAAGTTGTAAGGTAGACTGAACCACCTAGACCACCGTTACCGCCTGATGGAGGACCGAGTGCTCCGGAGCGGGTCAGACCGAATGCAGCGGCTCCTGTGCCGCCTTTACCTATGGAATATTTTGCCTCAGTTTGATAGTAGGAGTGAGAAGAGATGGAAGACCTACCTCCTCGGACACTGATGATCAAATGATCTTTGAACGTATCTCCCTATGCGGGAGTTCAGCTGAGGGATTCCCCCGTCTTAAGCTGAGGAGACAGACATTCTGCCGTCGTTTCGCTTCAGTCTTCCGTTTACGTCTCTCCAGCTCGCCAGCATAATCCGCGAAAGTCCGAGAGCTACTCCCAGCTGAAGATTTATTCTCCTCGAGAGAGTCGGTACCCTCAGCTGCTATACCTCTGATCGCATGTAGCGGCTCATCTTGGCTATCTGTCACAATGATCGATGAGGTCATGGTTTGAGTTCCGCTCGAGAAGGCTCGACAGTTCCGAGATGGCTGCTTCCGACCTATAATAACATATCGAGCATTGACTGCGAAATGACGTAGACATGCTTGACATGTTGTGATTCTGCTGGTTATCATTCCAAGATGAGGTGAGTAGCAAGTCAGAATGGTGTTTGGAAATACGTGTTCGAAACATCTTTGGTCCGGAGCCCCCTGAACTTCGCAATACCCATAATGCGGAAGCAAAATACCTGGTACCTAGTCGGAGCTTGTGAGCGTTTAGACCCTCATACGCTGATATCACACGGCGACGGCTTGATAACCATTGGAAAGGCCTAGGGCCGGACAAGAGGAGGTGTCTGCTAGCATATGGACGCACTCATCCCCTTCACCACTTCCGGCTCACTGGTCGACCTCGTAGATAGTAAGCTTCCTCAGCCCATAGCTGGCCCTGCCGTGCAGGAGAAAGCGGTGGGAAGCGAAGCTGATGACGGGATTTAGAGAAGGTCATGGTGATCCTACGAGATGGGCGGAAGCTGATAGGCGTCTTTCGGAGCTATGATCAATTCGGTGAGCTAGCCGGTTCCAGTTGTATCCATTCTACGCTGTGCAGTGAATTAAGCTGGCCGAGAGCTCTTGGAGAGATTTAGAAGCTGATGGAGAGCACGTAGCCAACTTCCTGCTCGAGTCGACGATTGAAAGACTTCATCATAAGATGGAATATGCTGATCGAGATTTGGGTGGGTCCGTTTCGCCTCTCTGCATGAGGAGAATAGCTAAGCGTGGGTAAGGGGTATTGCTGATACGAGGGGAGAATGTTGTAGCTTTGGGAGAGATAGTGAGTCTCTCATCGCCTCCCAGCTTCCATCTTAGCCCGTCCTTCGAAGCCATGGAGCGTCCAGACAGGGATCACTCAAGACGCTCTTGAAGCTTCTGGTTCACAGACTGACAGCGATGCATAGGATCTGATAGCGGAGGATATGCTGCCTTTGCAACAGGTGTCGCTGGACGAGATACAGATGAAGATCGATGAGGATATAGTATGTTGACTCCTTCCTCGTCCTTTCTTCCCGTGCAATCCGCTATCAGCATCTCTGTCTCTTCACGGGCTCTGGCTGAGCTGACTCCTTTCCCGTAGAGACGACGAGATAGAGACCATCCCATCAAAGAGAAAGCCCTCGAGACCCTAGGCTTCGTGAGCGAGGGGAGAGAAGGCGACGCGTATTAGCGAGTTGGCATCTGGTCAGACTCGACCCAATCGTTTTTATATGGGTCGGAAGGAGTGTGGTGAGCGTCATCTGTACATGCATGTCATCGTCATCGTCCGCCAGCGTAAACGAGATAGGGCGAGTTTACCGGAATGAGGTCGAGGTTCAGGGTAGGAAGGCCGCTCGGACCACCGTGCGACTAATCTTCTTCCTGAGCTTTTTCGCACTTCTTCGTTTTGTTTTCCTCCCTCATTCCTTCGATTTTGCTATTCTCTATCTATCGTCTCTCCCAAGTCTGACTACTCATCCCAACACCCTAAGCAGACGGTATAGCCTACTCACGTCGATTTCTTCACCTCAATCACCGGTAGAGCGCTGGGAGCCTCGACCTTCAACCACTCTCTTCTCCTCTGCGACCATTCCCACTTCCCTGAGGTTCCTCGCCCTTCTCAAACCCCCTAAGCACCCCTTACACCATTCTCATCATGGCCCCTCTCCCTTCACGATCTGCCAACCCCAAAGAAAGCGAGTTCGGAGGCCAAGCAGACGATCCACCAGCCCAAGGTACCAAGAATACTTCAACCCCATGCAGGAGCGGCGAGGAGGATCCACACGCATCCCTTGACTACGTGACATGCCATATCTGGTATGAAATCACCACTCTTTCATGGCAGTACTGATGAGGAGACAGCAATCACCCATTCTATGGTGAAGGAGAAGGGAAGGAAGTCAGGAAATTCTGGATGACGAGCTGTGGGCATTTTCTCTGTGAGGGTCATAATCGTGAGTCATCTGGTGTGGAGAACTTGAATGTTTAGGCGAAGCTGACTTGTAGCCCAGATCAGAAAGGGATGTGTACGTACTGTAGAGCAGTGGAGGTCACGGCGTTCTGTATAGAGGCTGGGGTGAGTTTTCTAGCCTTTCGGCTAGTCTGATGATACCGCAGCTTCCTCCTGAGATCGAAGAGTGGTTTTATCCGACTCCACACTACCTTGCGCAAGTTGGGAACGCCAACTCAAAGCTCTCTGTCAGTCCAGTATTGACACTCAGCTGGCGCTAGGTGCTGATATTTCAGTAGTTCCAGTTCAACCAGATGAAGCGGTACATACTATACTTGAAGCAGGTATACCAGGAGAAGAAGGCCTGTTTTTACCCTCTGTTGTTTCGCGAAGCTAATCGATCTCCAGGGAGTGATCGCCACTCTCAAGAATGCCTTGAATGACTATGCAGAGCTCGAGGGGAAGCATGCGGAGTTGGAGGGGAAGTATCGGGATCTGGAAAGAAACTCAAATGAGATACTCAAGTGTGTGATCCTGAGCTGTTGATACCGATAGTCTAATGGGTCATAGAGAAAATGCCGATCTCAAGAGACAGCTCGCCTTCCAGACGGAGCTCCATCGACCCTTACCCTTGGGCAGTCAAATCCAATCCCAGCCATATCCTCAACAGAGCTATGTGCCACCCTCCCGCTTGGCGCCCTTACCCGGCGGGACGGACACGAGGAATGGCTTCTCTGACGAAGGAATCTATGAAAGTCAAGATTATCAAGCTGGTACCGAAGGATCAGCAGCGAGAAGGATGCGGATGGCTACTCCAATGCAGAATGGACAGCGGTGAGAACAACGTGCTCAGACATTACGCATACCCCATGTGGCTGATCAGTCTCAGAATCGACAGAGATGAACAGCAAGAACCGTCCCGCAGCCAAAGTCGAGCCTATACCTCCTCAGGCCCCGCTCAGAAACGTCGTTTCACCATGCCTCCAAACGATCTCCGATCCTCAAGCGACATAGGTCATCTGAGCAATGAAGACGCGGGAACTACTCACGGAAGGGCTGTCCGAACGAATCTCGAGTATGTGTCCATTTTGATCTCGTACTGGACCCGGTCATGCTGACTAGCCAAAAGGAAGTATCGGTTCGACTCGAGCAGATACATCTCTCAAACGCCTCAACCACAACAAGCGCCTCCCTTCGCGCTACATCAGCGTCCGGCGTCGGTGATGCCCGTAAGACAGGCTGTTCCTCAACCAAGCTTTATGGAACGAGTGCAGCCCAACGGCAACACTGCTCCTCCCGTTCCCTTCCGGCGTACGGAGGAAACGTCAGAGTGTAATGATACCAGCTGATCGAATCTTAGGTTCAAACACATCCGAGATGCCGCCTCCTCCAATACCGCTACGGCAACAACACAATCAAGCCCCACATTTCTAGCCCGAGCTCCAACCGCTCCACTGGCTCCACTTCAATGAATCCTTGCAATGTGAACGGTCTCAAATATCAAGATCAAGATCATACGAAGAAATCGCATACGATGTAGAAGAATGGAAGAGAACGGAGATAACTGATGAAGGGAGGGCTTGTTGATTCTAATGGACCAGACAGTCCATCTATGTACGATGAGACCCCGGAATGCCGATGTAGATCATCATACCTCCGGACTAGGTGACTGACCGGTATGGCCTAGGCTAAATCCTTGGAGTAAAGAGTTAGGACGGAAGTGGAGTACAGAAGCTTGACGTCGAGAATTCCTGCATCGCTTCACTTTCACTAACCGCGTCTGTCCAACTAATTTAGCACTCCTAACCCCCTAAGTGTTAGGGAATCAGGGGGTTGGCCAGAAGGTTTTGAATAGGGCAGAGACATGGTGTGGCAGCTCGACAAGTCGCTGTATGGACTGAAGCAGGCACCTCGTGCTTGGTACAGGGAGCTTGATGCCTCGCTCAACAACCTTGGTTTCCGGCAAACGATTTCAGACCATTCGATCTACGTCCGAGATGACTCCGCGGGACTCATGATATAATTGGTGTCTATGTGGAGGATCTCACAATAGCAGCTGTCAAGCTCGACACCCTCGTTCGATTCAAGAACGAGATGTCAAAGCGATACGAGATGAAGGACTTGGGTGAACTCCACTTCATCCTGGAGCCACAGGTCAGGCGAGATCGGAAGGCTCACTCACTACATCTCAGCCAAAAGCAGTATATCAATACTATCCTCGAACGAGTCGATATGTCCAACTGCAAGCTTGTCAAATCACCACTTCGTTCGAAATCGATCATGTCCCTGAGGAAAGAGGGTGAAGCAAAGGCACAAGCGATCCATCCGAGACGCACTGGGAGGGTGTACTGTCTGAGTTCAAATACCTCAAGCATACGAACGATCTTGGGATCACCTACTCTGGAGGATCTCAACAGCTCGATGGCTACAGCGATGCAGACTTTGCTACCAGCGATCCCAATCGACGCATCCAACTCAAGAAGGTGGCGTTCTCAGTGCGAAGGGCTGGTCAGGTGGTATTGGAAGCTTGACGCTGCATTGGCACGAAAGGTCAGTGAAAGAATGAACGAGCAACTTATTTCGGTCGCGCCGTGAGGCGAAACGGTATCATCTAACGCCTGGAGGGCGCAAACCCAGGGGGGGGAAGGGGTTTGAGTTTCGAAAAGTCCTCAAAATCGTGTATTTGAGCTATTATCCATGGCAAGGGTACATAATGAACACTCGTCATATGTATGCAGCTGGTATTTGGTGTCTGACCCGGGCGGTTTGCACAAATGCGCTGAGCAGCAGGTCACCATCCCACCTATACACAAATCGTATTTAGAGAACCTGCATGGGTGCGGTTCAGGTGACAGTTCCTCTGACCGGCTTCTTAAATCATATGGAATGCTCTGAGATGGTGAGGAGGGGAGGAACGGCCACAGATATCGATATGAAACAGGCGCTGACGGACACCGCACCATCTCCGGCAACGCTCCTTTCCCCTTCACGAGTCGTAAAGAGGAGAGCGAAAGGCGGTGAGACCGTAAGGACCCTTGGGAGAGCGGAGAGTAACAAATCAGCAAGCTGGCGGTGTGGCATGCTTTACTCTGCCTCCATTCACGAGTCGTACATAAGAGAGAGAAGGGGCAGCAAGCTATGTGTGAATAAGGAAATGTTGACGCTGGACGTCCGCCTTTCCAGTTTACGATTCAAAGCCATCCTCTTCCCTTTGCACGACTGGTGTATGAGAGGTAGAGGTCTCCGCCATCAGATCGACGACCAGAACTCACCAGAGAAAGGTCCTTTCTCCCCCATGTCACGATTGGTGCTTCAGAGGAGTTGGTTTTGTTGATCAAACCTGTAGGCAATTTACCCATATAAGTCACCTTTTCCCCCCTTCACGAGTCGTATACTTGCTGCGCTGATCATTGGGCATATCTGGCTATTGTAGGGAGGGGTCGCATAGCGCTGACAGGTCACTACCCCCCTCTTCACGAGTCGTTACACCTTCCAGCCAAGCGGATTGTCTGAATGGGTGTTGTCAGCAAATCGAATGAACCCTGCAGCCTTCTTCCCCACTCATTGAATACTCAGAGTCTGTCACCGACCTCAATCACTCACATCACCTGCTGGCATCATACATCATCCTGTCAATCCTCCTCTCTGTTGTAGCGGAGTGATTGCCAGTTCCTTGTTTGTTCCAGGCCTTTGAAGTGCAATCTTCTATTTCAGCCGTGTTTGAGATATTTATCGACCGTTCACTGAAAATCCCAACCCTTTTGAGATTAGTTACAATATGATAATCGAGCGAAATCGCGATTTGTGAATGGGAAATTAGAGTGCCGCAAATTTGGTTCCGGTTCCTTTTGCCTAAAAACCTATTCACGATTCGTGAATAGAGGGTAAGTGTCACGGTGCTACGTCGACCAGCAATATGGCCCCATGCTCAGCTCCTGGAATCGACGCCGGCTGACTAGACTTTGGCGAAGTTAGGCTACCGTTGTCAAACTTAGCTTGAATAAGTCGAGGACACGCGTGGGTGTAGCCGAGTTAAGTGCCGGTCGAGTAGCGTAGGCTAAACAGTGCAGGGGGTTAGATCAAGTACGGCAAAAATAGGTAACTATGTATGGCGTATGCATGCTCGAACACCGCTATGTCGCTCGGAAAGATCCTCAAGACTCAGGTCCACCCTCAAGGAGTGGACCTCGCGATGTGACGTACTCGTCATCTCTTATTCTTCGTGCCCAGTTCTCGCTCTCCCGTCTTCTCGTCTCCTCTTCCTCCTATCCTCGTTCTGTCCCGTGTCAATGTCTCGCCTCTTAGTTCCCCTCCCGTACCCGCGATCGTTCGCCTTGTCCCGTTGGTATGCGCCGGCGATTCTGACTATCGTTGACTTTCAATGACTTTCAATGACTTTCAATGACTTTCAATGACTTTCAATCTCGAATCGCTGGTTCTCTCCGACTCTCGACTCATCTCTCTTGTACCTTCTTCTCCTGGCCTATCTTCGGCTTGTCTTTTCGAGATCAATGGTGTTTCGTCGTAGGCAAGGGGGAAGGGTGTTGAGTACAATGGATCGCGTCAGACAAAGAGGCGAAAGGTAACCTCGTTTCGGCGAACAACGGACATGGTCGAGCGTCGTTTTCAGAATACAAGACCGAAGTGAAGCATTGGTTGCTTATAGTCGGCGATACCTCGGCGTATTGTTTCGAGGTCAATGGTGTTCCGTTGTAGGCAAGGGGCCTTCGAGGAAAGTCAATGGTTGATCGAGGTGGAGTCATGGAGGAATAGCGACGCGAAGGGGCACGAGTGGGACGGATGCGGTCTAGATGAGTCGCCAAACAACGCTTTAGTCTCCAAAGAGATGAAGTAAGTGTGATGAGCTCCGTTCGAATCAATCTCATGGGGATTTGGGTCATTAGTTTGATGGATTGATCCACCATCCACACAGTGTGAAATACATCAATGACGTCAAATTGAATGGTAAGCACAGCCTCCAAGGCTTCAACAAGACTTCGAATAGCTTATGGAGCATGTAGAGAGGCTCTCCAACAGGTTCTGAAACTTCTTGAGTGTGTAAATTTGCCTTTTAGAGGTGTTTGGGATGGATACCAGATTCTGACCAAAAGGCCCAGATCAACAAGAGATCACTGGAAATCCGGTAGACATCTTGCACATCACGGGATCTTTCTCTTTCAAAGAACCGGAGACCCCACACGATCACGACCATGCTTTTGATTCATCACCTTCTTCCCGCCACTGTTCGATATTCAGGCGGTGTCATCACCGATCATGACCGCCTCGATATCGGCACCTGCTAGATGGATCTCATGGTGGATGGGGCTGTCCACCATCATCGTCATTTGGGGTGAGTTGACTTGTCATTCTTACGAGCAGGCTGTGCTGAATGACGGGCAGATGCGTGTTATTGCTTCTTCCGACCGAGAAGTATGCCTGGTGGAGACCTTGCATGGATATGGAAGCCATACAAGTGGGTCGGGGAGCTGTGTCGGCCTGATAATGCTAACTGGGGGCAGCACGGTGCCATATGCAGAGGTACACCTTCTGAGACAGGATGAGGCTGATGGCTAACCCTTGTTGACAGGTCGATCTCATTTATGGAATACCAGCGCTCGAGTCGGGTGATGGCTTCACCAATGCCCAGTGTATGTTACCTCGAATCTCGCGATCCGATTCCTCTGCTAATACCGGTTAAAGCACTGCTCAACATCATCGAAGCTATCCTCAACATCGAATACGTCTATCTCCGACATACCTCCCCTCACACGGCTCACACCACGTCCAAGACCCAAGACAGGCCTTCGTATCACCCTCATGCGCCTTTGATAGGCTTCGCCTCAGCTCTGATGACGCTGTCCAAGACGGTTCTGTACTTCTTACAGGGTGAGCTCCCTATATGCCCACGGAGGGAGACGAACTGATGACCCTATAGAGTACTACTGTGGATGGTGCATGGTTGGACATAATACTCCTTGGAAACTCGCGACAGTATGGGTTCTGCCGAACGTGCGTTGGATCTCATTTCACTCAACATCGCTGACATCTCATGCAGGGGTGAGCTATCGCCAAACGCGGTTAGCGCCCTCGAATGAAGCTGATTGCCTCGTAGGATATGGGTAGTAATGCCAATGATCATCTGCATCGTCCTCGGTCGATTTATCACGAGAGGCCTACAGCGAGACCTCGCGAGCCAGATCTCCTATACCGAATTCGCGAAGATCCAGGATCAACCGAAAGAGAAGATTGAAAAGGGAGAAGAGGTCGTTCACGCTGATGGTACCGCCGACCTGTCGAACGGGTCAGCGGTGCATTCGAATTCTCCGGCCAATTCATACTCCACAACGCAAGGAGGCGCTGCGTTACCCATCACCTTCACCCCTCGTCATTTGCCTGTTCTCATCATCGGCTCCAACCGCCTCGCAGCGAGTCGCGCCTTCACCCTCATCGAAGCAGATGCGGACGTCCTTGTCGCTTCTGCCTGCCCTTTGTCGGAGACACACGACGAAGTGCGGTACCGCGTCAAGCAAGGCGAAGTCCGCTACCTAGAGCTCGACTTACATGGTCTGCAGTCCTGGGCCACCTATCTCTCGAAGAATGACATCGCTCTCGTCTGCGTCACCGACACGCTCATCGCTACATCCCGTCGCCGATCCGCTGAATCAGCCGAGATCGTCTCGAAAGCCTGCATCGCGCTGCATATCCCCGTCAATATCTCTGACCATCCATTGCTGTCCACCTTTACTTTCCCCTCGGTCCATCGGTTTGTCAGAAATGATGGGGTCTCGAGCAACCTGCAGATAGCGGTCTCGACGAACGGGCACGGCTGCAGACTATCCGGACGAATCAAGCGTGAGATCGTCTCGAAGCTTCCGGCCAATGTCGGTGCGGCGGTGGACAACGTCGCGAGGTTACGGGCAAGGGCGAAACACGGGATGAAGGCTAGGTTATCGGAAGAGCATGACCCAGATATTCCGCTTAATTCGCCGGTTCCGCAACTTGATACACCTAGTCTCCTTCACCGCGCTTCGACGGAGCTGAGCAAGCCGAAGATCAATGACCAGGAACAGCAATTGCGGCGGATGCGATGGGTTCACCAGATGTCAGAGTATTACTCGTACGAAGCGCTCGCTCGGATGACTGCCTCGGAGATGGATGACGCACTGGCTACATGGGATGGCGAGAGCAGACCTTTACCGCATCACGAGGCGGAATCGAGTTCGAGCAAGTCTCAAGGGAAAGGGCGGATATTCCTGGTCGGTTCTGGACCAGGTCATCCTGGTCTTCTCACCGTCGCTGCGCAACAAGCACTTCAAACAGCCACCCTGATCTTTAGCGATAAACTCGTCCCCACGGAGATTCTCGATCTGATCCCCTCGTCAACAAAGTTACATATCGCCAAGAAATTTCCGGGGAACAACGAAGGCGCGCAAAACGAGATGATGGAGCAGGCTCTCGAAGGTGCTCGAGCAGGGGATACAGTGGTCAGACTGAAACAGGGCGATCCATTCGTATACGGCAGAGGAGGGGAGGAAGTGCTGTACTTCCGTGAGAATGGGTTCGAAGCCACGGTCGTCCCTGGAGTCAGCTCGGCGTTAGCGGGACCTCTTATGGTCGGGATACCAATCACGCAGCGAGGTGTGGCGGAGAGTCTAGTCCTCTGCACTGGAGTCGGGAGAAAGGGGAAGTCAGTCCAGCTACCCGGGTACTTCAAGTCGAGAACCCTCGTCGTGCTCATGGGAGTGGCGAGAATCGCCTCGATAGTCTCGGTCCTTACCGATACCGAATCTTCAGGACGGGAAGGTGGGGTCTATCCCTCCCACCTTCCCATCGCACTGATAGAGCGAGCCTCGTCTCCCGATCAGCGGGTCATTCTGTCGACGCTTGAAGGGATTGAGGAAGCGTTGAAGAGCTTGGAGGAAAGACCGCCGGGGATGATAGTCATTGGATGGGCTGCGTTGTGCTTGGAAGGAGAGGGACGGGTGGATATATTGGATCAGGCGGATGAGAAGGAGGTTGTGGGGGAGTGGATGAAGGGGGAGAGGTGGAAGGTCCGGGAGGGGCTTGCTGCGGTTTGGGATGAGTTGTTAGGGACAGGCAAGGCACTTTGATTACAAGATAAACTACGTATCATGGTAAGACTATGAAACATAAGTGATAGAATGTGATTGAGACATTGGGCAATCATAGGCGTCCGGAAGTACAAAATGGTGGAATGGCAGATGAAAGCAGCGTTACTCTGTTTCGGTGTCAAGGCCAGAGGAATTATGGGGATATCCGAAGACACTGGGCGGAATGTAAGTCGTGCATCCTGCTACAGGAAAATATGGAAGGCAGGTCGAAATCGAAGGAACGAGATGGGGCAATAATTGACTCAAGATCCGATTTTAATCCCATCTCAATGTCTCCCTCATCAAGATGATCATCAGTCTCCTCGTCATTGTGAGAATCATCGTCTCGTTCTCAAAATCTGGTACCATCACAGTCATCTCTAATCTTCATCGTACATGCCACTCCAAAAGGATATCAAGTATCCTCAACGGAAAAGGGAGCCGGGCGCCGATTCTGAAGGAGTAGAGCCCTCCCAACCGACATGTAGAGTAGGAGTTTGCAAAGCATTTGGAACATTCAAAGCATATACTCTCCGTCGGTCAGAACACTTTCCATTTTCGTGTCCAAGATCCTGTTCTCAAGTCGGATACCTTTCACATCGTCTTGGAAGTAACGATTGATAAGCTCCTACATGGTGTCCTTCCCCAATTCTTGGGGTACTTTACCACTGTGAGAAGAGTGTTCTGTCCAGACATGATGACTTGAGGTGTATGCGAGAGTGTATATCTTCCTGGCGGGAACAGTACGCGTGTGAAGAGAGAAATTGGGATGAGGTTGCGTTGAGGGAGATTGTGAAAAATACATTCCGAGGCGGAGCTGGCAAGCTCACGTCCCTCCTTTACAGGCGTTTCTGGTCGATGGACGGGTCTTCTGCTTGCTACTCAATGTGGCAGTCCAATCGCTAGACAAGTGGATCATTGTAGTGTAGATATACTAAGTGGAGGTACGATGGTGCATAGGAATATAAAGTTACAATGATTTGAGTTTTCGCAAAGGGCTACGGTTGGCGGCGGTCCGGTGAATCGATGGCTCGTTCGAGAGCCCCAGCCGTCATGTTCAAAACAAGAATAGCTCATGATCTTGCGGGTTGGGGGTGAAGAGGCTCGAGGCATGCTTGGTGTAATCGATAAGGACGATATATTTGACCTTCTACGTGGAGTCAGCGAACAATGTCAAGATGTTCACCCCAGCGAGGTGAGCCTAAGATCAGCCTGTCTACTGTACAAAAGGCGAATGCCTTCTTCGTCCATAATGATCTGACACAACAGATCAAAGGAGAGTTCCTCAAAGGGGACAGTCTGCACGCTGATGAATACATTGGAGCACGGCACAAGAGCATTTTACTTATAGCGAGCGAGTCGTATATTTGAGGAAATGGACCACATAGCGGCAATGTTTATCGCGGAGTAATTTCAAGCCACCGTCCAGAGTCCTAGGGACATACAGCTATCCCGATTCGCTCACACCGATGCGCATTCGCCCTTTACTGAATAAGGCTTCGTAAAAGACGCATCACCTGAAACCGCCACCTGTATCTAACGAGCCGCCACGAACGCCTCAAGAATTACGTACTACTGTCTTCGGGATTTGCCGGGTGTCGTCAGCTATGGCTTGGCATTCATTCGTCTGGTCTCCTTTCTTCATCATCTCGTCATCGCCTTCTGGCGTTTTGCTCTTTTATTTCGCATCTTTATTCTCTTTCATTAAGCTCCATATCGATACCCCTTCCCTCGACTACGTTTGATGAGCGAAGAGAGCGTGCCGACGGAACCCCCGCCACCGGATATACGACCGTTCGGTCGTTCTTATCCAAATAAATCAAATCATGATCGCGCCGTGAGCTACTCGTCAGACCCAATTGTATACACCGCAATCCGCCAATATGTCCGCTCTCATTGCTCCTTGTCCTCCTGCGCATGGCTCCTGCTCGCTATACTGGCGATCTCTGCCATCCCGCTCGCTTCCGCCCAGTCCACTCTCGACCCTTACACCTCATATCCGGTCAATACGAGATCGTCACCTATCCTTGATACCATATCCTGGCTCTTAACATCAGCTTTCGATGCCCTATCAAAAGTCACGGGCATCGACCATGTCTCGGCGCACAATATCCAAGGCCTCGCTAAGAGGCTGGACCAAACGGGAAAGATCGAGGCGGGGATGATCCCTGTCCTCGTCGCCTTATCGGGCACGTTTGCGGGTCTTACTCTTGGGTGAGTGTTGTCTTGATTCAGTCATTGGAAACTATAGCTAATATGGATTGTCGTTCAGCTACTTCTCGGTGGATCCGACGCAATTGCAGGTTTTGAGCATGAGTGGAACCCCTATCCAGCAAACGTATGCGAGGAAGATCCTGCCTATCCGGAAAGATTCGCATCTCCTCCTTACCACTCTCATCCTCGGCAATATGATCGTCAACGAAGCTCTACCAGTCGTCACGGATGGTGTTTTGGGCGGTGGGATTCAAGCGGTCGTCATCAGTACAGCACTGGTAGTCATGTGAGTTATTTGCCTACAGGGCTCAGTCAGGAGCAGAATATGCTGACGCTCTCCTTTCTCTCACTCGCTCCGTCCAGCTTCGCTGAAATCATTCCTCAATCCGTTTGTTCCCGATACGGTCTCCTCATTGGAGCAACAATGGCCAAACCCGTTCGCGTTATGATGTGGGTTGCCTTTCCCGTAGCCTGGCCAATCGCCAAGCTTCTCGAGTACATCCTTGGAGCGCATCATGGGATTATATATCGTCGATCGGAGTTGCGGGAACTCATCAAGATGCATGCTGCTGGTGCGGCTGGAGGAGGTGATCTGGATCGGGATACGGTCACTATGGCGCAGGGTGCACTGGATCTAGCACAGAAGACGGTAAAAGAAGCGATGACTTCGATTGATGAGATATTCGTGAGTATCTACCGATGAGTTTCTCCTAGTGCTGACGGAGTGTAGATGCTGCCGATCGAAGCCAAGCTGGATTACGAGACCCTCGGCCATGTTGTGCGGTCCGGTCATTCTCGTGTACCGGTGAGTGTTATTCCTGTGTGACTTGTTCTAATTAGATGGCAGGTCTACCAAATGATTGAGGTGCCAGATGTTGATCTCACAGCGCCGACTAAGGGCTTGACCAAAACTAAGCTGGTCAAGAAGATTCTCGGCAGTCTTTTGGTGAAGAGCTGCGTACTTCTGGATCCGGAAGGTCAGTAGGCTGGGAAGAACGATAAGACAGAGACTTACCCTACGTTAGATGCTACTCCACTCGCTACAGTCCCAATCAATGCCATTCCTTCTGTCCCCTTCGATGAACCTTTAACGAATATGCTCAACATCTTTCAGGAAGGTGAGTCTACTAGCCTTCTTGGCCTCTCCGTTCGTGCTAATCCTCCAGGTCGCTCGCATATGGCCATCGTCTCCCGCTGTCCTCGCCACATCGAGAATGACCGGGTAGACGCCGCTTCCGTCATGACAGCCGCAGCCGGTGGTCTGCGTCAGCGGTTCATGCGAAAGGTTGCCGAGATATCGCACGGGGGAAAGAGTGCGAGTGATTCTTCTGGCTCCGATTCTTCTGCCAGCGATTGCGACGGCGATGTTGAGCGTGCCGCGAAGCGCAGCAAGAAGAGGACGAAGGAGTCTCGTAAATCAAGTTCGAACTCTAACACTTCGACCGCTGTCAGTCAGGCGGATAGAGACATTGCGGAGAACAAGAAGCGGGGGATCGCCCAGGCAGCGAAGTTGATTCAACTGGAGCAGGCGGTGCCTGCGGACGCGCAGATGCCACCTGCCTTGGTGGAGAAGGTAAGTTCGCCCTTTAGACTCGAGTGTAGTTGATGGTATTTCAGTTCTTCGAAGGCTTGGAAGGTGCACCGCTAGGGATCATCACTTTGGAAGATGTGTTGGAGGAGCTGATCGGCGAGGAGATCTATGATGAGTGAGTTCTATCATCCGTCGCTTCGCCTCGAATGACATCGTTCAGATACGACGAGCATGGTGGACCTCGCAACGCTGCATCCGCTTTTGTGCCTCGAGAAGCCGCTCTGGCCGCCCGCAAAGCCGCTATGGACCGCGAGAAGGCCATCGCTCAGGCTGTTCCCCTCCCGCATACAGATGATACCGATCTCGAACCGGTCGTCGTGTCGACCTCTGCGCCGACTCGCCGGATTGTTATGCCCAAGCTGCCAATGCCTAAATTCAGTCTTAGCTCGCGGCCTACTTCACAAACCGGACGAGCTAGGACTAGCGGAATCGAGACACCGACTCCAATCGTGGAGAAGGAGAAGATAGTGGAGAACGTGCCTGCACTCACGCCCATTCGACGGACTGCTTCACCTGGCGAGATGCCTGCAGAGACAGCTATAGCAGATGCTAAGCCACCCTCCCGCTCTGCTTCGGACAAAGCCCTTGCTTCCCGCGGTAACTTCGGTCAAGTTGATGGCAACAAGCCAGTCGTACCCCTTACTGGGCTCGACCCCGTATCAGCTGTTCCACCTCGCCTCCTCTCTGCGGGTACAATGGCGGCGGTACCCGGTGTGCCGCCACCAAGCAATGCGAACCTTCTCAGCGAAGCGTTGATGATGGAACGCGGTCGACGCCGTCTCGCTGCGGCTGGTCAACCTGTACCACCGGCTCTGGCGATGCTACGCGTACCCAGTGCTACTAGTATGGGTCGAATCGCCACTCCAAATCGCCAGCCTACTCCGCCATCGGCTACTAGTGCCATCAGCCAAACTGTGGGACCGCCAGCATCGGTTGGGATCCTCAGCCCGATCCCGGTGAAGAGAACGCCGAAATTCAAGTCTGTACCTACGCCTATCTCGGGAACGCCAATTTCTGAACAGCATATCGAGAATCCGATGGAGATCATGAAGATCAATAAGATGGAGAAAGAAGGGGAGTAGTAGGGTTGTATAAGGTAGTCTGCATACATGCTATTCTGCATCCTATGTGTACAAGTAATGATCACTCTGGACGGACGGAACTCGATATCTTTCAACGGAAGTTACTGAAGGAAGGGATCACAACATAAAAAACCACGTGGGATGGCTTCACACGACGAAAGCGGTTTTCGTCCAACCCCTTTTATGCTCTGCACATCTCGTCATCATTCTGTCTACGAACTATGTTAGCCCAGATCATGTCAAGACCCTTCTCACAAGGACATCGAACGTCACAATCGACCTCAGCTCTCTCAATCCTAGCTTCACCTTCGACCTCATCGGGTTCAACAGAACACCGTCGATTACGAGCGAGTCAACATCCCGCTCTGGGACGAGTGGACGAGATATCCTCTCCGGCTTCAGGTTCATGCGCGAATTTACCGGGTTTGTTGACTCCCGGAAGGAGCAGACAAGTGAGGTTGAGTGATGACTTCGCGGGTAGGGAGGAAGTGAGGGGCTGGTTGAACGATGTATGTCCCCTTTCTTTATCGGTTCAGTACCCTGCCATGGCTGACGCAGAGGGACAGGTCAAGAGTCTGAGAAGCTCGGATCGGAGACGATTAGCTGCATTGATAGGATTGGAGAGATGTTTGGTACGATGTTGTGCCAAAGCAGGGGACAAAGGGAAATCAAGGTCATCACCATTACAAAACCACATCACGCTCGAAGATTTCGTCGATTTGCAAGGTGAGTCAAACAGCATACATATCGTCAAGCTATTAGAAAAGCTGATGAAGCTGTAGTCGATACTGCACTCATCTCTCTCCTCACTCGACATGCTCAGACACTACCCACTCAGAACCCATCCAGTGAGGTGTTTGGGCAGATCGTACCGGAGTTGGCCAGTATCGTCGGGATGTTACAGGGTCTATGCCTGCTCAGTGCGCGGTGTAAAACAGCTGTTGGGGAATCCTGGATCCTCGAGGTAGGTGATCTTACACCCGAAAGCTTTGTTTAAATGTAATCTAAGATATTGATGGTATTGGTGGATTGACAGATCTTCATCGACATGTTGCTGCTCCTACGAGCGCACTCTCAGCCATCTCCAGACGGGTCGAAACCTATAGTATACAGTATCCTCGAACTCCTCTTCTGTGTGCTGGTCGACTCGCCGGTCAATGCTAGGACCTTCGAGAGATTAAGTGGGCTCGAGGCGGTGGTTAGGGTGCTCAAGGGGACTGGAGTGGCCAAGGAAGTCAGGTACGTCAGGTTTACTCACCGGCTAATTCGTGATGGATATCTCGATGATGATAATCGCTGATTCATCACAGGATGAAGTGCATTGAGTTCCTCTACTTCTACCTCTTACCCGAACAATCACCCTCCACCCGCTCTGTATCGTCTACTTCTTCGTCGTCTTCATCCGGTGAATCCAACCTATTCCCACCATCTCCGCTCTCCTCCTCAACCAGCTCGAACGAATCGGACGGGCGGATCTCCCCTTCCCCTGTACCGACGAAGAAGCCTGTCCCGACCCTTGAATACGCGGACATCGATATGCCCTTCATCCCTCAAACACCTCGGAAACCTCCTCAGCCGTCACTGGGATATCTCACACCTTCCACAACAACCAGGCGCACATCAGGCTCGATCAGTTCTACGCCTTCACTTGCTACCGTTCCTGCTTCACCTCGGGTACCGCCGAGCCCCTCGTCCCGACACTTGGCGGCGATGATCGAGTCTTCGGACGGGTTCCCAGCAGCTACGCCAAGGGGAAAGCGGAGTAGCGCGCAGTGGGCAAAATCTAGCCATCTCGACGGACCTTCTGTAGGTTTGGGATTCGGCTTGCCAAAGAGTACCAGTATCTCTGGCGGTATGAACCAATGCGACATCGCCGAATCGCCTACACCGACCTTCTCCGATCCATTCAGCACAGACTCCCGCTCTTCATCCTCCGGCTCGTCCACAGTCCTCGCTTCTCCACGATCGACCAGCCTATCCCGATCTTCCACCCAACCATCGCTCAGCATCGCTCAATCGTCTCCACGTCATCCGACCATGCGCCAAGCCAGTGTTCGACGCGTGAGCAGAAGTCCGCTCGTACAGAGCATGACACCCGAACAAGCCGCTTCTCCAGATACACACCTCGCCATACTGCCCCAAAAGAAGCCCATAACAAGTCCGCAAGTCAAGCATTCTCGCACCCAGTCGCATCTTTCGGGTCTGCCACTGGCACCTTCAGCCTCACCACGACAGCACGAGCGCCGACAATCTCTTGCTCCTCCTTCCTCGGCAGCTCCGTCTCAACGTCCTCCTTCCCGACCACATCGAGCCTTCCCATCAGACCTTACGCGGGGTCTACCCTCATCCGCTTCTTCGCCAAATCTCGCTTCACCGCTGATGGCTTCCAAACGGATCCCATCGGACAAACGTCAACCGACTTCGGCGGCTTCGCCTCGACCGCCGATGCCGAAGATTGAGATGGTCAGGAAGGACGTGAGATCGGTTGAGGAGAAGAAAGAATTGGTGAGTTGTTGTAGGCTGTAGTTCATTATATGTGCTGATGACGCATAGCTTGGCTCGTGGCTGGGGAACGTCGATGCGTTGGTACAAGGTGTTGAGAAAGTCAGCTTTTGGGGATCGATCGGGATGGGTCGAGGCAGGTGAGGGTGATGTCGGGACGGTAGGATAGGTTCGATATGGGCTGAGAATTATGCTGTCTCTGTCATCTGATACACTCAGGTAGGCGCCGATTGATTGAGCTTCAAGTTATCGTATCCTTTAATGTAGCAAGTTCCATGCTGATTAGTCACATGTTCTCTTTCCGTTCTGACGAGATGCCAAGCACACGTCGTAGACAAATCTGCTTCACAAGACATAGCCCCTCTTCTCTATCGTATACCGATCATTGTTCCGATCTACTTAGTGGAGGAAAGGAAAGCGCAACGCAGCAGAGGAATATGACGAAACATTGACGGTTTCCCCCCGTTTTTGTGGTGCTGAAGTAGCCCCCAGCTGATCGACTTTCAGGGGAAAGGGTTTCGACGCCCTTACGGCTCAGGGTCGGTTTGAGGTTTCTCCCCGACCCACATATGGACCGTGTTCTGATGGGAAGCAAATCAGTTTCTGTTGAGCATGACTCTTTGCCTGAAGCTGAAAAGACTCGAACAGCACGGTATCCTGATTCTTCGTTGTATACTACTTCGAATCAAAAGCGTATTCGCTCGATGACACCACGAGCCTTGTCACAGCCGGCAATTCAGGGTGTGGCTAGCCGCCGAACCCATATGACCGGCCCCTAACACGTGCCATGACCGTTTGCGCGTAGTGCCAGGCGGTAAGAGCCGGGTCTGGTGGCGGCAGGTTTCCATGGAAAGTAGAGAGGGGTATCGCTTTGCCGTTGAGGTTGCGCCGCCAAGCGTCGACAGGATTGAAAAAGTGGACGTAGAAAGAGTCACCCTTAAGGTATGAGCACTACCCCTCCGACCCCTAAGATCCATTTACCTTGTGATATAAAGACCACTTGCGTGATATTCATGGTGAAGACGTGAGTCGAGAAGTAGGCCAGCTTTGGGATTGTACGTTTCGTCGGCATCGCCATCAATCAGCTCGTACACCTGCGTTTGTCAGCACGTACGGAAAAGCAACAACGAGAATTTTCACATCTGACCTGCTCTAGGGCACGATATGAGACGCTTGACAGTCGGAATATATGTGTCCGGAGACGAGACACATAGGATCTCGGGCGAGAAGCGCCTGTCGAAAATCCGACTGCAGGCGATCAGCGGCACTCATGGACACTGGCTCGCCTGATCTGTCGAATGTCTTGATCGATCAGTGGTCGATTGAGCCTCGACCCCAGAGGCAGGGAGAACAGAAGACGCGCTTGTCGGACCGAATGCAAACTTGACCTCGCTCGTCTTACCTAAATTATGGATAGCAATCCCACCCTTTTCATGCTCGCGCTCTAACCTTGCTCGATGTATTGAAAGGTTCCGGCCCGAGGTACGCCATCATCATCCACAGGCAATCCGGTTTGCGGGTCGATCACTGAGCCCGGGTGTCGTGGGTCGGCTACTAGTAATAGAGAAATAACATAGCAAACATAGCTCCAAGTATTGTCGCCAGAGGTTTCGATAAAATCAAGGGGAAATCTCGCAATACGCGTGCCGACGAAAGACTCGATTGTGAGCTTGGAACAACGGGGCCAGACACCTGCTGCAGTCGTGTAGGTTTTTTCGGCCGGCATCTGCTTAGATGTCGACTAGAAGATGAAAGTACGGAGGTTGCAGAAGATAGGACAAGGCGTATAATTAAGGCGCATTCTACCCGGCATTTCGGCATTTGGTGTAGCAAATGTAACATGGCGCTTAAGGAGATGTGCGGAAGCGGGGATTAGTTAGTGTAAATCACCGTAACTATTGTAAGAGAGGGGTACCTAGCCTACGATTGTATTTAACTGCATGCGACAGCTCACGAGGCGTAGAGGCATACAGAGGGTTCTTGACACGCAGTCTAGGACTCTGACAGGTTACATCTATGCAACAATGCTTCCCAGTTCTCTCACAAGATACGACCAGGACTGAGAGATTCTCCTATTTAGATTGACTACCAAACCTTTTGTAGGACGCACTTCTGAGAAGCTCTTGAGAAAGCCACTCTGCGTTAAACATATCATGGTTCTGACATGCTCTAGAATCAGGAATGGCAGTCAGTCAACGCTTGAAGGTACCTTTGTGCCTTTCTGCTTATGGAAATGACAGCCTGTCTTTTCAGTCCTGTAGCCTGGTAACTGAAATACAGGGCGCTTTATCCGCAACCCATGGCTTCAATATCATCTTATCAAAGTTTGGGTCGTTGAAACCTTCTCGTATAAAATTGATTGCATCCATGGTTCTCCAAGTCGAAGAACTGCTCGGAACGGAAAAGGCACCGATCCTGACAGTAGAGGTGACAGCTTGCGGTAGTGAAGAAAGATCCGTCCGAAGAAATCGACGTGACGATATGATGGCAGGGTTGCAGAACCGATACAAACGTGGCCAATGCGCTCACGTTTTGCTACGCACACCCAGCACTCACATCACTGCGCATAGGCAGAATCCGGCCGCTGTCTCGCGCAGTGATGTGCCAGTCCGCGACAGGGACGACTTCGCCCACTGGCGTGAAGGCGCATCGAAATTGGTGAATGGGCTTCTCTCGACATCGTGTGTTCCTTCTGTTGGAAAGCAACGATCGCAGCTCTCTTGCTGGCTGAGTGAGCGTTCGAGGCATTGTCGATCGAGGCAGCTTCGAAGTTGAAGAAGATTGAAGCGCCTCAGACTGCTCGCCAGGCGGGCATCTGAGGTATTGCTGGTGTCATTTGGACGTGATTTGACTGATCGCATGAGGCTGACTGAGGAGTACTGCAGATTTGGAAAAACCCAACGGATCAAGATCCAAGGCCTAGAAGGCCCCTTCGTAACCCACGGTATCGACCGGAAGGACTCCTTTCAGCTAAAACATGTATGCCATCAGTGACAGTACTGATGAGCCCAGAGGCGGCTGATTTCCGATGCGTCATCTCAATACTTCTTCTGTCTCTTATTCTCGTCTTTCATGGATTGGGGCTAAGCGAGCTAAGCAGAGGCCCCAATAGGCTAAGCAAGGGTCCAGATGTCTAGGGTAACGACCTTGGTTGCTCAGCTCGTCTGCATGCCAATAGATAAAAGTCTGCTGTATTGAAAGCAAGTTATCACAAAATCGAGCTTTTGCAGCGTTCTCTTCTAGAAGCGCCACTGTCACGACTTGTTCGGCCTCGGTCATTTGATTCCGAAGCTCCGCAGACTCCTGCAGCGCCGCCGTTTTGCTCCGATACAGCAACATCCTGAAGTCGCTCAGTCACAGCTTTCTCTCCCGCTGCTTTGCAAGCTCCTGGTCATGAATGACCTTCATGCCGTTTGAAATCCTTTCCAACTCCGTCACTCGCAACTTCAGGCCCGTATTCTCGACATGTCGCGCTCCTGTGGACAACTCGCAGATCACTCGCGGTTCCATTTGCTATTGAGACCTGTTGTTCGAGTTGCTGTTCGGCGGTCGACTGAGCAGTGCAAACATCCGTCATGAGGCGATATTGCTGAAGAAGACGCTGACCGGTTGTAGCTTGTGATCCCTGGAACGACACCAGAGTTGCTTGCATTGAGTCTTGCGCCGTGTTGAAAGCCGTATTCATATCTTCAAAATTGGCTCGAATTGAGTCATTTGGAGGTCCGATAGGTGGATACACAGTGTTTGCAGAAGCGGACGCTTGACTGGGAGGAGGATGTGGATAAAATTGCGGTAAGAACGGGGCTAGAGTGTCCGAGATCCCCTTCCAAAGTACCGGGGGAGCGGGTAGGCTTTGGTTGGAGGTCGACAAAAGGTTCGGTTTCTTTCCACATGCGATTCCCTTGGTTTCGTAGATGGTTCGGGCTTTTCCGATGCTCTTTTCCGTTTCGAAAGCCATTCCGAAGGTTTGGGGAGGAGCGGGGAGGTACGTGGAACGGAAGCGGGTGGGTTGATAGGGGTCCACACAGCAGAGACTGGTGATTCAAATTGTAGGTTGGGCTCGCAAATGGTGAGGCCAGCTCCACCATCTCCACGGCGATTTTTTGGCGGTCTGGACACAGGCAGTTCATCAGAGACTCTGGCACGTTTGCTGCGCTTGGAAGGGGTCTTGCCAGCCATGCTCGCGTCTTCGGGCAGTTGTTTGGAGGCTCAGCGGTCGGTTAGATCGGTTTGTCTTTCATATTCAGTCATTGTGAGCAAACACGGCGGTCTGATTGCTTTGCTATTTGTAGATACGGCATTGTTGACGGTATTTGTGATATTGCATCGAAGTTGAATGAACATCTACGTTGAGTGGATGTCGAGTGAGTTTCAAGTTGAAACAAAAGACGATCAGCGAACAACAGGGCGAAACACCCAGATTAATCAAAGGATGACTGAAATCTGCCCGGATTAATTCCGAGAATTCCAGATTAATAGTACATGCCCGTTATTTGCGGACGGGGTGCTGGATTTCTTCGTTCTTCATCCACTCAGCCAACCATTCAGAAGCTCATCTTTATCTGTTTGAGAGGTGATCGACCAAGCAGAGCATCGCCCATAAAGAAGGCGATAGAAGGGTGACTAGACATCACGGTACAGGTGGGAGGATGAGATAACAGTGAAAAATATGGCGGTGGAGCACGAGTATGTCCCGCTGGCCCCGTCTGATCCAGCGGACAGGGAATCGGAGGTGGAGTCCAGCAGGCATCATTCTCCTTTTCGGTGAGTACAAGCAATCATATCTGGTATCACCGGTCTTATTGCCTTTCTCCAGGATACGGACCCGCTTTGACCTCTCCTTCCTCCCGCTTCCTACTCACTTTGCCGTCCGACTTCGCCACGTCCTTGGCTTCCTCAGCGCTCTCATGATCATCGTCGTTCTCACCTCCCTTCGACTTCACCTCACTCGACCTTCTGAGTCCTCCGACCTCATCCCGATCATCCCCACCGAGAACCCATACTTCCTAACCGGCGATATCTGGCTACACAACGAACAAGTCTCCACCCGTCTCGACCGTTGCGCCTCCCTTGGTCTCCTCCGCAACACCTCCCTTCCCATACCGCCAGAACAACGCTCATCACCATCCGAAGAAGCCGACCTCATCTCACAAGGATGCGGAACGAACGAAACGACAATCATCATCCTCGCTTCTCTCTGGGCAGCTGAAGCATACTCCGCAACGTCCACAGCCGGCGAGGAGATCTACGCTCAATCCGTCATCTCCACGCTCAACGCTCTGAATTACTCGTATGTGTTTAGTAATCTTGGTTGGTGGAATTCGGATATGAGGAAGACGGTGGAGCTATGGCATAAGCATCGGTGGAATGTTAGAGCTGTGTTGGCGGATCCTGATCAGGTGGATCTTTGTTGGAGATCGGAGGAACAGGGTTGTTTGAAGACGGAGAGCAATCCGGAAGGGATTGAGGCTTGGCGACTTCTCAGTTTTTGGTATTGGGACGAGTAGGTCATAGGCATGACTACGAAGAGACTCTGCTGACGGTGGGTAGCCCCGGTAATCCCCTTGGTCCAAAATTCACCCTCTCCCCCTCACCACGAAACGACAATCACTTCCTCTCCTTCTCCATCGAGCCTACCTGTCGTCGACTTCCATTCACCCCTCAAGCCTCCCGCTCCCATCCACCTCGCGCCTACCTCCTAGCGAAGCAAGTTCACTACCTCGACGTCACATCTGCTTTCTCCTGGAGTGTACCAGCACTAAGTGATCTCCAGAGCGAGCTAGGTATCTCGGTTGTAGGAGGGATGGTGAACGATGATGAGGTTACGACGGAAGCGGTAGCAAAATCTGGTATCACGAACTTAGGTCAATTAGGGCCTATCGAGTTCTATGAGGAATTGGGACGGAGCTTCGTCTTCGTTGGTGTGGGGAGACCTAGGATCAGTCCGAGTCCTTGGGATGCTTTGTGTATGGGTGTACCGGTGAGTATCTCGAGGGTGATGTAGTGATCTAGCTATTAGGGTTCTCCAGTTCATCAACCCGATTCTCGAGTGGGATGAGACAGATCCGATGGACAGGAGCAAGTGGCACGCTCAGCAATGGCACATGACGGATCTCGACCCGTACATCGAGCTCACCTCCTTTCTTGCGGTATAGCTGACGAGCACAAACAGACCATATGTCTACTCGGTCCACGCACACGACTTGACGGAGCTCCGCTCAGCTGTGAAGCAGGCATTGAACAACCCAATCGTATCCTGGATTCCAGACTACATGGAGTTTGGTTACGTCTGCGGGCGGATGGCGGAGGTGGTCGAGCGGGAATGGAGGGAAGTAGCGGCGGACATCCTGGAGGAAAGGAGGGAGAGTGGGCAAGGGGAGGTGAGTCGATCTCGCCGTCTTGGGTTGGGCTGATGAGAGCCAGATCTTTGAGTTGTAATCTTGGGTTTGGGTTAGCTTCCCCGATGTAGGCATCTCGAGTGTCCACTACGCAGTACGAAGATCCAACGGTACACGATATACATTGACCCACGCTTCGACCGCTCGCTGTACCTCGCATACCTATCGCCTCACCACTTTTCAACGAGGACTCCCACTGCTTCACCGTCTCCGCCACTACTCAAATCACGGCCCGCCTTCCATCCCGCCCAGTCAGAGCTTCAAGTAGTCCCGGGTTCTGACGTCGTCTTTCCACCTCAGCTTCATACTTTCTCGCCCGATAATCCGCCTTGAGTCCCCTTCGTTCTGTCTTCGAGCGATAACGTCGTCAAGCAAACCTCCAACACCAGAAGATGTACCGTTACTGTACCGTTACTCTTCTTTAAGTTCATCCGCTGTATGAGTAATCGCATCAGCCTTGGAACTAGATGGGTGGATGTATCGGGAAGAGGACAACGACACTTGTAGGAAGGACGTACGCTTTGATGTGTCGCTTCTCCTTGGAGGAACCGGAGGTCGTGCTGGATGTTGATGGGGAGCGTTGCATCTGCCCTTCAGTGTGTGCGGTAATAGGATGATGGAGGGAGGCAGGACCTGCAGTAGGTGGTGCCTTCGAAGTATCGTGGGGGGAGTAACCGAGAGGATAGGCCTGGACGAAGACGTTAGTCACCAGGAGGTGGAGTAGGATCGGAAGACGTTCCTCATGGCCGTTCCCACCGTGAGCTTGGAGTGCCGATACTCGCTCGGATAGGGGGCCTCCCTCCCGATCGGTTCGGGCCTCGACTGCGATACCTCCTGTAACTGAGATCAGTGGATCACGCCTTCACATCACAAGGAGTTTGACGAGACCAACTTCGTGCACGTGATCGCCACTACCTGAGAAGAAGTGCGCTTGTAGCTTGGGAGCTGAACGACAAGGGAGAGAGGGGATCTCGGTACCGATTGCGCCTCGCAGGTCTTATCACATGACAAGCTCGGAATCATACTCATATGCTTGACTCGGAAATTGTTTGACGTGAGATCAACCGCTGGATCGGAAAGAATCCCGAGTACGTTTTGCCAGTTCTAGATAGTATCATGGAGAAGTGCGGATACAAGTAAATAGTTCAGCCGCTCAATCAAACATCCTGTTTCCCTTTTATCGTGCTGGGCAGCTTTGCCATATGCAACACAAAATCCAAATGGAACATCGCATGGGAAGACTACTACAATCTATGATCACACTACATCCTACGATCATCTCTGGACATATCCTGTGGGTGTCCAGACCCGATTCATGGTCTCAGGAAAACTGCCCGCTGCCTCCTCTTCTCAGCCCTAGCTTCCGCTTTCCGTGCTCGGTATTCGGCCTTCGCCACACGACGTGACTGCTTCCTCGCACGTCGATCGCCCAGGAAACCTCCGAAAGCAGGGGCGGTCCTCTATAAGAGCCAGTCTAGTCAGCTGAGTCCCGATGCACGTCCGGAGCGAAGAGGCAGCGAACCTGCTGGATATAGGCTCGTTCTTCTGAATCACCTGAGCTTACACTGGAGTTGGAGGATGATCGTCTCAACTGAGCGGGAGGTGGTTGTAGATTCCTCGTTGGAGACGGACCGGTAGGTGGGTCGTTTGGATTTCCGAAGCCTGATACTTGAGATTGGTTGGGTGGAGCAGATACAGCTTGGTGATAAGCTGGTGGAGCGTCGTGCTAGTCTCACCGTTAATTACTGCAGCGATATCTGACATAGAATAGGCAAACCTCAGGGGGAACTTCATACCCGGGTACACGAACCACAGGAGGGGAACCATATTCAGGCTCCTGACCATCGCTCATATACCCAGCTTTCTCGATTGATCGTGGCCTAGTCTGGGGCGTCGTCCTCGTCCTCGTCGTCGTCGTCGTCGATCCATCAACCTCCTTCTCCAAAATCAGCTCCAATCCGACATGTCGAAAGTGAAGCCCATATTCACCTGTTGAACCGGACTCTTACTCCCCTCCCTCTCACCAGGCTGTTTCCCACCCTTCCTAGCCTGATACTTCTTCTCAGCCTTCATCACCAACCCATAAGCCGCGTTAGGCTGTATGACCTGACCGAATCGATCGTACCGGGGTTGAGGTCCAGCAGGGTCGTTGAAATCTTTGTGAGCTTGAATACCGGATTGGACGGCTTGGACGGATTGCTTCATGCCGGCGGCGAGGATGAATGCCATGGTGTATTAATTGATGGTTGGACTCTCGATGAATTGCTGAAGTGCTAGGGAGAACTTCTGCTGATGTGATGGGGACAATCGAGATAGTCGAGAACCTATATAGGTATCGTGTGCATGAGGAAAAGCGGTGACGAGTAGACGGTGGAGCCGTGAGATGACGGTCGTCATGCGTTGGGTTCACCGCCTCGGTTCCCAATAGGAACCAATCGACAACCACGTGTCAGTATATCTCGGTTGGTCGTCTGCGGCTTATTGACGGCTTCCCTGATCTCGTTGCAAGACGGTGTGTGGTAGCTGCAATGTAGGCAAGACTTCATCGTACGAGGCCATGCAATGCAACGCATCAAGCAAACTCAGTAAACTTCCCCTCACCCTTCCCGCTCAAGCCTGCGACCTTCGCAATCAACTCCGTCTTCACAGGCTCGCCAGTCCCCGCCTTGTCAACCTTCTCTTTGAGATCCTTTACCTCCTCAGGCTCGACGAGATCACACAAATTATCTAGCTCAGCCAGCTGCTTCTCAATCGTCGCAGGGGGAGGAGCAGTACCAGATGGCTGAAAGTAATTCGATTCAGTGATAGCCGTCGCAATTGCCTAAAACTACATCAGGCATGTCACAATAGCAAGATCTCATCGAACTTGCCTTCTTCCACTTCTTCAGGTTCTTCCTCGCAGCCTCTTTCGCCTTCTTCGCAGCCTCCCGATCAGGTTTGCTCATCTCATTAGCCTGATTCTCCGCCTCCTTGTTGCGAGCCTCCTCAGCCTTCTTCGCCTCATCCGCCTTCTTCTTCTCGGCAGCAGTAAGTGGTTTCCCGGGTCCACCATTCACCACACCCCCTTTCTTCTTGGCATCTCGTGCGGCCTTTTCATCCGCTTTGATCCGTTTGATCCGCGGGTCATTGGCGAGGACATCATCGACCAGCTCGCGGAGACGGACGTTATCTTCCTTCTTACGTCGCGCTCGTTCCGATTTATTCTTCTTCTCGGTGTATCGCTTGTCGTCTCGTCTGTACCGCCGATCAGCCTTGACGTTATGTCAATAACGGTGGACTGACGAATCACTCCCCTCATTGACCTCCTTATCATGCCACTCAAAGCTCCTCCACGAATCGAAATTATACCAGAAATCATAAAACCCCTCGACCTCCTTTTTACTCGCGTCATTCCCTCCAAACCCAGGTACAGGCTGAGTTTTGCTAAACCTTGCTTCACGCGCAAACACCGGCGCAAGGGTCTCACAGTATTTCTCGGCGGCTATTTTCTTCAGGTCGGGAACTTCATCTTCGATGTTCCAGTCGACTGAGTCGAATTGTCTCCTCCGTTCGGGGTTAGTCAATGTTTCGTGAGCTATTGTATCATCGGAGATCAGCTTGAGATCAGGTTGAACAGGCTTCGGGGACGCACCCTTCTGGATACACTTGAAGAAAGCATCATCATTCGTCCCACTCCCACTTGCCCCAGCCTTCTTATCAGGATGATGTCTCAACACCTTCCTCCGGTCTAACCCATAGTTCTTCAGCTCTGTCCCGACATTGACTCCTCAAAGTCAGTCAAACTCACGAGCCACCTTGATCTGCTCATCATTCGCGGTATACCTCAAACCTCCCAACCCAAGGACGGCATAATGATCCTGTTTCTTCCATTCCTTCGGATCATTCGCCAGAACATTCGAGGCTTCTTGCTCTTCCCCTAACCCTGGATATTGCTCTCCATTGGAAGCTTCCGCTTTAGCTGCAGCCAACGCTTGGAGAGAAGCGTTGATGGCTTTATCGTCCTCTGAGAAAGAACGATGGAGGAGATGACGTCGTGCTGAGGCTAGGAACGAGGGTCCAGCTGGGTAGATGGGTAAGGAAATGGGTGGGGTTAGCTTGGTACCGGTAGTGGGCGTGGGTTTGATATAGCCTGCTGGAGGGGAAATGAGGGTGATAGGGAGGGTCAAGACGGATACCATGTTGCGGAGGACTCTATTTGTCTATTTTGTATGCGTTATGAGAAGGTTTCAGAAAGGAAATTTGGGTACAACCGAAATCTTGGGGAATAAAGCTAACGCTTTTCTTGCTATTTATCCCGATAGTCCGGATGGCGACAAGCTCGCGTGCTCTCACTTGGCCTTGTCTAACCTGCGAACATTCTTTTGAAAACCGCGAAGATCGCTCGCCGAGGTTGTCCAGCAGCCTGGTCACGGAGCTACTCGCCCTAGCTACTCTTTCCTCTTACTTCTAATTCCGCTTGCAACCCACAAAACCCGACATGCAACGACCGAACGACCCCTTAGCTTCCCGCGCACTCTTGTAAGCTGTTGGCCTCCAAGTTTCAGCTTACATCAGCTGATCCAAACTCTCTCCTATAGCGTCAAGAATCTGTAATTTACTCTACCACTCGCAATTCCGTACTACTGACGATCAATCCTTTTAGCAACTTCAATATCACCGGTCCAGACCTCTACGACCTTTTCGGCAAATACGGTCCCATCCGACAAATCCGTCTAGGGACAGATACGAACCTCAAGACGAAGGGGACGGCTTATGTGGTTTACCAGAGTCCGGATGATGCGGCCGAGGCGATGACGCATTTGAATGGGTTTCATTTGATGGAGCGGTATATCGTTGGTGAGTTGTTCTGCCTACCCTCTGGTCTGGTTGAGGCTGACCTTGGATTTCTCTTCCCTTCCCTTTCCCTTCCTCTAACCTTCACCGATGGTATGTGATCCTTCATCATTCTGCCTCAATCGTGTATACGTCGTGGAATACTCAGTCCTGTATCATCACCCCTCGAAACAGCAGGCGTCGGCATCGGCAAAAGCGGAGATCCGGGCACGAGAACAGGCCTTGTCGGACGAAAAGAAGCGGTTGGGTTTACGGGACGACTAGACGGTATGTCGAGGGTGTGTCATCATGTATGTCGTTTCGATCGCTTCAATCACCCGCGCGCGAGCGGTGGACCTTCTCTTGCGCTAGACCAATCTCAATCGTCCCTTATCTTATGCTAACACGGTACGAAAACTGCGGAAATCTTAAACGAAATCTTTCGAGGTAGGTAAGGAGGTTCTCAACAGGTTCTTCTGCAGCATCTCCTGCCTATCAGGTACAATCGATTAAGCGATCCGCCATGGTTTTAATCTTGCTCTTCTTCCGCATAAAGGTCTTGCATTCTCAAATCGTACTGGGATCGGGTGGCTCTCTGAAACAATTGCTCCATATTCCGCGTGAAACAGCCTCGCTCCAGCCGCCATGACCTACCCTTCGTCATTAAAATATCAATCACACCGCCGTGACGAGATGATTACACCATGACTGCTAAACTACCTGTTCAATTGTTATTTAGGGGATGGAACGGACAAGACTCCTTAAAAGGTGAAGCCAAGCTTATGTCGCATGAGAAGCGAATCAGATTTGAGTATCGATCATTAGGGTTACATGATATGTACAGTACGGATACCAGCTACAATCTCGCTCAAAGCCCAATGATACCGGATGACCATCTCTCGTTTAGGCTTTAACAACTGCAGCCCTAGGCGGGACCTTCACAATACTCTCACTCTCCTCCTCCCTGAGACACTCGGCACATCGACCGCTCTCGAACGCAGCTAAGCCATAACTCGGTCGACCCTGTCACCTCATCAACACAAAATCACACCCATTGGAAAGAAGGAGACATACGTGCTCGACGCAGATGGGACAGGCGAAGGGGAGGCAAGTGGGGTGACATTCTCCTGTTTGGGAAGGGACGGGTCCGTGGCACAACTAAGTGTACTATATCAGCATTGTTCCGACGTCGATCCGCATGAGAAAAGCCGGGAAAGGGGGATGAGAGGGGAAGAGGTGATAAGGGGAAGGGGGAAAGGCGAAAATCTAGTTGTATGGGAGATCGAACCTACTTTGCATGATGTTGTGCTCGCCACATCTTGTTCCAGCTTCGAGATCATGAGCCGTTTCTCAAGCGTTGAGACCATATCGCCTTTTAGTCTTCAAAGATCGGTAACGATCCGGGATTGGTGATATTCCGGTACAAGTCTAGTAGGAGTGCGGAACCGAGGGATAACAAGAGGCCCGCTCGAAGGATCATATATCTCGAGCCCTCGATTGGTCGGTAAAGTAACAGTACGACCTCGGTCCAGTCTGATTCAATCCACCGGTCCGAAAGAAAATCTGATCGCCGGGATCCCTCCTACCGTGCCCCCCAATCCAAATCGTTTTATGTCCGAAAGATCAGCTGACGGAACGAACGTAAAGTAAGGATGACAGAATGATCCGGAGTGACGATCATTCCTGGTTACATCGGGGATTCAAGCTATTTTTCCCTCTGTCTCCAGTACGAGTACTCGAGTAATGACGGAGGCGTGCCGTGCCGTCCCTGATTGATTCCGGAGAGATCCGCGGCGAGTGACAGGCACGATCAGGCCCCTCCCTCTCTCTTCCGGGATCCGGTAAATTCGAGGGGATCTTCAAGACGAGCTTTCTTACATTAAGTGATTTTCCCCATCTTACCCCGATGACATACTTGTGAGCCCCATCTATATACCGTCAACCCAGATGCCAAATGATCCCACGAGGCAGTTCCCGAGTATACATCTGGTGTTTCATTGGTTCGAAAGGGCACTTGGCGATGGGCTGTTTTGATGGACGCGGATCCCTCTTATCCATCAAATGGTTAAGATATCACATGTCTCCTTTCCGAGTTGAGGCATTGGCACCGGGTTTAGAAATGTATCCTTAACCCGGTAACATCGGGCATTGGGGTCCGTTTCGTTGAGAAAGCGTGGGAAAAGGGACACTCCATATTGACACAGCTCTATTAGCTACGTTGAGAATCCACAGGTACAAGTCGTCCCATCCTTTCCTTGAAGTTACTATGCATGATGCGTCACCAACAGATTGAATCGAGTATTTGTCTGACGTCCCCTCCATTCCAAGCGTTTCTAAATTCCTCGCATCAAACTCAGTTTATTACCCAGATATTTCCACATCGCAGCGTTGATCAAACATTCATGACCACCACCATGTACTGCTCCATCAAACCTCTCTCGCCTCTCATCGACTCCCCACAGACCCAAAAATCCACTCGATCCCTCTCGGTCTCCTCGTCTACTTCCTCTTCCTCCAATTCGTCTACCTACTCTCGCTCCGCGGATGATCTCCTCGACCGTCTCATAGCTCAGGAGGTGTGTCAAGTTCCTCGTTATCCCTTTCATCCCTTCGTTTATTCCTCATCTCATTATCCTATTTGTCTGTTCCTCATCTTCAGCCTGTGATCGCTACTCATCCTCAATTCAAACTGACACCGTCCAGACCGAAAATACCATCACCCTCTGGTCCGCCGGTAACCTCCGTCTCAACGGTTGAGACCTGACCATGCCAGCCGTCAAGGCGTCCGAGCTGGCCGAGTCCATGCGCAATGATCCCAGAGTGAGCCTTCCCCCTTCCCAAATCCCTTGTCATAGCTGGTGAGGGATCAGTTCGAAATGGTGAGAGTGGTGTACCTCGACGAAGAAGGGGATGAGTGGAAGGTGAGTTGACGTCTTGGTGGGAGGCAAATGCTGATCGTGGCAGATCATGTTCCGCCGGACCAGGACCTTGCCGACCAGCTCATCCGTCTTCGACTCCGAGTAAGGCGGTCTAAGGGTTCATTGGAAAAGGTTCGAGCTCGAGCGATATTGGGAAACTTTCCGGTTTAAATACTACTGCTAGTCAATGTTGTGTGTTGTACACGATGTATCTTGATGACCGTGAAACATCTGAGCTATTCCGTTTTTAACCAAAGGATATCAGCCTGGAAGAAGTTGACTGACAGAGGCAACGACCCTTCGCTACACCAAGACCCGCCGTAACTCTCCAGGAGTCACCCCAACCCCAGTGATCGGACACTTCCCTCTCCTTCTCTCGACCTTAAGTGCATCATTCTCCTCCTCGCCCTCCTCACCCTCCTCATCCTCGTCTTCAACGGCATCCCAACCACATCGCCAACATACCACCCATCCACTTGGAAATACCGCCGCATTCTGCCACTTCTTCCCGCACAAGGGACATTTACCATACCCGCCCAGACCTACTTCGAATTCATTTGATTCAGCACGACCCAAGCCGTCCGGTGGTGGCGTGGTTGGGGGGGTAGGCGGGAGAAGGCCTGATGTAGGGAGGATGGGGAGAGGTCGAGGAGGAAAGATGGCGGCGTGAGTCTTGGAGACCGAGTTGGTTTCGCCAGTGAGAGGGGAGAGAGTGCGAGGTGAGGAAGGGGAATACCACCATTGAGACAGTTTGAGGAGGAGGAGTAAAGGGGGAAGGAGGGGAGGTAGTCGGCTGATGAGTGATGGATTCGGATTGGGCTGATTATCTTGATAAGCATTGATGCAGGCTCCTTGCACGATCTTCACTTACCGTTTCATCATCCGGTCCTCTCCGCTCAATACGCAGCCCAAGCCAGCTGTGCCAAGGTCGATAAGCATCAGATCGCTCGAACAGGTAGGCCAGGTCATATCCAAGGAACGTAAGATCCATAGCGAGGTTTGCGTATGGGTAAATCAGCTTGAAAGCGCGCTGCGACTGTGGCGGGAGGGGGACATGAGCGGTAGAGCGGCATTCTCCTGAATAAGTCTGATGATTCACCTTGGTCACCGCCATCTCAGGTGGATACTCGGACACTGCATCAGGATCTTGACCACCGCCAAGTCGCTCGAAGTAGTCTTGAGATCTTGCTCGTAGGTACGGCAGGCCCACCTGAAGGTACGTCAGCCCATCATTCCTGTGTAGAAAGAGGGCTCACAAGGAACGCAAGCAGACCCCAACGCTGTCTCCTGCTCAAATTCCTCTTCGGTACCGCTTCCAAAGCAGATAACCGGGGTGTCGGGATGGAACGAGTCGGGACCAGACGGAGCTGGTAGAAGTGCTCAGAGAGGGATGCGTCTGTACATGATGGTCAACCGGCCATATGATCTTCCGGGCAATACAGGTGGACTGACTGTGCTTCTTCAGATGATGCCTTTCGAGCAATAACAACAACACGGCAAAGAACTCCTCATGATGGTTGAGTAACCGTAATAGATACCTAGGATACCGCTGGGCGAAGTACTGATCCTTATCATCAGCATTGTCGCTACCTTCCCGTGATAGTCGAAAAACAAGGTTACCCACCGAGAGGATGTAGCGGACAACAGGATGGAGGAGGTCTCGTAGTTGTTCCTGAGCGAGAAGTTCAAAGAGGGATGGTCGAGAGTGGGATGTGGAGGGTCCAGCTTCGGGGAAGATCGGCTGGCTATCCTCCATGGTGTTGAATGTGCTGACCCAGCCGCGTTCTAGTCAAATGGCGAACTACAGTATATGAGAGTTCGAGGGGAATAGCTCCGGTAAGTTCTCTCGCCGAAGAAGCTTGCGGAAGCAAAAATCGTACATCTACGTGCAGGCTCGCGCAGATCTTTCCTTACCTTCGAAATCTCCACGCCCGATCCTTTTGCTTATTGATACATGGCATCCGAAATGCATATCCTCAGAGACCAAAGTCCGCGGAGAAGCTTTCGTCAGATTGATTCTATCTCCTCAGAAGCCTTGCCCCATTTCGCCCGATATGGCCCGCATCTCGTTGATTTCCAGTAGCGTTGGTCCCACCCTCAGATACAAACAGTAACGATCGTCACGAAGGTATTGATGGAGAGACACAGCAGGCGACCACTCGTGATAGGTCTATCCAGGAAAATGTCGAGGTACCTCGCGCTGGGTAGGTGGTATCATCTTAGATTACCGATCTAACTGAAAGATTTGCAGTATCGAGCGCTCGAGGTGGTCTAGGTTCAGGATTCAATCGATTTTCTGCTGGATGCATCAGCTTACTATGAGAGTAGGTAAAGAGCTGACTCTTACCCTAACAGGCTGGTCAACACGATTCCTCGATGATGCACCTGACTCACACGCCTTCGAAGCCTTCTCACTTACCCATAATCAAGGAGCCCGAGCCGAGCATGTCCGAGCCGAGCATGTCCGAGCCTCGCATCTTCCAGCTCCTACCCACAGGACACGAAGACAAACCTCATTCGAACGGTATTTAGTCGAACGGGATGGAGATCGGATCAACCGAGAAGGAGAATGGCTGGCGAGAGAAGCGGAGAGGGCGCAGGAGCGGAAGATGAGGGAACGAGAAAGACTCCACTGGGAAGCGGAGCAAGCAAGGAGGCTGGAGGAGAAACGACAGAGACAGGCGGAGATCCGTCTACAGCAGGTGAGGAGGCAAGCTGCCAAACGTCAACGTCAAGCGGAGATTTTCGAGCGATATCGAGCTCTGGAACGAGAGCAGGGGAGTTGACGAAGAGCCATTCAGCTACGGAGGCGGATCGAACCACTGCGCACTCAAGATGGAGGGAGACAAGCGGAAGCCTATCGGGAAAGCTTGGCAAGAAAGGCAGAGGTGAAGCGGAGGAAGTGAGACATGAAGACGTTTGGGATATTAGAGAAATGAGATGATAGGCTAAAGATCCCGTGCTGAATAGTATATAGTATTCAGGAGCTCATGCCTAATAAGAGCCTGTTCGGTAATTCCAACATTGTTTCCCAACCAATACGTTATATCCAAAGCTTCCATTGGGCAAGAATCAGGCGTTCGGATGCATAGGTTGTCGGCCAACAGGGGATTGGTGGGAATCCAGATATGTCATGACGTCACAGTATTTACCTCCACTTCGTATTCAGTTGAAGCATGAATCTACATCAAATCCATCGTTCTCTGATATTCTAGTCAATACCATGCGCACAAACCCTCTCGTACATCCGCATGTTTCCCCTACACGTCTCAGACAAGTACAAAGGCTTGCCATTGTCTGTAGCGCTCATCCTCCTGCCTTCACCAATGTCCTCCCCCTCCGGAATTCAGCAATCGTCGAATACGTCCTACGCCTATACTCGAGTCGCCTACTGAAGCGACGACTGCACGATTCGATGATGACGGGAGAGATGAAAGTGTCCGAATGGCTACGCCGTCATCCCAGCGCCATGCATTCACAACTGGGCGTTTCACCTACAACCTTTCGGCTAGTCTTGCACGACCTAGAAGAATGAGGCGGTTTAGCTCCTACGCGCTATACCTCACCGCCGATCCAGCTGGCTATCTTTCTGTACATGTGAAGGGAGGGTCTGGGTGTGTGACATGCAGGAGAATGCTGTCAACGGGGACTCGAAACCGTCGCAAAGTGAACCATCCCTTCCAACTCTCTGCTTACATGTCAGTTCTTTCAAAGCCGTTGTTAGCGCATTGAATCATCCCACCTACTACAACCGATGGATACGCATGCCTACAGCATCCACGTTCCCTCCTCAAAGCCTTGTAGACGACAAACGCTTCGATCCATGGTTCAAAAACTGCTTGGGCGCTATCGATGGGACCTTCATCCCCGCTCACGTGCCGTGCCTTGACCATGCTCGCTATCGGACTAGGAAGAAGACTCTGTCATCAACGTGCTTGCCTGCTGTACCTTTGATCTGCGATTCTGCTAGATTCACGCCGGTTGAGAGGGTAGCGCAAACGATCATCGAGTCTATAAGGAAGCGGTTGCTGCGGACTTCAGGATCCCTCAAGGACGCTTCTACCTGGCTGATGCTGGATATCGCCCACTAGAGCCTTGCTCACACCATACCGAGGTGTCCGATACCATCTAAAAGCGTGGGGGGCGAGCCAACGTAAGGTGATGGACACAACGCAAGTTGATTGATATCAGGCCTGAATCCCCAGAAGAGCTATTCAACCTCCGTCATTCATCAATTAGGAACGTCATTGAGCGCATATTCCGCGTGGTGAAGAACAGATTCAAGATTCTTGACCGAGGCTGCAATTTCGACATCCACGTTCAGTCTGGCGTCGTCCTGGCACTTTGCGCTTTACGCAACTCAATTCGGGAGTACTCAAATACTGACATGGCCATCCCTGATCCTTTTCCCAGCGAAGGGCGCATACGCAGAGGCCAACTACCGTCCGAATGTCATATCCAGCCGACGGACGAAGAGGAGGAAGATTACAACTTAAGCACAACGGATGAGCAGGAGAAGCAAGGAATGATTGCGGAGCGGGAAAGGTAGCTCAGGAGATGTGGGTGGCCTACCAGTCATACAGGTTAGCTCGGCATATGTGATGAACATGAGAAATGCAGGAACTTGTCCACCATCAGACATACTGCCACACTGCGCACATACCTCCTTTTGTACACCAACCCGTGCACATTCCCCGCTAAAACCTCTCAGACGCCCAATCCCTCATTACTCGCGTCCCCAAATCTGTATTCTCAAGGGGAAGGCAATTCTCCACCTTGTCACTGTCGCTGGTGAACAGCTTTACTAGCTCAATTTTTCACCATCGAGGAATTCCGTATTGGCTGCAACCAGCTCGATGCTCGACGTCGACGGGCTATGCGAGGTGACTCATGCATGGCAGGGTTGGCTTGGCTGCTGCCAGATCTTTAGTGTCTTTCAAGACACCAGCAAGCGGTAACAGACTGTCCTGGGTGTTTCCGCGAAGCCTTTTGGGGATACGAGTATTTGAACCTCTCGGAGAAGGCGTTGCTAGCGGTGGGATGCGAGGTGTAGGTGGCTGCGAGGCATCGAAGCTCGCCATGGCCTGAGCAACTGAGATCCGGTGTTATTTGAAGCTTGACCAACTAAACCTACAGAATCGGGATCACCCAAAGCAATCAACGTCTCATCTTGCTCTAACTCTTCATTCTCGTCTCCGCCTTTGGATTGTCGAGTCTGAGACGCTGCTAATTGACCAGGACGGACAACGCTGGACCCTGTGGCTCGAGTCCCTTCAAAAACCTCCTTGTATAGCAGGCAATGCTCCCAACCGCGGTCTCTCCACATCTTCGCCTTGGCGTGTGACTGAAATCAACATGTAAGCGCTAATAGGTTATGAATGGCCGATTTTTTCAGCCTGTCCTTCTGTCTGACCAACACGGCCACCTTATACTATGTATGTACGGAAGTACAAGTCTACAGGATGATTCCAGCATGAGATAGCCTTAGACACCCTTCCAGCCAAAGGTCGAATACTGAACTCGAGCGCTTACCTCTAAATATCAATCCCAAAATATTCCTCTGCCACCACCATATTGATGTCGGTAGCCAAACCATCAGCCAAACCCAGAAGCGTCCCCAAGTCCGATATTGCAGCCCACCACCTCTTCAAGGTGTAATAACGATCCCTGCATGCTTCACCGTCCTTCAACACCCCTTTCGTTGGTTTCTCATTAACCTGGTCCGCTACTTTTCTGAATGCTTCAATCTTGAACGAACCATCCGCGTCCCTACCCGCCCTGTAAGCTTCAGCTGACTCAAAGCGCTCGGAGTCCCAATATGGCTAGCTTCGTGCGTCCCTCAGACAGTCACCCATGATCCTATCATCGTCGCTACTCCATGCAACTTGGGGCTTGGTTCGAGGCTTAGCTGGTGTCTTCTTAGGCTCAGCTGGGGTCTTTTTGGCCCTTGGCATGCTAGAGAGCTGAATACAGCAAGTGGGACGATGAACACGATGTCAAAGTATGAGGTCTAGTGGACAAATGTCTGTTTGGAGCTTCGACCACACGTCATGGGAGCATTGTTTCCCTCCCGATGGGCTTGTATGACGCAAGGTGGCGTTGGTTGTCACCCGTTGGAACCTTCCTCTATTGCCGAACAAGGTGTTTGATGCCCAATCGGCAAAGGAACAATGTAGGTTGTATTGTTGTTTCGGTGGGTTGCTCTAAAGATCCCGTGCTGAATAGTGCTCATGCCTAAGTCCCCGAAAACGTTTGCAGTACGTACGTACTTAGGAACGCAGCTTATCCCCGTCATCCCCCGGAAAATACATTGCTAGGGGAAAAATCAAGTACCTGCTTCATACTACTATCTCATCGCTTGCAGTGCGGCGGTGCCTTGTTGACCGAGGAGTACGACAAAACCGTTGAGTCCGCTCTATCCGCTCCACTTGATCAGACAATCCAGGATAATAGGGGAAATACTCACATCCCTTCCCTCAGTGTCTCTTCCTTTTCCATCTGACTTCTTCTAACCATCCATTTCCTGCACCTTGTGATCAATTCACCCGATGTCCCGTATAATCCGATCAGCCAAATTACTTCTCTCACCCACATCCGAACCTCCTAACCCCATCAACCCAATTCGACCTATCCCCACCGCGATCAACTCCGATACGGCTGTCCCTTCTCTTGATCATGACGGTGTATACGATTACGACCTGAAGGGGAAACAGTCGGATACCTCTTCGACTCCCACATCACCGAACGAGGGTCACACGGGGATGCTCAGTCCTCTGGTGAAGAAGTTCAGTCGGAGATCAGGATCACCCAAGTCCAAGTCGAGTAGTTTGGATATATCGCCGGTAAATACGGTGAGCTAGTTGGCGACTTCATGTACAGGGTATGTGTTGACGTGGGGCTTTAGGACGAGTCAGATAGCAGTCCACCTGGTTACACTCCCACCGGTTCTCCGGATATCATGCGGAAGGCGATGCCTCTTCCGGATCAATCGATATATGAGAAGACGATTGTCTCCGGTGTGAGAGAGTAAGCTAGCGGTTTGGCTGAGAGTGAGTCAGCCGATGGATGCCTCTAATCGTAAAGGGTTCCGCTGACATTCGAAAAGGTACGCTCAGTGAAGGTGAAAGATTGTCAGATGACATACATAGATCGAGAGGAGGAAATCATGTACTTTATGAACCGGGCACGAGTGAGGATGTGGGCGAATCACTCCGCGCTGGAACTGCTTGGGCAAAGAGATCGAAATCTGAACGACACGTTGTAGGACAACCTCTCAGAATTTCCTTGATGATCGTATCGGGTTTGCTACTCGATTCCTTAGAAAAGGTGCTGTTTGGATAGGCCGCGAGCTTTGAACCCCTCCCTGAGCTCAGGCGCTGTGTGCACAAGATGTCCTGCTGATGGATAGTTAGCCGGACATCTAGCATCAGTCCATCGCCAAATTTCCGACATCAGGAAGGGCTGTGAAGATCTCACTCAAGCACCAGGGTTCGTGGACAGCAATCGGACCCAGCTCAGATAAATGAGCTGCGCAGCAACTTTGAAGATCTTTTCTGTGCATGGCAGCTTCACGAATCTCTTTAATTTCCACGGGTGAAATACACCTCCAAGAATCCATATTGATGACCGAACTTAAAAACGTGCATCTCACGTGGACAGTTTCCGGCATCCGTGGACCATTGTTCCCTCAACGTACAAAATCTAAGAAAAGGCGACTCTGCCTCCTTAGACCCCCATCTTTTACACTCGTCCTTTAGACTCTGCTACTCTTCGATCATGCAAAAGTTCGATAAAGCACTCGGTCGATTCGCTCCGAACAGACAGGCAGCTCATAGCGCTCCCCCACCGAAACATGTCGTCGTCTTCGGTGCAGATGCAGAACAAGGTGAACTCTCTTCCGCTTTACGTCCGGAGGTCATTCAGTCAATCTTACCCCGTACTCCTACAGGTCGATCAGTTTGTAAACAGCTCGTAGCGGATGGAGCTTTCATACTATACGGATTGGTGGACGATCCAAAGAGTCCTGTAGCTACTGGTATGTCCCCTCAGCCTTTCCAACCCTTCTCAGACCACGAGCTGATGAAGTGGGTTTAGAGCTATCGGAGCTACAGGTGAAGATCATACAAGGGAGTGTTGATAAACCAAGCTTGTGGGCCGAACATCTGAGGGACAAGGACGCAGCCTTCTTACATACGGATTGTACGTTTCCCTTCCTTTTGGTTGTTTGTTTCGTGCAGGATGAGCCAGCTGATGTTCAAGCAGTCAAAGAATTCCATACACCTGGCGAGCATGTAGATAAAGCCATCAATGCTGAGACAATACATTCGAAGGCTATCATCGACGCTTGTGTCGCTTCGGGGGTGAAGCATGTGGTCTATTCGGCATTGGACGACTTTCCAGAGGATAAGCGGGTAGTCCATGCTTCAGCCAAAGCCGAAGGTATGTCCCGCCTCCTCCTCACTTTCAGCTGGACCATGAGCTGAATATGACCTGCTTAGTGGTGAAATATATCAAATCGACAGACCTCCCCACGACATACCTCTACACCTGCATACCTTTCTCCGAAGTCTTGCACCATCTCTCCAAGCGGGGTGATGACGATTTCCTTGTCACTTTACCTGTAACCGATGGTACCGCTCTACCTGGTTGGCCGGTGGAACAGACCGGAGAATGGGTGAGGGTGGCCATGGCACATCCCGATAAATGGATCGGTGAGTCAAGCCAAAACCCCATCATCCTCGGCTTCAGCCATAGCAACCTGCTAGATTGGCTGACAGGAAAGCTAACCACATTTTCGCTCCTCTAGGACAAGATATGCACGCATGTACCGAACGACCTACACCTACTCAGATCGCAGAGACATTATCGAAAATATCCAAGAAACACGTCGATACGAACCATCTTTCGAAAGATCAGTTCTATACAGACGAACACCAACGTCAAGTCGGACACGATTGGTCACATTACCGATCATACATCGAGGGGTAAGTCCCCCTCCTCCGGTGAGGTTGAAATGATCGAGATATATCACTGATCCCGTGACTGTAGCTTCGTGGACAGAGATATGAAATTGAGCGAACATGTCGTCCCCCATCAATGGAGTTTTAAACAATGGGCCACGCAAAGTCCAGAGTTGAAGAAGATCTTCGCATGATTCGAGTGTATTACACACTAGACTTTACCCGCATGTATCCCTAGACTTTCGGACCTAGACAAACGGACTTGTAAACCTTCCATACATAAAGGGTTCATTTGGATCTCGACACAATATTTCTGATCGAAGAGCAAGTACGCAAAAAACACCCTTCATATCTCGCTAACGCCGAGTTTCCATACTCTCCCTCACTTCCTTCATCTCCCCCTTCGTCGGCGCGTGATCGAAGACGACGCCACCTGTCGGCGGTCCAGGTGCAGTAGTGGCCGTCGGAGGTTCCGATATCGCCACCTCGGAGATACCTTTCTCAATACCAGCCGTCCCGTTCTCCTCTTGGTTCCCATCCAAAACCTGCCAATCATTGGCGTTTCGCTGACCATTCTCGCTCTCCTCCTGTATGCCTTGTCGTTCATCTACCGCCTGATGGGCTTCCACAATCTGCTCAGCCTCGCTTCGTTCCCGCGTTCCTCCCTCAATTGCCGCCCCAGCACCAGCTCCGACCGCCGCACCACCCGCTACACCCTCTGCAACATCCTTCTCGACCTTATGATCTCCATTCCCGGTATTCCCCAATTCCTCAGCCCTCACCACTTCCCCAGTTTGCAATGCTCCAGGTTTCGGCACGAGGCCCGCTGAAGCCGCTTTGATACCGTTCCCAAGGGGAGGGTACCACTTCTTCCCCTGATTATCGAATCGATTCCCATCCGGCCCCTTGGGACTCCCTCAGCTATTTCGAACATTGAAGCAGGCGCCTGGCACGTACAAGATGACAGAAGTCGGTGACCGTCTTCCAATATGTCGGATAATTATAGTAAAAGTTGTATTCACCTCCAAACTCGTGATCGAGTTGAGCGACGGGGACGAGCTCAGTCAAGTTCGGGTTGAATCGGATCTACGGGTCACTCGCATAAACATTCGCATAATCGTGATCAATAAGGCGATGACTCACCTTATCACGAGTGATAGGATCCATAAAAGGGGAGATACCGCTGAAGAAGGCATTGATCCACCATCTGTCAAGCTAGAATCAGCCCCGATAGGACTCAGGGAAAGAGGTATACGTACGGCATATTCACGACCAGACCCCGTCCCAGACCTTCGTGAGCATGATGAGTTTAGCTGTAGAAGGTAGGACGAAGCAAACTCACGCTCAACGTAGTGATTCTGCAGAATACTGAGGACTTTGCGAGCTGTACTGATTGAGGGGTTTGACTGCGATGTAGCCGATTTGTACTGAACGGCACGTCAGCGATTTGCGCACCCTTATGCAGCAGCATCAAGTCGTATCTCCCTTGGGACGAGAAAGAGCTGACTCACATCCACAACGATAGCGACCTGTTCCTGTCCTGGGGGCATGAAGTCGATTGCTCGTTCCCTTAGCGCGACCTTCATCAGCTCGTGTCATTGTAGCCTAAGGACATCGCTCACAGGTGGTAGATGAGATGTTGAATTTGTCTCGGACTAGGTTCGGTGTTCTCCCTCCCCGGTCGCATATACAAAATCGGCCTCGCATCCACATCAAAACCTGTCAAGATGCTATTGAAAGAATCCCATATGAGTGACATTCCTCTTCGAAGCCAAGTAACCCGTTGTCACGTACATCTTCCCTGTCTCAGCCTCTATCCCAACCTCATCAGGTGAGATCAGTTCCGGCTTATACTCCCTCCTCCAGTCGATCGTCCCTTTAATCCTCTTCTTCCCATCCTCAAACTTCCATTTCGCGGCGCGCATGAAACGTGGGTGACATCCCGGATCGGCTAGGAAACGAGCTTCCCAGGGGAAGTAAGGGTCGGATTCGGGGAGGATGAGGGTTTTCGTGTACTAGAGGCATTTGCTTGATAAGTTTATTGTAGGATAGCTATGGGCAGACATACAGCTTTCAGCTGTTCGATCTGTGATAGCTGAGATTAGCGATGATTGATGGCAATGATGAGCAGTGACACGAGGGACATGTTACAACGGACTTGTTTCAGTTGCGCTTCATCGTGACTCCACTTCTTCTTCGGTTCAGCACCAGGAGGTGGGGAAGTGAAGATCTCGCTTGTCGCAGGTCCTGCCTTCTTGTCCACCGAAGTCGTCGAGGACGAAGCGGACTTATGTGATTTCCCAGAGAACAGGGACGTCATGGCTTTCAAAGGCTTGAAGCTCTGCAAGAGATGTAAAAAGCTATCTGAGGCAAACGCTAAGAAAATCCCAAACGATATGTTGGGTGAACGATTCCCGGGACTGGCTCCGAAGCATGTAATGGCCGATATATGTAAGCCCAGATCCCCGACGGTAACGGAGACTGATATGGTGAACATGACGTGGATAACCTCGCCAATACAATCCGCTTCAAACGGCTCGTCCGTCAACCAAAGGAGCCATGAGACTTAAGGAATTGATCCACTTGCACCCTGCTTGACCTGACCTTCTCCCCCCACCCCACCGCCATGTCCATCGAAACCCTCACCCTCGACGACACTCCCGACACCGGGACGGGAACGACCATCGACATCCAATCGAAACCCGAAAGAAAAGCTCGTAAAGCCCTCGAAGGACTTGGATTAAAACGTATCCAAGGTATTCAACGAGTCACACTCCGACGTCCCAAAAACGTTTTACTCGTCGTGGCCAACCCCGAAGTTTACAAAGCCCCTGGATCGGATTGTTATATCGTGTTTGGGGAGGCGAAATTGGAAGATCCGGGGAGTGCTGCTCAGATGAGTGCACAGGCTCAATTGGCGGCTAGTAGTCAGGCGGCTCAAAAGGCTCATCAACAAGGGGGTTTCAAGGAGGGGGTACCGAAGAGTTTGGAGGAGTTGATGACGGGGGATGAGTGGGTGGATCTTTTCGAGGCGGATTGGGTTATTTGCTGATGACTTGACTTTTCTAAACTGTTCGTTTATCTTCCTTTCTCCTGCGTGCTCAATTCGACGATGACTACCGTGTCCCCTGTACCACTCCCCTTCACTTCCCGGCACTCCCACGAACTACGACCGATATCACATCCTTTCCATCTCTTTGTTTTCTATAAATTTTGCTGGACTATACCCATGCAGGAACGAAGACGGCGAAAAAGAAGCCAAACCAGACGATGACGAGACCGAAACCAAACCTTCAGCTCCGACCGGAGGATCCGACAAGCAAGTCGACGACGATGACGTCAAGCTGGTCGTCGCGCAGACTGGATGTACCGAGGAGAAGGCGAGAGAGGCGCTCAAAGCGGAGAATGGCGATTTGATCAATGCGAGTGAGTTGGAGCGCAAAGTGACTCGCTGTATCTGAGCTGATGTTGGGTAGTCATGCGAGTGGGCTGAGAGGGGCGACGTTTGAGCATTGGATGTGATGCTTGCCAAAATAGATGCATGTGATGCTTGCCAAAATAGATCCATGCGATATGCCAAGAATGTGCATAGTCCCATGGTGGGGTCGGATAGAATAATGCATGGTACTCTCAAACCCCTGGTATAGATGGCCTCTTCCTATCATGTTGAACACTAGGGATTTCATTTCTCTCGTTGCTGATTGTGGAACTGCAAGAGTCGTGTCAGCAAACCCACTGAACCCCGTCCAGCGGTCCTCAGGCTGTAGCGGGATGCATCCGACTCACAATATCTCGTAATTGGTTGTTGGCCTCCTCAAACTGTTTCTGGAGATACTTGCCCTACAAAGACTCGTCGGTCAGCCCTTCCTCAATCAATACCAATCCCTTTGATAGGTCCAATCCGGCAGGTAAAGGCGGACGAACCTTCTTACTCAATCCTCCAATCTCCTCATTCAGCGCTTTCTCCTGTGCCAGATGACTTGCATCCACCGTCGATCTCGTCTGCTGAATGAACCTATCGAGATCAGCTCCGTTAATCGACCTGGCTGGGACACAAAATATAATAGGGTGTAGTATGAGGAACGCATACATCTTCCCAACCCCTTTGTACATTTTCCCTTCCCCCTCTGGGATAGTCCCAATCTCCCGCATGGTCAGCTGAAGGATCCTCCGTTCTTTCTCTTTTGATTGGATCTGGGATCGAACGAGGGAGAGGTTACGTTGGGATGTTACTGCCTGCAATAAGGTGGGGGGTGTTAGCGGTTTCCCTGTCCGAGGATAGGGGAAGACGGACTTGAGTTTGTATTTGGTCGAGTATCTACCGGGATATCACGGGGGTTATGAGCCTTGATATAGGAGGGAGCACGACTGACTCTTCTCAGGGTATCATCTGACAGGTTCGACATCTCGACCTGGCAGTATCGCTTTGGCAAAGAAGACAAGCTCACTTTTCCACACCAACAGGTACAGTACTCGAAATCTCGTTACCGTGAGAAACCTGATACCGTTCCCGTGCCTCAAGTAGTACATGAACAGTGCTCGCGAAGGGAGCAGAATTCACTCTCACCTCAAACTCGTCTTCCAAAACTCTCACTCGATATGGAGATCCACATCGTCTCACTTGACCTGTTCCTCTCCGATCCCATTTCTGGTTCAGCTTACGCCGAAGCGCTGAAAGCCGCCGAATCACTCATCTCGACTGGAGCTCTGATCGTCAAAGACAGTAGAACACCTAAAGAAGCAAATGACGCCTTTCTCGACCTGTTCGAGGATTATTTCGCTCAGACCGACGAGATGCTGAAGGAGGATGAGAGACCTGAGCTTGGCTACCAAGTGGTCAGTTTACCTTACTCAGGGCGACCGTGACTGACTAGTTCGGTGAACAGGGTGTGACGCTGGAGAACACTGAGAAGCCGAAATGTGGGAGCGATGAGGAGTGTCTTGGTATCATCGAAAAGCTGGAAGCCGAAGAGAGGCCTTTAGATGTCACCGGTCATGGAGCAGATCCGAAGTGTCGGTATGTCTCGGTCGTTTTTGACCATCTAGGGAGACTTGACGGACTGGCAATACAGCTTCTTCCACCGGATGTCCGAAGCTCCGCCATACAAATCCGCTTTCCCGATATCGAACGCGCCGAATGTCATACCGAAAACCTTCGCTGGTAAGTGGGAAGCTAGAGTAAGCGAGTGGGGATTCTTCATGAAGAAGGCGTATGTCGGACGCTCGGCTGTCTCAGGCTGGTCGAGCTGATGAAGCGGTGAAGGGTGGAGGGTGTGGCGCGGATGCTGGCTGTAGGTTTAGGCTCGGAGGAAGGTTACTTCTTACAAGCGGGACAGTATGGGTATGTTCACCTTCCACTATCTGTCATCCCGAGCCGACCAGGCTGAATAGATCGCACTTGCCTTGCGCCTACAGCTACGAACCTGGACAAATACGGCAAGCTCGATACGTGAGCTTCCTACTACCTTTACTGGCTCCATCTCACTAGCGACACTGATGTGGACTAGCATCTTCGCAGGGTTTCATACCGATCTGAATTTCTTGACCATACACGGCCAGTCTCGCTACCCAAACAAGCGGAACGAGGCTAGATGTTGACGGAGCGTAGTACACATCTGGGCTCGGAACTCCGGCAAGCGGATACCTGTGAAAATACCGGAAGGTTGTTTGCTAGTCCAAGCGGGGAAGCCATTAGAGTGGATGACTGGAGGTCTGATCAAGGGTAAGTTCGCCAGACATAGCTATGATAAATAGCTGAGGATAGTCTAGCTGGCTTCTATGAGGTGGTTTGTACGGAAGGCACTCTGGTTGTGAGTCGTCGACGTCGTGATATGTGATGGGACTGAGATGTGACAGGCCTTGCAACGAAGACGACAAGAACATCCAGAGCGGCCGCGGATCCGCATCTCCTCCACATTCTTGAGTTCACCTGTCACTCGGACACATGATTCTGATATATGCCTCAGTTCTGGCATCTTTCCCCTGATCACCGTCTGGTTGCTATGCCATTATTGAGGAAGTCCGCCGAGGACCGCTTCGGTCAGCCGAAAGATTACGGCGAGATGCTTGTAGGCGAACAAGTTAGAAGGTACGCGCTACCTCTTTACATCCCAAACATTGATGACGTTGGGCATAGGGAACTTGGGCTGATCGCGCTCATGACCGCTAATTGAGCTTCCCGGATCCTCGATACTCGGTCGCCGTCGATCGCAATGACATCGTTCAAACCGATAACTTATACCCCTTCGACGTCATCCTTTAATCTTTCATAACCCGAGACATGCTACATATATTCCCTGCAATCGACACCCAAGATGAAGGCCGGATGGCTCGTCAAACCGACTGGATTCTAATTTGGTCCGCATTCCCCTGCCTTATGCTGTAAGCAATCATCGAGCCTGGGCCCTTTGTCTGAGGTGAGTAACCTCGTTCTTTACGTGTATCATCTGATCGGCGCTCGGCGCCTCATAACACTGAATCATGAACTTCACCATGAACTCCCCACGTCCACCTACCACAATGACTACGCCAGCTCCACCTCTTTTATCTCGCGCGAAACTCCCTTCTTCTTCTCCGTCTTCCGCTCGACTGCGCCGACTCGCACCATCACCTGTCAAAGTCCCACCCACTTCACCTCTCATCTTCTCCTCACCTCGCGTTCTTGCGACTCATGCCACGCTTGGAGCAGCCCTTTGATCGATCCCGAGCGCCGTTCCTAGCGAAGCTCCAAGAGATATTGACCCGGAGACCCATACAAGTATGATTTCGCACCGCTTGAGCTTGCGATGCAGAGCGGAATACTCCTTGAAAGCTGTCGAGAAGTGCTGGAGCAGTGTGGCGACGAAGCAACCCAGAAGCGGCGAAACATCTCGGTTGACTCCAACGCATCGGTACCACTAATCTTCGATGCCCGAGGCGATTTCGTCAAGCTCGCGAGAAAAGTCCGTAACGTGGATGGACCAGACGTCCCAACCAAGTCACAGGCGAATGGATCGAACATCCTTAGCGCAGACAGGGTGGAGAGACGCTCGTGTCACCCAAGGATTACTTTCAGACATGCGTACTCAAAAAGGTACTCGTAGAGTTTGAGGTCGTCTTCGGATCTTCCAGCACCTCTGCGCAACATTTGACGTTTCCAGAAGCCCCGGAACCATTGCGGACCGATCGCGACACCTCACTAGCTGAATCCTTCGGGACATTTGGCCACAAAGGTCGGGGTGATAGTGTCGATTCGAAGCATGAGGACGATGATGGGTGGAGCTATACCCTCTCGACTTATGGCATTGATGACGAGGAGGATCCGCTCGGTTATCGTCCTAACCAAACACCATTGATCACATCGCCACCGATCCCTGATATCCCCGAACCGCTTCCTCCAATACCCTCACCTGCGGTTCATCCCTCCGGAAACTGATTCTCCCCTATCAGTACCGAATACCGAACTTGTTACTCCCGATCAGCGCTTTACATAGCTACCTCGAACCGGTATCCGTAGCGTCTCCTCGGATACGCCTACACCTAAACCTCCCCAACCCTTTCAAAAGCCATTCGGACAGCCAAGTGGTCTACAGCTCGATATCGGCTACGGACGTCGGCCTGGCACAGCTCCAGGTCCGAAAGTTTTCACGCAGCCCCGCACGCATGCCCGTGGACAGTCCCTTGGCAAAATTTTCCCCTCATCCATCGTCCGAACATACCGTCACCCGCACCTTCCCCCGAAGCGCGAAGACAACAGGCCGATTTTTCGAAGCAATGTAGACAAGCTGGAAACAGATCAGACCCTCTCCAACCTCGCGGAGCAGGTTCTCCAGTCCGTCGACAAGAATCTCACCATTCAGCTTCAGGTCAATCAGGTGCGAATTGTAATGCTGTACATTGTTGTGTATAGCTGATTGACGCAGGAAGGTGCCCGAAAAGTCCGTACTACACGCCGCTTCATGCGCGCTATCCGCCTCCAGATCTTTCGGGACCGGGAGATCAAGGCGCTCGAAGAGGCTGCTTTGTGGTGCGAATCGCCGAGTAGGCCGGAGCTGTTCCAGCAGACCGGATGTTTCGAGTTGGGAATGGACCCGAAAGAGAGGGACAAGTGGATCTTCCATCACGCGGTATGATGATTTGCCATTTCATGCCGTGTTAGTATTGATTGACAAATCAGGCTCTCGAAGGTCTCCCAGTATTACGTCGGTTGACGGTCGATAATGATGAGAAACATGACTACCTATCTCGAGGTGCCACATTGCAGATTCGGGATACAGGCGTCTATGCGGTTTACGGATCGGAAGAGCGGAAATAAGGTGGAATGGAAGTTTGAATGTCTCGTGACACCTAGACTTTCGGCTTCGACTGGCCAGGTCGTGCCCAACGAACAGGTGAGGCAGTCCTCGCGAGTACTGATACAACGCTGATCTATCCAGATCGTCGTCCTTCTCGGCTTCTACGTATCCCCAAACTTCTTCAACCCCGCTCGAGCGCTCAGGACCCATCTACGAACGTGTTCAAAGAAGATCTTGACCCCTAACATCGTTTCGGAGAAGGTCAAGCCGCCGCATGTAGGTAAACCTCCATCTAACATTGCTCCTACGGCGCCTACGCCCGGACCGGTCTCGCGTACCATCGAAGCGATCTCCAAAGCTGTCTCGGGCACTCGGTCCGGAACTTCTACGCCTGCGAATAGTTCGCCCGTCGGGGCGGTGCATAAGTTTGGATCGAAAGGGCCAAGCTCAAGTCGACCCAGTTCCCGAGTTAGAACACTGACAGCGAACGAGTCGAGATCGAGTGGTAATATCGAGGGGAGATCGGAGAAGAAAGGCCGGAAACGGGGGACATCTCTGTTTAGTCGAGCGAGTCCTTTCATCCCGCCAGTCAATATCACCGAAATTCACCCGATACCGAACCCTCATCCCGATGAAATCACTATCATTCCTCCGACCGCCTACCTCGTGACTCCACTCATCAGCATCGTCACTCGCTCCCTCCCCTCGCAGTTCCCCACATCCATTCGCGAGTCAAGTGATCCCGGTTCGCGTAAGCTCCGAGGTCGTAATACAGGCGACGTCAATATCCGCGATTTGAACAGGAGTACCGAAAGCGATGCCAGGTGAAACATTCATCATCGATTATGGGATGGGTCTACTTTGGGCGTCGGCAGATCGGGCTCGAGAGATAGCTTGCAAATACCTGATGCGGGACTGACACCCGCACCGAGAGGGATGAAGCCTATATTGAGAAAGAGGCCATCAACAGCGGATCCGAGGTTGGCGTAGTAGCTGAGGTTTTTGGGATATTGTCGTGTTTCGATTACCCTTTTACGGATCGGTGGCTGGATATAGGCATTTCATAATGGATGCAATGGATGTAATGGTGGTTATGGACGCAACGGTCCCATCGCTTGAGACTAGACGCGATTCCAGTAGTGGTCCCAGGTGTCGCATGCGGTAACGCTACATGTAAAGGGTAGCTCAAAGGAAACCGAGCCGTGGCTACACTACCTATCATGACCTTCACTTCTAGTGGGGCTTTCCATTTCAGGTTATGATCGCCGCTTCCTCCATCTCCTCTCCTTCCGCTACCACCATCATAAGCCAGACGTCAAAACGAAAAGCGAAGAAGACCGGAGACTCACCAGAGGCGTCTCCTCCCGCTCACTCCCCTCACCATCCTTCATCTTCGACTCACCACTCTCCCTCTTCCTTTTCGCATTCGCATTCGAATTCGTATTCCCCATCGTCGAAGCAGGTGTGGCACCAGCCCCATCTTTCTTCTTCCCTTCCTTTGTCGAGACCTCACTAGCACTAGCTTCACTCAGACTACTACTCCTCTCCCTCGTCTTGCTGCTCTGCTTCGTTGCAGTACTCTTTCGTCGAGAATTACTTCCCCGTCGACTGGGATTGACCTTTTTCGACTTCTCCGTCCCTTCCTCTGCTTCTCCCTCCCCGTCTTCTTCGACGTCTTCGACTTCGTCGATATCCTCCGCAATGTCTTCCTCCTCCGCATCCTCTTTCTGAGTGGTTGTCTCAACCCTTCCCTTCCCCTTCTCTTTCTCTCTCCTAATCGAAGGCATCTCAACCCTCCAATCCCTATCAGCCCCTTCCTCAATCGCTCTCGGGTAGATCATCCCCCTCCAAACCTCTCCTTCTTCCTCGTCCCCCAGAGGTAGCTCGAAAGCATGTCCGAAATGCGCACAGTTCAGGAGGCCAAGGATTTTCTGGGAAGGTCGATTACGGGGATCAGTTGGTGGTGGTGGGGTGTTTGAGGGAGATGAAAGTGGAGAGGATCGATGGGATGGGAGGAGTGGGGAGGGCGGTAGAGAGGGGGGTGAAGATGAATTCTGAGCTTGATTATCAGCATGTGACCTTAAGACCTGAGGTTTCGCCAAACAGGATGAGAAGGAAGGGGTGTAAAAACAGGGTTGTGAAATACCTCCCAAGACGAGGAAAGTCCTAGTTGAACAGGTCTCTGACGATACCAATAGGTGGCTGGGGCAGGTACGAAGCTTCTGTTGGTGTTGATGGACGAAAAGCCTTAGACGTACCATCTCATCCAATTCGTCTAGGTCATACAGCTCCCATAACCTCCCCCACAGATCAGAAGTATCGACCCATAATCCAATCCTCCTATGGATCTCGGATTGGAGCGTGATGATGGTCAGATGTTTATGTTTCCCGACTAAGTATGGGCCATCGACGTATGTATTCCATGGATCGATCGAGCTCCATAGAGCAGGAAGAGAGTTGGACAGTCGAGGTGAGGTGGAAGAAAAAGAAAGAACAGCTATGGTCAGCTTAATTCTGGGTTCTAGTTGGGAAGGATGGAGAATTCACCGGGTCGAGCTTCGGGTATGGATCTAAGCAATGCTGTCTCCCTATCCGCTTTCGATCAGCTCTCATTGTTTAACCGAAGCCTCCAGGGCACGTACAGCTCGAGGCCGGACACTGGATGGGACGGCGTAGCATTCGGACTCGCTGAAGCCGCTATGGACATCCCGAGAGGACAACCGAGCTGGGCTCTAAGTGATTGACCGATTCATAGCGCAATATGACTTAGGAAGCTGAGGTATTCGTGATAGATGGTTGGAGTAGGAAAGAGATTTCGAATTCGGGTACCCTGTTGAAGTCGTGTTGGTGATAGTGGTGAGATCTGCTTCCGTCGGAATGAGGGGTCAAGCCGCTATCAGAGTCTCGTAAATATCAGTCGAAGCAAAATTATGTCTCCATTTCCTCCAAGTTCATTGCTTCCACCTCTGTGCCCATCTCTTCCTTCCCCTTTACGCTACTCCCCAAATTTCCCTTCTCCACCTCCATTGGTGGTACTACGAAATGAATGCCCATTTATCAGTCCGCCACACATCGCAACAAGGGGTTGATCAAGGGCAAGAGATCAATTTTTGCTCTTATGGCAAGATTTGCTCTTCATGACAAGACTACGACATGAGTGTCAAGTGAAACATGCTTTCATCCACGATATCTAGGTAAAAGGGGCAACCAAAAGGAGCAAGATGGTACCGTATGAGCACGGCGAGCAAATGCGAGGGATATCCACAGAATTGTTAGAAACAAAAGGCCTCGTCCCTCCATCTAGACCCGGTCGCCTGTGCCGATGGTGATGACGGAGAAGCCAATGCTCTGAAGCATCTTTCGGTCGAGCATGAGACGGCCGCTGAGCAAAATTAGCATGCGTTCCTACCAGAACTCCATGCGACTCACTCAAAGACAAAGGCAGGACGTGGGCAACTGGCGTAGACTGGGGTTTCGGTAAGCTTGACTACCACGTATCAGCCATGTAGACGCACTCTTCTCCCAGTCAAGCGTCTTGAATTCGTCCCATTCCGTGCAGATGACGATGGCCTCGGCATTATTACACGCCTCTGCCGCGCTCTTGCAGATGTTGATGTGGGGCTTGACTGCAAAGGGTCAGCGAGACCACCCAATTGAAAGCCTGAAAACGGACTCGGCTCAGCGGGGATGTCTCCATAGCTAGGGACTTGGTCAGCTTTTCCCACGTTGCTCGATGATCCACTTACTCAGTCAAGTCGAGCCAGATCTGAGACTCCGTGACCTGCGGGTCATACACTGTGATGCGTGCCTTCTCCGAGAGGAAGTGGTTCGCAATGGTGATCGCCGGGGACTCGCGCGCTGAGCGGGATTAGAGTTGTTCAGCAGGTTGACCATAGTACTTACTGTCACCGGTGTCCTTCTTGAAGGCCCAACCAAGAATGGCGATCTTCTTGCCAGTGATACTGAGAGAGACAGTCATTGCTTAGCTTTTACGCAGCTTCAAGCGATTCTATGCCACCCACGTGTTGAAGAGGGTATCCACGACTTTCCGGGCGAATCGGCTCTTCTGGTGCTCGTTCTGCGAAGGCTTAGCGACGATCACGACAAGCTGACATCACTCACCATCTCAACAACAGCCCGCCAGTACTTAGCGACCTCCGGCAAGTGGAGCGACTCGGAGAGGTAGACAAGGTTGAGAATGTCCTTCTGGAAACAAGATCCACCGAAACCCTGCGACATCAAGCATCAGCCTTGGGCGAAGATCACATCAGCCGACTCACGACCGACGCCTTGAGGAACTTCGGGCCCATTCGCGAGTCCTTCCCGACAGCATAGGCAACTTCGTCAATATTCGCGCCAGTAACCTCGCAGATAGCGGAAAGTGCGTTGATCGACGAGATACGTTGCGCCAGCATCGCATTCGCAGCCAGCTTGGACAGCTCGGATGACCACAAGCCGACGGTGAGAATGCGGTCCCGGGGAACCCAGTTTGAGTAAACTGACATGAGAGCTTGGCAAGCGTCGAGACCGGCCTGAGTTTGGAGAGATCCGATGAGGACTCGGTCGGGGGCGAAGAGGTCGGCAACGGCGGTACCCTCGGCAAGGAATTCTGGCGTGGCTCAGCAAGGCACGTACTACATGAATTGAACTATTTACCAGGGTTTGACAGGATGTCAAAAGAGCAACCGGGCTTGGAGTTGGCCTCAAGAATAGTGCGCATTGATCTAGTTGATAAAGCTTCAGATCGCCTCCTTAATGCGTCTGTAATATAGGTCACTCACTCAGCTGTACGGCATGGCACGGTTGACTTCTCAACAACGATCTTCGATGTAGTGGAAACCTCGGCAATACGGCGGGTAGCAAGTTGAAGGTAGCTGAACGGGACAGGTCAGCAAGAATGTGATACCATGAAGAAACTTACTTCAAGTCCGCCGCAAAACCAGCTCCGATCCCAGACTTCTTGGTAGGGGTGTTGACGGAAACGAAGATGAGGCTGTGAGGGAACCATCAGCTGAGTTAAGAATGATGCCAGTTCTAGGTGAAACACTCACTCCGCCTCCGAGATCGCCTTGTCCACATCCGTGCTGAAGAAGAGGTTCCTCCCCCTAGCCTCCTTGACGACCTCATCGAGTCCAGGTTCGTAGATAGGGAGTTCATCCGAGTTCCAAGCGTCGATACGAGTTTGGTTTAGGTCGACAATGGTGACGTGGATGTTGGGGCTGGACGTCTGTCAGCTGGGGCTCCTGTCAACCAGATTATGTGTAATCACCATTTGAGCGCACTATCATGAGGAAGAAAAAAAGGTCATGTCAGCTGAGCTTAAACTCATGCGGACTCCCGCGCAGACAGCACGTGTCTGTCGTCTGCGCGGAAGCTGATGAAGGGACAGCTCACATGACAGCGCAAGTGGGACCACCTGGACATCAAAAACGATTGATCAGTCGGTACTCCGGTAGGAGCTGATTGCTGTGACAGCAACGTGATGAAGAGGGACATACCGACATAACCAGCACCGACTGCGAGAGGGACGCATCAGCGATTGTCCATTGTGCAAGCGCAGCACAGCCCTCCTCGCCTTGACGAGTCGGTACCAGCTGATGAAGCAGCTCGAACCATCATCCGGGCGAGGAGGGGCGAGGAAACCCGCAGCACAGCACTCACTGCAACAGATCTTCTTGACGTTGATAGGGGCCATCCTGCTTCTAATTCAGTTGAGCAATGTAAAATCGAGATGTGGTATCGAGGGAGGACAAGCAGTAATGGGGTTGGAATGTCCCAGATCCGCAACTATCAGATACCCGTCGCCCCGACGGACAATTTCGGACGCGCCGTTTGCCTAAAGCGGGATTTTACATTAGGGTTTCAGTCTATCCTCAGGGAAATGGCCACGTTGCGGTATCGCTTGCTCATACAAGTTTGTATCGCAGTGGATCGTCGATACAGAGATTAGCCTTGAACGTTGTACTTGAAGTCACCTGGGAAGTCATTGGGCTCTATGTTTACTATTGGCTTTTGGCGCGCCTGTTTTACTTAGGCTTTCCTCCATCAGTCACAAATCCGAAAGAAGTTTCTGATAACCGGAAGAGCACGTGACCTCTTGGGATATTGCGTCGGTTACCAACGAAAGTTCACTTCTGATCGCGATGATCCCTCTCCGACTGCATTTCCGGACCATATAGGCTTCGGACTTCCTGCTCTCCGAGCTTGCTCTCCGAGCTTGCTCTCCGTCTAACCCTCGATATTCCATCCTCACCTCGTCTTTAGGCAGAGATTGATCGTCAGGTCACCGGCAAAGTGCGAGACTTTACTCAACCCCTACCTTTGTATATAGAGAAAGCCTTCAACCCGAAACGAACGATTTACACCATGGCCTCAGCTTCACTCAAGCGATTCGCTACGTTCTACACCTCCAACTTCGATCGACGACCTATTCCTACCTTGATCGTCACGAATGGGATACTGAATACAATCGCTGATGCTCTCGTGCGTTTGCCTTCTCTTGAACTTGCTGAGTGCAGTATGCTAATGATAGGTAGGCACAAACATCTACCATCCTTGTAAGTCTAACCATCTTCCAAATTGAGTGAGGGCTGTTGAGCTGAAGTTTTTGGCCAGCTCTCAAACGATCCCGGAGCTTCAATGAGAGATTACGATCCCGAACGAACCCTGCGCTTCGCAGTGTACGGTATGGCAATAGGTCCTATCATCGGTCAGTCCTATATAAACCCCTGTTCGTATACCCGTAAGTTAAATGGAGCCTGAGGCCGATGGATGCGCATATTGGAGCGAGGAATACCGATTCGACAAGGAAGTACGGGAAATACATTACAGCTCGCAAAGAGGGTTCTGGCGGATCAAGTGGTAATGTCCGTTCCCCTTTGCTTTAGCCTTCATACATTACAGTTAACGAAGACATCAGGGCACCTATAGGAGTACGTCTGTTAACGATGTCTGATGGTGTTGGGCGTGGCTGATGAGGCCTAGTTGGTCCTCTTCGTTGGGTCGATGGGATTGATGGAAGGTAAAGGTTTAAACGAGATCCGGGAGAAGTTCTCAGATGTGCGTTTCCACCATCTCTCTTTGTCTATGTCTATCGTTCTCCAATCATACTGACGAGCTGGTCGTAGATGTTTCTCCGTATGTGTCACTAAACCGAGTCGAGTCGGATCGGCCACTCAAAAGCTGACACTCATCCAGCCGCCCTTGTCGCCAACTGGAAAGTCTGGCCGCTGATTCAAACGATCAATTTCAAGCTCATGCCGTTACAATATCGAGTGCCGTTCCAGTCAACATGCGGGATCGCCTGGACGGTATATTTATCCCTGCTGAACGCAAAGTATGTTTACTTTGCTTAAATGGATGGAGAGCCCTCAGCTGATCCTTATCATAGGGATGATGCGAAAGCTGCTTCGGGCAGCTAACCCGGGAGTAATACCAGATTCATCCAACAGGGCATATATGCATTGTGTATAATGGGTAATCTAGTATATCCGGGTCACATCCTTTCTTAAGTGATCATCAAGCGATCCAATGTACCTTACTCCTCCAGCCTACACTCCGCTACTTCTCCATTACGCTGTTCTTGTATCTTACTCATCAAGGGACTACTCTGTTCCGAGGCGCTCGGCGGGGAAGTCGGAGGCGTCCGAGCCTGTCTTTTGAATGAGCGGATCTCTAGAATGCAAGGAGGACGTACCGTCAACTGCGCCAATGCGTTGTTCTTTGCCGATGTCTCATCCTGCGGACGTCAGATCGTCGTCAGAACGGAACATGAACGGGTGATCACCTCCAAGACCTGCTCCAACCTCCTCAACTCATCCCTGATCTCCTCAATCTCAGCTGAGTGCCTCTGACTCAGCTCCCTCGATTCCGCATCGTGAGTCTTCGTATCTGATACCAACCCATCGGAATGTTCGGCTTGAATATCCTTGAGATGCTGTTCAAAGTGGACTCGATTCATCTCCATGACCTGGGGTAATATGAGCTGTGGCTGAGGACGAGGTGTCCGAAGAGCTGACATTTTTCGTTCCGTCAAGCTCGTCTCGCAGTTCATCCACAGAGGCCAAAGCTTTCCGCAACTCCTCCTCCTTATCGTCATCGTCGGCCTTATCATCGTTTTTGCGATCGCCAGCCAACTCCTTCTCGAGCCGTTCAACCTGCTCTCGCAATGCACTCGCGGGTATCCGGTTTTCGTTGGCTTCTTGATCTCGCTGAAGTGCGGCATCCATTCCGGACGGCAGAGCTGCGATGGCATCGGCATGCTCCGCATTGATGGCGCTCAGAGATGTAGCGTGAGCAGCGGATAAGGACTCCAGCTCGGACGCGTGCGCTTCCTCAAGCCGCATTCGGGTTAGGCGCAACTCCGAGCGGATCGTGGCAAGCTCTTGGGCGTGTTGCGGGGTCATTGCGTGCTGAGACACCGGAGGCTCATCAGCATGGACGCGTAAGCCAGGATGTCACGAACCTCGGCAGATCCCAGCGCAGAAGTAAGCTTAGCGTCCGCCTCGCTCGTCACTCTCTGCACTTCTCCTTCCAACCGATCAACTTCCTACTCGAACCTTAGCGGACGAAACGATACTCAGCGTCTCACTCACCTGCGCTAAGGTCTTCCGCTTTGCCTCAAGATCCGCTCTGGCCTCCTGCAGGACCCTGATCTCCTTCTCCGCCTCTTCCAACTTCCCCGTCAGAACCTTATGCTCATCCAACCTAGCGACCACGCTGGCCACCAACACTCTCCCGTCATTTGAAGGCAACTTGGGTTGCGCTGCATGCTGTCCTTCGGCTTCGGCACGCTCGATTGTGGACTTCCGCGTAATCTCGCCCTGATCCGACATCGAGCTGGCGGAGTGACGGAGCGCGATTTGTAGCTGTTCGTGTTCGGCGCTTATAGCCTGCTTGCGTCAATTTCAAACGGTAGGTGAGCATCGCAGCGCTTACCCTCAACTCTTCCTCACAAGTAAAGAGGCCGCTTGTCGCCTTTGCAAGCGCCTCCTCTTGCTTGTCCCTCCACTTTGATTCGAGTCGAGTGTTCTCGTCATCGCCTGTCAATGCATATCAGCGTATATAGCCTCGAATTTGAGCCTTCTGACCTCCTTCTCAGATTCTAACGACTGTGTCGTTGTGACCATCGCCGCTTCCCTCTCAATTGCCTCTCTCCGTAGTGTTTCTGTTTCCTCGTTCGCGGCTGAGGCCACGTCTTCCTGCCGCGAAAGTCGTCCAGCCAGATCAGCAGCTTCTTTTCGAGCGTCGAAGCTTTCTTCTCCATCTCCTCAACCTTTATGCGGATTTCGCCCATGATCTTCTCCTTTTCACTCATCTGAGCCTCAAGGTCAAGGTCACGCCCAGGAGCCTGAGCCAGCTGAGCTCTCAGCGCTTCCTCGCTCTTTTTAAGGTCGTTGACAGCATTGTCCCGATCGCTCAGAGTGTGGCGCGAGTCATCAAGTGCAGCTTCCACGGACCTGATCCAGGTCGACTTCGTGACAACTTCCGACTCGGCAGTCGACAGAAGCGCGAATGTCGCCTTGAGCTCGTTCTGCAGGTTATCGCGCTCATACTGCAGTCTGAAAATATCCGTCAAATCCTCAGCGTTCTGTATGCGCCGGTGCTTACTTCGGTATTGTCTCCTTGTACCCCTTTGCCGCATCCTCAGCTTGCTCCGTGGAATTAGCTAGCTCCTTTGCATGCAAATCCCTAAGCTCTCCGATCTGTGAAGAGGTCAGACTTGAATGTTCGCCATTCAAGAAGATGGCCTGTGTCTCGGTGTCCTTCTCCTCGTGAAGCCGCAAAGCATGTCGATTCCTTGCCTCCAGAATTTGCTTCTCCAGCTCGTCTACCTTAGCCTGCACCATACATGAGTCCAGCTCCTTCATATTCAGTAAGACCTACCTGCAATTCCTTTTCCCGCTCAGCAGCCTTGCTCCCATTACCTGAAACCACTCCACTAGATCCCGGTCTAGCCTTCTGCGCTGTGCCCAGAGGTATAGTCGAAGTCGGAGCAGCCGTGCTTGCCCTTCCGGCAGCCGGCTTCGTGACGGGTCTTGTGATCAGTGGGGCCATGCTCATCCTCCCCTTCCCACTTCCAGCGACAGAAGCACTCGAGGACGGGCTCGTCACGCTCGGTGGCTTTGATGCTGCCTTCGTGACAGTGAAAGGGCGTAGCGGTTCAGGCTTCAGAGAGGATCTTGCGCTAGATGTCGCGGTCGAACGAGAGACTGTGAATGCTGGGTTGAGTTTGGTGGTCATGGTGGTAGAGGGACGTCCGGTCCTAGCGTTTGTGGAAGCGGACAAAGGGGGTTTCGACGATGTTGATGGTCGTGGCTTCGTGGCGGTAGATGCAGCGAGATTGAGCTTCGAGATCACGGGCTTAGCTGGTGACGGGGCTGTGCTTGTGCTCTCGGTTGGAGGGGATGACGGAGCGGAAGCGCGTGGAGTCGAGTGAGATGTAGAAGGAGTTCGAGCAGGGGATGGAGCCATCGCGGTCGATACTTTCGACTCCGGTCTTGCAGAATCAGACTTTCGAGCTGGAGATGAGACGACAGTCACAGAAGACTTAGGAGCCGGTCGATCGGTGGTCGATGTAGAGAGCTTTAGGTTTTGCGTTGGAGGGCGTTTGACTGGGGCTAGAGAGGCACGAGGGGGTCGTGATGGTGTCGAGCCAGCCTTAGGGGGAGGTTTAGTCGCACCGCCTGGGAAACATACTCGTCAGCTACCTTTCATTGCATTGTGCTAGCGGACCAGAGGGTGCTTGGATGCTCACCTCCGAAGATACCCGACTTGAGGACATTCCTCACTCCCCCAGCAGCGGGCTTCGATCCTCGCTCAGACTTATCCTCTTTCCCTACCTCGAGCTCCGCATGCTCCCTCTCTAACTCTACGTTATCGGGTTCTGGCGTGTTCGCCTCTTCCGTGACACCCGCTATTCCTGGGTATCCTCCACCAGCAGTGTCAGCACTGAAGGAGGCTTCTTGTCCTCCATATCCCCCATTGATGACTTGATCTAACTCCGGCTCGGGCAGTCGATCAGGCTGTACAGGGTCCATGGTCTTCAAGCTGATACTCTCCGACACTGGTGACTTCATTGCTGGCGGTGATGTCCTTACCAAAGACGAAGGAATGTAATGATTGATAGCCAATTATGCCGGTCGATTCACGCTTTGATGCAACCCCCTTCGTTAATGGAGGGGCCAACCGGATTTTTTTATTTTACTTTCCTGCCATGCAATGCTTACGTCATCATTCCGAAACGCATTAAGGGATGAGGACTGGAAGACGAAGCCTTGGTAATGCATCGACGGCATTGCAGTGGTGTTCTGCAACCTAGGACTCGGATCTAGTGGGCGGTCACGAAGATGCATCCCTGCCAGCAAATACACACCTCCCTCCCCGCGCCCTTGTTTTAGCATGACTCGAAGAAGAAACAACAATGTAAGAGGAGGGTAAAGATTCCGAATCCAATCACCAAACCCCCTCCACCAGTGAAGGGAGGGGGGACACCGGCGCGCCTGCCCGAAGCACGATCGAAAGGGGGTATATACAGGTATTAAGAGAAATGTAGAGGGAATTAGTGGTACTTCGAGATGGCGTTGAGGTATGTTTGACCGGTCTCGCTACGGATCATCAGCTTAATTCCTCCAAGAATGGGAGCTACACTGACGAGAGCTGTCCGTTATTCCATATGGGCCAAACGTCGCCAAGACCCTCTCCGGTCGAGATAGCGTAGGCGTACACACGGGAGTCCGCCTCCAGAAGGGGTACGATCTGGTTGATGAAGTCGTTGATCTGGCTTTGGTCGGTAGACGGGACGAAACCGTTCTTCGAGTCGTCAACGCAGGCGAACTGTAGCGCGTCAGCTGTAAATACAGCCTCTTTGGATAGGACTCACCTCGGAGACCCAGATGGGTTTCCCATAGGTGTTCCAGTAATAATCAATGTCCTCCTGGACAGCGGTCATGTCGAGCTTGTTGACGTGGATGGCTGTGATGTCCCACATCGAGCTGCTAGATGAGAAGGCGTTCTTGAAGGGAGTGAGCCAGGTTTCGTCTTTCTGCTTGCACATCCCGGGACTGATGAGCATGGATCCGCCGAGGGTACGGTGCGGGACGATGAGGGATTCCCATAGTGGAGCGGCTGTTCCGGTCAGTTCCGCGTATACCGTCTAATCATCGGCTCACCAACTGCGGGATCGATGTCGGAGCTCATTGGCGGGGAGCAGTCCGGTTCGTAGAAGCCCATAACGTACTTCGGGTTGCCGGCGAGCGATGTGAAATCGGCGAGTCGGGTTGCATCTTGAGAGCCGGTTGCAGCATCTCCCCATAGCATGGGTATGGCAGCGACTCCGCTCACGTCCACAGACGGATTCGGCGTCCAGTCTGAAGGCAATCAGCGTATTCCACTCCTCTTGCTTCTTCGACTCACCGTAAGCCCACGAAACATGGCCCTGCATGATGTTGAGAGCATCAGTCCCGGATAGACCAGCCTTGATGCCGTTGGGAGTGAGAGCGCCGCTACCACCATTGGAGCTGGAGGAGGCCGAAGTGGAGGAAGCAGCCGCTGCGGCGGAGCTTGAGGTCGTCGCGCTCTGCATCGACATCAGACCTAAACTTCTGTAGATAGTCTTTACTCACGCTTGGAGAATAGACATCAGCGGCGAAAGCAGGACTCGTAGTCGAACTTGCATCAGAAGTAGTCGTGCTGGAAACCACAACGGCGCTGGTGACTGAAGCCGTAGGCGCAGCAGCATCCGTAGCCGAAGAAGTGAAGTTGCTCCCCTTGGCACGGCATCCCTGAGCACCCCTCTTCTTGATCCGTGGAGCTTGGGCAAGAGCACGAGGGTTGGTGGCTGCGAGAGCTTCACGACGTTCCACGACCTCAGTCATCTTTTCGACGTTACGGGCATGCTCGCGGTGAGCTGCGGCTCGGCGGCCAGCATGGGCGGCGTTGGGGTGTTCCGTCCGGGCGAGTGACGGTGAGGCGAGGAGCGCGAGGACGGGAATAAGGGTGGTGAGAAGCATTGTTGATGTGATGTTTTTGATGGTCGAAGGAGTGTTGACGGGAGTTTTTGTCGGTATGAATCAAACGATTGTGGGGGTCGTTGGCTAAGAGCGAAGGGATAGGTTGGGCAGAAATTAGATGGGGAGCAACGTGAAAGAAGGTAGATTCAGTGAGCAGGATTCGAAAAGTAATTCGTTGAATATGGCAGAGAAAGTGATCCCCGATTTTTTGTAATGGGGATCACTCGAAGGACCCCCTCGATCAGCGGTCAGAGCGCAGCCCCCCACTTTGACAAAACAAAGGACCATCAAAAACCGGAAATGAAAGGACTCTCACCGTTTTTCCCTGTCGTCTGTCGTCAACAGCTTTTCCTACTCCTCGAAAGCCGAGTCGTTGTCGTTGAGTTGAGGTCGAATTGACTAATGTCTTGTTATGTTGTCGAGTAAAAGAGGGTGGAGCAGAATGAACCGCTTTTGAATCTATCACATCAGTTCGGAATCCATGGCGCGCCAGTCGCGTCAATCAGGGTAGGTCACCAAATCAAACGTGCCTATGTGTTTCAGGGTAACCCCTTGTTTTAGAGGATGATGGGGGTTTGGGGGTTGTTTGATTGAAGATGTTGCGATCGAAAGGGCATGGGACGAGACATGTCTTTTCATGATCCGCTTGGCATGGCGTCAGCTCTCACTGACCAAGACGTCATACTGATGTCCGTGGCGGAAAAACCACTTCGGTCTCCAGTTTGTTTGCTGAAGACCCCACGATTTGTGAACAGTCCGGGTCCGTTCCTCTAGGTCCGGGATTGACCCGTACCAACCCCAGATCAGTAAGATCTCCACGTGCATGGCAGGGCCCGAGGTGGGACAATGCGATACTCTTGCATGCACTATGAGTCTACCCAAAAAAGCGGATGATGCCAGATGCAAGCCACATGTGGGTGTCAACTTCCCCTTATCGCCGCCGCCTTATGCGGGTGTCATGAAAATTGACCGATTTGATGAGTAGGGATGAAGGTCCCAAGTCACCCATACTCGTCCACCTCGCCCTCACCCCCGAATCCCCAACCATCCTCCTGACCCCCGAATCCCCACCCTTCCTCTTCCCCATACCCGGCTTTCCGCACTACCAGCGCTTCCACGCAAATCATATCTTCCCCAGACATCGGGATGGCGTAGACCGTTTCGGCTGACGTGGATAACGAAGGCGCATGATCTGAAGTAACAGTCCGTACGTCCGCGAAGGAGAGGGAGAGCGAGTCTAGTGGAAAGTGGGGGAGGTCGTTGAGGAATCCGTCGTCGGGTGAAGCGGGGGTTGCTAAGCGAAGGCTCGATGGTCGAGCGGGCTGATGCTGGATTACCGGGATGGGAGCAGGAGAAATGTTCTCCGGCAAGAAGACTGGACTCTTCCCATCGCCGCGTAAGAGGTCAAGACGCCGTTCCTCTCGACGAGCAGCCGATTTGAGCCGTTTCATCTCCGCTTTCTTCTCCCTGTCCGCGAGCTCCGCTTCACTGAAGCGGGGAAGCACTGTCGGACGTGGCTGCCATCTCCATGGCGCACCAGGTCCTGCTGGTGACGGCGGTGCAGACTCTTCCAGATCAAGGTGGAAAGGCGGTACATCCTCATCGGTAGCCGATGCGCTGGAGCGCCGGCGTGAAGAGTCGTCAGAGTCGGTATCTCTTGCCTCCAGCTCGGCATGATCGAAGATGACCTGTTTCTCCTTGCTTGACTCCCCTCTCCCTTCTGATGTCCAGAGATCCCTTCGTCTCGATCTGCGAAGTTTAGTTGGACGTGGGTTTCCTTTAGATAGGTCCGGTCGACTAATCTTCCAGGCGTTGCCGAGTGAAGGAGATGAAGCGGAGGAGAGCGAGACGGCCGAGGATGAGAGCGATGTACCAGGTGAGAGTGTCGAGCCGATGAGGACGATTTCCTTGAGAACGAGAACAGTCGCGCCGACTTCGGAAGCCATAAGCTCGAGTGTTCGAAGGGATGCATCCATCTCTGATCGGGTGAGGCCGATGACCGTTCCATCATCTGCGGACCTTAGCGACAAGCTCACAAAGAGGATATAAATGCAACTCACCTGCTAGCCCAATCTCGTAGATGGCCTCATTCCTCCCCTGCATCAATCTCCACATCATCTGGGTGACCAACCTCTCAAACCTCTCAGGTGTCGGGTCGATGAGCTTGAGCTTATACTCGATATGTCCCTCCTTATCCCTTTCCGCAGCTAGCTTAGGCGCGGCAGAAGGCCGAGGAGAGAGATGATGGCGAGTCACCGGAGCGTCCGGAAGAGAGAGTCGTGCTTCCCACTCGCGAAGCGCTTGTGAAGACGAGAGGGCGGACGATGGTTCCGCATCTCCGTCGTCGAGGATTTGGGCAATACTGGTAGATGAGGATCGACGGATCTTCAGAGTGGATAGTGGGGTCGAAGAGAGAGAGTGGGCAAGCTTGTGCCATGGTGAGGGTCGACGAGGGATCTCGGAGGTGAACTTAGGCGGAGTCGGGGTAAATATGGCAATGGGCGACATGAGCGGGAGTCCTTCCGCTGTTTTTGTTTCCTTGGCTGTAGCTCGGTGTTAGATGGGATTCAGGACACGCTGATATGTATTTCCGATTTGCGGGTTTCAACGTCGATATCCAGGCGGTATTTGGTTCCAACACCGTAAGACCATCTTGTCTACGGCGAGTATTCTTGAGCTGTCAATGTATAGCAGAAGGCTCATAATCGGTCGATCATGGTGAAAAGGGATCTTTTGCAGGTATGGGGGAGTCTAAGAAGGGGTCGAATCGTTGTTGTAAAGCGAATGTTTAAGTTCACAGGAGAAAGGAAGGATCTGTATGGACCCGAGGTTGCCCTACTGGAATTACATAGAAGGCATGATAGGGAAATACACGTGGAAAGCGATGCAAACCAAGAATTGGATGGCGACACCGATCGTCAGCTTCACCATATCGACTTGGAAGTGTCGCTTATATCCTCATCCCCTTCCTTTACAACAGGGCTCCGCACTTTCACTTGTCCTAATCAGTGGTCGGTTCCTATCTCTTACATCCACCATGTCAACTCCTTTCCTTCCATCCACTCTTCCCCTACTCCCCCTTCATCCACCTCAGATCCTCTACCCCCATCTCCAAGTGACCATCACCCTCCCATCGTCTCACCTCGCCCTCGTACTTGATTCTATTTCCGATAACGCTCGCGATCAGAAGGTCGAAGATAGCGTAAGAATGCTCGCGGTCGTTCCGGTAGTGGAGATCGAGCGGAGGATCGGGAGATGGGCTTGTGGTGAGTGGCACTTGAGTCGTCGGGCGGGGTGCTGGAGTGCACTAACGGGAATCGTCTCAGCTGCGAAGGTGAAGAGGATAGAGAAGTCCAAGAAGGAAGACGACGTGTACATGGTGACTCTGGAGGGACTGGTGAGCTGCATTACCGAACTTTCAACGCAATCACAGCGCTAAATCACCTTGGTCCAGGCTCGCATCCGGCTTCCAAGGTCACTTCCGCCCGTCCTCTCCATCCTCCCACCTCTCTCACTCCCTGTCTCAACATATTCCCTCCCTTTACCAGTGCTTCAAACGCCCTCCTCAATCGACCTCCTACCCCTAGCAACCCGACTACTCCCTAATCAGCTTCACGATCGCCTTACCATGATTCCCCCATCCCTTCTCGCCGACCTCCTCGTCACCATTCTTGGCATCAATTGGGAGTTTCGCGTCGAACTGCTCGGCGTACCCGACGTTGATGACCGGAGTGCACGAGTGAAGGAGATTCTTCAGGGCATGATGGCAAATCGAGGTATCCCACCGCTTGAAGAAGGTCCTTCCAAGGTTCCTTCTCGTCAACCCACTCAGTCGACCGCCATCATTCGCCGCCCTCAGTCGAGTGCAGCTCCTCTGCCTCAAATACCTGAAGACTTACAGCCCCTCCAAGCAGCTTTCACTCGTCGCGAACTCGAGCTTACTCCCGCTGTGCATCAGACTATCACGCGAGAGCTTACACGTCTGGTTAAGATACCTCCTCAATCAGCTGAGTACGGTGTTGGGAAGACGTATATCGAGTGGCTGCTCGCATTGCCGTGGAAGAGACTGAGTCAGGTTGGCGACGATCTCAATCTGGATGAGGCGAGAAGGCGTTTGGAAGCGGAGCATGAAGGACTGGAAGGCGTCAAGCGTAGAGTGATCGAATACCTGGCTGTCTACAGGTAGATCTCTCTCAAATAGTCCCGATTTGTGCTGATCAGGTCGCAGGTTGAAACGTCAACTATTCGATGAGGATCAAGCACGGAAGAGCAAAGGTGCCGAAGCTGTGGAAGCGCGACCCGTGAAAGGCGCGATGGAACCAAGTACCGCCAAAGAGCTTCTCGAGCTTATCCCGCGAGACGAGCGGAGAGCAATTGAGCAGCCTACCGAGTCGCCCATATCTGCGGATCAAGACGGGCCTTCGGAGGATGTTTACCGGGATAAGGGGCCTATCTTGCTCCTCGTTGGACCGCCTGGAGTTGGCAAGACGTGAGTGGCGCGAGTGGTATCACCGAAAGAAGGCTGATCTTGCGTCAGGTCGATTGCTCGTTCTCTGGCTACCTCGCTCGGGAGGAAATTCCATCGGATATCATTAGGTGGTGTGCGGGACGAAGCAGAGATTAGAGGTCATCGGAGAACGTTGGTGTACATTTTCTGTTTGCGGGACACAGCTGAAGTCATACCACTAAATCAGATATGTTGGTGCTCTTCCCGGAATGCTTGTGCAAGCTTTGCGCAGAGTTGGCGTGTCAAACCCACTCATCCTGCTTGATGAGCTCGACAAAGGTGATTCATCCTCTTCGACCAGGCTTGGCAGTTGCTGAAGACTATCAGTCGGTACTTCCAACTTTCATGGTGATCCGTCTGCCGCGTTGCTCGAAACCCTTGATCCCGCTCAGAATTGGGCATTCCACGACCAGTAAGCTCCCCGTCAAGAGACTGATCGGCACTGAGTACTTGCAGCTACCTCGGCGACGTCCCCATCGATCTGTCGCAATGCATGTTCATAGCTACCGCCAACACTCTCGATACCATATCTCCACCTCTGCTCGACCGATGCGAGGTCATTGAGTGCTCAGGATACGTCACGGATGAAAAGCTTGCAATTGCGAAGCGCTTCTTATTGCCGAAGCAGGTCAAAGAGAATGGACTAGGCGGCGAGGGAGTCAACATGAAGGATGAAGCTTTGTTGAGGGTAATAACGGACTACACGCGAGAAGTGAGCGATTATAGCATTCTGTGTCACGCAAGTTGACAGTCTCAGGCGGGCGTTCGATCACTCGAAAGAGAGATCGGCAAACTCTGCCGGACAAAGGCGGTTGAATTCTCCTCTTCGCGAGATAAGCGGGACCCGAAGCCTTATAATTCGACTGTGACGTTCGAGGATGTCGAGCGGATTCTTGGTGTTACTAGGTTCGAGCAGGAAGTGCGTGAAGAGACGCATCGACCGGGAGTGGTGACGTACATCTTCTTGATTGCAGTATCAGGATGAAGCTAATCAATGACAGGGGGATGGCTTACCAGGGCTCGGGTACTGGCGGGATCCTGCTTATCGAGTCGACAATCGTTCCCAACGGCAAAGGACGGCTTTACCTCACAGGCAGTCTTGGCGATGTGATCCGCGAATCAGCAGAGCTTGCCTTGACATGGGTCAAATCAGGAGCAGCGGATCTAGGGATCGACGATCCACTGAAAGACGTCGATGTTCATGTAAGTTTGGTATCACCACCAGGAGAACATGTGCTGATTATTTACAGCTGCATCTTCCCTCTGGAGCTGTGAAGAAGGACGGACCGAGCGCAGGCGTCGGGATGGTCCTGGCGTTTGTGAGCTTGTTGACTGGACGGAGTGTCCCCTCAACTGTGGCGGTCACTGGGGAGATTACATTGCGTGGTGTTGTGTAAGTGATCCTGCTGATCGCGTCCGGCGAAACCTAACAATGCGCAGCACGGCCGTGGGAGGTATCAAGGAGAAAGTCCTGGGAGCTCACCGAGCGGGAATCACAAAGTGAGCTGTCCCTGCGAGACCCTTCTTATCAGCGGCTGATCAGTCTAGGGTCATCCTTCCATCGCGAAACAAGAAGGACGTCCAAGCCGATCTGCCTGAATCCGTTCGATCGCAGATGACGATTGTATATGCGTCGAGCATCGAGCAGGCGTTGGAAGAGATTTGGGGTAGAGCTATTTGGGCAAGTGGGACTGGAGTAGGGAGGGGTATCAAAGTGGAGGCTAGATTGTGAGATAGTGCTTTCATTTTTGTACAGGTAGCCATCGACTGTGGCATCACATCATCTTTCTTGAAGCCGATTTAATCTCTCACCATCACTCGATGTCCTCACCTTTTCTATCAAGCTTTTTGGACCTGCCGTCGGTCGTGAAGATTTTGTCATGAACCAAAAAAGGGAAACCATTCACGGACTCTTCGAGAAATCCTCAAAACCCCGATAGCCGACAGATTGGAGTTCAAGCGGTCGCCGGGCGGTGATGTCGGTGATCAGTCCTACGGTCACCAAAGACTACACCTCCATGTCCCCTCGGTTGGGGGAAGGAACATGAAGGATGGTGAAATCACGTAGTCATTATCCAAACAGTAAGCTAAGGGTGAAGCTGAGAATGTCGTTTGGTTTCGTAATAACAGTTCGAAACCCGTAATAGTGCTGCTCTAATCGAGACCTCGACTGCATGACGGTACAGGTGGTACATGCGGAAAGCCATAAGGGGAGCAGACGGCTCAAGGCCGGATTCACGGAAGAGAAGTGCTTGCGGATCTCGGAATGCTCGATTCCTGAAGTACTTCGTGGTGCAAGCTGACTATCTCTATCCTTAGTCGCCCTGAGTATCGTCAGCCTCTTCTACACCTTCATCGACAAGTACTCGATCACCGCGAAGAAGGGAAGGAAAGCGGTGTATGACTTTGACACAGGCGAACTCGGCGACTGAGAAGACGGCGGGTGCTCACTAGGCTCTCCGTCTCGATCACTCGGAACCTACGAAGAAGCCCCTACTTTCACATTCACAAACATTGGTGCTTCTCAACACCTGCCTAATTATCTCGCCATACTGTAGCTTTGGATAGTGATCTTATATTCCAATGCAGCTTGTTACGATGTCAAACGGCTTGGCGCAAAGTTTCTTTTGTTCCCACTTCAAAGAGGGAGATCCTCGTCATTGGGTTTACGCTGTTACCGCTGACTGATGAAGTCCAGCCCAGACTCCTATCTCTAGAACATTCATCATGCACTTACCCAGTTCTCCTACTTCAATAGTTCGCTCAGCAAGGGGGACGACCTGGTCAAAAAGCCGGAAAATGAACCTCAGAACGAAGTTCCTCCCAACAAGCTGGACCTTGCCGTAAACACCATGATCTTCCTACGTCTATATATTACTTGTTCCACTTTCACTCATGACGACAGCTTCCTCCCAGTTCTTTGATCACATACAGGGTCCAACACTGAACGTATCTCATGCATCACCGTCAATCGTTCCCCAGAACATCTATGACTCTCCTCGCCTGGTTCTCAACCACGTATCACATCTCGCTTCAAGATCTCTGTGTTCTCACTGGTGAAATATACTTTTCGGGCGTCGGCAAGACCACGATCAGATGTGATATCCCTCCGTCAGATGGTTCGGGGTCTTGAGGCCACCCTGGTGTATACCTTCCTTGGTGATCGAAGCTGTGATCCGGGAGAATCGGGGTGGTGAACCTGTCAGCTTCGCTGGGCTGGATCGCTTGAGGCAGACCTTGTGAACTTCATATTGGCCTTCTTCGTCTGCCAGTGGCGCTTCTTCCCTACCTTTGTGGCACATGCATGTATGATGTCATTGAATAAAGGAGGATATATAGGCAGGTCTAAATCGATGAGTGAGCGACAGCGTGGAGATAGTATAGTATTTGAATTCGCCACCCGTCCCTATCTTTCGCTTTTTCCGCCTGAAAATAAGTGATATCTTCGTAAATATACGACGGTACGTGCATGATCATCGTCGTTGGCGAGTACTCTGATTCCGAGAGGACGGTCAATTTAAGAGTTTGCCAGCTGTTAATCCGTTGAGGATGATCATCATCCACCTCTAAAACCTGTCCGCGCAAGTGAATGCGTCGCAATGGCAGGATGTGAGTTGTGAGGCTTCGTGAGTCATGCTGTGACTGGGTAACAGCTGTGAAAGGTACTGAGGGAGATGTACCCCTTGCTATTTGTCAAAGGAGGACGATCACGTATATTTTACGTTAGGCAAGCTTTCATATTCAAGGAAAGAGAAGTCAGGCGTCTCACATACCTTCGTCTTCACCACCGCGAGAAGCCTTCAGCGTTGTGAAGAATGGCTCTGCCCCGGAAGAATCAGGAAAGTCAGTATGGTTTCGCATGAAGCCGGTGGATGAACGGCCTGAATTCAGTCCAATGCATTCCTCCGGAGACCTTGAAGGGGTTCGGGAGAACACTGCGAAGGTGATACAGCGGGAAGGCTGGTCGATCCAAGAGAAAGAACGAATCATTGTTAGAGGAAGCGTCCACCCAGCTGTCGCAGAGAAGAGAAAGCGATCAAAGCGGTGATCACCTGAATCATCGCAGTTCTGTAGACATCTGCTTATGTCGTTAAGGCATGTCTGAAACTGGTGATGGTGGTAGTGGGAACGAAGGTGACGTAAGAAAGACAGGGAAATCAAACGAGACAACGAGACACACAACGGAGCCTCTCATTGAGGCATTTTGCCACCGTGACTAAAGGACTCTACACCGTAACTCCTTGTGACATTAAAGACGTCTGTGTGATCTGTCGACTCGCTTCTGTGTGGCGATGCTAAAGGCCTATCGCCCTGGGGGTGTAGAAGAGTATTCTTAATCGGTCCGACACTGCTATTGTTGAATTTGTCTTCTGTTCTGCTTTATATGTATGCAAGTTGCGAAGACGCCGTGGCGTAGCTGCAATCTCGGTACTGACACACCCACAGCCAGCTAGTATGTCTATACTTTCTTCCTCTGCGGAACAAGGGTGCCAAATATGCCCATCCAGCCCCTTACGAGTCTGTCTTGCACAAGAAATTCATTGGACATCTCAGGATCAATTTCTGCGCAAAACAGCCATTTGTCTACGCGATGCATTCCCATCATCTCTTCGCTTCCACTCACACTGACATAGCTCCACCAACTTCAGGTGTCTTCTTCAACAGGACTATCTCTCATATTTACTATCTATATCTACATCAGGACCATCTCGTATTTACCTGTCCACATCACTAGTCACAATCAGCGAGCTAAAACTCTCATCCCAAGCTCAGGTATTGTCATGACGGGCATGACTCATATATAGTCGGTGGAAGTTCAGGTTTCGTGGGACTTCCAATTGGTGTTTTTAGTGAATTGCTAGCATAGCGGTTGATGGCCGACTACATTGACCGAGGTGTGACAGGTATATGTAACTCATAGCCACTTGCTCTCTCACTCCCTGAGGTAGGACCTTGAAGGTAATCGTCTCTCTCCCGCCGTATGGATTCGAGCACTGTCATGCTCCGTGCCATCTCCTCCTTAAAATTGGACCATTCCGAAGCAACACTAGCACCCAAATTGGCTGTGAGCGGAGGCATGGATCCCTTGGATTTCGAAAAACACGACGTTCTGCTAGGGGGTGTTTTCACTTGGTCTTTCCTATCTTTATGCGCTTCCCACTTCGCCCGCTCCCCTCCGTTAAGGCCGTCTTTCCTGGGGAGCCTATATATCATTCCACATGATCAGTTAGACACCGCTGCATAACCTTTCCCAAAAAGGATACTCTCACTCTTCTGCCGCAAACAAGCCGTAGCTGGTGGTGGAGGTCCCGGGTACTTCCTCATCAGAACCATCACAGATGGCATCCTTCAGGCTTGCAGGCATGCCAATCGACTTGGTAAAATTCGACTTGGCGGTAGATTGCACTGCCAGGCAGCCCTTTGACAATCCTTCCTGATCGATTGAGGTTTGAGCCGGTACCGGGCTTCCTCCCTTAAGATCTTGTATCACTTCTCGCAGGCATTCTGGTTATGATGAGGTTACAGATTTTGTGAGTAGTCGAGCGATTGCTAAGGTGTAGTCGAGGTAAAGTCAGGGGACAAAGACGCAGAGTGTACACCCAGTCTCACACTCTTGCCACTCTTGTCGAAGGAGTGCATCTCAGTATATCCTTTCATGTGTCCACATGTGTCTCCGCTTATGCAGTTGATGTCGCACTTTTGATCCTACATCGCCTCATACAGTCCTTGGTAATACCGAATGCGCAATAGGTACGATTGTCAAAGAAACAACCTTAGTGCAGCTGCTTGCATATCGGATTGGTAGTGTTCGTCGTTCAATCCTTGTCATCCATATCAAGTGGATAACAGGTCAGTCCAGACGATGACGTGGGAGACCCCGTAGGGTTCAGACTTGCCCAAAGGCTCATACCACTTTCCATCGTTCACACTTCCATTTCTGCTTCATTCATGACCAGTCCAGTAAGCCAAAAGCTCTTACGATTTATGATCCTTTGCATCAAAGGAAATCCTGGTCGATCATTACGATAGGATCCTTGGAGATGGTCTAGAAGATACAGTGTCGTGTCTCGCTCATTTAGTCGACTATAGCTGCGAACTTTCGGTTTGATATGCTTCAATATACATATTGCACACCGGTATCAAGTGAAAATCACGACGATCCACCAATCATCTACCCCACAAGAATCTCCACCATCTTAATCAGACTACTCAACTCGACACAGGTACAGTCTATGTTGCCTTGACCTTCGAATTATCTTCAGTAGCTTCAGTGAAGGTCGCCTCCTTCTTCCGATACTTTCCGCGTGCACCTCGGAACGTCGTGTACTCCTCAAGGGTAGCCGTCCGAGTACCATCTCGATAGACAGAGAGACCATCTGACGGACTGTAAGTTTCCTCCATCCAAGCCTCCGAATCGTCCTTAGACACTTTACTGCGCTTGGGGGTATCATGCCTTTCTGTTGTCTTGTCGTCATCGTCTTCAGTACCTTCAGTCAAGGTCGGTTCGTCCCTCCGATACTTTCCGCGTGCACCTCGGAACGGGGTATATTCCTCAAGGGTAGCCGTCCGAGTACCATCTTGAGCGACAAAGAGACCGTCTGACGAACAATAAGTCTCCTCCATCCAAGCCTCCGAATCTTCCTCAGAGACTCTACTGTACTGCTTGGAGGTCTCATGCCTTTCCCTTGTTTCGCTGTCATTTGGCTTAGAGGTACTTTCGCCTTCAGTCTCACGCCATTTTTTCACCTGGTCAGTATCCCTTCGGGTGCCCATAAAGTAGCTCTTGGTCGAATGGATGAGACGTCCACACCGTCCCCTCGCTCTCCTGACCAGAAGCTCAGACTCCTCTCTCTCAGTCTCTGGACGCAACGATATAGCTCGTGGAGCCATCCGATCACGTATATGGCGAGCACTCATCCTGGATGAGTAACCTAGCCAGTATTGCGAATACTTCGAGCTGGACACTTGACAGTCATCTGGCCTCGCGGTGCTGGTGCAGGCTTCAGTCCGATTGACTGTATCGTTCTCGATATTCCTTTGCGTGGTCAGGTCAGAAGTCTCATCTATCCTCGAGTCATGATCCTCCTCGTCAACTTCACGACTGTCCGCCACATCGCTCTGATTAGGTACAGTCTCGGTATATTGATCCCCTTCAGTCTCGACGGTGACGACCTCGGTCTTCTCCTCGGCATTGTCCGTCCCGTCAGTCGTGATCTTTTGCTCGGCGGTAATTTCGGAATCTGGTTGCGTGGAAGTAGTGGACGGATCAAGGGATCTTCTGTCTAAAAGGCCCATGCTGAAGTGAGCTGAGGGTGTTCAGTACTGGTGAGTATGGGTCAATGCTAAAGGTATGGATGAAAGTAAGGTCGTACTGTTGAATAGGAATGAGAAGAGCGAGTGGCGAAGAAATGGCGAGCGATACAGGTTTTAAGGTAAGCGCAGACCCATCGTCAACTTTCTTCAGAGCTAGTTTCATCAAAAGTGAGAGCGAACGGATCGAGTGGGCATCAAAACTACCGACGTCTCGACCAAAAAGCGGTGCCCATCAATGGAGAGGGGAGAAGGTGATCCGTGGGAGATGGCGAAATTTTGATCACGTCGGCCGACCGGCGGTGCACATCAAAAGACAGCGGAGGGGTCCGTCCTTTGTCAAGGCAAGCTTGTACACCAGCCACGGCACCCTAAAACGCTTTATCGGCCGACAGAGCAAACTTGGCACCGCCTGGAAGGTTCGACAAAGATCGGCACTTCGATGAGCTCACATGTGCTTTGAGGATCCGATCCTCATCCCGAAGCATGCACGCGAAAGACGCTATGATCAGCTCGCGTGTGCTTCATGACCGGATCTGGAGCTCTGTAGATCCCTCAGCGTCCGATGCTATGTTAGCTCGCAAGTGCGTTCACAATCAGATCGGGACCTTGAGAGCGCGGGCGAGAGCGGATCCCGAGCGAGGTGCCGTCCTGATCCTACATGCGTCTACAATCTTGATCGTATGATATCGATAATCTTCCGCTCGGAATCGGTAAAGATCCTACAAACCATTCAGCCTGGACCGAACCCCTAAGCCTCACTGTAACGACGACTTCAACCGCTGAGTGACACTCTCATCCGCAGCTATACTCTCATCCAGCGCTTTCCCCCCATCCGCCAAGAAGTCGGTCGGGTGCGGTTCTGTCATCAGCTCGAACTGCACTCTGAGCTTACCTTTTGCGCTCTGCTTCATTCCACCTGTTGTATCTCTCGCAGGAACATCCAGATCTGCACCTCGGAAAGTCTTGGCATCTTTATCGCCCGCTAGAGCTTGTAGGACTTTCGCAGGGATGGTCATGTGATCTATTCCAAGCGTCGAGATTGCCATAGCCTCAGTCGAATTGACGATACTACCGTCAGTGGGACTCCAAGCTTCCACTCACCTAGCAGACATTACCAGCGGTACCCTTTTCCCCATCCCTTTATACACCTCCACAATACTCCTGATCACAGGCGACATCGGATGCTCCTTCGCTGTATCCTTATATTCTTTCCACAGTTCTGGCTCGAAGTGCACCGCCAAGTCATTGAAGTATGGCGCGATGTACAGACATCCAGCTTGATCCGCTGCTAGTGCTTGGTCGACAGAAAAAAGAGTCGTCGCTAGTGTCCGGATCCCCTCGGATTCGAGTTGAGCGGCTGCGGTCATACCTGCTCCGGTTGTTGGTATTTTCAGGCATACTCGATCCTTAGGTATACCGTTAGATTGGAAGAGGGAGACGAGGCGGTGTCCATGGTCTAGTGATGCTGATGCTGAGTGGGTATATCGAGGAGAGAGTTGGGCGTGTAATCGGCCTGTAATATGGGGTAAGACAGCTTTGGCAAGCAACACCGCCTATATCCTCAGCTCAAGATTAGGGGTGTCTACGTACGAATAGATCCAAAGCCAGATCAACAGCCTCATCATCCCCCTTCGCCTCCTGCTTCACTTGACTCATCACATCTTCCCACAGTGCAGTATCCGTATCGGCAGTGACCACACTAGCGATGAGAGCTTGATTACTCGTCATATCGTGGAATGGACCGAGTTTCTCCGCTGTGACTGGGTCGAGTTGATCTATATCTATCGCTGCGCGGGTCCTGATCTCTTCTAGTGCGGACATACTGGTGGAAGCTGAGAAGCTTGAGATGGGTTCGAGTGGAGATGATGAAGAAGATGGTGGACGTACATGATGCTGTATTGGAATATGCCCGGAAGGCCGGATGAGCGTAAATCCGTCGATAGCTGCGAGGTACTATAGATCCCTGACTTCCGAAACCGAGATTTCTCTGTGGAAGGGGTGTTGAATTTGTTCGTGGAGGACGAGCTCGCAAGAAGGTGAAAACTCACCCGGGCGGGGTATTGCGGATCGAGGAGGGGGCCATCTAAGCCAACGGGGAAAGGAGTGGATGTGGGAGTGCTGCACGCTAAGACGAGTTCGGAATTGGAAAACCAATACTCCGAATAAGGCTCTGCGTGGAATGAATTATGACCGCAGGGAAGGACGTGGGGTGACAAACATCGACGCCAGTGGAGAAGAGAATGAACGCACAAAGGAGGTACCAAACATGTACAGTATTCCGGCAAAAATGACATCACCCCACGTCGTTGGGAAGATCCTTCGTCGGAAAGTGGGAGATCTCTCTTCCATTCGAATACTGCCTCATAATGGAGCAGAAACGACCTCGGGTCGCAGTCATCGGTCTAGGTGTGTCTGATCCCCATTCTATATCTGCCACCAACGCAATAATGCCTAATCACGATCAGGTCTTTCGGGTTTAGCATCACTCAAAAACCTCCTCGAAGCAGGTTTGGATGCGACGGGTTTCGAGCGACATGATTACGTTGGCGGGTTATGGCAATGGACGGATGATCCGGATCAGACGAGTGTCTTGCAGTGTGAGTTCTTTGAGATCGTCGAAAGCTGACGGGAAGCGACAAGAGCCAATACATCGAAGCAATTCGTAGGGACAAAAACCAACGGGATGAGCTGATTTCAGTCATGTTACTCGGACTTCCCCTACCCAGACAGTAGAGCATTTTCCCACTTCAACCGAATCGAGCTGATGGGGGGACACCGAAGATGCACCTGACTATCCAACCGCTGACGAGGTTGAAGCCTACCTTCGGAGCTATGCAACCCACTTCGACCTGGAGAAACACTGGCATCTAGGCGTGACCATCAACAGGATCGGCCGATCATTCGATGGTACTCAATGGATGTTGAATGTGACGAAAGGGGATGAACACACGAGGTACTTCTTTGAGAAGGTGCTCGTCGCGACTGGACCTTTTAATCGACCTCATATCCCTTCGATTCTCGGGATGGAGACTTTCAACCGGAAGGTGATGCATGCGAGGGCTTACAAGGGGTGAGTGAGGTGCGGCGCTACTTCCTCAGAGCTGATATTAGGTTCTTAGGCCTGCGAACTTGGCTGGAAAGCGTGTGGTCGTCGTCGGGATGTCAAATACGGGTTGTGATATCGCTCTCGAGCTAGCGGGGGTTGCGGAAAAGGTTTACCTCTCTCATCGATCCGGAGTCCGAATCGTAAGTCGTGTGTTTTGCACATCCTCACTGACAATCCAGGTCAAGCGATACTCCGACAATAGACCGATGGATCATGCCCTATCCCGTCGATTGACCTACATCCTCCGATCTTTCGGCCGTCTCTTCCCCCGCCTTCGAGGCAAAGCACTAGATTACGCTCTAGAAACCCGGATGAAGCAGATGTTCCCCTTCCTCGATCCATCATGGCGACTCCTCCCCGCTCCGCCAGATGCCAACGCCAACGCGGTATTCAACGATCACATCATTGACGCGCTCGCTTCTGGTTCCGTCATCTCTTTATCCGGGATCAAAAGGTTCTTCGACAGCGGGATTGAGACGGAGCATGATGGGGATGTCAAAGTGGATGTGGTGGTCTTCGCTACAGGTTATCATTTCGATTACTCATTCCTTGATCCTGATGCCAATCCTACAAGATATCCTACTCCGGGATGGGACGGTTCTCCTTACAATAACGGTCTACCTTATCCTCGGCTTTACCAAACTCTCTTCTCGACAACCTACCCGACATCTCTCGCTTTCATCGGGCCGTGTCAAGGGTACACCTTCGCAGCGTTCTGTCATGCCGACTTGGCCTCGCAGGCGATCGCCCAAGTCTGGCTCGGTAACTTCCCTCTTCCCAATCAACGAACCATCGAGAAGTGGTGCGACGACAATTACGCTTACTCGCTCAAACAGATCAGAGACTGGCGAGTGCCAAAGACTGGTACAGAGAATGGAGCACTCGAGTCATGGCTGATTAAAGCGGCTGGGAATGGAATGGAAGAGAATCTAGGTTGGGGATGGAGAGGATGGAAGTTCTGGTGGAGGGAGACGGAGTTGTGGAGGTTGATCATGGGTGGGATCAATACGCCTTTTGTTTATCGGTTGTTTGAGGGCAGGGCGAGGGGTCGGACGAGGTGGGAAGGTGCTAGGGAGGCGATTACGAGGGCGAATGGGAGGTTTTAAGGTGGATTAGGCGAGGCGAGTCTGTCTCGGAATAGAGGCGGAACGTGACGCTGAATGGAACAGTCTCCTCAGTAGGGAGAGAGGCGAGACTCCTCTTGGCCCAACGGCCTGCGGCTGTTGGAGAGTTCTTCAGGTCGTCAGACAAGGCCGCCAAGTCTCGGCTGTCATCTGGCTTTGACCGGCACCTGTTCCACGTCAACACTCCTGGTGCAATGAGCAGAAGGTAGACCCCTTGGCTCGAATGAGCTGCCTGTACAGTGTATAGGCGGACTCGTGATTCGCCATCAGCGTGATATCGCTCAAGGTATGGGAAGGATATATGCATCGTTTAGCATTCGGAAGCATAATTGCGAAGGTGGACAGCCGCTTAGGCACCTCCACTCACAACTTCCCCCCACAACCTCCACCCAAACCCTTCCTCGTGTTCCGCTTCTTCCGCATCATCACCATCCGCATTCCTTTCTGGATTTGAAACGTAGAAATCATGTCCAAACCCACCCTCTTGATCCTATACAACGCATCAGGTTCCCTCTTAGGCCACGCTACTTACGCCTACCATCATCTCCGCTCATCACCTGGGAAAGACTGTTCGGCATGCGCGATCACACACGGGACGAGTCTTTCACTCAATGAAAGTCCGGGTTGGACTGCTTTGAAGGCGAGACTTGAGGAGGGAAGTGTGGATGGGATGGCTGGGAGAGGTGTGGGGGTTAGGCAGTTACATACGGAGGATATTACGTCGACTGTGGGTGTCGTTTTGGTTCTACCTGATCATGCTCGATATTCGGGGTTGGGGCTGATATGATTTATCTCGTAGATCAAGAAACATATGACGGATGAGGGCTCGGCACTACCCTGCGCCTTGCTTGAGAGCGGAGAGAAAATGTCGACGGTTTTGAGGAAAGACGAGCTGGACAGTTTCGCGGGCGATCAGACGAAGTTTGAGCAGGCTCTAGGAAAGAAACTCGGTCCCTTACTCTCTTAACCCTGTAGCGCTGTATCACATTCGTGTAGATACATCTGTATGTATACATCACGATCCCTTCTTCCTCTCCCTCTCCCCCTCCACCTCCTGTAAAGCAGACCTCGCCAATAAACTCCTCTGAATGATATTCAACCCAACCAGACACGCCATCACCCAACTCATCACCACGAACCAACCAGGAAACGCGATCATCAGAGTGAGGAAGATGAGTGATTCGGTACCTTCTATTATCGCTGGGACCATCCGAAGAGAGGTGAGCTCGGTTGAGGAGGAAGGAGGGAGAGCTGAGGAGAGGTAGAAGAGGATTACGTTGTTGACATGGAATGATGAGAGGAGGAGGGATAAGGGGAGGATGGTGGAGGATGAGGGTGGGGAGGAGGGTGAGAAGGCTATCCCGATTGGGATGAGGCTGTATACCTTTTTACACATCAGCTCGACTGAGCAGTAAAATTGGGTAACGCGATGGGTGACGGATCGGAAAGGTCTCAGCAGATTTGAGCAGGAGATCCCCCGACGTACCGTGAAATCACAGACGATATCGACATATCCTCCCCAAGCGCTCTGCATCCCCCGCTGACGAGCTATCGTCCCATCCAAACCATCTATCAATCGATTGAGACCCCACGCGAGTAGAGCGAGATAGGGGTGGGAGGTCGATGAGAAGAATGGGATGAAGAGACCGATGAGGAAGCCGGAAAGGGTTAGGGTATTTGGGTGGATTGACTGGGGGATTAAGGCGGTGATGGGGAGGAGGAGTCGTTCTTTCACCTGGATGGGTAAGGTCAGACGATGTACTGATTGTGGGAACACAGGATATGATGACCTACGGGACGGAGGGTGAGGTCTAACATCTTCGTCTAGCGAGCGGTTTGTCGGTTGATAGATATATCTCCAAAATTGTTGCGAAACATATCGATCAACGGCATGAAAGTTGTTTCAAGCCTGGTTATCTTCAATAACCTCATTATAGTAGTAAAATTGTATGATCATGACGGCCGCGTAGCACAATAGTAAAACCTGGTTCCCAGCCGAGGAGCAACCTCCGTCGATCGCTCGGGATCCAATCATCCCAGCGTATCCGCTATCCGCTACCCGCCATGTCCACCGCTCTTTTTCCTCACTCCGCTTCGTAAGTACACATGAGGATGGAGGAAACAAGCTTTCGGAAGGCCGGAGAGGCGAGCAGGGATGAGAAACAAATCGACTACCCTGCACCAACATCCGACGAAGCGGAACACCCCTCGTTACTCCTCGCTGGGTATCGGTTTCTCTGCGTCTTCCTCCTCCTTCTCTCTTATTTCCTCTCACAGTATGACAAGTAAGTAACCCCTACTAGTCTAGCATAAAGAATTCCCCTCTCAAAGAGCTGATATGTGTGTTCAGGTTCATCGTCTCCTACTTCCAGACCGACATCATCTCCGACCTAAACATCAATTCGGCAGGTTATGGTGCTCTAACAGGATACGGAACTTCCGTCCTTTCCTCTTTTACCTCGTATGTCCACCCCCTCCATGTCAGCATGATCTACCGCTGGCTCTCACCCAGCCCTTTCATCCGCCTAGAGTGGCTAGTAGCTGACAGTACCCAGCATACCCATCGCCATGTTCACAGACCGATCCGAAGCACGAGTCTATATGTTAAGCGGGACCATCATCTGGTGGTCACTCATGGTCATCTTCCAAGGCTTGTCGAAACATTTCTGGCAGATGGTGTGCGCTCGACTAGGGATGTTCTTTGGCCAATCTGCTTCAGAAGCTGTACGTCCTTTCCACCATCTCTTCATCCAAATCAGGATGCATCAAAACTGAGGTAAACCAGATCGCGGTATCCTTAATCTCCGACTTAGTCCCACTCCGATTCGTCCCCTTAGCGGAGTCACTGCTCTACGTCGGAGTATACGTTGGCGAAGCTATCTCAGCGAGGATCTCGGCGGTTTTCAAAGATGAAGGGAAGACTTGGAGGTTGGCTTTCAAGGCGATTGGGATAACTGGAGTTGTTATTGCTGTGGTGACGGTTGCTTTCATCCGTGAACCGAGGAATAGAAGGAAGGTTATCTTAGCGACGATTGTTGGTGAGTGACCTGGCTTTGTAGAGACGGAATGGTGCTGATGGGATGATGGGGTAGGTGAGGTACCGCGATGGCATTGGAGACCCGCTGCTTCGGAGGTTTGGCAGACGATGCGATACTTGATCGCGTTACGGTCGTTCTGGTTGATCACGATCAGCTCGTCCATGCGACAGCTCGCAGGGAACATGTGAGTAGACTACACGTAAAGCGGAGATGGGGAGCAACGTGTTGACGAAACTTTCGCCTGCAGCTTTGGATATTACATGCCGAGTGAGTCATTGACCATACACACTCCGGTTGGGAATTTGCTGATCTGCCCAGCCTTATTGCAGCTGGAGTATCCCGATGAAATATCATACCTCGTGACGACTTACGGTACCATCGTCGGTAAGTCTGACCTCTACACCACCCTTTTGGACATGCTTTTCGACATTCAATTTCCGCTAACTTCCCTAGGCACCGTCGGGACCTTCGCCTGCCTCCTCGGCGGCACCCTCACGTACCTCCTCTCCCCGCGCTACCCAACCATCGCCCTCCACCTAACAGCATGGGGCGGTATCATCTCCTGGCCCTTCGTCGTCATCGTCACCTTCTCTCGATCCCTTGGTGGTTTCCCGACCCTCTTCGGATGTCTCGCAGCAGCCTACATAACCGCCGAACTTTGGCTCGGAGCTTTCGCAGCACTCGTCGTATCACTCTTACCGATCCGATACAAGACCATGGGTTATGCAATTTACGCCTTGGTGGTTCTACTCGTCTATTCGAGTGGACCGGAGATAGTCTCGATAGCTCAGTTTGAATCCGATGTGGATCCGACGATCGATCCAGAGAGGTATATCTATGTCACGAGGATAATCTTATGTGTCCTGATACCGCTTGGTTATGTGGGGGGCGGGATTGGGTTTCTGTGGGCTGCGAGGGATGGGTATTATCCGAGTGATTTGAGAAGTGTGAGAAAGGCTTTGGAGGGGTTGGAGAAGGTTGAGGTTGAGATTCCTAGACGGAGGAAGTTGGGGTTTGGGTTGGGGTTGGGATTGTTGGGTGCGCTGGTGGTTGGATTGACGGTGACTTCTTATGTCTTGGGGACTTGAGGGGGGTTTTATGCATCTCGTGACATATTGTGGAAATGGTAGGAGATCCTATTCGCAGCAGACTTTTTTGGCTGGGGAGCTAGCTCTTTTGGGCCGACTAACCTACCATCCCAGACGACCGTGGCTTCGATTATGAAGGGCTTCGACGCTTCCGCCGGAACACCGATCGCCAAAGGTGTCTTCAGATACTACGATCGATTACCCCTCTTAATCCTCGCCGACATGTCATGGTTCCGCCGCACCCCCAACGACACCTTCACCTCCAAACTCCCACCAGGCGACCTCGGCTCATCCTTCGTAGGTAACACATTCACCTTCCACTCCGACGCTCAATCACTCATCCTCTCTTCGTTGGCTTCTCATCCGGAAGCACCGATCATCCGAGCGAAAGTCATCGGGAGGGATGTAGCTCTCGTAATGGATCACGCTATCGCTGCTTCAGTCCTTGACCATTCAACTACGCAGGCCAAAGCGGGAAAGGAGAGAGGGAAGGAGGTCCAGGTCGAGGATGGAGAGGAGAAGGTTACAACGAGGTTCAGCCATAGAGAGGCGTACAAGCAATTAATTGGAACTTTCTTCGTGGAACCGAATATCCTACTTGAGGATGAAGATGAACCAGATCGATCGGCACATCGAGCCCAATGGGACGATCACATGGACAAAATCCTCGGTTCCGAATGGCCAGCTATCGAATCAACTTTAAGAACAATCATCATCAAGTACCGAGAGACTTGGACGACCGGACCACCTGTAGACATCTACGAAGCTTGTAAAGATCTCTCACACGACTTGGTCTTCCGACACTTTCTAGGTCTCGATCGGCATATCGATCCTCAATTGTTTGGGAGAGCTTTGGCACTTTCGGATGCCAGTTCGAGAGGACAGTTCTCTGTACCGGTCAAAGCGAATTTGGGGGGGATGTTTGAGTCAGCTTATTCGAAGGGTTTGAGAGCGCAGGAACAGTTTAATGGGATCGTCTTGGAGCGGATCGAGGCGGGGAAATGTCCTTTTTTAAACACTTCCCTCTCCGACAACACCACCACCACTACCACTAGGGCCACTACCACCACCGACTCCTCCTCCCCCTCCACCTCGAACTCCCCAGCCCCCTCCTCCTCCTCACCTTCGTCGTCATCGGTCTCGTCCATCGCGAAAGCCTCCGCCCAATCCCACACCTCAATGTTCTCCTCCTCCCTCGTCATAAAAGCCCTCTCATCGTACCTCACATTCGCATTCCTCCAAACCTCCCGCAATCCGACTGCTCCACTGAACGACATCCTCCTCGAATCGGAACGCCTCAGTCCGCCCATCATAGGTGTCCTTCGACGGGTTCTCGATGGACCTTGGAGACCACCGATCGAGCGGATGGAGATGGAGATGGAAATACCGGTCGGATGGGATGTATGGCTGTACTTCCCTCTGATCAATCGGGATACCAAAATCTACGGAGATGACGCGAATCTCTTTCGGCCTGAACGGTGGAAGGATCCAAATTTGGCTGAACCGATGAGTTTCGGGAGAGGTGGGAAGAGATGTATTGGACGGGAGATGGTGAGGCGGATAGGTAGGTTGGTATTGGATGAGATGACGAGGGATGGGTTGAGAGTACTGATTGAAGGGGATGTGGACGGGTCACTGCAGGATTTCCTTGGGTGGAGGGACGATACAAATGGAACGAAGGAGGGGTGGAAGGGTGTTAAGCAGTTACCTGTTCAACGACCGAGGGAGAGGGTGATGGTGCGATTCGAGCGGTGATGCAGTCGGCTATACCTTCATTACCATGGTTCACTGCTGATCGACGACCTTGCGATATGAACCTTTGAAATCTGGGGATGCATGAGCTCGCTCGAGGATGCTGCTATTATACGTCTCCACAAAGCCTTCGTTCGAGGTAATCATATTTTCGGTCGTTCTCCTCGATTATGTACTCAGTGCTTCGGGATCTGTTCCGGTGAAGGAGAAGAGGGTCGGTGGTTGAGCCGTGGTAGGTGAGATTGGTTGTGGAGTCCGCCATGAGGTCGAATAGTGTTTGGTTACGGATTGTCAGTCCAGGATCACCAATGATCAGTCCGAGCGGGATGGTCATGAGCTGCAATCGAAGAGCATGATATTTCCTCCTGCTCTACGCCAGATCTTTGTCACCATGCGAGACAGAGCGATTACATCGTACCGCTATTGTTGTCACTTCATGTTTTGATGGAAAGCTTATCTCCGAGGTGTACGCGGTACTTTATCGGTGTGTCCCAAGCCTACAACAATAGAATCTCTACCATTGGTTTATCCATAAAACAATATCCTCTAGCTCATTGGCTTTGTCTGCCTCTGAGTATGTCGCCCCTAAACGAAACCCCCACCGTCCTCGTCTCGACAACTTCCTACTCCTTCCTCCACCTAGTCACCCCACACCTGATCTCCAACGTCCCCAACATCCCACAACTCCTCACCAAACCCAACCCCTCAACTCGTCTCGTAAAACCCCTAACAAACCGAGATCACCTCCTCGTCTCCTCCAAACTGATCGGAGCAACTCACTCCCTCCTCTCAAGTACCCTCGCCCTCCATCTCATTTTCTCACCCAAATGGAAACATTCCGACCTCATCGAGACACCTTCAAATGAGGGAGATCGGATCGTAGCTCTAGAGCTTGGTTACCTCCTATCCGGTTGGTCACCTCCTCTCTCCCCTCACCTTTGGAGAAGGATCGTACCGATGATAGTATACTGTACAGATACGTTAGCTCTGCTCTTGACGAAGAGGAAACTCGGCGATGGGAAGTTGTTCCGGAGGGTCTTGGCTCATCATTTGGTCGTGGGAGGTTTGATGGGTTGGTACCTCTCCGCTGCAGCTCGAAACAAAGGGAAAGGAATCTTCTTCGTCGCTAGCTACGTGGTACGTCTCAATCCCTCGAGCTCATCTACTTCCACGCCCAGGATGAAATCGTGGTCGAAGACAGAAACTGATTTCAAATGGGTAGATCATGAATTTCTCAACGCCTTTGAGGTATCTGACTTGGTATCTGAAGCGATATACATCTGCTTCGAGGAGCGTTGTTTCGGCGGTACATGGACTGGCTATGACGATTTACGCGATGGTTCGGCTCGGCCTGTAAGTCTCTCCTCCTCTGTCAACAGCAGGATTACGCAAGGCAAGTTGACGAGAGCAGGTTGTACTACCAGCTCTGGGTGTATGGACAGCGCAAGGGTCTCTCTGCTGCCCAGGCATTCAACACTGTAAGCTGTACTATTAGCTGCGTGGTGAATGTTTTCGCTGATGAGAGCAGCTGCCACTGGTATGCAGGGTCTCAACTACGATACTAATGCTCGGGAATGGGATACGATTCACTCAACTCGCTGGCCTTGCCAAGATGAAGAGGGGATAAAGCTACATCGGCTATGCAATACAACCATCGGCCCAATCTACCGGCGACAAGCGTTGCGAATGCGCTTGTCCTCCTTCATAAGGACTCAGCCGACATCCCCGCTCCCCGGTTCGGTCGACCTCTGGCGTATGTCCCAGTCAGGCGATCCGCCCATGTCACTATCCGCTTCAGCTCGAAGTACGAATCGCCAAAGCGGAGTACCCACGGTACGGCTGGAAGTTCACCTTCGCACGCCGATGATGTTCCGCATGCTCTTCCGGACCCGCAGCCCATCCCGTAGGTAGCAACCGATGATAACCATACGGCAGATCGAGACCACAGTGGTTCTCCACGAGGAGGTAGAGGAAGATCGGGACGAAGAAGGTTCGGGTGAGCGGGTGGGCCGAGATTGTGTGAAGGGCGATGTTGGCGGCTGTGAGGAGGGTCATGCGTTCGGTTATGCTAAGTCTGGGAGTCGAGTCAAGCTTCAGCGAGACGAAGCAAAAAGATGTCACGTAGACTTACTGATTGGTGACTTGAGGATGTATCTCGGCTAATCCGTTGCACATAAGTTTGGGAAGTCAGACTTAGGGGAAGTTCACGACACACCATGCTGATGATGTGTGACATGGAATTTCCAAAGCCATGACACCTTGAGATTTATTAGTATGGTTCGAGCTGATTAGGTGTTCGTCAACTCACCTTGTGTAACGCAATATGCGGGAGATAGAAGTAGAAATCATACAAGAACAATGCCACCACAATCCCCAACACAATCTCCCTCGAGCTCGGCGCTGACAAAGGTAGAGCCCTTGTAAGCTGAACTGGATTTCCGAAATTAAACCGATGTAGAGTCGGTACTCTCCAACTCGGTCTGATTTCCAACCCAGTCAATCCATCTGCCGCACTCTTCATCCCTCCTACCGTCAAATTCATCGAAGTCGGCCAGGAAGGGACCTCATATCCCCCAGATCTGATTATCTCCTCCCTAGGTACCCCAACGAACTTCTTCACCATCACCAAATCGAGGAGAAGCAGTGGTCCGGCATATTCGATCAGTTCTCGGAGTCGTCGAGCGTAAGGTCGGATCAGGGGAGTTCCATTACGATAGAGGTGGGATGTTCCGGGACGGCGGTCTATACGGGTATGGGGGGACTGGGGGTTTATCGCTAAGGAGGTGTAGAAAGCCTAGCCGATCGCATTCAGTACAGTATGGAACAGATCAAGATGGGTGAGATTCGAGCTTACCTCAAGAGCTGCATATGAACCTATGGTGAGGAGAGTCTCCCATATACTTGACTGGTCGTCGTCGTCAGCTTGATCCTCTGGGTTGAGGTGATTTGCGAAATACTTTGTAAATCGCTGAAGAGCGTAGGAGAGCCCACAATCGATCGATGAAAGGTTGAAAGAAGGAAGGAAAAATCACAGTGGTGGTGATGAACGCAGCGAGAGATATCCGTAGGAGTAGGAGGTTTTGCCGTTGGGAAGAGATGAGGTCAGAGTATGGCATGTTGAGTTGATTGGGTTCAAGGTGAATAGAGGTTGCAACGAAGCGGATAGCATTGGGGAAAAGGGTGGGTTGCCTCCACCGGGAGTGATATCGTTAAGATCGATTTTACCACGTCATCGGTATGGGGACGAGCCGAACCAGAACATGACTTCCACATCAACATCACGTTCAATACGATTCAAATCAATGCGCACTCGATCGTATCTCCTGAAGACTCCGATAGGTTGGCAAACTCATCGACCTTTTGCTTTTAGCCTCGAAATCGTCTATGACGCATGATACGCGCTACTAATAATGGAAGACCGAGACATGAGGCATGTCAAAGCAAATGCAAGGAGTGTCTTCCTTTCTACATTAACGATTCAAGTATATCTCGCGGAAGGCAGCATCGACATGTCAACACTGCGAATTCACTCTGATCAACGCTTTCCTTCAATCGATGATACATTCCCGAAGCTCATCCGAACGAGTCCACCAGGAGATGACATCCCTCCCAATCCCCAAGCAACCCCTCGACATCCTCCTCCCTTTCCCTCCCGCAATCTCCCACACTCCACTCTCATTCTCCACCGCGAAGTCGTTGTTGAAACACCTCGAGTCGACCGAGGCGTACTCCGTGACGTTCTCACCGATCCTCTGTCCAGAGGGAAAGAACCATCTGTTCACTTTGAAGCCTTACTACTGGAAAGTTGCGCCGAATCCCTGGGGTAGGTGACTTGGTCGGTCTTTTAGTACGGAGCTGACTGAAGGGTTCTGAGAGTACAGAGATGGCTTACGGAACCCCTGTAAGCCGATTAAACCTGACCCGGCTTCATCGAAAATAAGAAGCAAATAAGCAAGAGAGAGAGCTGAATTGTTCTGTTTTGTTGTAGATTGCGACCTCCCAAACGGTCAACATCAACTCCAATCTCTCTGTCGAGCGGTGCAGACCCTTTCCCTTGGTGCTCGTCACCTCCCAGATCTCACCAAGGCATGTAACGCCAAAGCGGAAGACCTGCTCAAGGTGTTCTTTCTGGATCACGAGACAAAGTGAGTTCGGGAATCTGTGCCAAACCCGATCCTAAGCTTATTTTCATTGCGACTCCGTGCTCGTCCTTTGAAGGATGCTGTCTCAAGTCATGTTCGTGCAATGAGTCCCAGGGGAAGATCCATTGAAGGGAGATCGAGCTTTCATGATCCCAGTGCGTTCCCAATCCTACCTCACTCAACCTAACCTGCTCTGCTCCCACGATTGCTGCGCGTTGTATTACGCTTTAGATCCGATCTTTGATCCTCGTGGACCAAGCCCTACATCTGCTGACTCTCTCCACAGAGCTCAGAGAGGGGATGACCCACTGGCTGGAGAAACAAGTCAACTGGATGATGAGTTCCGATCCAGGGATCGCCGCGAGTGGGATATGGGACAACAAACCGATCTGGCTGCACGCACTCGTACGTCTCCTCCTTCTAAGTCTCTGCCTCCTCCCTTGTTACTCGAGTACTGTTATCTTTCGCGCGTCGAAGCCGAGATGGAAAACGATCCCCGTCGACTGACCTTGTTTATCGTAGATCGAATCCCACCTCAAGATCATCAAACCGAACAGGTCGCCCACGCAGCTCAAGAGATCTTCGAAACCCTCACTTCCCACCGTCCGACTCCCGAATCATTCTTCGAGCATGCCTTTCGCCGTACGAGACCAAGACACTCGGCACTCTACGCGCTCGAACCGACGTTCATCCTTGCGGACCTGACTGGCTCGCCTCCTCCAGCGAATGTACTGGCTTATCTGGGCAAGTTGGTGGAGTATGCGAGAGAGGTGAAGGCTGAGGAGATTGAGATGGAGTTGGAAGGGGATTTGAAGTATTTCGCGAAGTTGGCTTGGTTTGAGCGGATCTTGCGTAGGTGGAGCGATGGTGAAGTTGAGGGGGACGAGGAAGAGCCGGATGGAAGGGACTGGGTGGAGGGATGGTCGGAGAGGATGAGGATGCTCTGGAGATTCATGTGAGATGTTAAGTCCATTTCGACACAGTGGCAGATGGTAGATGTCGATACATGTATATGTATGGTATGATTATGCAAGGTATACCCTCCTCCTGCATGCACAGCAGCCTTCTCAAACGGCCCAGCCTATCTAGCCGTTCCCCCAGGAAGCGTTGATAAGGGCAGCGGCCGGTTCAGCGGTCGATAATGTCGTCTACTTTCGGATGGTGAAGGTGATGGAGCTGAGACGGCGACCGAGTCGCTCGTCGTTGGAGTCGCTGGTATATATGAACGACCTCGAGGTTTGTAGACGAGAACGATGATCAAACCAACGATACAAAGCACTAAGAAGAGGATACATTTCCGTCGACCGGTATTGGCTTGATACCTACTTAATTCTCAGCATCGCTCAAAGCCCTCGTCTGAACACCTAGCCAAGGAGGTGGAAGTGAAGTCGTCGATACTCACCGCTGAGCGACCTTCAACTCCTCAACAGCACCTTTCAACTCCCTAGCCGTCACCTGCACGTTATACTCCACACTATCCAATACCGTCCCTTGCTCCACAATCATCCCTCCAAGATCCCTAAAAAGATCCGCAAGTTCCGATATCGAGCTCGCGATTTGAGTGATCTCGTTCGTCCGTTGTTCGATGTTTAGGTCGACACCGTTAATCTGCGATTGGGATTGTAGTTGCGATTTGGACTGTTCGAATCAGAAAGGTTGGGATTGAAGGTGAAAGGGACGTACAGCTTGCTCGTCCTCCTGGAGCTCGTCGAGACTATCTGCGCCTTTCAGCGTGATCGCTCCGCTCGCTGCGAGGAGATCTTTGTTCTTGATTGCATGGCCTTGTAGCTCTGGCCTACTATCAGCGAAGTCGAAGAGTGAAGTGGAAACAGCAGTCAGGACGCTACGACTGACTTTGCATGTAGACCCGCTGCTTCTTCCGGAACTGCCCAGAAAGCTCCTGCACCTTCTGCGCGAGACCTCGTTGCACATTCTTCGTCGTGACTACCTCGACACGAGCAGCTCGATCCCAGGGCTGGATGGAGGATATGAGGGTAGTACATCTTCGTATATCCTGGAACGATGAACTCCATCAGCGGGACAAGCGTGAGGGCAAGATGCAGCGGACTCGTGTAATATCGGTAGTCTGTCGTTCTATCTCCCGCTCTTCTGCCGTACGGTCGGTAAATCCAGGTAGGACATGCTTGGCGTGCAGCTTATCCAGAGCAGTGACTGTCCTCATCAACTCTAGTCGATGTTCAGTCTGAGGACCGTTCACTCTTTGATTTCGCTCGTCCAAGTATCTTCTCAACCTCATCACTCAAATCGACCCTTTCCAGACCTTATATCAACCCGACGACCGTCACAGACAAGCGTCAACCCACCATTTGGGCGGTAAACCCTTTACACTTAGTCCACCTTCCTTTCCACCAATCAAACCCTGTTCCTCATCTTCCGCAACATCCACCGTATCCCCATACTCCCTCTTCCCTCTCACTGGCCTGGACTTCCGTCGTCCATAACCCGTAATCGACGAATCTCGGATAGAGAGGTAGAATAACGTTCTTGAGCGAGTGATAGGACCTGAGTGGGGGAGGGCTGAGGTTGAGGATGAAGCTGGGGATGAGGGGAGGTATGGGTTGAACATGACATCGGAGGGAAAGCAATAGCAAACTATATATATCTGAGAGAAGTGACGGTGAAAGGCCAGGCGTGCTAAACGGAAGTATTTTGCTCCCGCCACGTGGTCCGATTGGTTGCTGGCGTCAGTGTCTGATCCTATTCTGTACTTAGGGAGAACATACACCTCTCAGCTTTACACTTTCTTGACCCCGCTCATCTTTCGTTTCAGTCCAAGCAACATGAATCATGGCAACGACGATGACGAAGGTACGTTGCCACCTCTCAATCGATCCGCACTCAAAGCTGACGCTGTTATCCTCCTCTTCGTTCCCCTATGCCGCCCGCTGTCATGATTTCACTTATTGCTACCATCCTTCCTATGAGCAGACGATCTTGAAATTTCCCCTTTCGCTCGAGCCGGACCCACCGGACTCCTCGCACAGCTCATGGGTGGACATATGGGCATGGGCCGGTTCGCGAGAGCACCTCCACCGAGGTAGGCTGATCGCTTTATTGGATGAGCTAGAGCTGATGGGATACAGCGCGTATGACGATTACTTCAAGGCGTACTCCGTCGCTGTAATGGGCGGGAAGGAGCGGCCTGAGCTGCTGTATGGCGGGAAGAGTGAATTCATATTCGCCCTTACCGAGAAGGAAGCTGACGGGATCAGTCATCATGCCGCCTTCGGCTCTCGCCAAGCTCTGTAGGTGCTCTCGGAAAGGCTTTGGGAAGCATGCTGATCAGAGTAGCCGCCCTTGACATTCAAAGTCCTTGGACATTTCACTTGCGAAATCCTCGGAACCCGTCGGTCAATCAGACTCATGCTGGTGTTTTGGAGTTTATCGCGGATGAGGGGATCGTCTACCTACCAGCATGGGTGAGTGAATAGTCCTGTAGCTAGTACACCAACTGACCGTTCGCAGATGATGAAGACGCTTGGTCTGAATGAGGGAGATCCGGTGCGGCTGACGGGAGCAAAGCTTCCGAAAGGGAAGATGGTGAAGATCCAGGCGCAATCCACCGACTTCCTGCAAGTGTCAGACGCGAAAGCAGTGTACGTCGTCTATTCGATTCATATCGCTCGCTGATTATCTCAGCCTCGAATCCGCACTCCGTTTCTACTCCACCCTCACTAAGGGCGACATCATCGAGATCACTTACAACTCCCTAACATTCGAATTCCTCATCATGGAGACCAGCCCCGAAGGACCGGGAATCAGCGTTATCGACACCGACCTCGAAGTCGACTTCGAGACCCCTGTTGGCTATGTCGAACCTCCTCGACCCGCTCCGGCACCCATCCCAACTATGGCAGATAAGCTGAAGATCGATCTCGGGGGGACGACTTCGGGTTCAGCGGGATCGTCAAGACCGGCATCAGTGATCTCTAATCAGGCGGGTGGATCAGGGGATAGTACGCCTACGGAGAGCTTTACTGGGGTAGGGCAGAGTTTGAGTGGTCGGAAGGTGAAAGGGAAGGGGTTAGCGAAGAAGATCGAGGAAGTGGACTCGACTAGCCGAATCAACCGAAACGAGTGAGTCGTTGTCAACCTTCGAAAGGTTGTGAGCTGACAAAGACAGTGGTCCACGGATAATAACACCTGAATCGCTCAACGACGCCGACAGGAAAGTCCCCGCAGCTCTCGTCCTTCCCGCCGGAAAGTTCTTCTTTGGCTTCAAATACACTCCTTTCGATCCCTCAAAGGTCGTAAAGAAGGCGGACGACATCGCCTTGTCCTCAGTACCGAAAGCCTTCTCCGGCGAAGGAACGACACTGAAGAGGCGTCCACCTGGATCTCTACCTCCTAGCGCGAACGATCGACCAGTGACGCCTACACCATTGGTGAAGGAGGAATCAAATCAGAAGCCAGATCCTTGGGCGAAGCTTGGCGGAGGAAACACGTTACGCGTGAAGGAGTCCCCGGTGAACGTGAAGAGTCCGCCGGCTAATGTGATCGACGCGACGATGTTGGATGAGGATGATTTCGCGTTTGGAGATGACGGGAAGGAGTATGATGATGTAATTGAGATTGACTCAGACTAGACGAGGTACATTGTATATGCAATAAATACATCCTGCAAATCTATGTGCAAGATAACAGACCATGAACAGATCGTCAGATATCTAACTTCACCGCGCCGTTCTCGTCCTTTGCCTCCTCCTTTACCGCCTCAACCTCTCCTCATAAGCGTTCCACCCTTCCAACCGATATCTTTCCGCCTCGTCCCGTATTGCCTCCTCACCACCCTTTACCCCGTGAATCCCCCTCCCAACGATGATGACATCACATCCACTCTCAAAAACCACCTCTCTTGGGGTGCGATATTGCTGTCCAAGCGAATCGCCTTTCGTCCCCATCCTAACTCCAGGAGTCACGATCAACCAATCTTCTTCCTCTCCCTCCCCCGCTTCCTCATTCTCCTTTCCCACATTCTCCTTCCCTCGTCCCTCCTCCCCAGCCGCAGCCGATGGTCCGATGACTTCATCGACCCGGGACATAGCGATAAACCCGACGACAAACTCCGTCCCCACCTTCCTAGACATGGAGACAGCTTGCCGCGTATATTCCCCCGTAGCGAGATTGCCCGCAGACGACATCTCTGCGAGGAGGAGGAGAGCTCGACCTTTGGGTTGACCGATCTGAGCTAAACCTGAGATGATACCGGGACCAGGGAGGGGATGAGCGTTGGTCAAGTCTGCCCAGGAGGAGATATGGTGTAGGCCTGAGGAATATTGGAGGGTTACTGTGTTACCTGAGCGAGGGGTTAGTGAGCGGAATGAAGCATTGATTCTCTGAGCGGATAGATGGCGAAATGGGACACGGAGATGGAAAGGGGGAGGTGTTGGTTTGATGGAGGAGTTAAGTTGAGATGGAGACCCACCGATATCTGCGAATTTACGATCTTCAAAGATGATGAAATCCAGTTCTTTCCCCAGATTGACCAGTTCATGAGCGAAGTCCATGCTGAAATCTTCGATGATATCGCAGTGCGTCTAGCGATGAAGTTCCATTAGCTCACTCGTCTGCTATGACGAAGAAAGGAGGGATAAGAGAGGAGGGAGGAAGGTAGAACTCACCTTGATCATACAGACACTTCTTCCGACGACTCGGACGGTGGCTAGTACTTCGGAAGTGGTGGTTACGTCAACGGAGACGCAGAGATTGGATTTTTTTCGCTCCATGATTTGGAGTAGACGTTTGACTGTTGGATTGGAGTGGAACGAGGCTCGAGAGGCGTATGTTCTGGATGTTGTAGGGTGGAATTTGGACATGTTGATCAGGTCTAGCTGGAGTTCAAGGCTGATGTGGAAGATGGAGCGATCGCTACAGGTAAGTGCGCGAGTCTGAGCGGAGCTGATGAGCAGACAGGGTATGCGGGTCAAGTGACAGTGGACATGATAGGACGACAGCTTCGACGGGCTAACGAGCTGTCAAAGGAAGGGCGAAACTTCGGAAAACTGAAACAAGGTACAATCTGTGACGTGGCAATCAGCTGACCCGAGTATCAGTCCTCCCGGAAACAAAAAAAAGTTACAACGCGTTTGATTTTCAGACAATTCCACGAGTTCCTCTTCCCTCTCTTGTTCTCTGTTCACAATCTCAAACGGTCCAATAACCCACTCAGCTGCACCTCCTCTCCCCTCCCTCCCTCAACGGCTTTCCGTATATACGATCAAAGATGTCTCATACGATCTCGTCACCAGTACCAGGACAGATGTTTGAGTTTCGCTTGTATGGCTTGCATCAATCCTGTAAGTCAATCCTCCTCAGCCGAATGGATCAAGCTGATGAATTATAGTGACTACTGACACACTTATCGCATTCTTCTCCGGTGGAGGTGAGTGAGAGGTTGAGTTCCAGCTGATGGCAGTGCGCGTCTTTGGAGTACTTCTCCATCCTCAGCAACGGAGCGATAAGCAGTGGGCGCAAGTATGGGTCGGTTCGGGGGAAGAGGTGGAGACTTGTTTGCGGTTGAAGGCGACATTTGCTGAGAGGGGCATGTGGGTTCGAGTCATCGTCCTCTTCTTCCCCCGCTCACAGTATTTACTGCCAGTACCGTGTCATTACCGCCCAACCCCGCTTCGTCCGCTCAATCCGGCTGGCTCACTCCCGACTCAACCCCTACGCTCACCAACCAACCTTCTGTTCCTAGCCATCCGACATTGCCAAGCCATCCCACCATCACCCTCCCGCCATCTCCACCAAGTCTTGCCTCCCGCAGTATCCGCTCGGACCCCCCGGCTCTTGACTTTCGGCACATTGACCCGCAAGGACCGCTTCCGAGGAACCTGTACATATTTGGACTACCTCTTGATATGACCCAGTAAGTCATGGAGGATGAGGGTCACTGACGGCAGGATGCAATTCAAGAGCCTTTTCGCCCCTTTCGGAATGGTCGAGCACTCTACTCTCCTATCTCAGCTCGATGGGTCCGGCCGTAGGAGGTGAGTGAGGCTGAAGACCGTGCTGAAAGCAGGGGCTTTATCCTTATGTCGACACATCGCGAGGCAATAGAGCTGTTGCAAGGGACGAATGGGAAGTGGATCGAGTGAGTCAAGGTCTGTCTCTGCGTTGACGGTCAGCGGGTGCAAGGTGGATGTATCGTGGGCATTGGTGCAGAGGGAAGCAAGGCAGTTCGGGATGAGTGAGTGAGGAGTTAGGCGTTCGCTAACCACAGACACCCTGGGTGCCCTTCCCAATCGGGTCATCCACCCTCCAGCAGTACCGACTCGCCGAGAAGCTCCAGCCGAGTGCTCCGTCATCGTTGAGAATCTAGTAAGCACTTGTCCTCTTCCTCGCTGACTCAGAACTCTTCCTTCTTCCCTAACGTCGGCGCGATCCGCGATATTTTCTCTCACTTCGGTACGGTTCTTCGAGTCACAGTATTACGCAACGATCCTCTCCAAGTCTGCATCCAGTTTGAACATCCGATCTCGGCGACAGCACTCCTCAACTCGGACGGCATGTCCCTCGGTGGACGTCCGATTCACGCGAGACTTTTCTCTCTTGGCGGTTCGGCAACTCCGCCCTTCAAGTTTGACCCGTTTGGTCAAGATCTTCCACGAACACTCACTCAAAGCCTCAATCGTCTCGATGCCGGTTTCATCCAACTCAACGCCGATTCGCAACCTTTCGTCCCGCCAACAAAGCATTCACCGAAGCAAAGCCCGACGAACGATCGTGGATCAAGCCCAAGCAACGGGAATAGTACCGAGAGCAAGACGTCGATCGGGACGAGCAAGTCGGCGCCGGCGGAGAGGAAGGTGATTGACCGATGGCATAATTCGGCTGCGCGGTGTAAGTGGGTTGTACGGGATAAGCTGATGAGCAGAGCTGCCCATTGCTCCACGTCATTCCTTCCTTCATGTTTTTCATTCACTTCATCTCGCATTGAATCCTTTCCTTCCACCTTCACGCTCACTGCGATTTCACGTTCACGCTCACTGCGATTTCACGTTCACGCTCACTGCGATCACAAGACACTCAAGCCCGACCGATCCTGCCGAGAACACTGACCTTGCCGAGAAACCTGACGTATGACTGCATACCTATGCATATATAGCCATGCATCATAAACTCTACGACCCGAACTGCAGGAGTCAGCTTAATGATACTCAACCATATAAAGCCAAGAGAAAGCCAAACTTACAAGCTTCTCCGCGACCCAATTACCCCAACCCACCGGCTTCTCTCCATCTTCCCAAGCGTAATCTTCACCTTTACTCTGCTGCACCACCGCTTTCTGCCTAATGATCGAAGCGTTCTGTACCTTCATCGGCATCCCAGGTCCTCTAGCCACCACTCCATCCCCACCATCCACCAACGTACATCCCGCCGAACTCCCTGGACCGGCGACTTTGAACCCCAACATCCACCTCCCATTGATGATCTCCCCATGTCTTCTTAGAGCATAACTCGCTGCAGTCGGGTTGGCATACTCCACCACCCACCAATTGGACCCTTCTGGACCTGGTCGATAGCTATTGACTGGACCGATCTGGTTGAGATAGCCTTCCAGTTCGGAGAGTTGGGATGGAGGTGGACCAAAGACGTGGAGCGTTGTAGTATCGTTGTTCGGGATGAGTGAAGGGGGTGTAGGGAGTTGAAGTGATTGAGTGGGGATTGAACGGGTGGGTGCGGAAGTGTCGGTGTCGTGGAGTGAGGTCGTTGGTGGGAAATCTTCGTCGGTTGTGAAGTTTTGAGAGGTTGAGTTTGCGTTTCGTCTTGTGTTCCTCGGACTATGGACAGCGAATCAGCTCTGTCACGATACATCCTCTTCCATCTCATCCAATACACTCGCCATCATATCCCTGAGACTTGCTACCACAGCCATGATAACAGCTCTCACCGGTCTCGGCGGGGCCTGGCGAGAAGAAGGAAATGTAGGCGACCCACCTATCGCCCATCCCAGTCCCAGGAGTAAATCTAGCCGTCGGACTCCTCCTCTGTACTGGCGGAGATACACTCATCCCCATCACCATCCCACTCGCCGGGCTCTGACCCATAGCCAGCTTTCCTGCAGGACTACTAGCGAAAGAAGGTAAGAACTTTATCCCATCTGCCATCTTGGCGTCTTCCAGGTCAAGTTCGTCACCTGCGAACCTAGCTCGTGAAGTGGAAGTCGATTGGGGTTGGTGAGGGTGTGGTCGGAGAGGGGTGTGGAATGATGGGTGGATGGTCGTGGTGGAGGGTTGCCACCAGTCTGATGACATGATGAGCGGTGTATCGTTGACTGCTCAGTTGAAGTAAACGAGCAGAAGCGCGGAGAGTGATTGAGGAGACAGGAAGGGATTACGCGAGGCAGGAAGACGGGGTAATGGAGGTAGCTTATTTAGGTGTACCGCTTTCAACCTTGAAGGGTGATTCTGCTGTCTCTCCTGCTTTTTTGCTGTCTGGTATTGCAAATCGATTCAACATTATCGTCGCCAAACTTCGCCGACAAATCCCATGAAACGATCAGCAAACTTTCCTCCCAGTGATGATGATACCATTTCATTCCATATCTCTCCGACAACAATGAGCTTAGCTCTCTCCGACAACAATGACAGAATGAATGGTAACGTCATCCACCCCCTTTATTGACAAACCCCCTTTATTGACGCATCTTCTCTTTCAATCTTATGTACTCGGCCCAATATGCATAGATTCAAGGGCTGGTCATGAAGGGATTAGGTTCTAGAGCCATGAGAGCGTCCCTGACCAAGTCCTCAC